>Ga0210396_10000037_pt1 | contig 300142 bp, 285 predicted proteins | sample IncBWH17OmetaG_FD_155466 | JGI IMG/M metagenome (GOLD analysis project Ga0210396, IMG submission 155466) | Forest soil microbial communities from Barre Woods Harvard Forest LTER site, Petersham, Massachusetts, United States - Inc-BW-H-17-O ... | reverse complement strand
AGCACCTGAAGATTGGCTGGAGCTGGAGGACTGCCTGGGGGAGGCTCAGGCCGGCCGCGGGTGATTTGGGTGCTGCCGCTCCAGGGTCAGGAACCCGTGGGCGGCGGTGACGAGCGCGGTGTGGTGATACCAGCCGAGATAGGAGCGTCCCTCGTAGTGGTCGAGGCCGAGTTCGCCCTTGAGTTGTTTGTAGTCGAGCTCGATCTTCCAGCGAAGGCGGGCCAGCCTAGCGAGCTTTTCGGGCTCGGCCTCGGCGGGGAGGTTCGAAATCCTGTAGTCACTCGGCTGGTCTCGTCCCTCGGGCCACTCGGCGATCAGCCACTCCTGCCTGGGCGGGCACGGGGTCGCCTTCTGCCAGTCGTGGGCGGCGCTGACGCGCACGATGCAGAACCGTGAGGTGACGGGCTCGCCGTCGGGCCCGTCACGAAACGTGACGGTCTGGAACTGCTCTCCTGGGAGATCGGCGATGAGCTGGGCGATCGCGACTGGCTCGCGGTCGGGATGCGGCCGGCTGCGCGGACGGCCAGTGCTGCCCTGGCGCTCTGGAACCGCGAACGTCGTCTCGGCTGTGAATACCTTCGTCTCGGCGCCGACGGGGGCGGGCGCTGGCGGCTCTGCGTGCTTGAAGCGCCCTGTCGCGATGAACGGATCGAGACCGTGCCTGGTGGTGATCGTGACGTTCTCCTGCGAGAAGTAGCCCGCATCCGCGGTCAACGCCGCACCCTCTGGGAGCTCGGCGGCGACCGCGTCGAGGTTATCGGCGAGCTGCCCGAGCGCTGGCGCTAGCTGCTCAGCGTCGGGTGCCTGGCTGGAGAGCTCGGCCGCGACGATCACCTGCGTCCGGGAGTCAACGACTGCTTGGGCGTTGTAGCACTGGTGAAATGATCCGTCGGGGGTCTTCATGATCTTCGACTCCGGGTCGGTGAAGTTGCGCTGCGCCTTCGGCTTTGGCGCGAACGGGTCGCGAGCGTTCGGTGGCCGCCGGGGCTTCTTGCCCTGCTCCCGCAGCTCCGCACGACGCGCCGTCTCCGCCTCGCGTGCCTCGGCCTCCAACGCCTGCTTGGCCTCCCGGATGCGCTCCAGGCGCCCCTCGCGACGCTGCAGCTCCTCGGGCAACTCATCACCACGACGGTCACGCCCGAAGCGCTCGTCCTCTTCCGCGTCGAGAAGCTCAGCATCCCGCAGCAGGCCATCCACGTTCTCGCGCAGCACCGCGATCTCGCGCTCCAACTGCGTCTCCTTCTTGACCATCCGCTCGTAGCTCATCGCCTTGTGGCGAGAAGCGTTCGCGCGCAGCTTCGTGCCATCCAAAGCGAGCGTTCCCAGCCCCACCAGCCGCGCCTGCTTGCACAGCCTCAAGGCCTGCACGAACAACTCCGAGAGCGCCTCCAAATGACGTGCCCGAAACCACGCGATCGAACGATAGTCCGGGTGCTGGCCAGCGCACAGCATCCGCACCGCGACATCGCGATAAGCGCCGCCTCCAGCTTGCGCGAGGAGGCCACCCCGTTGGCATACCCATAGATCAGCAGCTTCAGCATCAACCGCGGGTCATACGGCGGAAAGCCCCGCTCCTCTTCATAGGCCGCGTAGATCGCCCCCAGATCCAACGCTGACTCCACCAGATCCGAGACGAAGTGCGCCAGATCCCCCTCTGGCAGCCACTCCGAAAGGACCGGCGCCATCAACAACACCCGATCAGGGTCATACGCCCGGAAAGTCTTCTCCTCGCCTACCGCCCAGCGCTCCCCAACTACCCTCAACGCCTCCACCTCCACCAGCCGCTCCTGCACCGCCGACATCACAACCTCCGCGTCGTGGACACGCAGATCCTCTTAAACCCAGCGGGAGCGCGTCCTCGACACGCTCGCGCCGAGCGCGCGCGCTCGTGCCGCTCCACCCAGAACCCCCGATGGCCATGCCCGACACTCTCCCAGAGTGATAGGCAGTAGTAAACAGATAGCTAGCTACTTATCAAGACAGTGAGGGCGGCTGGCCGCCCGTCTTCTGCGCTGCCCATGCTACAGTCCTATAAATGAGTCCGAATGTAGCCGATACTGGGTCTTACTCGCCGTCGAGTCGTTCGCGTCCGAAGCGTCGAGCCGCTCGCTCCAGCGAGCGCGATGACGAGCTGCGCGCCAGCGACGCTCGGCATGATGAGGGTAGGTCAAGGCGAGAGCGACGATCGCCATCCGTGCAGGCGACGGACGCGTTGGACTCGTTTGCGCGCCTGTATGTCTTCTTCGGGCGCGATGTGCTGTTGGCCGGTGCGCTTGGCTGGGACGAGGCGACCATCGCGGCGTGGCGGGGGCGTGAGGTTGTGCGTCCGCAGGTCAAGAAGGCGGCGCAGGTCGCGCTGATGCTGGAGTTGTGCGAGGAGACGCGGCCGTATCTGCAGGGGGACCGTGAGGTCGGGGAGTGGGTGACCACAGCGCTGCCGAATCTGCGCGGTGCGACGCCGGCGCAGTGGCTCATAGCGCGCGGTCATCGTGGGCTGCGCGAGCTGACCTACGGTCTGGTCGACTGGATGCCGCGACTGCCCGCGGGGGAGATCGAGCCTGTGGATGAGGACGCCGCCGCGCAGATGCTCGCTGCTCACGCGGATACGCCCGGGACGGCTGAGTTTCTGCGGATGCTGGGCGAGGGTGGCTAGAAGCTTCGCTTGACGGCCCAACGGCCTTTCCAGAACTTGGGTCTGGGGCGCAGCGCTACGAAGTGCAGGGCCTTGGCGCGAGCGCGGATTTCCTGGCGATAGCGGTCGCGTTGGCGCTGGTCGGGCACACGGTCGAGCGGCCGGTCGCTCCAGCGCAGTTCACCGGGTGTGCGGCCGAGCTCGTGTGCGATGTCTCGCAGGCAGGCCAGTAGCGCGGTACAGACTCGGAGTCGCTGGCGTGCTGGAAGATCCAGCCGCGCACCGAGGTCGAAAATGACGGGCGGACCGGTTTCGTGCAGGTGCCACGCACACGCGGCCACGAGCGTTTCGCCCTGCCAGACGGCGAGGACTCTGCCCTTGCGGGCGCCGGCATGCCGGAGGCGATCATCGATCGACCAGGCCAAGCCCGGGGGTAGTCGGGCCGGGTTCACGTGCGGAGCGCGCACGCTGGATGCAGCGAGCTCCATGCCTGGTAGACCGAAGCGCTCCAGCATCGAGCGGACCCTGACCTTGGAGTCCTTCCCGTTCGGTCCCGCCGGCGACACGCTGACGGAGAAGCCGAGAGGACCCACGCGCCGCATCGTATAAGCGGTGCCCGATCGAGCAATCCCGATGCGCTCGAGGTCGCAGCAGCCGGCGCCCGTTCGTGCGCGCCGCCAATGGAGGCAGAATGCGTCGGTGCCCGTAGATGGAGAGTTCGATGCCGCGATCGCATCGATGGAGGCACGGCTGCGCGAGCTCGATAGCGAGCGTGATGGGCTGGCCCGCGAGCTGGATGAGCTGCGCAACCAGCGAGAGCAGGCGACATCGCGCACAGCGGGCGAGGCGAACGTCTTGTGGACGCCGCAGCGCAAGCTCGCGCTGTTCGCCAGCCTTTTTCGCGGGCGCGTGGATGTGTTCCCGCGCCGCTGGGAGAAACCGGCAAAGGGCACGAGCGGCTGGGCGCCTCGCTGCGATAACGAGTGGAAGGCCGGGGTGTGCGGCAAGCCGCGCGTGAAGTGCGGAGAGTGTCCCAACCAGGCGTTCCGGACGCCAGCGCAGAGCGAGCTGTTCGCCCATCTGCGGGGCCGACAGGTGATGGGCACCTACCCGCTGCTGGCCGATGACACGTGCTGGCTGCTGGCGATCGACCTTGACGGTCGCTCCTGGCAGTCAGACGTCAAGGCGATCCGCGAGGTGTGCGAAGGCTCCAGCTCGTCCCGGCGATCGAGCGCTCGCGCTCCGGGGACGGCGCACACGTGTGGGTCTTCTTCAGCGAGCCGGTGCCGGCGGCGCTCGCGCGGCGCTTCGGCTCGATGCTTCTGACCAACGCGATGGCGCGCACCACGACGCTCGGCATGGCCTCCTACGACCGTCTGTTCCCAAGCCAGGACACGCTGCCGAAGGGAGGGTTCGGGAACCTGATCGCGCTACTGCTCCAGCACGATGCGCGCCAGCATGGCAACACGCTGTTCGTGGACGAGCGTCTCGAGCCGCTCGAGGACCAGTGGTCCTACCTGCAGTCGCTGCCACAGATCTCACCCGAGCGCCTGCGGGATCTGGTGGCCCTCGAGACCCAAGGGGGAGTCCTGGATGCGTCCGAGGAAGAGGATGCGCCGTGGCGTCCGGCGCGCTCGCTCGCGGAGCGTCTCGCAACGGCGGAGTTGCCCGGCACGCTGCGTGCGACGCTCGCTCAGCGCCTCTATGTGTGCTGCGAGAGCGTGCCGCCCTTGCTGCTCGACGCCATGCGTCGACTCGCGGCGTTCTCCAACCCCAAGTTCTTGGAACTCCAGGCGATGCGAATGTCCACGGCGCGAACCCCGCGCGTGATCGCATGCTTCGAGCAGACCGCTCGCTTCCTTGTGCTTCCTCGTGGATGCCGCGAGCCGCTGGAAGACCTGCTCGCTGGCCTGGGCGTGGCTTTCGAGCTCTTTGACGAGCGCGCCGACGGGGCGCCGCTGCAGACGCGGTTCACGGGAGAGTTGACAGCTCGCCAAGAGCAGGCGGTGCCGGCGATGCTCTCCCACGAGCTCGGTGTGCTAAGCGCGCCGCCTGGCATCGGCAAGACGGTGATCGCCGCTTGGCTGATCGCGCAGAGGGGACGCTCTACGCTCGTGCTGGTCCATCGCAAGCCGCTGCTGGAGCAGTGGACGCAGCGGCTGAACGAGTTTCTCGACCTCGACACCGACGAGATCGGCACGATCGGCGGCGGGCGCGGCAAGCCAAACGGCAAGGTGGATGTCGCGATGGTCCAGAGCCTCGCCCGCCACAAGACACTCGATGAGCTGCTTGCCGGGTACGGCCACATCGTCGTGGACGAGTGTCACCACGTGCCGGCCGTGATGACCGAGCGCGTCCTGCAGGCCGCGCCCGCGCGCTACCTGACCGGGCTTACAGCCACACCCAAGCGCCGCGACGGGCATCACCCGATCATCACGATGCAGTGCGGTCCGGTGCGCCACACGATCGATCCCGCCGCAACCCGCTCATCACAACCGCTCGCGCTGCGCGTTGTGCGGCGCGACACCCCGTTCGACCCGCAGACGCTTCCCACCGACGCGCACATCCAGGACGTCTATGCCGCGCTCGCCGCAGACCAGCGGCGCACCGAGATGATCGCCGCGGACACACTGGAGCTGACAGCCCAAGGCCGCCACCCGATCGTGCTGACCGAACGCCGCGATCACCTGAAGCGACTGACCGAGCTGCTCGCGCCAAGCGACCGCACGCTCATCGTTCTCCACGGCGACATGCGACCAGCAGAGCATCGCGTGGCGCACGAGCATCTCACACGCAGCGACGGCGACGGCGGACGCGTGGTGCTCGCCACCGGCCGCTACATCGGCGAGGGCTTCGACGACCCCCACCTCGACGCGCTGCTGCTGGCGATGCCGATCGCGTGGAAGGGCACCGTCGTGCAATACGCAGGTCGCCTGCACCGCGCCCACCCCGGCAAGCACGACGTACTCATCTACGACTACGTCGACGCCGAGTTGCCAGTGCTGCGGCGCATGTTCGCCAAGCGCCTGCGCGCCTACCGGTCACTCGGATACGAACTCGCAGCTACCGTCCGCTGAAGGGGCGATCATCTCCGCATGCCGCAACGCGCAGATGGCGCGCTCGCAAAGCTCAAGATCCCGGTTGAGCTGCGCCCGCGCGCAATGGAGATCCTCGCGATCACCGACGGCGTCTGCGCCGCGCATCTCGATGGCGAGTACGGCGAACTCTGCCGCGTGCTCGTCGGGCGGCTCGCGCGCAAGCGACCATCACCACTGGCGCGCGGCGATACACGCATCTGGGCGGCCGGGGCGATCTATGCAGTTGGCCGAGTGAACTTCCTGTTCGATCGCTCCCAGCAGCCGTACCTCAGCGCCGATCAGCTCGCGCATCATGTGAAGGTCGTCAAGACGACGATGGCCAACAAGGCCGCGCTGATCACGAAGACGCTCAACCTCGGCATCTACGAGCCTGATCTCACCCGCCTGGCGATGCTCGAGCAGCACCCGCTGACGTGGATGGTCATGGTCAACGGGTTCATAGTCGATGTCCGCACACTGCCGCCGGAGATCCAGGATGAGGCCCGCAGACGCGGTGTGGTCCCCGACATCGAGGCCCGGCGGGCCGCGTGAGCGATAGTCATCTCGCAGAACTCGACGCGCGGATCGAGGAGCTCACCGTAGACGCCTACGGCGATGAGGAGCAGCTGACGGGTTTTCTCACGGGTGCGCACATTCCCTTGACGCACTCCAGGGCTGCTTCCGTGGAAACGGCCCGGCCGTATAACGGGACATGACGTTTGGGCAGTAGCCTCGATCCACTGCCCAAACCCTCCAAATCGACCCCTAAACCTCAAGCCAGCAAGAACCAATGCCAGAGACCAGATACCCGCCATTTGCAGCCATTTCCAGCGGAGATTCGGGGCGGAGAAGCCCGATTCGGGTCGGTGAGGTCCCGAGTTCGAATCTCGGCGCCCCGATTGCCTTAGAGAACCGCGAACAGCCGCGAACACGGGCGAATATCCCCGAAAACGCTGGACATCGGGGGAGCGTGTTCGCTCGTGTTCGGGGCTGTTCGTGGGTCTGGAGACCGCAAACGGACCGCAGCGGGCGCGAAAAGGGACCGCAAAAGGACTGCAGCTATGGCCACATGCGGAGCGGCGGAGCCTTGCGAGTTCGGTCCCGATGGCGACACGGAGCAACCCTCACGGCTCGTGGCGAGAATTGGCCGCCCTTCCTCGTCGTCGCCTCCGATGGCAAGCCGCACCGGCTCGCCATCGGTGGATACTCCGCAACATGGCATTCGACTTCTCTACAGCAAGCAAGCGTGTGGACAGAGTTCTTGAGTTCCCGGCGGGCATCCCGAGAGGGAGGGCCCTTGAGCAACTCGTCGCGGACATGTTCGCTGCTGTCCCAGGCATTAGCGTCGCTGACCGCAATGTGCTTTCGGGTCAAGGTGACGCCGAGCTCGACTTGTTCCTCGCAAACGCCTCGACCGACGGAGGGCTCAATGCATTCGGTCGGGACATCCTTGTCGAGTGCAAGTCGTCGAAGGATCCTCTTTCCTCAAGAGATGTCAACCATTTCGCGACGCAAGCGAAACTCCGCGATCTTCGCTGGTCGATAATCGTCTCACTCGCCGGACTCACGGGTGACGAGGAGGATCTCCGCGCCGCTCAGCAAGTGATTCGAGACAACGCGACCAGCAGATGCGGCATTCTGCTCATCGTTGAGCACGAGCTTCGAGCGATCCGGTCAGCCGCTCACCTCGCCAATGTCCTCGAACGTAAGCGACAGAAGATGGTCCTCCGCTTGCGGGCCGAGACGTTCTCAGCATCTCAACTCCGAGAACTGGACCCTGCTCAAGGCATCCGCCGAGGAGGAATACAGGCAGCGATCCGGACGTTGCGAAAGGACGCAGTTGGAGTTCTCTTCGAGCGCGCCGCAGAACTTCCTAGCGTCGACGCTCACACCGGCCTCAAGCGCGCCAGGACCGAACTCGCGAGGCTACAAGAGGTAGTGCGGGAACACAAAGAGAGCCCCAAGCAGGATCCGATGTGGCGCGAAGTCCACGATCAAGTCGTCGAAGTTGGCGCGGCCTTCATCAGCCTGCTCGATGAGTCGCCGGCTGATCTAGACGCGGAGCGGGTCTTGAATGTCGACATCGAGTTCACGGCGCCCCGCAATCTCGACGCCCACGTAACAGGTGAGCTCTGGAGCCTGTTGGCCAACCATTATCTCCGCGAGATCGAGTTCGGTGACCCGCACACCCGGGCGAAAGCAGCCACAGCCATGGTGTCCTTGACCGTCGAGGAGGTAATCGCGATCAACGACATCGATCCTCGGGAGGCTTACGACGATTACGAGGACTGACAGTGCTGGACCCACTCGGATTGAACCTGCGAACAGCATGGGCCACGGACTGCACGGTACGGTCGGACGCGTCGACGCGGCGCCGCTGGCGCAAGCCACTGTGTATCTGACTACCCGCCCGGTGCAGTTCCCCTCCGGACCCGCCGTCCGGCTCCGCGCTGAGCAGCTCATAGCTGATCTTCGGCGTAGTCGGGAGGGTTGAGCAACCGTATGCTGCGCACGCTAGCCTCAAAGCTCGAGATGAGTGCCAATGCTTGGAGGAAGAACCACACGGTATCGGCGGGGCTCGTACGGCGCTTCACCGGCGCCACACCTGGCGGGAAGCAGGTCACTGTACATCACCGTGTGAAGGGTGAGTACGACGAAGGGCCCGGCGGCGTCGGCTGGGAACTCGACTACTGGGGACCGCAGACCCTCGCTGAGAAAGTTGAGGGGTTCCTCGCGCGGAACGAGTCGGACGCACTTGCGTTGCTCGCGAACCTCAAGTCTCGCTGGCCGCTGACGGACGAGGATCGCGTAGCGCTCGGCCGGTTCGTGTCTCTCCACATTATTCGTACGCCGGCCTTTGGTAAGTGGCTCCGCGAGCTTGGCAAGAAGACGGCGAAAGAGGTTCTCGCTGAGGCGGCCGTCGAGCACGACCTCGATAAGGAACAGCTTGTGCCGTACGCGGAGAGGCTCGCGAGCCCACAAATGCACGCTCAGACCCTGCTACGACAGGTGAACCGCGTCGCGAGCGCGCTGCTGAGCATGCACTGGAGCATTATCGAGTTTCCCGCGGACTTGCTTATCGGCTGCGATCAGCCGGTGGTTTTGATTCCGTGCGCTCGGACTGACAGGATCACCCCGGCGTCCGCTATACCACCGTTCGGAGTCATGGGTACGTTCGAGGGACGGTTCACGCTGGATCCGCGTCACGTACTCTTGATGACGTGGGCCGAGAGCGGCGAGGAGCCGTGGCTCACGGGCGACCGCATAGGCGCTAGCCACATCAACGCCTCCCTCAAGGCGCAGGCAGTTGATGAATGGTTCCGTCGTCCCGAGACCGTTCCGCCGTTCATCTCGGCGCCGCTACTAGAAGAACGGGTGGACCCGATCTCCCCGACGCTATTTCATGGGTATACGCCGCAACGTGCTTTTGCCTCGCCGCGCCGACATGCCGCCGCGCGCTCCGTGATAAAGATGGCCGAGGAGCAGGCCCCGGACGGGGCCGTGCGCTGGGTGCGATATCCGCGTCAGCACGCGGCCTGATCTATGCGCAAAGTGCTACACGTCCTAGCCGAACGACAAAGCCTGTACGGGACCGCTGAACCTCGGAATGCCCTCTATGGAGCGCCGAGTGCGTGGCGCAGGTGGCGTTCAAGGAGCTGCTCGTTGGCAGAGGTCGGACTGGTCGCGTAGGCGACCTGCCGGTGCACGGACAGGTCGAAGGGCGACTGCTTGGGATCCTGATTCAGGATGATGACCTCCTTGCCGAGGGCGTGCGCGTAGCCCAGCTCCCACATGACGTTGGGATTCGGATGGTTTCGAGCTGGTTCGCCTGGGTTGACACCCGTAATGTCCGCGATGACGACAGCGGATCGCTGGATCGCTGTCTCGATCTGATCTGTGATGCGGCCTGAGGCGGTAATTTCGTCCGCCCGCTCGATCAGGAGCGGAAAGTGGGCGTCTACCGTCGCGGCGACTCTACGGATGAACGCGTAGGCGCCGTCGGACCATGCTTCGTCAAAAGGCATGATCACGAAGACATACGGTGGGTCGTTCATCTGGGCGGCTTCGGTCATACTGCCGGCAGATGGGATGAGGCTGGCCGGCGTGTTCGAGGGATTCAACCCGTACAGTTGTGGAGCGGCGTCAGCGACGATGCTGAGGTAGTCGTCGAGGGTGGCGACGTCGCGGTACTTCCGGGCGGCCCTCCTGAGCGAGGCCCTCCAATCGTCGTCGCCTCCTCCGAAGGATTGCCAAACTCCTGGGGGCTCATTTATCAGCAGCATCCCCACCTTGCGTACGTTGCTGGGGGACGCTGCCCAGGGTGTTGAGGAGAGGTGGTCGTTGAAGCCTGCCGCGGTAGCGAACACCTCGACTGTAGACGGATCGCTCGGGTCGATGACGTGCTCGACCTCGACCGTGACAAGCCACCGGAGCGCATCGAAGAAGAGCGCTAGATCGTTCTCGGAGTCGGGGCATTGAGCGATGCCAAAGAGGGAGAGCTGCAACTCCATGTCCGGCCGAGGATCGATAAGTCGGTTTCTGTCCAGAAAGATGTAGGCGAGCGGAATCGCCCTCAGTATTTGGGCAAGATCGATGCCTTTGCGATCGAACTCGCGGTCCAGGTCCGCAAACCTCGGCCAGGGTGATCCAGCCCGGAAGATTGCGTAGATGCGTTCGAGGACGGCACGTTGGTCTTCGCTGATGTCCGGGAGTTGTGGGGTCATTTCTCAGCCGATCTTAGGGGCCGTCGATGCGCGTTTCAGTGCGCCTCACAGCGGCCGAGTCCAGCGATGGGCAGGCGTGTAGGGAGCCCGACCGAACGCCCGCTTCCCGCACGACTGACTTGCCGCGTATAGCACCCAACATCGAGATGAGGCTCCGCCCCGATCGAGATTGGTGGCGCGGGGCGAGAGTAGCAAGGCGGTCCACCCAAGCTGCCGGGGCGAGAGGTTGCCAGCGTTCATCCGACCGCTTTCAAAATACAGAAATTGCGCGGATTTGGTCGCTGGTCCCCGACAAGAGCTCAACCCGAAGTCGATATGGCATCTAATGCCCCCGTTAGGCTCGAAAGCGGTAGGTGATTCGCTCTGAGCCTTTGACTGACAATGCTACGTACGCTTCCGAATGGACTGCGCGTTACCGCCTCGTACTTGGGCGGGCGGACAGCTGGGCGCCTGGTTGTCGCGCTTGCGATCGTATCCATCGTGTTCACGTTGCTTTCGCTGAACCGGAACCTGAGCGAAGCCTCAGCAATCGCAGCGCTCTTGATCGGCGCAGCGTGTTTGTTCCTCGCAGATTCGTGGTTGGGACTCGGACGAGAGACGGGCGGCCTTGAACACCAAGAACGGGGCGAACTCGGCTATCTGCGGCTCCAAACAGCGGCGGGCGTCTCGGGCGGCGTCTTCACGGCACTCGGCTTCGGCCAGCTCTCGGAAACGTCTTGGTCGTTCAGGGCGTTCGCGGTCGCAGCAGCCATTGCCCTCGCAACATACCCTGTCCTGTCTGCGGCCTATCGGCATGATCTGGAGCGCTATGAGCAGATCGGCGAGCGGCATAAAGCAGCCACAGTCGGCACTACGGAGCGGGCCGAACTCGCCAAGGCTCTCGGGAAGGCTCGGCTCCAGTATGGACAATCCATGATCGCTAATGAGACGATCCGTGGTCTATTGGCGCTCTTCGCGGGCATCTCGCTCGCTAGCTGGGCCGGTCAGACCAGACTTTGGCTGGGTGTGTTGATCGGCCTCTGCGTCATGGTTCTTGCAGCCGCCGCGGCGCGCGCTTATCGCCCCTAACCGCACAGTCGTTCATTCGATCGTTGCCTCTCGGCAGGCGAGCAGAGCGGACAAGCCCCGATATTTCGCAGGTTCCGCGAACAGCGCGAAAACGCTGGGGCTGAGGGGGCGCTGTTCGCCGGTATTCGAGATGTTCGCGGGGATTGGGACCGCAGAGGGACCGTAGGAGCGGGCGAAACGGACCAAGGTCCTCGGGTAGCAGGGCCGCCGGCTAGCTGGTCGGCGTTGGCGGCAGCGCCTCCTCGCGCTCGCGGACGCGCAGCACGGCGTGGATCGTGGCGAGGTAGACGTAGAAGGCCCACCGCAGCCAGGTCAGCCGGTCGTAGTCGCCGCGCTGTTGCCGGTTCTGGTGGCGGATCGCGAAGCCGTTGGCGATGTGGAACAGCTCCCTCTCGTCCTTCGACAGCATCGAATCCTTGATGTCTTCGCGCAGCGCCTCCAAGGCGTCGGCCAGGTCGCGCACGGCCACGCGCCGGTCGTCGAGGCTCGCGCCACGGTCACGGAACCGCTTCGTTGCCGAATCGAGCTTGGAGATGATGTCGGGCTCGGTTCCCTCGGGGACCGAGGCGCTCAGCAACGTGTGGAACTCCTCCGGCGCCGCTTCCACGATCTGACCCTGGTCGTTCATCTCGTACGGCGGGTCGTGCATGCGCAGGACGCCGTTCATCTCGCTGCGGAAGGCGGCCTCTCCCGCCTTCTTGTCGAACGTGTTGTAGTGCCAGCCGCATTGTGCGTAGTCGTGGTAATGGCCATCGACCGGCCGCGACACCAGGTCGTGCATCACCTCGACTACGTCGAACAGAGTGTCCTCGTCCCAATCCTGATAGGCCGGCACGATCACGCCGAAGGAGCTGTCCACCTCCGTCCAGTACGGCCACACGCGCTTTCGCCGGATCGTCCGCAGGAAGTGGGCGTCGGGGTTCGACCCGAGGATCCCGTCGACGTCTCCGGCGTCAACGCAGTCGTAGCCAAATGCCTCCTGCATGTACCCCCTCTCCCGAAGCTGGTCGAAAACGCTGATGACGACCTCGCGGAACTCCGGGAACGGGATCGGCTCAGCCTTCGGGCCGCGACCCTGACGCTCGGAGAAATACTGCTTCACGGTGTTGGCCATACAGTGGCCCAGGATAGCCCCGGCCTGTGGCTAAACCTCCTGTCTGCGGGAGCATCCGCGAGGCCGTGCAGACTGCCCGCGATGACCGAGACCGATCCGCCCGCGAGGCAATCATCGACGTGATGAGTCGCAACCGCGCGCTGGCCGCTTGCGAGGCCGGGTCGAGGAAGCGATCAAGATGGGTCGCGTGTGATCGTGGCGTTTCGTCCCGAGCAGCCGGCGCAGCTTGACCGTGCGGTGCGCGAGCTACTTGAGAGATGGCATACAGCGTGTCTGGTCCGCACGAAGGCGGCGGTCAGCGTCGTCGTGGTGGACCGTGTATCCGCTGATGAGCGATCTGATAGACGCTGAGCGCCCCGGGGCCGGTGGGGTGACGCGTGCCGAAGGCTAGGCAGGCAAGGAAGGGTCGCCCGTCGCTGCCGATGCGCAGTTGGAAGACCATTCCCCACGTCCCGTCTGGCTCGGGTATGTAGATCTTGACGCAGCCGGGCAGGCTGGTGCCGTCTCGGGCCTCGGTGTCGCAGCGCTTGAGCTGGTCGGGCGGCAGCCCCTGGGCCGTGAGCTTGTCGCATTCTCTCTGGGCGAGCAACCGTCCGGTGTCCGACGAGGTGTGCTCGAGATCCTCGGCGAACGTGGCGTCGTCGAACTCGACGCGGAAGTGCGCGCCGGACCGGGATGCGCTGGGCATCTACCCCTCGCCGTCAGCCGGCAGGAACGGGCCGTACTCGGCCTCGAAGGCGGCAAACTCCTCTGCCGTCGCGGGACGTCCGTCGTACTCGGGCATGATCGCCGGATAGGTGTCGGGCACTAGGGTCAGCTCGCCATTCGGCCGCCTGTCCTTGACGATGTACTCGCCGACGATGTCCCCTGACAGAGTCACATGGGGTTCAGATGCCATGTCGCCATGATCGCACGTGATCAGGCCCATCCGCAAGGCTACGAGCCCTTGGCGCGCAGCGGCTTGCGCCTACTTCATGCGATCTCCAGGATGGGGCTCCGCGACCTTGGGGCGCCTTATGTGGATAGTTCGCCATACGGTCGTTCACGATGGCATACGCCGGGTCTCCACCGGCGAGAAGGTTGGTTCGGGCACGGTATGAGGACCGCAGATGGGACCGCAGGTGCCCCGAAAACCGCATCACAAAGCCAACTCTAACCGTTCGCCCCGATATTTCGAGTTGTCTGCGAAGGCTGGCGAACAAAGCCGAAACGCGGCGAAGGTTGGCCGGATCGGCGTGGGTCGTTTCGCTCGGTTTCGCAGGGTTTCGGCGGTCGGATGTTTGCGGGACGTTTGCAGCGGTAGCCCAACACGTTTGCAGAACCTTTGCAGGCACGGCACTCGACCCACCATACGCTCGCTACACCACTTCCACCGACATGACCGCCACCGGAGGTAGGGCGCGCGAGTTCCGCGGTTGCCGGGTCTCCGGGCGGGCTGGGCACAAATACCATCGCGGAGGCGAAAGCCAGGGGGTTCGCTTCGGCCCCACGTGAGGGCCTTCGGCACGCTGGGAGCGTTGTCGTTGACGCCGGTCGCGCTCGCAACAGGGGACGAAGCAGTAGCCAGCGGAGTGGCCGCCGGACGCTGCCGCTGGTCGTCCGGGACAGGCACGTCGAGCTCGAGATCGACCCAGCCACAGGCCCACGATCGAGGCTCTGGCCCTGGCTCGCGGCGCATGCCGGCAGGCGTCTTAACACGCTCCGCTCGCCCCCCGTCGGCTCACTCCTGCTCCTGGGCGGGAGCAGTAGCGTGGCCTGCCAGATCTAGCGCTCCGTGACGTCAAGCCGAGCGTTGAGCGAGCCGCCCGCGCCTGGGGCGCGCCTTTGCCCTGTGATGACGGCAACTCAAGCATGGTCTCGCTGCCAGCGCACCTGCCCTACCCGATGTTATCTTTAGGCTGCTTAATAAGTTAGGGTATGCAGCATGCGTGATAGTCCCTACACCCCTGGGGCGGGCCACAGCCCGGAGGTCCTTGCGGGACGAGAGGTTCTCCTGGGCTCCTGGCGTGAGATGTTGACCGACCTCACCACCGGCGGGCGCGTGCGTGCGAAGGACATCGTCATGACCGGTCCGCGGGGCATTGGCAAGACGGCCACGCTCACCGAGTTCCACAAGATTGGCGAGGAGCACGGCTTTGACTACATCAGCCTCCAAGCCGTGGCCGGAAGAGGCAGCCTCGTCGACGGTCTTGCCTATCACGCCGACCGCAAGATCCACCTCGGCCACAACGCCTGGCAGCACGCCAAGAGCGCGCTGGAGCGCATCACCGGCGTCACCCTGGGGACCGGTGCTGTGACGCTGGGATTCAGTCTGCAGTCCTCCGGTGTGCGTCCGCTTCCCGACGCGTCGGTGTTCGCACAAGGCCTGGCTGAGCTGGCTTCGCAGCTTGCCAAGCGGCCCAGCGGCGGCGGCTTGCTGTTCAGCATTGACGAGCTGCAGGTCGCTGACCCTACGGACCTCGCGCTACTTGCCGGCACGCTTCAGCGATTGAACGTGGACCACGCGACCGCGGCGGTGGCGTTTGCCGCTACGGGCCTGTCCAACACCAGTGACGCTCTGGACGACGCGCAGGTCACCCACCCCGACCGCCTCTTCGACATCCGACCGATACCGCTGCAGCTGACCGAGGACGAGGCCCGCTACGCCGTCGCCGAGCCCGCACGACGCCACAACGTGCTCTGGGACGATGGCGCACTCGAACAACTGGTCGCGTTCGCGAACCGCTATCCCGCTCATCTGCAGCTTGCCGCCGACGCAGCATGGACGATCGCCAGCGGGCCGGGTCTCATCAGCCAGAGCGACGTCGAAGTCGCGCTTCCCGTTGCCAAGGAAGAGATCGAGCGTCGCACGCTCGAACCGAGCTGGACGAACACGACCGACCGTCAAGCCGAGCTTCTCGGCGCCCTTGCCGTCAACGGTGGCTACGTGACCACACAGCAGATGAACGCCACCCTGGGGCGTGACAACAACGAGTGGGCGGTCGTCCGTCGTGATCTGATCAACCAGGGGACGATCTACGCACCGCGTCGAGCACGGCTTGCGTTCACCGTCCCGACCTTCACGCCCTATGTCCTGGCGAACTACGAAGACCGCCGCCTCGACGCCTCGGTGCCGCTGCTCTCGCTCGCGGCTATGAAGCAAAATGCTGCGAAGGATGCACGTGGCGATTGAAGGGTCATGTCGATAGAAGTGTGGTGTAGATCCGGCTACCGGACTAACGCACACGCGCGTCCGTTATGGCATACGCCGGGTAGCAGCGAGCGAAAACCCTGGTCTGACGACGGGTGCGACGTTTGCGGGACGTTTGCATGGTGCCCGAAAACCGCATAGCAAAGCCGATCTGAACCGTTCGCCCCGATTGGTTAGTGTTTTGCGAAGTCCAGCAAACACGGGCGAAAACCCCCGAAACATGGGGGATCGACGTGAGTCGTTTCGCCCGTGTTCGCGGGCCTTCGGTGGTCGCGGCCCCCGCAAACCCCCCGCAACGGGACCGCAATACATGCTCTCCTACGGACTGTTCTTCGCCCTCGCCGGCTTCGCAGTCCGTGACACAGCGCGAGCGCGCGACTGGCCTGGCCTCGCAGCTATCGGCGCCGTCGTCCCATTCTTCGCGTTTGCCGCCGCAGGCTTCGACGCGAGCGAAAACATTGCCTTGCTGCTCACGCTCGCCGGCCACGGTGGCAGCTTCGCCTCGCCGTTCGCGGCCGTCTGCTCGGCGATCAAGTGGACGCTCATCACAATCGCCATCCTCTACGCGGTGTGTAGCCTCATTGTCTGGCTGCGCGCACGTCGTCTACAGCCGAGCCAAGCTGCATAACGACGCGATTCGACCGCCATGCAGGCATCACGGAGAAACATCGAGCTAAAGGCGACCGACCCGGACCCGTCCGCGTCGCTTGAGGTATGTCGGGCACTCGGAGCCGAGGATCAGGGCACGATCGCGCAGCGCGACACCTACTTCGAGGTTGCCCGCGGCGGGCTCAAGCTCCGCGACGAGCAGCCCGGTCGTCCGCACTTGATCCAGTTCGAGCGCGCCAGCGAACCGCAGCAGCGCGAGAGCCGCTACCGCATCATCGAGGTCAGCGACGGCGCAGCGCTGTGCGCGGCGCTTGCCGCCGCGATCGGCATACGCGGAGTTGTCGCCAAGCATCGCCATCTGCTGCTGTGGCAGAGCGTCCGCATCCATCTCGATGAGGTCGAGCACCTTGGGACGTTCATCGAGCTTGAGGCCGTCGCGCCGGCAGACTCCGACCTCGCCCACGAGCATCGGCTCGTCGCCGAGCTACGCGACGCGCTCGGGATCACCGACGAACGCCTCGTCGCCCTCGGCTATTCGGCGCAGTTGCTCCGAGCGAGCGGCGATACTGATGCAAGCTGAGCGCAGCGAGGCTGCGGCCGTGAGAAGCCGAGCCCTTGGCTCGCAGCGGCTTGCGCCGTGCCGGCTACCACGGCTTCGCGATTCTCAGCGCGCTGAGAATCGCGCGCGTGGCGGGGGAGCGGTTGAGCGTGACGAAGTGGATGCCGGGCACGCCCTCGCGCAGCAGCTCCTCGCACTGCAGCGTGGCGTAGGCGACGCCGAAGTCGAGCACCGCCTCGGCGTCCTCGCCGCGCGTGCGCAGCTCGTGACGAACGCCGTCGGGAATGGAGGCCCCGCAGAGCTTGGCCATGCGTTCGGCCTGCCCCGCCTGTGTGATGGGCATGATGCCGGGGATGATCGGCACGTTCACGCCCGCCGCGCGTGCGCGCTGGACGAAGTCGAAGTAGAGGGTGTTGTCGAAGAACAGCTGTGTGATCAGGAACTGCACGCCCGCGGCCACTTTCTCCGCGAGGTGTTCCAGATCCTCCTCGGGGCTGACCGCGTGGATGTGCGTCTCGGGGAAGCAGGCGCCGCCGATTGCAAAGGGGTAGTCGGCGGCGATCAGTTCCACCAGTTCGCGCGAGTACTCCAGGCCGCCCTCCGTTTTGCGCCACTGCTCCTGACCCGCGGGCGGGTCGCCGCGCAGCGCGAGCACGTTCTCGATGCCCGCGCTCTGCATCTCGTCGAGTGTGTCGCGCAGTTCCGCCACGGTCGCGCCCACGCAGGTGAAGTGCGCCATCGCCTCCAGCCCGTACTGCTCGCGCATGCGCTTGACGATCTCGATCGTTTTGCCTCTGGTGGAGCCGCCGGCGCCGTAGGTGACGGACACGAACGACGGGTCCAGGCCGCGCAGCTCGGCGAGCGCCGTGCGCAGATTCTCCTCCCCCGCGTCCGTCTTGGGCGGGAAGAACTCGAAGGAGAACGTCGGCCCGGAGGAGGCCAGGCGGTCGATGCGCATCCGGGGATTATGCAGGGAGAGCGAGAACTGACTGCAAAAGGACTGGAGCCTCCCGCGCTTCCGACGCCGAATGCTCAGCGGCGAGTAGGCAGGGCGGTCAGCGCCAGGCAGGCTCGTCGCCGTCTCGGTGGGCTTATCTGGAGCGGCTCGCCGAGGAGCGGGGCTGGCCGGATCGCCTTGTCATCGCGCTGGAGCAGAGCCTCTTCGACAGCACCGATCGCGGCAGGTACGCAGCGGAGGCTGGTGTGTCGGCGCCCACGGCGAGCAGCGATCTGCGCCGCCTGGTGGACGCCGGGTTGATCACGCAGCGAGGTCGGGGACGGGCGACGCGCTACACAGCGAGTGAGCGCCTGGCCGGCGACATCCGGCGACAGCACGAGAGCCGCGCCGGCTGAAGCACTCGAAGCAGTCGCCCTACAACACGCGCCGCGCCCAGGTGAAGCTCTGAGCGAGCCAGCCGGACGTGAGCGGCACCACATACACGCCCTGGCCCGAGGAGTGGATGGCCCACTGGCCCGAGAGCGCGAGCCCCTCGTGGATGACATTCGCCTCGGTGGCCTTCGAGTTGAAGTGGGCGGAGCCGAAGAACAGGAGATCGCCGGGCTGAACGTCTTCGAGATGGATGCGCGCGCTCTTGGGGATTTCGCCGGCCTGTTCGGCGGCGGTGCGCCCGAGGATCTGCCTGCCCCACGACAGCCCTGAGACCTTGTACACGCGCCAGGCGAAGCCCGAGCAGTCATAGCCGCCGTGTTCGAGGCCGTCGGCGGTGTTGTCGGTGGTTCCGCCCCACACATACGGCATGCCGATCTTGGACACCGCGATGCGCAGCACCTGCAACTGGTCGGCGTCGTAGCGCGGCAGCGAGAAGGCGGACAGGGTTTCGCGCGCCCGATCGACCGCCCACTGCCCGGAGCCCGGCGACGAGCCGAGCACCTGCGCGAACGAGTACGCGGCTTCGGCGCGGGTGATCGGACTCCACGGGTAGAGGTCGAGCGACTGCGTGCCGACCGGATGCTCGAAGCGCAGTTCCAGATAGCGCGCCACGACCTCGCTGCCGAAGTAGGCGGGCGGCTCCAGGCCGGCGGCCTGCGCCACCTGCTGCACGTGCTCGGCGACTTCGCCCAGGCCGAGCTGCTCGACCAGCAGCGCGTCGAAGCCAACCACCGTGATCGGGCCGTCGGCGGTGACGCTCACCGGCGCCGTGCCCTCGCGCGCGGCCAGCGCCGCCAGCGCCTGGCTCCCCGCCTGCACGCTCAACCGCCCGGCGCCGAGGAAGCCCAAGCCGGCTTCTTCGCTCATCAGCCCGTCGCCCACGACCGTGCGCTGCGCCGCGAGGTCCCAGTCGGCGGCTGTCGGCTTCACGCTCGGCGCGTGTATGGATGCCGCCCGAGCGGATGCCGCCGAGATCGCCGGCGCCGATCGTCCCAGCCCGGCGGCGGGCACGACCAGCGCATACGCGGCCACCGCGGCGCATGCAAGCAGGGACAGCCGTCGAGGGGGCACACCGGTTAATCGCCGCAAGCGGCGCCGACGTGAAGGCGAACGCTGTGTCCTGGACGCCTCGTCGACTACAGCTGGTCGACCTCGATCTTGGGTTCGCCCGTGTGGAGGAGATCTGGCAGCGTGGGCGTCGATCGTGTCTGTGCCGCGTCAGCTTCCAGCGGCTTCTGGATGTCCGGGCGGGCGAGCGCCAGGTAGGAGACGAGGGCGAACACCGCGATGGCGAACACGATCGCGGTGGAGCCGTCGCCGAAGTTGATCCCGCTGAGGTTGCGCGGCTTGCTGATGTAGTCGGCGAACGACGCGCCGAGCGGCCGCGTGACGACGTAGGACATCCAGAACGCGGCGACGCCGTCCAGGCCGAGTCGCCAGTGCGCCAGGGCTGGGATCAGGATGACGACGCCGAACAGGAGGCCCGAGTCCAGGTAGCCCAGGTTGAGCGAGCTCGCGGTGTAGTCGCCGAGCGCGGTCCCCAGGGCGAAGGTCGCGAACACCGTCGCCCAGTAGAACGCCTCACGTCGCTGGGTCGTGATGCTGTGGATCGACAGCGTTCCCTCGCTGCGCTGCCACAGCCAGAAGATCGCCGCCAGGATCGCGGCCCACAGCAGGGTCGTCCCCGCGTAGGGGATATGGGCGTCGAGATGCAGAAAGTCGGCGACGCCGGTCCCCGTGATCGCGATCGCAAACGCGAACGACCAGTAGGCGAAGGCCCGGTAGCGGCGCGTTTGGAACTGCAGCGCCAGCCCCACCACGATCACGAGCACCTCGATCCCGCCGCCCTCGAAGTTGCCAAACGTCTTCAGGAAGTCCGACGTGGCCTCGCCGCCGGCGGTCGTCAGGATCTTCACCACCCAGAAGAGGAAGATGACCTCGGGGACCTTCGCCGCTATAGGAGCGGGAAAGAAACGACCGATCAGCGGGACCAGGCCGTCCTCCGACGCTGTGCGGCGGTCAGGGCTCGGCGAAGATTTGCGATGCTGGCGGACGGATCCCACGTAGCGAAGTCTCCTTCGGCTGGACGAGGGCGACCATAGCAAGCAGCCCTCCAAGAGGAGCCGAGCGAGATGACCACCTCTGAGCGTGAGCCGCTGAATCAGCGTGCCAGCCGCAGCACCAAGCGTGGACTAGGCCCAATACTAGGCCGTGCTGAGGAATCGCTCCACGATTGCGGGCAGCTCGGGCGCGACGCCGATGTCGTAGTGGGTGCGCCCGGAGAGCACCGCCAGCTGATTGTGCGGCGGCGTCGGCGGGTTCCAGCCGGCGTCGCGCAGGCCGCCGCCGAGCAGCGCATAGAACTCCGCGGCATGGCTCGGCGGGATGCTGTCCGCGTCGGCGTAGACGAGCAGCGTGCGGGCGGTGATCTGCGGGATCTCGGCGCCCCAGTCATACGGGGTGCGCTGGAGCGCGCCGGTCTTGTCCATCAGCGTTGGGAACGCGTCAGGGTCCGGTGCGACGTCGACGTAGGCCTGGTACATGGGCGCGTTGCGCATCATCTGGAACATGCCGCTCCCGAGCTGCTCGAACTGGGCGCGGACCGCGGGGAACCAGCCGTCGCGGCGAAACGGGGCTGATACCGAGACCAGCCGCCGGATCAGCGACGGGTGCTGGATGGCGGCGCGCAGGCAGGCGCCCGCGCCGAGCGAGTAGCCGAACAGGTCGATCTGCTCGAGGCCGAGATGAGCGGCAAGGCCTGCGATCTGCTCGCCGAACGCCTCGTAGCTGAACGGAGCATCGACGTCGGCGGTGTGGCCGTGGCCCTGGAGCTCGATCGCGATCACCCGCCGTTGCGCCGACAGCGCCTCGACCAGTCCCGCGATCGTGCTGATCAGCCCGAACCCGGGGTGCACGGCGATCAGCGGCGTGTCGCCCGCGCCGTAGCTCTCCCAGTAGATGTCGACCCCTGCCGCAGGGGCATATCCGGACTCTGGCATCAGGTTGACCTCGCGGATTGAACGGTCGTGTCTCGTAGGGTATTGGTATGGAGCCTCTGCCGATGGCGCCAAGCTGCGCGCTCGACGAGGACGGGCTGGGCCTGCAGCTCGAGCGCTATCGTCGCGCTGGACGCGGCGCGCGACTCGTCGAGCGAACGCAACGACGCTTCGTGGTTGAGCTTGACGAGCACGTGGACGGCGGACTCGTCGAGGAGGCGGTTGCGATCGAGCGGGAGTGCTGCCCGTTCTTCGCGCTCGACTGGGAGCCGGCGCGGCGATGGCTGACCGTCTCGGTATCGCACGTTGAGCACGAGCCCGCGCTCGATGCGATCGCGTTTGCGCTCGGCCTCGACGCACCTGCTCAGCACGCGAGCTGAGCCCGCGTTCGCTGCTCCCCTGTGATTCAGGCTTGAACACCGAGGCCCGCTGCTAGATGCAGCGGGTCTGAGACGCACGCGCCGATCCCAGGGGCGCCGGGGCAGAGAGCGCGCAGCCACATCCCGCTGGCGCCCAGGGCGGCCGGCGTCGCGTCGACGGTCCAGGTCCCTGCGGAATTGGTTGTTGTTTCGGCGAGGGTCAGCTCGCTGACGACTTCGCCCTTGTGGCTCACCGTCCGCGCCTGAACCTGGATGGGCGCACCGGCGATCAGCGTGCCGTCAAGGAGCTTGAGCACACCTGAGAGAGTTGGGGGCTGACCCGGTTCGGGGTTGCCCGTTCCCGTGGCGCCGACGGTTTCCGGTGTGCTGGACGTGCTTGGCGGGAGCGGTGGCACGGTCAGCGCGAGCGTGGCTCTGGCCGGGTTTGGCGCCAATCGTCGCACGCCGGCGCGGATCGCGGGGAGCTCCCCGTAGAGCACGTTGCCGGGGCAGTCGGTCGCGTCGCCGTCGCGGTGGCCGGCGATGCGCGACAGGGGCACGCGGGCATTTGCCGGAAAGCGGCTGTAGACGGCGCCGGCCGGGTTCACTCTGACGGTCACGCTGCCCTCTGCTGGAACCCCGTGCAGCGAGAGCTTCCACGCGAACAGCGCTTCCAGCGCGTCGCGGGCTGCCGTCGAGACCGGCGCCGCCATGAACGAGCCCAGCACGGCGACCCCGGTGGAGGCATGGTTGTAGCCGCCCGCGTGCGCGCCGATCACCGGCTCGTCGATGCCTCCGGCGCGGGCCTCGAAGATCCGCCCGTACAGGTCGATCACGAAGTTGTAGCCGATGTCGTCCCAGCCGTTGACGTAGCGGTGGAACACGTAGATCGCCCGCAGCATCGCGGGCACTTCGCTGGCCGCATAGCCGTTCGGGTTCTCGGTGTGGTGCACGAACGCCATTCGTACCGCCCCGTATTCGGGCGCCACCTTGGGCGCCGAGGTTCTCTGAGCCCACGCCCGCCGGGCGATGATCGGCGGCTGGCCCGGTCCGGCGGCCAGGGTCGGCGTGGCGAGCGGCAGGTGGGCTGCCAGCGCCGCTGACGCAGCGCTGCCCGCTTGCCTTGTCGTTGCCTGAGCATCCTGGACGTTGACGAGGTGCACTCGTACGCCGCTCATGGTGCCCTTGGCGCGAACCTGCACGGCGGTGGTGCCTCCCGTCCAGATGGGCTCTCCCACGTGCCGATCTGGATCCGGGCGCGCTTCCGGTCCGTGGCCATTCGCTCCGGCGGAGACCCAGCTGCTCCACTGGCCGTCTCGGGCGCGGAAGCGCAGCCACACAGAGGCCTGGGCAGGCGCCCGCCATTCAAGGCCCACGAGATCCACAGGGTGCCCGAGCTCGACGGTCGCGCCCTGCGGCGTGACCTCGCCAAGCCAGTGATGAGCGAGGGTCGGCGTCTGGGGCCCGGCGAGCAGCGCGAGCGCGGCGCGGGGGCGTAGCAACCCGCTTGCCATCGCCCCGGCGGAGGCTGCGATCAGTGATCTGCGCGTGAGCCTGGCGGTCGGGTCGGGCATGCGGTCTCAGCCAGCGACGATCGTCAGGAAGTCGCGGCTGTACGGTTCGAGCAGCTCGCCCGCGATCCCGTGTTGGCCGGGCACGACCGGCATGGGGGAGGGGCCGCCGGGGGCGTGGACGTAGAGGTAGCCGGCGACCCAATCGGGGTTGATGTCCAGCTCGATCGCCCGCCTCGCGCCGGCAGCGACCAGCGCATCGGCGAGTTCGCTCGGCACCAGAGCCTCGCCTGCCGCCCACACCAGTTCTCCGCTCGCGGTAACCCCGAGGCCAGAGCGAGCCACGGCTGTGCGCCCTTCGACGGTTCCCCCCCAGCACTTGATGATGCAGCTCGCCGCGTTCGCGGCCACGGCGCCGTGATCGACGAGCAGTTGCTGGTTCTGCAGCACCGAGAACACCGCGTGATGGGCGCGCGGCACGCCAGCTTCCCACGCTCCGATGTCGGTGATGCCGTCGGTGTAGGTGACGATCGACGCGAGCCGCGGCTTGAGCGCCACCGCAACGTGCCCGGCGGACATGAACCCGACGCTGGGGTACGTGAGCTTGAAGCCGCCGTTGAACGCGGCGACCACGAGGTGAATCTCTCGAGGCGTGATCCGATCCCCGTACGTCCAGCCCGACACCCCGCCGTCCGTCGAGCCGGCGTGCAGGTTGAGGTGAACGAGCCGCTGGTCAAAGCGCACAAGGGTGACGCCCGAGCGCTGGGCGAGCCACGCCGCGGGCTGTCCGTGAACTTCCGCCACGGTCGCCCAGCCAGCCGTCGTGTGCGCCGGTGCGCTCACCACAAGAGGTGCTATCCGCCGTGCGGGCGCCGAGCGCGGGGGAGTTCGCCTCGAGATCACCCCGCGCGTGCGCGCTGGGCGAGCGGCTGCGCTCAAGCGCCCTCGGTCTGATCCAGATCGCCCCAGGCTGGGGCCGAGGACGGCTGCCGCCGCGGCAAGCGCGCCAACGAGAGCCAGCGCTCCGAGCCGCCTGCGCAGATACACGCCTTCGTCGATCCCGGATGCTGCGCTCAAGATGAGGGAGTCAGGAGGTAGACCCGTGCCGGCGGCACTGCCTCCCACGAGAACGCCGACCACGAGCGCCCGGCGAATCTCACGGTCCCGCGGGCAGGGATCCGAGCTGGCACCGCGCCTCCAGCGATTCGCGTGGAGCCGGTGCGCACGAAGGCAGGGCCGCCGGTCGTGCCGTGGAGCACGTCCACGCGCAGCCGCACGATGTGCCAGTGCGGGGCGTAGATGGCGTCCACGCAGGCGATCGTGCTTGCGCTCGCTGGCTTGCCTGCCCCGGGCATGACTGAAGCTTCTAGTAAGCCCCTAAGCCCCACATCAGCAGGGCATGAGAGCTTACACATGTACGCTCGGTGCGCTATCCGGTCTGAGGAGGCCGAGCGCGCGAGGTTGCGCGCACAGCACTCCGGGAATACGTGGATCGCGCTGCCTGATCGCGGGAGACACGCTGCGTGGGTGCACACCATCCCGCACAGCGGGGCCAGCAGGCACGGTGACGCTACGACCCCCTGAACCGCACCTCCGCCCGCAGCCCGCCATCCGCCTGCGGCGTCACCTCCAGCGTCGCCGCATGCGCCGCCGCGATCGCCGCGACGATCGACAGCCCGAGCCCATGCCCGTCCCCGTGCCTGAGTCGATCGCCGCCGAGTCGGTGAAACGGACGCAGCAGCCGCTCGACGTCGGCCGCAGCGACCACGGGCCCGCTGTTGGCGACGCAAAACACCGCCTCCCCGTCCGCGACGCCCCCAACGGCAGTCGTGACCGTGATCCAGCCGTCGGCGCTGTTGTGACGAATAGCATTGTCGAGCAGGTTCGCCACGAGCCGTTCGATCAGCCGCGGGTCGCCTGTTGCCGGCGCGCGCTCGAGCTGCGCGTCCAGGCGCAGTCCCCGGCGGGCGATCTCCTTGCGGCGCTCGTCCAGCACCTGCCCGGCGATCGCGTCGAGCAGCAGCGGCTCGCGGCGCGCCAGGCCCTGCTCGCTCTGCGCGAGCGTCAACAGCGCGTCGATCATGCGCTCTTGCTGCTCGCCGATCGCCAGCACCCGCTCGCACGCGGCGCGCAGCGACGAGGTGCTCGCGGCGGGGTCGGCGAGCGTCACCTCGAGGATCGCGCGCTCCAGCGTGAGAGGTGTGCGCAGCTCGTGCGAGGCGTTGGCGACGAACTGGCGCTGGGACTCGAACGACGCCTCCAGCCGCCCAAGCAGCTCGTCGAACGTGTCGCCGAGCTCGCGCAGCTCGTCGTTGGGCCCGTCGAGCGCGAGCCGCTCGTGCAGGCTGGACGCGGACAGCTCGCGGGCCGCCGCGGTGATCACGTGCAGGGGGCGCAGCACGCGGCCGGCGAGCACCCACCCGAGCGCCATCGACGCGGCCACCATGATCGCCAGCGCGACGACCGACCAGATCAAGAGCTGGTGCAGGTCGCTGCGGTTGACGCTGTCCGCGATCGCCCCGAGCTGGTTGGCTCGGGCGCGGGCGATCGCGGCGCTACCCGGTTGACCCGGCGCCGGCGGCGACAGCTGCTGCGGCGTCACTTCTAGGTTGTGCGCGTGTGGTTCCACGAGCCTCGCTGCGGAGCCCTGCGCGGACACGACGAAGCTGTGCGATGAGCTGCGCACGGACAGGAACACGATCGCCAGCAGCAGTGTCCCCGTAACCATGAAGACGCCGCCGTAGAGGACCGCCAGGCGCAGGCGGATCGTGTAGCGGGGCAGACGCGGCCGGCGCCCGCGGAGAAGCCGCCGCGGCGGTCGCAGATCGGTGGCGGCCGCGTGGACCGTGTCGGGGGCGCTCACCGCAGGACTCAGATCCTGTAGCCGCCGCGCGGCACGGTCTCGATCAGCGGCGGCTCGCCGAGCTTTGCGCGCAGGCGCCTGATCGTCACCTTGACGGTCGTCGTGAACGGGTCCGCGTTCTCGTCCCACACCCGTTCGAGCAGCTCCTCCGCCGAGACGATGCGTCCGCTCGCGCCGAGCAGGTACTCGAGCACCGCGAGCTCCTTCGGGCTCAGCGCCAGGCGCTGCCCGCCGCGGCTGGCAAGGCGGTTGGCGGGGTCGACGCGCAGGTCGCCGTGCACGAGCGTCGTCGGCAGCGGCGCCCCGGAGCGCCGTGCCAGCGCCCTGATGCGGGCGACCAGCTCGGCGAACGCGAACGGCTTGGGCAGGTAGTCGTCGGCGCCGAGGCCGAGGCCGTCGACGCGGTCTTCGATCGAGCCGGCCGCCGTCAGCATCAGGATCCTGCCCTCGCGACCCTCGGCCACGAGCGAGCGGCAGATGTCATCGCCGTGCACGCCGGGCAGGTCGCGGTCGAGCACCAGCACGTCGTAGTCGGTGAGCGCCAGGCGCGCCATCGCGTCGTGCCCGTCGAGCGCGACGTCCACCGCCATGCCCTCGCGGCGCAGGCCCGTTGCGACCGTCTCGGCCAGCTCGACGTGATCCTCGACAAGCAATACCCGCATGGACCACTCAGCGTGGCGCATTTCCGGTTACAGCGCGGTTACAGCGTCCGTCACCGGGGTGTAACCGGCGAAGCCGTACAACCCCTCTCGCACGCAGCATCCAGCCCGCGCGAGGAGCGATGAGATGAAAGCGACACGAGTGAAACCGACACCGCACGCAGCAAGGCGGCCGGCCCGACGGCGTCCAGCCTGGCGAGCCTGCATCCTCGCCGCAGCGCTCGCAGCCCTCGCGCTGCTCGCGGCCGCTTGCGGCGGCACCTCTCCCGGCTCCGGCGTTGCACACCTGGGGAAGACCACCGCGTCGACCGGCAAATCGACGAGCTCGTCGGCGGGCTCCGGCGCCGGCTCCGGGGAAGCGCAGCCCGGCAGCCAGGCGATCGCCTACTCGGCGTGCGTACGCGCGCACGGGGTCCCCAGCTTCCCCGACCCGAAAGTCACAACCAACGGCAGCGAAGTGAAGGTCGCGATCGGGATCAATCCGTCGATCTCGAGCAATCCCCACTTCCAGTCGGCCCAGCAGGCGTGCCGCAAGCTGCTGCCCGGCGGCGGGCCCGGCTCGGGCTCCGGCCAGCAGATCGGCCCGCAGGAACAGTCGCAGTACCTGAAGGCCGCCGCGTGCATACGCGCTCACGGCATTCCCAACTTCCCCGACCCGACCTTCGCGGGCGGCGGCGTCCACATTCCGAAGACCGCCGGCGTCAACCTGCACTCGCCGCAAGCGCGCGCGGCCGAGGAAGCGTGCCAATCGCTGATCCCCGGCGGCCTGCACGGTAATCACTAGTGAGCACGGCGAGCGGGCACCCCGGAGGGCAGATGCAGGCCCGTGGGCGCCCGGCGTGGAGATCGCGGCGGATCGCGCTCGCGGGACTCGCGCTGGCGGTCGTCGCGGTCATCGCCGCGGTCGTGGTCGCCGTGGACCCGTTCGGCGGCTCGCACGCGCCGAGCGGCGTCGGCGACAACGCGACGCCGACGTCGCTTGCGACCGTGAGCCGGCGGGAGCTCTCCTCGCAGACGCAGTTCGGCGCCACGCTCGGCTACGCGGGCTCCGCGAGCATCCTCGTGCCTCCCGGCACGCCAGCGTCCGCGGTGGCGCAGACATCGATGTTCACGGAGCTGCCGGCAGTCGGCAGGGTGATCGCGCGCGGGCAGAGCCTCTACCAGGTATCCGGCCAGCCGGTGCTGCTGCTTTACGGCTCGGAGCTCGCGTCGCGCGCGTTCGTTGCGGGCATGTCGGCTGGCCGCGACGTGGCGGCGCTGAACGCCAACCTCGACGCGCTCGGCTACGGCAGCGATCTCACCGGCGACACGTTCGGCCCTGCCACCGAAGCGGCCGTGCGCGCGCTGCAGGCGGCGCGCGGCATGAGCGTGACCGGCGCGCTGGCGCTCGGCTCGGTCGTGTTCGAGCCGGGGCCCGTGCGGGTGACGAGCGTGACGCCTGCGCTCGGCGCGAGCGTCCAGCCGGGGCCGGTGCTCGGCGTCACCTCGACGACTCCGCAGGTGACGATCGCGCTGCCAGCGTCCCAGCAGGCGAGCGTCAGGGTCGGCGACCGCGTCACGATCACGCTGCCTGACAGCGAAACGACGCCCGGCGTCGTCAGCTCCGTCGGCACCGTCGCGAAAGCGCCCGCCGGCAAGGGCGGCGAAGGCGGCGGCGGCGGCGGTGGTGGCGGCCCGGAAGGCGGCGAAGAAGGCGGCGCGACGATCGAAGTCGACGTGGCGCTGCGCGACCCGCGCGCGAGCGCGCACCTCGACGAGGCGCCGGTGACCGTGTCGATCACCACGGCCAGCGTCCCCAGCGCGCTGACCGTGCCCGTAGACGCGCTGCTCGCGCTCGCCGGCGGCGGCTACGCGCTGGAGGTCGTCGAAGGTCGCGTGCACCGCCTGGAGGCGGTCACGCTCGGCATGTTCGACGACTCCGAAGGCCTCGTGCAGGTGAGCGGCAGCGGCGTGGCGCCGGGCCAGCGCGTGGTGGTGCCAACGACATGAGCGCGCCCGTGCTCGAGCTGCGCGACGTGAGCAAGACCTACGGCGCGGAGCCGCCGGTATACGCGCTGCGCGACGTGAGCCTGGCGGTCGAGGAGGGCGAGCTGGTGGCGATCGTCGGTCCGTCCGGGTCGGGCAAGACGACGCTGCTGCACGTCATCGGCACGCTCGAGCGCCCGAGCTCGGGGATCGTCGCGATCACCGGCCTCGAAGTCGCCGCTTGCTCCGACCGCGAGCTCGCGGCGCTGCGCGCCACGCGGATCGGGTTCGTCTTCCAGCAGTTCTTCCTGGCCGAGCACTCCACCGCGCTCGAGAACGTCGCCGACGGGCTGCTGTACGCGGGCGCGGATGCGGGGGAGCGGCGCGAGCGCGCGGCGCAGGCGCTCGCCCGCGTCGGGCTCGCGGGCCGCGCGGGCTTCCGTCCGAGCAGGCTCTCCGGCGGCGAGCGCCAGCGCGTGGCGATCGCGCGCGCGCTCGTGGGGCGCCCCGCGATCGTGCTCGCGGACGAGCCCACCGGCAATCTCGACAGCGCCGCCGGGGCGGCGATCGTGGCGCTGCTGGAGGAGCTGAACGCGGAAGACGCGACGATCGTCGTGATCACCCACGACCGCGAGCTCGCCGCGAGCCTGCCCCGCCAGGTGCAGATGCTCGACGGCCGCATCGTCGCCGACGGCGTCGCGCCGGCGTTCGCGCTCGTCAACGCGCCGCCCGGACCGCGGCCGTGAGCGCATCCCCGCCGGCTGCCACCGCACTCGCGGCGCTCGCCCCGCAGCGGCTGCGGCCGTCCGACCTCGCGCGCGTGGCCAGCGTGGGCCTGCGCACACGGCGGCTGCGCGCGGGCCTGTCGGCGCTGGGGATCGCGATCGGCGTGGCCGCGATCGTGGCGGTGCTCGGCCTGTCGTCCTCCAGCCAGGCGGGGCTGCTCAGCCAGATCGACCGGTTGGGGACGAACCTGCTGACGGTGACCAACGGCCAGGGCCTCACCGGCAAGTCCGCCGAGCTGTCGCTGTCGGCGCCGGCGATGATCGCCCGCGTCGAGCCCGTGACGAGCGTCGCGGAGACCGCCAAGGTGAGCGCGAGCGTCTATCGGACCCCGCTGATCCCCGCGCTCGACACCAACGCGCTGCAGGTCCAGGCCGCGAGCCTCGATCTGCTGGCGTCGCTCGGCGTGCAAATGGCCCAGGGGCGCTACCTGAACGCGGCCACCGCCACCGAGCCGGTGGCGGTGCTCGGCGCCGCCGCGGCGCAGCGCCTTGGGGTCGACCGCCTGTTTGCGGGCGAGCGGATCTGGGTGGCGGACCAGTGGTTCTACCTCGCCGGCATTCTCGGCCCGGCCGAACTGACCCCTGAAATCGAAAGCTCGGTGCTCGTGGGCTTCCCCGCCGCCGAGCGCTACCTCGCTGCGAACGGGCACGCGGACACGATCTACGTGCGCGCGCAGAGCGAACAGGTCGCCGCGGTGCAGTCGGTGCTCGCGCAGACCGCCAACCCGGAAGCGCCCGACGAAGTCGACGTCAGCCAGCCGTCCGCGGCGCTGGTCGCGCGCGCGGATGCCAAGAGCGCGCTCAACGGCCTGTTCCTGGGGCTGGGCGCTGTGGCGCTGCTCGTGGGCGCGGTCGGCGTCGCGAACATCATGGTGATCTCGGTGCTCGAACGCCGCTCGGAGATCGGGTTGCGCCGCGCGCTGGGAGCGAGGCGGGGGCAGATCCGCGCTCAGTTCCTCTCTGAGGCGATCCTGCTCGCTCTGGGCGGCGGTGCCGCGGGGGTCTGCCTGGGCGCGCTGGCGACCGCGATCTACGCGAGCGCGAAGGGCTGGGCGGTCGTGATCCCCGTCTCCGCGTGGGCCGGCGGCTTCGGCGCCGCGCTCCTGATCGGTGCGGTTGCCGGCCTCGTGCCGGCGATCCGCGCGGCACGGCTCGCGCCGGCGGAGGCGCTCAGGACGGTGTGAGCCTCAGCAGGATCCTCAGCTATGGCGGGCGCGTGCGGCCAAGAGGCGCCGGGAGATCTCCTGTTCGCCGGCCGCCGGATCGCCTTTGCAGATGCCCGTGTTCTCCTGCTGCTGCAGGGGGGATACGGGACCGGCGACGTACACCTGCCCGCGGAGCTTGTCGAGCACGGTCTCGGGCCTGCCCGCGTTGGCGACCTCGACGTTCGTGACGGCCTCGCCGAAGTGGCCGGGCCAGCAGGCCCAGGGAGCGCTCGCGATGCTCACGAGCGGTGTCGAGGCGGCCAGGAAGGCGAAGCGACCGCCGCCGCAGACGAGCCAATCGACGAGCACGTTGTAGGTGGCCGGACGCCGGCGCGCATTGCAGCCGGGCTCGTAGGTGGGGTGGCCGCCGTAGGCGGCCTGCACCACGGGGTGGCCTTGTTCGGTAGCGAGCGAGGGGCTGGACCAGGGGATCAGCTGGCCCTCGTAGCTGTGGTGCGCCATGTATAGCCACTGCGGCTGGAGCGTGTGCGGATCGAGCAGGACGTCGATGTGCTCCCAGTCGCCCTGATGGCGATCGACATTGAGCACTTCACCCGCGATCGGGGCTTCCTCCATCAGCTTGGTACGCACCACGAGGGGGAAGTAGTTGTACGGATAGTAGAACCAGTACTCGAGCGCGACGAGGCCCGAGGCGAGCTGCGGGTAACGTTCCTGGACCTGCTTGGGCCATTGCGAGCGTTCCACTTTTCCGTTCAGATAAAAGTAGATCTGGGCGGTGCTCCAGGGGTCGAGCAGCCCGGGGTCGGCGAGCCAGCGATCGATGGGCCCCGTTTCGACGCCCTGTCCGAGCATGAACGGCTGGAACTGGCCATTGGGGCTCGAGTTGCGTGCGAGCGGCACCGGCAGCTGGAGATAGTCGCCGGCGCTGGCGCCGCGAGCCTGCAGGCTCGCGAGCGGTGGTTCGCATTGCCGCTGCGGCGCACGTCGCTGGACGAGGCAGGTCCGTTCGCCGTCGGGGCCACGCTCCGCGAGCGCGGCGCCGACGGAGACGGGCCAGAAGCGGTCGGCGACGCTCACCTCGAGCGTCGGCTGGTAGCGGCGCGCGAGCTCGGCCAGCGGCGGCGAGCTGGTGTCGTCGATCGGCGGTTCCCCGTCGTGCGCCCGCCCTTCCGGTGGCGGCGGGCCCGCGATCACGCCGCTACCGAGCTGGGCGTCCTCGCTCCCGTGGGACAGGCTCGCCGGCGGCTCCCCGCCGCAGGTGCCGCCTCGAGATCGTAGGTCTGCGCTGAAAAGCGTCGGGATGCTGCCTTCGGCGTCGATCGCGTGCAGTGCGAGCGTCAGCAGCGAGGGGCGCTGGCCCGAGTCGAGGCGATATGGACGGTCGGTCACGCTCAGGGAGCGGATCGTGTCGGCGGGGACGAGCGACAGCCGCTCGTCGCTCGAGGTGGCGTTCGCAAGCGAGCTGCAGGAGGCCAGGTAGACGCCGGCGCCGGAGCGCGACACGTAGCCGCCACTGAGCTGGCCGGCCGGGGTGTCCAGCACGGCGCGGGGGAAGATCACGGGCGGTATCGCCTGATAGGCGACGCCGAGCACCGTCAGGACCAGCAGGAGCACCCAGGGCAGTGGCGAGCGGACCCATTCGCGCGTGGAGCCTGGGCGCGGCAGCCTCGCCACGACGCGGCCGAAGGTCGAGACGAGCACGTTGACGAGCAGGAACAGGCCGACCGGCGCGGAGGCGAACATCGCCCCGACGGCGACGAGCAGCCACAGCCCGCCGTGCACGCGCTCATGCCACTTGAGCGGGCCCCAGCGGGTGAGCAGCGCATGGGCCAGCAGGAAGGCGAGCACCCACGTGACCGCGGTCAGCCAGCCGACCGCGCCGAGGACATCCGCCAGCCGCGCGGCGCCGAGGGCGATCAGGGCGGCCAACACCACCACGTTGAAGCCGGCGATCACACGCACCGCGCCCTCGCCGAGCGGTGCTGGGGCGGTTCTCGCCAGCCGCACCGGATTCGCGGACCTGGCCGCGCCGACGCCGCGTTTGCTCACGACGGCGTGCCACTGGGGTCCGTTGACCTTCCAGTGGCGTCCAGAGGCCAGGTAGGCGATCAGGGAGAGGACCGCGAAGGCGGTGGCGGTCAGCGCCGTCGAGCGCAGCGCGTCGCCGACGAGCCGCTGAAACCCGAATGCGTCGGTGGCGAGCGAGACGGGCAGCCGGGCGGCCGACAGCCGCACCCAGCTGAGCACCCAACCGACCACATATAGGTAGGCAAGAAACCCGAGAGAGAACGCGACGACGTCGAGGGCAGCTCGCGACGGGTCGGGCGCCGGCGGTTCGGCGCCAGTGCCGGGGCCCGATGGCGGCGACGGGGGGGCCAGTGGCGGCGACGCGGGGCCCGGAGGTGGCGACGCGGGGCTGGAAGGGGGCGACGGCGGCCCCGGGACTGGTGCGGGCGCTCCCGAGGGTGGCTCCGAGGCGCCGGCAAGCGTGGCGAGCGGCACCTGCCAGGCCGTCCTCAGAACCCTGAGGGCGTTGCCGCTCGCGAACTTCGCCGCACGCTCCTCGCCGTATTGGTGAACGAGGCTGCTCTGCAGGTCTTGCATGTGCGCGAGCTCTTCGATGCCGCGCAGGGCGGGCTTGATGTAGCCGTCGAGGTCGGAGCCGAATGCGACGCAGTCGTCGCAGCGGCTCACGTCGCAGATGTGGTCGATGTGCCTGCGGATCAGCTCGAAGGAGTCGTCGAAGCTCTTGGGCTTGCGGGCACCGTCGCTCACGTAGTGCTCGCAGCAGATGATCCCGAGCAGGCCTTTGCGCCTGGCGATACGGGCGATCGTCTCGTCGGTGAGGTTGTACTCGAGCGAGCCGAAGCGGCAGGCCATGTGGGTGGCCAGCACGGGCACGCGCTGGCCGGGGTCGCGCGTGTCGAGGAGGTCCAGCGTCTGCTCGACGGCGCGCTCGCTCATGTGGGTGACGTCGATCAGGATGCCGTTGTCGAGCATCGCGTTGACAGCCGCGAGGCCGAGCTCGCTGAGGCCGACGTCAGCGGGCTGCGGGAAGAGGTCGCCGTAGAGCCGGTCTGACATGAACGGCAACGCGGGCGCGTTGGTCGCGATGCCGCGCCAGAAGAGGTGGGCGACGGTGACGCAGACGACGCCTCGCTCGGCGAGCTCGCGCACGTTCTCCCGTATCTCGGTCTCGTGATCGCCGAGGTGAAAGCCGCCCTCGACGGAGTGGATGAGTATCGACTCGTCTGCCTGGAGGGCGTCTTCCAGCTCGCGGGGACTGTGTGCGATCGTGGCGCGCGTGCCGTGTTCGCGGCGTTTGGCGATGTGGTACTCGACGGTCTCGAGCTGGTCGATGAGGCGAGGGAAGTAGGAGGCACGGGGAGGGGCGCCGTAGCGGCGATCGAAGTCGATCTCGTCGAACGGCGAGTACAGGGCCGAGAAGATCACGCCGACGTTCCCGTCGCGCATCTGCTCGAGCGTCACACCTGGTTTGTCACCCTCTGCCTGGTAGTTGAAGCAGAGCGACAGGAGGCGCACGATCGTGGCGCGCAGACGCTCTTTGCGCCAGCGGCGCAGGTGCTCATGCGTCCGCGGCCGGGGCTCGGGCGACAGGTGCATCGGGTAGTGAGCGTGGAGGTCGACGAGCATCGGCCCGGTGTTCCGGATTTTCGGATCATATCGAGGCAGCGGTCGCCGGTCGGGCCGTGCTGTACACCTCGAGCGGCGTCCCTGCGCGACGGCCGAACGCTCTACGAGTGAAGCCGCTGCGCGAAGAACCCGAGGATCTCGTCGCGCGCGGCAACAGTCGGCTGCCCGGCGTCGTCGATGAGGTGCTGGGTGACGACGCTGTGCGGGCTGGCGACGACGTGCTCGAAGAACGGCGCGATGTCGCTGCCCGCGGCGCTGTCGGGCAGCACGCGCCCATGGAAGCGCTCGCCGAGCGCGTCGCGGTACGCGGCGAAGCGCTCGGCGCGGCAGTAGCGGTCGCCGCTGAAGCGGTACGCGAGCACGGTCAGATCGTCGCGGTCGAGCCGCTCGCGCACCGCCTCCAGATCGTCCGGCGCGATCTCCAGCCCGGCGGGGTCGTCGAGCGGCAGGGAGGGCTGCGAGAGCACGGGCGCGAGCATGGCGGGCTCGAGCATCATGGTGAGCGCGAAGTTGCCGGTGAAGCACATGCCGATGGCGCCGACGCCGGCACCACCGCACTCGCCGTGCGCGAGCCGCGCGAGCGCGCGCAGCCACACGGTGACGGGGCTGGAGCCGTTGCCGGCGAACGCGCGGAACTCGGCGCTGACGCACGCGCGGCGCATCACCTCGACGCCCTCCTCGGCGCCAGGCACGGCGCCGTCGCGGCCGAACAGCGACGGCATGTACACGGTGAATCCCGCGTCGCGAACCCAGCGGCTGAAGCGCGCGACGTGCGGGCTGATGCCGGGCATCTCGGTCATGACGATCACGGCGGGCCCGCTGCCGGCGACGTGCACGAGCTTGGCGACGTCGCCGAGCGTGACGGTGCGATGCTCGAAGTCCTCGAGCGGATCGTCGGCGTTCAGGCTGGCGCTCACGTGCCCGGCTCCGTGACGGCGCCCGGCTTCGCGGCCGCGCCCTGTTTCGCATTGGCGCCCGGCTTCGCGCCGGCCCCCAACTCCGTCTGCCAAGCGGCGCGCATGTGCCGGATGCCGGCCTGGTCGCCGAACAGCTGTCGCTGCCAGTTGGCGGCCATGCCGAGCGCGTTCAGCCGGAAGGCCATCCCCGCGGGGTCGACGTCGGCGGGCAGCTCCCCGGCGGCGACGGCGGCCTTGACGTTGGCGCGCAGCACGGCGAGCCATTCGCGCATGACGTCTGCGACGGCGTCGCGCACGGGGCCGGGGCGCCCGTCCATCTCGGCGGAGGCGGCGCACAGGAAGCAGCCGCCGGCGAACACGTCGGCGCCGAGGTAGCCGCTCCACGCGCGCCCGATGGCGAGCAGCCGCGGCAGCCCCTCGGGGCTGGAGAGCGCGGGCGCGATGACCTGCTCGACGAGGATCTGGCGGGCGGCGGCGAGCGTGGCGAGCTGCAGCTCCTCCTTGGACCCGAACAGCGCGAACACGCTGCTCTTGTTGACGCCCAGCTCGGCGGCGAGCGCGCCGAGCGTGAGCCCTTCCATGCCGTCGCGGGAGGCCATCTGCACGGCGCGCTCGATCACGGCGGCACGGCTGCGCATGCCGCGCGCGCGGCGCCCGTCGCTGGGCTCGCCGGCGGGCGCGCCCTTGACGAGTGGCTTGACGGCTCGCGCCATGCCGCGTAGGTTACAACATGCACGAACGATCGTTTATATATATTTTTATAAAGAGATGGGATGGCGTGATGGGTGACGTGGGCACGTGGGAGTGGGCAGAGCGCACGCAGGGAACGCTGGGCGGGCGCGAACGGGGCTCGGCTCAGCAGCGGTACAGCGTTGCGCCCGCGCTGGAGCCGCGCCCGGCGCCATTTTCCCCGCGCAGCGCGGCGCCCATGCCCGGCGCGGCGACCGCGGTACAACTGGACGCGACCCAGCTTTCGCGTTCGCGCGCGGCGGTCGAGCCGGGAGGGATGGCGAGCAGCACGTAGCGCAGCGCCCCCGAGCGCACGAGCCGCGCCAGCTGCGCCGCGGTGGGCGCGGGCTCGCTGCCGTTGAAGCCGCCGAGCGTGACGACGGGCATGCGCGTCTGCAGCCCGATCGGCGCCGCGAAGTCGGAGCTGGCGGCCGCCACCACGTAGCGCGCACCGCCCCGGTGGCGCTCCAGATAGGCGACGAGCGCCGGGTCGAAAGCGCCGTGCGCGAGCGCCGGGTCCCTGTCCCACACGGGTGTGAGGCTGCGCGGCCCGGCGGTGGGGCTGGCGCCGGTGCGTCCGAAGCTGACGGTGGCAATGGAGTACGCGGCGGGGCCTCCGAGCAGCGCGAGCGCAGCGGCGGCGATGGCAACCGCGGGCGGCAGTCGCCCGACCACGGCGATCGCGGCGACCACGCCGCCGGCGAGCACCGCCCAGCGCAGCCACGGCACGAACCCGGGCGTGTTGCCGAGCAGCGCCCAGCTGAGGGCGGAGGTGCCGAGCAGCGCGCCCGCGAGCGTTGCTGCGGCAGAAGTGCTCGTGCGCACCCGCTCGGCGAGCGCGACGACACCGGCGGCGGCGAGCGCCGCGGCGGGCGGCGCGATGGCGCTGATGTAATAGGAGTGAAAGATGCCGCGCGAGAAGCTCAGAACGCAGTAGCCGGCGAGCAGCCACAGCCCGAACAGCACGAGCGCCGCCCGCCGGCGGCCCTCGCGCGGCGCGTCCCGGCCGAGCCACAGGCCGGCGAGGAGCCCGACGAGCGCCAGCGGCAGCAGCCACGCGGCCTGGCCGGCGATGGGCGCGGTGCTGAACAGCCGCAGCGGACCGGTTGCGCCCTGGCCACCGCTGGGGTAGCCGACGATGTGCGTGAGTCCGTTGGCGCCCGCGATCAGCTGCCACCAGGAGTTGTGCGTCGATTCCTCCACGTACGGCCGGCTGCCGAGGGGGATCAGCGTCATCGTGGTGAACCACGCGGCGCTCACCGCGAGCATCGTCGCGCCGCCGGCCACCAGTGCGACGAGTCGCCGCCGCGCGTCGCCGGGCGCTGCGAGCAGGTACGCGCCGGCGAGGCCGGGGACGATCAGGAACGCCTCGAGCATCTTCGTGTTGAACGCCAGCCCCATGAGCGCGCCACACAGCACGACGTGGCGCAGGCGCCCCGATTCGAGCGCGCGCACGAGCGCCCACGCGCACGCGACGAGCAGCAGCGCGAGCAGCGCGTCGGGGTTGTCGTAGCGCGCGACCGCCACGCTCACGGGCGACAGCGCGAGCATCAGCGCGGCGAGCAGCGCCGCGCGGCGCCCGAGCGTGCGGCGCACGGTGTCGTGCAGCAGCGCCACCGCCGCCACTCCGCACAGCGCGTCGGGCAGCAGCAGGCTCAGCGAGCTGAAGCCGAACACGCGCCCTGACAGCCCCATCATCCAGTCCGCCAGCGGACCCTTGTCGAGGCTCGCCAGGCGGCTGGGGTCGGCGGCGTTGGTGAGCAGCGCCGTCCAGCTCCTGCTCGCCGCGAGCGCCGCCTCGGCGTAGTAGCCGTTGGCATAGCCGTTGCTCGTCAGCGCCCACGTGCTCAGCAGCGCCGAGAGCGCGAGCACGAGCACCAGCCCGAGATCGGGCGCGCGTCTGCGAGGCTCGTCAGAGGGGGCGAGCGCCGCCTCCGGATACGGGAAAGGGGCTGTCAATGGCGAGGTCATCGAGACGCTACCCGGTGGGCCGCAACCCGCGCCGGTGATGCGGTGATGCGGTGATGCTGGCCATGGGCGACGAAAACGACATCGAGGTGTTGACCGCACTTTGAAACGGGTGTCGTGTCCCACTGAGATTTGCTCAAACGGTCACCATTGACGGAACCACCGGCGGCATTCCTTGCCGCCTGATACCCCGTGCTCGTCCTCGCCGACCTCGCGCCACATATCGCCGGCGTCTGTCGGCCGATCACGGGCCGACGCAGCCTCGCTGGCTAGTCGGGACGCATGCTGGATGTCGCGTAAGCAGCGATATGTCCGTGCGGCCTGTGCGTGACGCGCACGCGAACGCACCCACGCAACCGGTCTACGATGCTGCGCGGAAACGGGATCAGCATCAACTCGGTCTCCTCGTCCACGACGACGGTGGGCAACCACTGGTCGCTTGTCACGCTACTTCTGCCAGGGATTGACAAGGCGGATGCCGAGACCGTCGAAGTGGCGCACGTTGCGGGTGGCGAGAGTCGCCTTGCGGCTGCTCGCAATGCCCGCGATCTGAACGTCGCGGATCTCCACGGTGCGGCCGGCACGCTGCCGTGATGCTGCGATCGTGCCGGCGGCGTCGGCGGCCGCGCGGTCGAAGAGCTGCACGCGGCCGTCGAGATCCTCGGTCAGCAGCCTGTCGAACTCCTGCTCCAACTGGCCGCGGCGACGGCCTTTCGCAAGCAGCTCCAACCCCATACGCACCTCGAAGACAGTGATGGAAGTCGTCCACACCGACTCCGACGGCTGCTCGTCCAGCCACGCCACCACGGTCTGGTCGGGCTCATGCTGCATCAACGCCGAGAGCACATTCGTGTCCAGCAGGATCAAAGCGCACACCAATCCGGGTGCTCGCTATGCAGTTCGGCGCTCACTTACTCCAGCTGGGCCGGACGTGCCGGCTGCCCGCGCAGCTCGGGAAGCTCTGTCTCGAGTCCGACGCTCGTAAAGCGTGCTGCGATCCGCGAGCCCAGTCTGGCGCGGGCATGCTCACCGCTCTGTACTGCGCTGCGCAGGATCTCGCGTGCCTCCTGCTCGGTGCTGTGACCATGCTGACGTGCGCGACGCTGCAGAGCTGCCTTCACGTCGTCATCGAGCCGTCTGATCAAGATCTGCGCCACAACAAGAACGATAGCACGCTATCACGCCGTGTCGACATCCGCGTCGAAGCGGGCCGCTGCGCGATGCACGAGGCCGGGAGCCCGACTGCTCCGATGCGCGGGGGCGCGCATGCCGTGAAGCGCCGCGCACGCGCCGTCGGCGAGCTCGTCGAGGAATGCGGAAGGCGGCTCCTGGAGCTGACCAGCCAGCCAGCGGCGCGCGATCGCGTGCGCGGGCCCGTTGACGAGCGCGGCGATCACGACCATCGAAGCGGGGCGGATCTCGCCGCGTTCCACGAGCGGCGCCATCCACTCCCTGAATGCCGTCGCGAGGTCCCGGTTGAGCGCCGCGAGCGTTGCGCTGGCGGGCGACTCCCAGTCGAGATGCCCGCGCATGTAGACGAAGCGCGCCAGCTGCGGGTGCTGCTCGACCCAGCTCAGCTGATGGCCGATCGTGCCGCGCACCGCCGCGCGCAGCGATCGCGGTCGGCTGCGCAGCAGCTCCCACAGACCCTCCTGGAATGAGGCCATCGCGTCGACGTACAGCGCGTCGGCGATCGCCTCCTTGGAGGCGAAGTGGTGGAACAGCGAGCCGTTGGATACCTGTACGTCCTCGCGGATGAGCGCAATCGTGGTGTGCTCGTAGCCATCCTCGATGAAACGCGTCAGCGCGGCGTCGAGGACGCGGCGACGGGTGTCGGTGGCTACCATGGCGACAGAGTAGCACTCTAGAGTATTGCTCTGTAGAGCGAGCCTCGCCGCCCTTGGGAAGGGGCCGGGGGAGCCGCTAGGCTCTTGCCGCATGAGCGTGGCGATCTCGAGCAACGGTGCAACCGCGGATGACGGCGCGGCCGTCAGCGTCAGCGGCCTCGTCAAGTCCTACGGCTCGGTTCGAGCGCTGATGGGCGTCGATCTCGAGGTCACGCCCGGCACCGTGCTCGGCCTGCTGGGGCCCAACGGCGCCGGCAAGACGACGATCATCCGCATCCTCACGACGCTGCTACAGCCCGACGCCGGCAGCGCCCGGGTGGCGGGGCTCGACGTGGTCGCCGACGCGGCGCAACTGCGCGAGCGGATCGGGCTCGCGGGGCAGTACGCGGCGGTCGACGAGAACCTGACGGGCCTCGAGAACCTGACGATGGTCGGGCGCCTGTACGGCGAGTCGCGTGCGCGGGCCAAGCGCCGCGGCCAGGAGCTGCTCGAGCGCTTCGACCTGCTCGATGCGGCCAAACGGCCCGCCAAGACCTACTCGGGTGGTATGCGGCGCCGGCTCGACCTCGCGGCCGCGCTCGTGGCCAAGCCGCCGGTGCTGTTCCTCGACGAGCCGACCACCGGCCTCGACCCCCGCAGCCGCCTGCAGCTGTGGGAGACGATCGAGGGGCTGGTCGCCGACGGCACCACCGTGCTGCTGACCACGCAGTACCTCGACGAGGCCGATCGCCTCGCAACGGAGATCGCGGTGATCGACCACGGGCGCGTTATCGCGGGCGGGACGCCGGACGAGCTGAAGGACCAGGTCGGAGGCGAGCGCCTGGAGATCCGCCTCGACGAGGCCTCGCGCGCCGGCGCGGCCGTGGCAGCGCTCGCGTCGATGGCCGATGATCCGCCGAGCACCAGCGAGGATCTGGTGACCGTGGGCGTCCACCGGCGCGGCGGCGCGATCGTCGACGCCGTGCGGCGCCTGGACGAGGCCGGCATCGGGGTAGAGGACATCGCGCTGCGCCGGCCGACGCTCGACGACGTGTTCCTGGCGCTGACCGGGCACGCGGCTGAAGCCGAGGACGAGGACGAGGAGACGGCGGCGTGAGGCGGCTCGTGAGCGACACGCTGGTGATCGCCGAGCGCAACCTCGTGCGGCTGCCCCGCGCCCCCGAGCTGCTGCTCGCGTTCACGGTGCAGCCGATCATGTTCGTGCTGCTGTTCCGCTACGTGTTCGGCGGCGCGATCAAGACGCCCGGCTTCAGCTACGCCGACTTCCTGATCCCGGGGATCATCGTGCAGAACATCGCCTTCGGCGGCTTCGTCACCGCGCTGGGCCTCAACGAGGACCTGCACAAGGGCCTGATCGACCGCTTCCGCTCGCTGCCGATGGCGCGCGCCGCGGTGCTCGCGGGGCGCACGCTGGCGGACGTCGTCACCAACGGGCTGTCAGCGACGATCCTCGTGATCACCGGCCTGATCATCGGCTTCTCCTTCCACACGAGCGCGCTCGACGCGATCGCCGGCGCCGGCCTGCTGCTGCTGTTCGGCTACGCGTTCTCGTGGGTGTTCGCGTTCCTCGGCATGCTTGTGGCCTCGCCCGAGGCCGCCAACTCGGTCGGCTTCATCGCCGTGTTCCCGCTGACGTTCATCTCCTCGGCGTTCGTGCCGGTGAAATCGATGCCGTCGGTGCTGCGCGCGTTCGCCGAAGTGAACCCGTTCACGGTCACCGTCGACGCGATGCGCTCGCTGTGGCTGGGGGCGCCGGCCGGCAACAACGTGTGGGGCGCCGTCGTGTGGGCGCTCGCGATCATCGTCGTGTTCGCGCCGCTCGCGGTCGCGCGCTACCGGCACGCCGCCGGGCAGTAGCCGGCACCGGCCTCCTTCAGCGCCGGCCCGGCGAGCGCCTCTGCGGCAGGCGCGCTTGCACGCCGTCCGGCGCGGCCCCTAGCGTGGCGAACAGATGTTCGATGACCCCCACGCGGCCCCCTGGCTCGAGCAGCTCAACGCCGAGCAGCTCGCGGCCGCCACTCATCCGGGCGGCCCGCTGCTGATCCTTGCCGGCGCCGGCACCGGCAAGACGACGACGCTGTGCGCGCGCGTTGCCTACCTGCTGGCGCAGGGCACGCCGGCGGAGCGCATCCTGCTGCTGACGTTCACGCGCCGTGCGGCTCGCGAGATGGTCGAGCGAGCGCGGGCGCTCGCCGAGCGCGTGGCGCCGGCCGCGGGCGCGGTCGTGGGCGGCACGTTCCACTCGGTCGCCCACCACATGGTGCGCTTGCACGCCTCCTCGCTGGGGCTCGACCCCGGCTTCGGCGTGCTCGACGCCGGCGACGCGGCGGACCTGCTCGACTTCGTGCGCGAGGAGCAGGGGCACGCGCACAGTCGCCGGCGCTTCCCGCGCGCGCAGACGATGCTTGACATCTACTCGCGCACCGTCAACGCGCAGACCCCGCTGCAGGAGGTGCTGGCGGAGTCGTTCCCGTGGTGCGCCGAGCACCGCGAGGCGCTCGCCGGCGTGTTCCGCGCCTACGCCGAGCGCAAGCGCGCGCTCGGCGTGATCGACCTCGACGACCTGCTGCTGTACTGGCGCGCGCTCGCCCTCGACGAGGTCGTGGGGCCGCGCATGGCGGGTGCGTTCGAGCACGTGCTCGTGGACGAGTACCAGGACGTCAACGGGCTGCAGGTGGAGATCGTGCGCGGCCTGCGCCGTGAGCATCCGGGGCTGACGGTCGTCGGCGACGACTTCCAGGCGATCTACGGGTTCCGCGCCGCGAGCGCGCGCCACATCCTCGACTTCTCCGAGCGGTTCCCCGGCACGCACACGGTCAAGCTCGAGCGCAACTACCGCTCCACGGCTCCGATCCTGGCGGTCGCAAACGCCGTCTCCGAGCAGGACCGGCTGGGCTTCCCCAAGCGATTGTGGACCGAGCGCGAGGGCGGCCGCCAGCCCGAGCTCGCGTTCCCGCGCGACGAAGCGGCGCAGGCGGGGGAGGTGTGCGAGCGGGTGTTGGCGGCGCGCGAGGAGGGGATGGAGCTGCGCGAGCAGGCGGTGCTGTTCCGCACCGGCCACGACTCCGACCTGCTCGAGCTCGAGCTGACGCGCCGAGGCATCCCGTTCGTCAAGTACGGCGGCCTGCGCTACCTGGAGGCGGCGCACGTCAAGGACTTCATCGCGCTGCTGCGCCTGACCGACAACCCCGCCGACGAGGTCAGCTGGTTCCGGCTGCTACAGCTGCTCGACGGCGTCGGCCCGGTGAGGGCGCGCCGCGTGCTCGACGCGCTGCGCCCGTCCGCCGACGCGGCGCCCGAGCTCGGCCGCTGGGGGCATGCCGCCGAGCACGTCCCCGATGACTCGCGGGAGCACGCCTGCGCGCTGATCGACGCGCTCGCCGCCACCGGCGCCGGCGCGCACGCGAGCACGGGCGCGCAGGTCGAGCGGCTGTGCGCGGCGATCGCGCCGCTGATCCGGCTGCGCTACCCGGATGGCGCGGTGCGCGTGTCGGACCTGGACCAGCTCGTGGCGATCGCGCGCGGCGCGCGCGACGTGCGCCACTTCGTCGCCGAGCTGGTGCTCGACCCGCCCGCCTCGAGCGCCGACTTCGCCGGGCCGCCGCACCTCGACGAGGACTACCTGACGCTCAGTACCGTGCACTCCGCCAAGGGCCTCGAGTGGGATGCGGTGCACCTGATCGGCGCCTACGGCGGCAACTTCCCAGCCGACATGAGCGCCGGGACCGAGGCGAGCGTCGCCGAGGAGCGGCGCCTGTTCTACGTCGCGCTGACGCGCGCACGCCGGCGCCTGCACGTGTACGTCCCGTTCCGCTACTACCACCGCCCGCGCGGCGGCGACGACGCGCACGGCTACGGCCGGGCGTCGCGCTTCCTGACCGAGGCGGTGCAGGGGCTGTTCGACATCAGCCACGGCGTGCGGGAGACGGCGCCCGCCGGTGATGGGACGTCGCCGGGCGGTGGCGGGGAAGCGCCGCGGCGCCGGATCGAGGTGTCGGTGGACGCGCTGTTCGCCTGAGCTCAGCCGTCGGTCGCGACGCGCGCCGGCTCCAGGATCGCGCGCTGCAGCCGGCGCGCTGCATCGACGTGATCGCCCGTCCAGATGATCCGCACGGCGGTCGCGCTCGCGCCGCCGTCGGCGTCGCGCAGGTCGCGGCGGACCGCGTCCACGAGACGTCCGTCAGCCGTCCTGTCGTGGGTCAGCGGTCGCGGCGGCTCGCGCCCATCGGCGAGGCTGTCGGCGAGCCCGTCATACCAGTCCCTGACGAGCTCGCTCGCCCGCAGCAGCTCGCGCCGCGCCACCGTGCGATCGCCGGCCGTGGCGCCGTCCTCGCGCTGCCACAGCTCGAGCACCGCGTCGGCTGCGAGCCGCAGCCCGACAACGCCGGTCACGAGGCTGGCGGTCTCGGCGAGCGCCATCGACTTGGCGCCACGCTCGATCATGTAGCTGCGGTAGGTGTCGTCCAGCCGTCGCGCGGCCGCCGCGGCCCTGCCGGCGTGCTCGGTCGGGGCGTCGAGCGCGGAGGCCTTGCGGTCGCAGCGCAGCGTTCCGTAGTCGACGGCGCGCGCGAGATACGCGGCGCTCTCGCGATAGGCGTCGGCGAGCGCCCGGCGCAGCGCCGCGCCGGCGCCGCGCGGCCAGAACAGCACCCCGACGGCGAGGCTGACCGCGCAGCCGATCGCGATGTCCTCCACTCGCAGCAGGCCCACGCGCCAGCCGGCCGGCTGGATGATGTTGAACAGGAACACGAGCGTCAGCGTGAACGCGGCCTGGCCCGCGGCGAACGAGATCGCGGCGGGCGCTATCCCCGCGAACAGGATCGCGGGGGGAAGCAGGAACCACAGGAGCGTGGTGTTGGTGCCGATCGCGGCCAGCAGCGCGGCGCCGATCACGAAGCCCGCGACCGTGCCGGCGAGCCCGCGGATGACGGTCTGCCCCGTGTTCAGCGCGTTCGAGCGCAGCACCGAGAGCGTGCCCAGCACCACCCAGAAGGAGTGCTGCACGCCGCTGCGATCGGCGACGAACACCGCGAGCCCCAGCGCGACGGCGCCGCGCACGCTGTTGTGCAGCCACACCGAGTTGCGATCGGCGTGCGCGCCGGCGCGCTGCTGGGCGGCGGACAGCGTGCTCGCGAGGCCCTCCGGCTGGCGGCCGAGCAGGCGCTGGAGCCAGCTGCGCCGCTCGGCGGCGGCGGTCAGGTCGATGTTGCCGGCGATCGCCGCGACCGCGAAGCTCAGCTCCTGCGCGCGGAAGCTGGGATCGAGCGAGGTGATGAACTCGCTCGCGCCGTCGCCCTGCTCGCTCGTGCCGCTGGCGCCGGTGCCGCCGAGGCTGTGGACGGGCAGGTACGCCATCGCGTGGGCCTCCAGCTGCTCCGTCGCCTCGCTCAGCCCGGCCAGCGCCGCGTGCAGGCCCCGGCAGTCGCCGCCCGTCACCGCGAGCAGCTCGTCGCTGCGCTCGAGCACCGCGGCGGCGGCGGCCTTGACGGCGCATGCGGCGTGATCGGCCGGCATCGGCTTCGCCGAGGGCGCGGACTCGACGACGATCGCGCCCAGCCAGTTGAGCTCGTCCACGAGGCGCACGACCGTCCTCGCGGAGGTGTTCAGGCTCGTCGGACGGTAGGGCGTCGCGAGGAACCAGCGGTGCAGCGTCGCCACGGCCTCCTTGGCCTCCGCGGCCGCGCGGTCGTACTCCGCGGCGAGCGTCTCCTCCTCCTCCTCCTCCTCCTCCTCCTCGCCGCCGCCCAGCGCGAACGCGACCTCGGCGCGCAGCCTCGCCGCCAGCGCCCGGCAGGCGTTCGCGGCGGCGGTGCGCAGCGGATCGCGCGCGGGCGCTGGCCACAGCAGCCCGACCGCGATCAGCGCCGCGCCGGCGGCCAGGCCCCAGCCGGCGACGCGGTCGGGTATCGAGGACGCCGGCCCGGTGACCGTCACCGGCAGGATGAACGCGAGCAGCAGCGATGTCGTGGCGCCGGCCAGCACCGAGCTGACGACGCCCGCGAAGATCACGCCGAAGCCGACGAGCGCCGTCGCGCCGGCGGCCAGCCAGACGTCCTGCGAAGCGAGCGTGCCGACGCACACCAACGCGCAGCCCGTGACCGCGAGCGTCGCCTGCGATTGCAGCCGCTGGCGCGTCGTCCCGCCGAAGTCGACCAGCAGCAGCATCGCGAACGACCCGAACGCCGCGAACGTCGCGAGCGCCGGATTGGCGATCACCTCGTCGCCGAGGGCGAACATCGCCGGCATCACGATCGCCGCCCGCCCTGCCCGCCGCAGCGCTGCCAGGTCGGGATCGTGCCCGGCCAGCCAGCGCAGCGGGCGGGCGCTCATGCGGCTGCGCCCGCGCTCGCGGCAGCGGCCAGCCGCGCGCGCCCGCGGGCGCTCCTGACGGCGGCGGTGAGCGTGTCGATGTCGTAGGCGCCGTAGTGGCGGCGGCCGTTGATGAAGAACGTCGGCGTGCCGGAAACGCCGCTCTCATCGGCGCTGGCGACATCCTCGCTCACCCGCGCTGCGTGCTTGCGGCGGCGCAGCTCGTCGAGCAGCCGCTCGGCGTCGAGCCCGATCTCCCTGGCGTAGTCGCCGACGTGCGCGGGCAGCAGCTCGCCCTGGTGCACCAGCAGCGTGTCGTGCATATCCCAGAAGCGGCCCTGCGCCGCCGCGGCCTCCGAGGCCTCGGCCGCGAGCTGCGCCTCGGGGTGCACGTCGCTCAGCGGCAGGTGGCGCCAGACGTAGCGCAGGTCCTCGCCGAAGTCGCCGAGCAGCTCGCGGATCACCTGCTCGGCCTGCCCGCAGTAGGGGCACTCGAAGTCGCCGTACTCGACGAGCGTCACCGGCGCGTCGTCGGCGCCGCGGATGTGGTCGCGCTCGGGGTCGACCTCCAGCGAGAGGTCGAGGATGTCTTCCGCGGTGCCAGCGATCTGGCGCGCGCGCACGCTGGCGGGCAGGCGCCTGACGACCCGCAGCACCGACCACGCGAGCGCGGGTGCGAGCAGCACCGAGCCGAGCGCGCCGAGCTTGGCCTCGTCGAGCCGCTGCCCGGTGAACGCGAGGCTCGAGATCAGCAGCGAGACGGTGAAGCCGATCCCCGCGAACGCGCCGCCGGCGGCGAGCAGCGGCGGGCTCAGCGGCGAGCGCGGGCCACGGACGGCCGGCCGCGATGCGAGCCACGAGGCGCCCGTGATCCCGAGCGGCTTGCCGACCACGTAGCCGACGAGGATGCCCAGCGTGATCGGCGAGGAGATCGCGTCTTCGAGCAGCCGTCCGGTGACGTGCACGCCGGCGTTGGCGAGCGCGAACAGCGGCACGATCACGTAGCCCGTCCACGGGTGCAGGCCGTACTGCAGCCGCTCGTTGGGCGAGATCGCGGCGAGCACGCTCTGCTGCGCCGAGCGCGCCAGCTCGGGCGTGGGCTGCTCGCGGAACGAGCGCGTCTCCTCGGTGGCGCGCTCGAGATCTTCGCGCGTGGGCGGGTAGGCGCTCGTGGCGAGCCCCACCGCGAGGCCGGAGATCACCGGGTCCACGCCAGACTCGTACATCGCGACCCACACGCCCGCGCCGAGGACGATCGACACGGGCCGGCGCCACTGCGGCGCGTAGCGCAGCGCCAGCAGCATCGCGAACAGCGCCACCGCGATCGCCAGCGCCGGCAGCGACACGTGGGCGGTGTACGCGACGGCGATCACGAGCAGCGCGCACAGGTCGTCGACGACCGCGAGCGTCAGCAGGAACACGCGCAGGCGCGTGGCCGCGCGCGGCGTCAGCATCGCCACGGCGCCCAGCGCGAAGGCGGTGTCCGTGGACATCGCCGCCCCCCAGCCGTGCGCGCCGGGGCCGCCGGCGTTGAATGCGAGGTAGATCGCGACCGGCACGCTCATGCCGCCGAGCGCCGCCATCACCGGGATCGTCAGCCGCTGGCGCTCGCGCAGCTCGCCCAGGTCGAGCTCGCGCTTGGCCTCCAGCCCGACGACGAGGAAGAACAGCGTCATCAGGCCCTCGTTGACCCAGTGGCGCAGGTCCATCGAGATGCCGCTGCTCCCCAGCCTCACGGCGAGGTGCGTGCTCCACAGCGACGTGTAGGAGTGCGACCACGGGGAGTTGGCCCACGCCAGGGCCAGGAGCGTCCCGGCCAGCAGCACGCTCGCGCCGCCGGTCTCGGTGCCGAGGAAGTCGCGCACGGGCGCCGCCAGGCTGCGCGCCCAGGCGGTGCGGCCGGCGTACGTCGTGTCGTTAGCTTCGGGATCGGTTGTCAAGTGCCGTAAGGATGCCGCACGGCGGTCGCTTTCACCGGGTCGCAGATGGTGTCGCGTGGCGGGGGCCGACACGCTCGACCGCGGGCTGCGCCAGTCGCCGCCGGCCGGGTAGCGCCAACGCTCCCAGCGCGCCGATTACGCAGACGCCGGCCGCGACCACGCAGCCGGTGTGCAGGCCGCTCATGAACGCGCCCTGCACGGCGTCGAGCGCCGGCGCGCGCTCTGCGAGCGGGGCGTGCGAGACGACCGCGAGGCCGGCGCCGACGGAGCTCTTGGCGCTCGCCAGGGCAGCGCCCGGGAGCTTGGCCAGCGCGCTGTGCCCGATGCTCGACGTGTACAGGGACGCGTACACGCTGCCGATGATCGCCACGCCGAGCGTGCCGCCGGCCTCGCGGGTGGCGTCGTTGACGGCGGAGCCGACGCCCGCCTTCGCGGGCGAGAGCACGCTCAGGATCGACTCGGTCGCCGGCGCGGTGGTCATGCCGAGGCCGGTCCCCATCATCAGCATCTGCACGACGACGAGCTCATACGGGGTCGCGATGCCGGCTTGCGAGATCCACAGGAAGGCGCTGCCGAACAGCAGCAGCCCCGCGCTCACGATCGCGCGCGTGCCCACGCGTGCCGCCAGGCGCGCTCCGAGGACGGAGGCCACGCCGATGCTCAGCGCCACGGGCAGGATGCGCGCGCCGGTGGACAGCGTGCTGTAGCCGCGGATGAACTGGAAATACTGGGTGATCAGGAAGATGAAGCCGAACAGCGCGAAGAAGGCGACCGTCACGGCGCCGCTGGCGGCACTGAACGCGCGCTCGCCGAACAGGCTGACGTCGAGCATCGGGTGCTCGCGCCGGCGCTCGACTTGCACGAACACGATTCCTGCGAGCAGCGCGGCGGCGAAGCCGGTCAGGCTGTACGCCGAGCTCCAGCCGCGCCCGGGGGCCTCGATGATCGTGTAGACGAGCGTGCCGATCGCGATCGTGGCGGTGGCGAGACCCGCCCAGTCGAGCGGCGCCGCATCCGGGTCGCGCGACTCCGGCACGACCCGGTACACGATCGCGGCGGCGATCAGGCTGACGGGGACGAGCGCCACGAACACGCTCGGCCACGCGAACTGCGACAGCAGCAACCCGCCCGTGACCGGACCGACGGCAACGCCCAGCCCGGTGACCGCGCCCCAGGTGCCGACGGCCTTCGCCCGCTCGCCGCGGTCGCGGAAGGTGTTGCTGATCACGGCCAGGGTCGTGGGGAAGATCAGCGCCGCGAACGTGCCCATCACGAAGCGGGCCGCGATCAGCTCGCCGGGCGTCGAGCACAGCGCGGCGGCGCCGCTCGCGGCCGCGAACCCGAGCAGCCCCGTGAGCAGCATCGGCCGGCGCCCGAAGCGGTCGCCGAGGCTTCCCGCGGAGAGCACGAGCGCGGCGAACGCCAGGTTGTAGCCGTCGACGATCCACTGCAGGTCGCGCGTGCCCGCGCCCAGCTGGCGCGTGAGCGACGGCAGCGCCACGTTGACGATCGTGGTGTCGACGTTGATCGCGAACGCTGCGAGGCAGACCGCGGCGAGGATCAGGCCGCGGCGGGATGCTGGGGGATTCATGGCCGAGCTCCAGACGTGGGGAGGATGATAGAAGTTGACAGCATCAACATCAAGATCCCGGAGAGCTTGGCAGATCTTGTGGCCGCTGTCAACATGTAGGCGTGAAGTCGGCCAAGGCGAGCTATCACCACGGCAATCTCAGGACCGCGCTGATCGACGCCGGCCTGCAGCTGGCGCGCGACGGCGGGCCCGACGCGGTCGTGCTGCGGGAGGTCTCGCGGCGCGCCGGCGTCTCCCACAACGCCGCGTACCGTCACTTCGCCGACCGCGACACGCTGTTGCAGGCGATCTGCGGCCGCTGCATGGGCTCGCTCGCGCGGCTGATGGAAGCGCGCATCGCCGAGGTCGACGACCCCGGCGGGGGATCCGCGGGGGACGCGCTCGACCCGGCCCGCCGCCGCCTCAGGGCCACGGGCTCCGCGTACGTGGAGTTCGCCCTGACCGAGCCAGGCCTGTTCAGGACCGCCTTCGCGGTGCCGCCCCGCCTGGGCTACTTCGACGACGGCGAGGGCGCCGGCGACAGCGGCCTCGGCCCGCTGGAGCTGCTCGGCGTTCGCCTCGACGCGCTCGTCGAGGCCGGCGGCCTACCCAGGGAGCGCCGCGCGGGCGCCGAGCTCGCGGCGTGGTCGGCGGTGCACGGGCTCTCGATGCTGCTGATCGCGGGGCCGCTGCGCGAGCTGGCGCCGGGTGAGCGCGACGTCACGCTCACCCGGCTGCTCGACACGATCGAACGCGGTCTCTAGCTCAGATCGCAGCCTCCACCAACGAGGTGAAATCGGCCTGACCCGAGACGTTCGGGTGGTAGCTTTCCGACAGCGGGTTCGACTGGCCGTTGAGCCATTCCGAGGACGAGCACACCTCGTGCGATTCAAAGGCGCTCGTCGGGTTGACGAAGGTGAATTTCATCGCTTCGGCCCGAGCCTTGATCACGGCGTCGAGTTTTTCGGCGGATTCGTTCATTTTCTTCTCGTTGCCCGACGTCAGGAAGTTGACGTTGCACGTCGTGCCTTCTTTGGTGAACAGCTTCGGGTATCCGAGGACGATCACCTGCGCCGTGGTCGCCTTCGCGCGGATGTCTTTGTACGTCGTTTCCAGTAGGCCAGGCAGTTTTTTGGCGATGAATTCGTTCGCTTCGCTGATCGCGCTGCCGCACGTGAAGTAGTACAGCGCGCAGTTGATGATCACGTTGCTGAAGCCGGCGTCGTTGCCGCCGATCGTGATCGTCACGAGGCTCGTCGTGCTGCTCAGTTTGCCCAGCTGTTTTTCGTTCACTTCGGGCGTCTTCGCGCCGCTGCACGCTTCGAAGTTCAGCGTGTAGCCCTTGGCGGTCGCGATCTTCGGCCCGTATGCGTCGGGGCTGCGGTCGCATTCACCTGATTCTTCGTAGAACACGCGCGTACCCACCCCCGAGGAGTAGGAGTCCCCAAGCGCGACGTACTGCGGGGCGGCGGCGGCGGAAGCCGCCGGCACGAGCACCCCAAGGCATAGCGCAGCCAAGCCGATCACTCGGCGCCAATTCAGCATTCTCTTCCCTCCGTCTCGTGATGATCCGCGCGGCGCGACCCCACCTCATGGGTCCCCTGGGCCGAATCGCGCTCCGTAGTTTCAACATATCCGCATACCGTGAGCTCCGTCAATAAGTCGGAGACGCCTCGGCCAGTCAGTCAGTCAGGCATCGATCGCCACGTGGCCGCGCTGGCCGGCCACGCGCGCGAGCCAGGCGCGGATGCGCGGGTAGCGGGCCAGCTCGAAACCGCCGTCGCCGGCGACATGGGTGTACGCGTACAGCGCGATGTCGGCGATCGTGTAGCGCCCGGCTACGAGGTAATCGTGCGCTGCCAGGTGGCGCTCCATCGCGTCGAGCGCCGCGTAGCCGCCCCGGAGCTTCGCGCTGACGTCGTCCTCCGCGGGTGTGATGCGCGCGAACTGCCTCCAGAAGCGCAGCACCGCGATGTTCGGCTCGTGGCTGTACTGCTCGAAGAACATCCACTGCAGCGCCTGCGCGAGCTCGAAGCGATCCACCGGCAGGTACTCGGTGCCGTTCGCGAACAGCCACAGGATCGCGTTGGACTCACCCAGCGAGCGCCCGTCGTCGAGCAGCAGCGTCGGCACGCGCAGCCCCGGGTTGAGCGCCCCGAGCAGCTCGAGGCGGCCGGCGCGCTCGACGACATCGACCTCGCGGCGCTCGTAGCTGACGTCGAGGTGCGCGAACAGCAGGCGCACCTTGTAGCAATTGCCCGAGACGCGCGAGTCGTACAGCAGCACGCCGGCACTGTAGCTTCCAACCAATGCTGCGGCTCGTGACGATCCCGATCAGCCACTACTGCGAGAAGGCGCGGTGGGCGCTCGATCGAGCGGGGATCGCATATCGCGAGGAGCGCCACGTCCAGGTCGTGCACAGGATCGCCGCGCGCCGCGCCGGCGGCGGCGCCACCGTGCCCGTGCTCGTGACGCCCGAGCGCACGATCGGCGAGTCGCGCGAGATCCTCGAATGGGTCGACGCGCGCACGCCCGTCGAGCGCAGGCTGTTCCCGTCAGACCCGCGGGCGCGCCGCCAGGTCGACGAGCTGTGCGAGCGCCTCGACGCGGAGCTCGGGCCGCGGGCGCGGCGGCTGATGTACGTGCACATGCTCGAGCAGCGAGGGCTCGCCCTGGACTTCAACAACGCGGGCGTGCCCGCGTGGGAGGACCGCGCGATCCGCTCGGGGTGGCCGCTCGCGGCGCGCTTCGTGCGGCACGCGCTCGACATCCGACCGGGCATCGAGGTCGAGGACGAGGCGTGCGTGTGGCGCGAGCTCGACCACGTGGCGGAGCTGCTGGCCGACGGCCGGCCGTATCTCGTGGGCGAGCGCTTCGGCGCCGCCGACCTCACCTTCGCGGCGCTCGCGGCCGCGGTGCTGGTGCCGCCCGAGTACGGCGTGGCGCTGCCGCAGCCGGGCGCGCTCCCGGGCGCGATGGCGGCGCTCGTAGAGCGCGCGCGCGAGCACCCGGCGGGTCGCTACGCGCTGGCGCTCTTCTCGGAGCACCGCTCCTCCTCGACGCTCGTGAGCTGAGCGGGCTTGTGCCGGATCAGCAGCACCGGCACCGGGCTGTTGTGCAGGATGCTGTGCGACACGGAGCCGAGCAGCGCGCGGTGCAGACGGCTGTGGCCGTGGGAGCCCATCACGATCAGGTCGTGTCCGTCCTTGCGCACCGTGGACAGGATCGTCTCGGCCGGGTCGCCGCGCAGCAGCTGCGTCGTGATGCTGACGTCGTCGGGAACGGACTCGGCGGCGCGGCGTTGGGTGTCGATGAAGCACTCGAGCAGGTCCGGCGTCGCCGGCGCGCCCATCGCCCCCGGCTGGCGCGGCAGCGGCGCGACTGTGAGCAGCGTCAGGCGTGCGTGCTGGTCGCGAGCCAGGCCGATCGCGTGCTCGAGCGCGGCGTCGGCGTCGGCGGAGCCGTCGTGGGCGACGAGGATGTTGCGGTAGCAGCTCACCCGCGCACGCCCTCGGTCGCGATCGACTCGCCGGCCGCCTCGGCGGGCGCGCTCTCGGTGGACGGCGTCGCTCCCAGCCGCTTGGGCACGAGCATGCTCGCCAGCAAGCATACGAGCAGGAAGCCGGTGGCCATCACGAACGTCTCGGTGAAGCCGGTCACGGTCGGCTCTCCGTGCGCGACGTGCCCGGCGATGAACGTCGCCGACAGCTGACCGCCGAGCGCTCCTCCGAGCGTGCGCATGACCGTGTTCATGCCGCTCGCCACGCCCGTCTGATGGTTCGAGACGGCCTGCACGATCAGGTTGCCCAGCGCCGCGAACGCCAGGCCGATGCCCACCCCGAGCAGGCCCGCGGCGATCAGCAGGTCGTAGGGATGCCTGTGGTCGAGCGCGAGCAGCGCGAAGGCCGCGGTCGTGAACGCCGTCCCCGCGACCAGCGCGCTGCGCGAGCCGAAGCGCAGGGAGATGCGCCCGGCGTACATGCCCAGAATCGTCATGCCGACGGTCGCCGGCAGCAGGTACAGGCCGGAGACGACCACGGAGGCGCCGAAGCCGAAGCCGGTGCTCTTCGGCAGCTGCGCGAACTGAGGGAACACGATGAACGACGCGTACATGCCGGCGCCCAGCAGGAACGCCGCGAGGTTGGTCGTCCACACGCCGCGGATGCGCATCATCGTCATGTCGATCAACGGGTGGTCGCTGCGCGCCTCGACCGCGATCCAGGCGGCCGAGACCACGAGACCGGCGAGGATCAGCCCGAGCGTCTTGGGCGATCCCCAGCCCCACGTCGTCGTCTCGCTGACCGCGATCAGCACCGTCGAGAGCCCGATCGTCATCAGCGCGGCGGCAAGCCAGTTGATGCGCCCAGGCACGCGGATCGGCGATTCGGGGATGAAGCGCCAGGTCGCGATCGCGGCCGCCACGATCGCGATCAGCGGGATCCAGAACAGCCAGTGGTAGTCGAGGTGCTCGACGATCACGCCCGAGAGCACGATGCCGATGCCCGCGCCCACGCCCAGGATCGCCGACAGCAGGCCGATGCTGCCGGCCACCTTCTCGTGCGGGAACTCGTCGCGCACGATGCCGAACGCGAGCGGGAAGATGCCGCCGGCCGCGCCCTGGACGAAGCGGGCGAAGATCATCAGATCGAGCGAGCTGGAGACTGCCGAGAGCAGCGTGCCCGCGGCGAGGATCGCGAGCGTCACCAGCAGCAGGCGCTCCTTGCCGTACATGTCGCCGAGGCGCCCCAGGATCGCGGTGCCGACGGAGGCGGACAGCAGGTACGCGGTCAGCAGCCACGCGATGCCGGTCTCGTTGGTGTGCAGCGCGTGCTGCATCGTCGGCAGCGCCGGCACGACCGACGAGCTCAGCATCGCGTAGGCGGCGCCGCCGAGCGACAGCACGGCGAGGATCAGCGTGGGGTGTGTGCGGTCGGTGCCGGTCGCGGTCATGTCGAAGAGGGTCGTAGGGGCGGAATACCCGTTCCGCCATGCTCGGTCACTACGATAGCGGAATGAGCATTCCGTCTCAGGCGCCGGAGACATGCTGGTCTGACCTGACCGCCGAGGAGAAGCGCGCGCGGCTGCTGGCCGCCGCGGGGGAGGTGTTCGCGCGCGACGGCCTCGACGCGCCGATGCCGGCGATCGCCGCCGCGGTCGGCGCGGGCGTCGGCAGCGTCTATCGCCAGTTCCCGTCCAAGACGGATCTGCTCGCGGCGCTCGTGGTGGAGCGCCTACGCGACATCGAGGACGACGCCGACGCGGCGCTGGCGAGCGCGGCGGGGGCGTGGCCGGCGCTGACCGGCCTGCTGTGGACGCTGGCGGAGCGCCAGGCCGCCGATGACGTGCTGGGGGAGGCGATGGCGACCGTGTCCGAGCGCGAGGCGGTGGAACTGGCGCTCGCCAACGCGACCGCGGCGCTCGAGCGGCTGCTCGCGGCCGCCCGCGCCGAGGGTCGCGTGCGCCCCGACGCGACGACGCTCGATCTGCGCCTGCTGTTCGCGGCCACGCGCGCGGCCGTGCAGCTGCAGCCACACGCGTGGCGGCGGATGCTCGAGCTGGGCATCGACGCGCTCGAGGCGGCTCCCGCGTCGCGACGGCCGTAGCGCTCGCCGCTTACCATCGCCGCTGTGAGCGAGTGGCCGCCAACCGCATCCGGGCAGGAGGGCTGAGCGCCGATGCGGGTGCGCGATGCCGACCCGACGCGCGACGCGCCGCCATGCGCGGCCGTCTACGCGCCGTATGTGACCGACTCGTTCACCTCCTTCGAGGAGCAGGCGCCATCGGCGGATGAGATGGGGCGGCGCATCGCCGCCGCGTACGCGTGGCTGATCGCCGAGGACGACGCGGGCCGCGCGGTCGGCTACGCCTACGGCGCCCGCCACCGCGAGCGCTCCGCCTACCGCTGGGCGGCGGACGTCGCCATCTACATCGATCGCGACCATCACCGCGCTGGAGTCGGGCGCGCGCTGTACGCGCCGCTGCTGCAGCGGCTGCGGGACATGGGCCTGTGGACGCTCTGCGCCGGCATCACCGAGCCCAACCTCGCGAGCATCGGCCTGCACCGCGCGATGGGCTTCGTCGAGGTCGGCAGCTTTCGGCGGATCGGCTGGAAGCAGGGCGCATGGCGCGACGTCAGCTGGTGGCAGCTGGATCTGCGCCCGGAAGAGCCGGGCCCGCCGGCGGAGCCAAGCGTCTGAGCGTCAGTTCAGCGCGTGCGGCGTGCCGCCCCACTCCAGCGGGTCGACGTCGGCGAGCGTCTGCGAGAAGGTCCACTGATGGCCCGCCGGATCCTCGGCCGCGTACTGGCGCTCGCCATAGGGGAAGTCGGTCGGCTCCATCGCGATGCGCGCGCCGTGCTCACGCGCGCGCTCGCAATGCGCATTCGCGTCCTGCACGCGGACCATCACCGACTGCGTCACCTCGCCCGGGCGCGGCGGACGCCGCTCGCCGCGTACGTCGCCCACGATCACCGCGCCGTCGCCGAAGCTCAGCTGCGAGCGGTGGTCCTCGCCGATCTGCAGGCGCTCGACGAACCCGAATGCGGCGGTCAGCCAGGCGACCGCCTCACGCACGTCCGGATAGGTGAGGACCGGGATGACGGTGGCCGAGGGGATCGAGCGGTTGGACTTCATCTGCTAGAAGATGCCGATGCGATCCGGCGGCCAGTAGGTGGCGAACGCCTGCCCGATGATCCAGCCCGTGGGCACAGGACCCCAGTAGCGGCTGTCGTCGGAGTCGCCGCGGTTGTCGCCCATCATGAACCAGTGGCCAGCGGGGATCGTGATCGGCGTGGTGAAGTCGCACTCGTCGCTCGAACCGCACGGATCGATGTACGGATCGCGCTCGCGCACGAAGCCTTTCCGCCCCGCGGCCTGCCGGTAGACGTGTCCTTCCCTGACGTAGATCTCGTCGCCCGGTCCGGCGACGATGCGCTTGACGTACGTCACGCTTCCCTCGTTGGGAACGGGCTGTGCGCACGCCGCTCCGCCGGGGGTGACCGAATGCGCCACCGGCCCGCATTCCTGCTGTTCAGCGGTCGCGGGTGGATGGAACACGGCGATCTCGCCGACGTGCGGTCCGCCGAAGTGCATGCCGATGCGGTTGACGAGCACGCGCTGCCCGATCTCGAGCGTCGGTTCCATGGAGCCGCTGGGGATGCGGTACGGCTTGACGATGAACGCCTGGATGCCGAACGCGATCCCGACGGCGACCGCGAGGACGAAGATCAGCTCGACGATCGAGCCGAGCGCGTGGCGCCTCATCGCTGTGCCTCGTTGGTTGAGCTGGGGGTGGGGGTCATGGCGTCGAGTGGAGGGCGGATGTCATCTTCTACACGTTTCCGTCCTGCGAGATCCTGTCATGGGTGACCGATCGAATGACGAGGTGGGCACTTGAGCAGGTATGTGGGGGCGATCGACCAGGGGACCACGAGCAGCCGATTCATCCTGTTCGACAGGGACGGGCGGATCGTGGCTGTCGATCGGCGCGAGCACGAGCAGATCACCCCACGAGCGGGCTGGGTCGAGCACGACGCCCGCGAGATCTGGCAGCGGACCGGCGAGGCGATCGACGGCGCGCTCGCCGGCGCCGGTGTGCGCGCCGAGGCGGTGGAGGCGATCGGGATCGCCAACCAGCGCGAGACGACCGTGGTGTGGGACCGCGAGAGCGGCGCGCCGATCCACAACGCGATCGTGTGGCAGGACACACGCACCGACCGGCTCGTGCGCGAGCTCGCCGGCGACGCCGGCGTGAACCGCCTGCGCGAGCGCGTCGGGCTGCCGCTGTCGACGTACTTCTCCGGGCCGAAGGTCGCCTGGCTGCTCGAGCACGTGGCCGGCGCGCGCGAGCGCGCGCAACGCGGTGAGCTGGCGTTCGGCACGATCGACACGTGGCTGCTGTGGAATCTCACCGGCGGCACGAGCGGCGGCGTGCACGCGACCGACGTGACGAACGCGAGCCGCACGATGCTGATGGACCTGGAGCGCCTCGACTGGCACGAGCCGAGCCTGGAGCTGATGGGCATCCCGCGCGCGATGCTGCCCGAGATCCGCTCCTCCAGCGAGCGCTACGGCGAGGCGTCCGTGACGGCGCTCGCGGGGCGGCCGGTCGCGGCCATGCTCGGCGACCAGCAGGCGGCGCTGTTCGGTCAGACGTGCTTCGCCGCGGGCGAGGCCAAGAACACGTACGGGACCGGCTCGTTCCTGCTGCTGAACACCGGCGAGCGGATCGTGCGCTCCGAGCGGCTGCTGACGAGCGTCGGCTACCGGCTCGGCGACGCTCCGCCCGCATACGTGCTCGAGGGCTCGATCGCCGTGACGGGCGCGCTCGTGCAATGGCTGCGCGACCGGTTGCGGCTGATCGACAGCGCCGCCGAGGTCGAGGCGCTCGCGCGCACCGTCGCGGACAACGGCGGCGTGTACTTCGTCCCCGCGTTCTCGGGGCTGTTCGCCCCCTACTGGCGCGACGACGCGCGCGGCGTGATCGTCGGCCTGACGGCGTACGCCGACCGCGGTCACATCGCGCGCGCGGCGCTCGAGGCCACCGCCTGGCAGACCCGCGAGGTCCTCGACGAGGCCAACGCCGTCGCGGGCGTGCCGCTCGCCGAGCTGAGGGTTGACGGCGGCATGACGGCCAACGAGCTGCTGATGCAGTTTCAGGCTGACGTGCTGGGCGTCCCCGTGGTGCGCCCCGCGGTCACCGAGACGACGGCGCTCGGCGCCGCGTTCGCCGCTGGCCTGGCGGTCGGCTTCTGGTCGGACAGGGACGATCTGCGGGCGCGCTGGTCGGAGGACAGGCGCTGGCAGCCTCAGATGGACGGGGCGCTGCGTGAGCGCGAGTACGCCCGCTGGAAGCGGGCGGTCGCGCGTTCCTTTGACTGGGTCGAACCGACCAGCTAAACGCAACGCGTATTTACGCGGTTTCTACTTATTGACGTTTAGTTCGCTGCCGATCGCGGGTACTAGGGGAAACGACCGTGGTACGGGAACACAACTCTAGGCCTGGCAGCTGAGTACATGGAACGATTCGGCTCACAGGTAGCGTACGCTGGAAGCGTAGAAACGCCCGACCTCACCAGGACGGCGACCGGGGGGCAGCCGGAGGCGCCCGTACCGGCGCTGCCCGTGCACGTGGGCTGCTCGGGCTGGGACTACGAGTCCTGGCGAGACGTGGTGTACCCGCCCGGCATTCCCACCGAGCGCTGGCTGGAGCGCTACGCCGAGGTCTTCAGAACCGTCGAGGTGACCGCCACCTTCTACCGACTGGTCCAACCCGAGACCGTCCAGCGCTGGGTCGATCAGACTCCCGACGGCTTCCTGTTCGCCGTCACCGCGAACCGCTACCTGACTCACGTCAAGCGCCTGGATGACATCGGCGAGGGAGCTGCCCGCCTGTACGAGCGGATGCAGCCGCTGGTCGCTGCCCATCGCCTCGGCCCCGTGCTGTGGCAGTTGCCCGACAGCTTCCGCCGCGACGATCGCCGCCTGGCTCGCGCCCTCAGGGCGCTGCCCGCAGGCCGCCACGCGTTCGAATTCCGCCATCCCAGCTGGTTCGTCCCCGAGGTGTACGAGCTGCTGCGCAGGCATGACGCGGCGCTCGTCACCGGCGATCACCCCGAGCGGCCGTTCCAGGCGGACGAGGCGACCGCGAGCTGGCGCTATGTGCGCTTCCATCACGGGGCACACGGCAAGCAGGGCAACTACTCCGAGCGCGAGATAGACGATTGGGCCAGGCGTCTCGACGGCTGGCGCAGGCACGCCGAGCTGTACGCGTACTTCAACAACGACTGGGAGGGCTTCGCCCCTCAGAACGCGCTGCAACTGCACGCGCAGCTGGAGCGGCTCGAGCTGCTGCGCGAGCCGCGCCCGGGCGATCGCGAGGTTTGATCTACGCTCACGCCGTGAGCGAGGGCAGGTCCGACGATCCAAAGGTCGCACCGCTGCTCAGCGAGTCGCAGCTGCGGGAGATCGCCGAGTTCGGCAGCGAGCGCCAGGTGGCCGTCGGCGACTCGCTGTTCGTCGCCGGCGAGGCGACGTCCGAGCTGTTCGTGGTGCTCGAGGGCGAGATCGACGTCGTGCGCGACGAGGGCGCCGATGAGGTGCTCGTCACCGCGTTCGGGGCCGGCGACTTCGTCGGCGAGCTGGGGCTGCTCACCGGGCAGCGCCGCTTCCTCACGGCTCGCGTGGCGAACGCGGGCCGCGTGCTGGCGATCGAGCAGGGCGAGTTCCGGCGGCTGATGAGCGTGCGCCCCGCGCTCGCGGACGTGATCTTCGGGGCGCTCGTCGCGCGGCGCGACTTCCTGCGCTCAGGCCAGGGCGCGCAGGCGATCAGGATCATCGGCTCGCGCTACTCCGCCGAGGCCATGAGCCTGCGCTCGTTCGCGGAGCACTCGCGCCTCGCGCACACCTGGATCGACCTCGAGGAGGCCGACGACGTCGACGCGCTGCTCAAGAGCATGGGCGTGCGCCCGCAGGACACCCCCGTGGTGATCACCCCCAGCGGCGTCCTGCGCCACGCCACCGCGGCCACGCTCGCGGAGCAGCTCGGCCTCACCTATCAACCGAAACCCGGCTACATCTTCGATCTGGTCGTCGTCGGCAGCGGCCCCGCGGGGCTCGCCGCCGCCGTGTACGGCGCCTCGGAGGGGCTCAGCACGGTCTGCCTCGACGCGGTCGCCGTCGGCGGCCAGGCCGGAGCCAGCTCGCGCATCGAGAACTACGCGGGCTTCCCCAACGGCATCTCCGGTGGCGACCTCACCGCGCGCGCGGCCGTGCAGGCGCTGCGACTGGGAGCACGGCTGAACGCGCCGTGCGAGGTCGTCGGGTTGCGAACCGAGGGAAGCTTCCACGTCGTCGTGCTGAGGGACGGAAGCGAGGTCCCCACGCGCGCCGTGATCGTCGCCTCGGGCGCTCGCTACCGGCGCCTGCCCGTCGAGGACCTCGAGCGCTTCGAGGGCGCCGGCGTGTACTACGCGGCGACCGACCTCGAGGCGCGCGTGTGCAACGGGGCCCCTGTCGTGGTCGTTGGCGGCGGCAACTCCGCCGGCCAGGCCGCCATCTACCTCGCCCAGAGCAACTGCGCCGTCACGATCGCCATCCGCCGCGAGGACCTCGCGCAGACGATGTCGCACTACCTGATCGAGCGCATCGACGCCGACCCCAAGATCACGTTGATCACGGGCGTGGAAGTCCACGCGCTCGCCGGCGACTCGCACCTCGAGCGGGCGACGCTCGCCGAGATCGCGACCGGTGCGCGACAGGAGCTGGACTGCTCGGGCCTGTTCTGCTTCATCGGCGCCAGTCCCGCGACGACGTGGCTCGGCGACAGCGTGCTGCTCGACGAGCACGGGTTCGTCCTCACCGACCGTCAGCTGCCCGCGGAGTCCGTCACGGGCGCGTCCGGCCCGCTGCCGTTCGAGACCTCGACGCCTGGCGTGTTCGCCGCCGGCGACGTTCGCCGCGGCTCGATGAAGCGGGTCGCCGCCGCCGTCGGCGAGGGCTCGAGCGCCGTGCGCTCCGTGCACGAGCGCCTCGCCACCGGAAGCTAGTAGCGGCGGCGAACTACGCATACGCGTTTGGCGTCCTTCGAGGAGCAGCGCCGGCGATCATAGGCGCCGTTTGGCGCTGGGGGCCTGGTAGGGCATGTGGCGGCGCATGAACTCGTCGAAACGCGGGACTGTGAAGTCGATGTACCCGTAGTCCTCTGTCGCGTACGTCAGCCCCTTGTCGATCAGGCGCTGGCGAGCCATCGAGAGCTCACCGGTACTGCGACCGAGCTTGCTCGCGACCTGTCCGGAACGGTAAGGGCCTTCGCCCAGCTCAGCCATCGCTCGCATGTAGCGTCGCTCCTCTGGGGTGGCGCGCTGGATGCGCACCTCGTAGATGCTCGTGTCGAGTGCCTGCTGGGCAGCCGGAATTGCCGCTTGCACGTCACCGATGGTGATCGGGGAGGTCTCGGCGAGATTCCATGCGTGCTTGCCGAGCTGCTGGATATAGAACGGATACCCTCGCGTCCACTCGAGGGCCAATGCGACTGCACCGGGCTCGTAGTCGACGCGTTGACGGCGGGCGGGCTCCACCAGCGCCGCATGCCCGTCCGCATCGGAGAGGCCGGCGATCATCGGGAACGTGAACAGGCGCTCTGCATAGGAGCGTGCCTCACCGGTCAGCCTTGGGATCTGCGGTAGACCTGCAGCCGCGGCGGTGACTGGCATGCTCTTCTGCGTGGCGCGATGGAGTGCGCTGATCAGAGAGCGGTACTCGACCTCCCGCACAAACTGCACCTCATCAAGGAGGAAGACGACACCGGAGCCCTTGTCTGCGGCTGCGGCACCGACCGTTAGCAGAAGCTCCGAGAGGTCGCTGGCGATCGTGCCCTCGTCCGCGGCACGCAGGTCAACGGCCAGACCGATGCCTTCGGGGCCGGTCAGCCTGATCGTGGCCAGATGCTCGAGCGCGGCGCGGGTGTTCCTCAGAGCTCGCGCCCCCAGCTTCAAGCGAGCGAGGGCATTCTGGGCGTCGCGGGCGATCTGCGCGATCAGGCCACTGTCTGGCGTCATCTCGTGGTAATAGGTGAGGAAGCCTTCCGCCTCCGCGCGGTCTTCGAATGCGTTCAGGAGGACGGTCTTGCCGACGCCGCGCAGCCCGCGAATGATCATGCTCTGCTCGCTGGCGCCGCGCTTGAGGCGTCCCACCAGCACGCGAAACTGCTCCAGCTCGCTTGAGCGGCCTGCGAGCTCGTGAGGGCGGGAACCGGCATTGGGGGTGTACGGGTTCTCGACAGGGTCCATCGTCTAGCGAGTTATAGCAACATATAACGAGAGTCCTTAGAGGCGATTACAACTGTTGCGAAGTGGCCGATGCGGGCTTCGGCGAGCGCAGTGGGAGTCGTGCGCGCGACCCGCCTATATCTTGTAGATCCTCGAACGCCTCATCGGCAAAGGAGCGGACACGTATGTCGAGCACAGCAGCTGCGCCCCCGGCGCTCGCGCCCAAGGACTTTCTCGGCATCGACCAGTTGCTCTCCGACGAGGAGCGCGACATCCGCGAAACCGTGCGCGCGTTCGTGCGCGATCGCGTGCTGCCGCACGTGGGCGACTGGTTCGAGGAGGCTCGCTTCCCCACGAGCGAGCTGGCGCCCGAGCTGGGCAAGCTCGGCGTGCTCGGGATGCACCTGCAGGGCTACGGCTGCGCGGGCGCCACCGCCACCGCCTATGGCCTCACGTGCCTGGAGCTGGAGGCAGGCGACAGCGGCCTACGCTCGCTGGTGTCCGTGCAGGGGTCGCTCGCCATGTACGCGATCTGGCGCTGGGGCTCGGAGGAGCAGAAGACCGAGTGGCTGCCGCGGATGGCCGCAGGCGAGGCGATCGGGTGTTTCGGTCTAACTGAGCCCGACGCCGGCTCTGACCCGGGCGCGATGCGCACGCGCGCGCGCCGTGACGGCTCGGACTGGATCCTGCACGGGCAGAAGATGTGGATCACCAACGGCTCCGTCGCCGACGTGGCCGTCGTGTGGGCCGCCACCGACGAGGGCACGCGCGGCTTTCTCGTGCCCGCCGGCACACCGGGCTTCACCACCCAGGACATCCATCGCAAGCTCTCGCTGCGCGCGTCCGTCACCTCCGAGCTGCTGCTCGACGACGTGCGCCTGCCCGACGCGGCGATGCTGCCCGAGGCCAGCTCCCTGCGCGGGCCGCTGTCATGCCTGAACGAGGCGCGCTACGGCATCGTCTGGGGGGCCGTCGGCGCCGCGCGCGCGTGCTTCGAGTCGGCGCTGGACTACAGCAAGGAGCGCATCGCCTTCGGGCGCCCGATCGCCGCCACGCAGATCCAGCAGTACAAGCTCGCGCACATGGCGCTCGAGGTCAACCGTGCGACGCTGCTCGCGCTGCACCTCGGTCGCATGAAGGACGAGCACCGCCTGCTTCCCGAGCACGTCTCGATGGGCAAGCTTGGCAACGTCAACGCCGCGCTGGAGGTCGCGCGGACCGCGCGCCAGATGCTCGGGGCCAATGGCATCACGCTCGAGTACCCCGTCATCCGCCACATGAACAACCTCGAGTCGATCGTCACCTACGAGGGCACCGCCGACGTGCACGCGCTCGTCGTCGGGGGCGCACTCACGGGGATCCAGGCGTTTCGCTGAGGCCGGCGGGCTTCGCTCGCCGCCGCTTTGGCGCGGTGTCCGGTCTGCGCGACGGGCCGTGTCTTTTCAGGTTCCTTTCAGACTTGCCCGTCAGCATGGCGCCATGAAGCTGCTGGTCGTCGACGACGACCCCTCGGTCCGGGAAGCGCTCGCGCTGATACTCGACCACGACGGGTTCGCGGTCAGCACGGCCGTCGACGGCCGCGAGGCGATTCGCACACTCGCGCTTGCGCCACCGGACGCGGTGATTCTCGACGTGCTGATGCCCGGTCTCGACGGCCTCGAGGTCTGCCGCAGGATCCGCGCGACGGGAGACCGCACGCCGGTGCTGATGCTGACCGCTCGCGCGGAGGTCAGCGAGCGCGTCGCCGGCCTTGAGGCCGGCGCCGATGACTACCTCGTCAAGCCGTTCGCGCGCGAGGAGCTGATCGCGCGGCTGCGGGCGCTTTTGCGGCGCACCGGCTGGGAGGGCGAGGACGAGACGCTGCGCTTCGACGATCTGGAGCTCGACCCGCTCGCGCACGAGGCGCGCCGCGGTCCGCGTCAGCTCGAGCTGACGCGGACCGAGTTCCTGCTGCTCGAGCTGCTGATGCGCCACCCGCGCCAGGTGCTCGCGCGCGCGACGATCTTCGATCGCGTGTGGGGCTATGACTTCGGGCCCGCGTCCAACTCGCTGGAGGTGTACGTGGGCTACCTGCGGCGCAAGACCGAGGCCGGCGGCGAGCCGCGGCTCGTGCACACCGTGCGCGGCGTCGGCTACGTGCTGAGGCCCTCGCCGCGATGAGCATCCGCCGGCGCATGGTGCTGCTGGCCGCGGGCGCGGTCGCGGCCGCGATCGTGATCGCGTCGGCCGTCGTGTACGTGGCCACGCGCAACGATCTGCTGGGGCAGACGGACGCCAGCCTCAGGGAGAAGCTGATCCCCGGGCAGCCGCAGGCCGTCCAGCTGCGGGCCACGAAGGTGAATCCGTCAGGGGCCGCCAGGCTCAAGCGGGAAGGCGTGTCGGTGACGCAGACGCTGTCGATCACCGAACATGCCGGGGCTGCGGCCGGATTCGCCGCCGGGAGGCGGGCTGTCCCCGGCCCGGAAGGGCTTGCGGGGCTCGTGCTGCCGAACGCCAAGCTCGGCGGCGCCACCGGGTACGTGCAGCTGATTCAGTCCAACGGCCGGGTGCTGCGCACCGAACACGCGGGGTCGCGGCTGCCGGTGACCGCCGCGGCGCGCCAGGTCGCCGCCGGGCGCCGCCCGGCGTTCTTCAGCGACGCCACCGTCGCGGGAACGCGCGTGCGAGTGCTCACCGAGCGCGCGCCCGAGGGCGGCGTGTGGCAGGTGGCGCTGCCGCTGACCGACGTCGAAAGCACGCTCTCCAAACTGCGACTGGTGCTTGCGCTCGTCAGCCTCGGCGGCGTCGCGCTCGCCGCCGCGCTGGGGCTGCTCGTCTCGCGTGCTGCGCTCGTGCCCGTGCGCAGGCTCACGGGCGCCGCCGAACGCGTCGCGCGCACGCAGGACCTCGGCCACCGCATCCGCGCCGGCGAGGACGGCGAGCTCGGCCGGCTCGCCGCCAGCTTCAACACGATGCTCGCCGCGCTCGAGCGCTCACGGCTCGCCCAGCGCCAGCTCGTCTCCGACGCCTCGCACGAGCTGCGCACGCCTTTGACGAGCGTGCAGGCGAACCTGGACGCGCTCGCGCTCGGCGAGGCGCTGCCCGCGGCCGAGCGCGAGCGCGCGGTGGCCGCCGCGCGGGCGCAGCTGCGCGAGCTGACCGTGCTCGTCGGCGATCTCGTCGACCTGTCGAAGACGGAGATCGACGAGATCGAGGTTGAGGACGTGCGCCTGGACCTCGCAGCCGCAGGCGCGCTCCAGCGGGCGCGGCTGCACGCGCCCGAGTGCAGCTTCGAGCTCGACGCCGAGCCGTGCCTCGTGCGCGCCGCGCCCGCCCGGCTCGACCGCGCGATCGCCAACCTGCTCGACAACGCCTGCAAATGGAGCCCGCCGTGCGCGGACGGAGGTCCGGTCGAGGTGAGCGTGCGCGACGGGCGCCTGGAGGTGCGCGACCACGGCCCAGGGATCCCCGCGCAGGACCTGCCGCACGTCTTCGACCGCTTCTACCGCGCGCCCGCTGCGCGCGCCCGCCCCGGCTCCGGCCTGGGGCTCGCGATCGTGCGCCAGATGGCCGAGAGCCACGGCGGCTGCGTGCGCGCCGCCAACGATCCCGGCGGCGGCGCGCGGCTGACGCTCGAGCTGCCGCTGCTCGAGATGACCGCGTCCGAGTCGGCCGCCTCTCGCGAACACGAGCCGGCCGCGCCGCATGACGCGCTCGTCGCTCCGTCGCCCCTTCAGCAAGTTCCTCCACTCCTCTAAGGCGATTCTCAGCTCCACGCGGCTTGATGTTCGTCAGCGGCGCCGGCGCTGGCCGACCGGCGCCGCTGTCACCGATCACAGCTCAGCAAAGGAGCCTCGATGTCCCGTCGTTCGCCGCTGGTCCCGCTCGCTGTCCTGTGTGCCGCAGCGGCCAGCCTTCTTCTGTCCGCCTGCGGCGGCTCCTCGCCGTCCTCGACATCCTCGGCCGTGAAGGAACAGCAGGCCGAAGTGAAGTTCGCCGACTTCGCCAGGTGCCTGCGGGAACACGGCATCGACGCCACGGCCGCGACGGGACCCGGCGGCGAAGGCCACGGATTGCAGGTCAAGGGCGCCGGCGGACCACTCAAGATGGAAGCCGCCCAGAAGGCGTGCAAGGAGTACCAGCCCGAACCGCAGAAGCTCAACCTCTCCCCGCAGGAAAAGGTGGAACGCGCGGAAGCCGTCGAAAAGTTCGCCAAGTGCATGCGCGAACACGGCATCGAAGTTCACGCCTCGAGCTCCGAAGGGCGCGTCTCGATCCGGGTTGGCGCCAGGCCCGGCGGCGGCGGTGAACACGGCGGCGGTCCCAACCCCGAAAGCCCGGCGTTCCAGAAAGCGCAGCAGTCGTGCCAGAAGCTGCTGCCGTTCAAGGGCAAGGGCCCGCCAGGCGCGAAGCGCCCCGACGGACCGCACGGCTCCGAAGGCGGCAGCTTCGCAACCGGCGGCTGAGTCGTGGGGGAGGAGCGCTTCCCGCGGCGCAGGCGCCTGCGCTGGCTGGTCGCCGTCGCCCTGGCGGTCGTCGGCGTGGCGGTGCTGGCGGTGCTGGCGGTCGTGCTGCTCGGATCCGGCTCGCACGGGCATCACGGCGCGGAAACCGGCGTACCCGCCGGCGACACGACCGCGAGCGTGACACGGCGCACGCTGTCTGAAAGCTCGACCGTCGACGGCACGCTGGGCTACGGCTCGACGCTTGAACTCTACGACCGGGTCGGAGGGACTTTCACCTGGCTGCCCTCGGTCGGCGCCGTGATCGGTCGCGGCGGGACGCTGTGGCGGATCGACGATCTGCCCGTCGTGCTGATGTACGGCTCGGTCCCCGCCTACCGCGCGCTCAAGCAGGGCGTGAGCGACGGCCCCGACGTGACCGAGCTGAACCAGAACCTGATCGATCTCGGCTTCGACCCCTGCGGGGCGATCACAGACGATGCATCCTTCGGCGACGCCACGGGCGCGGCAGTCAAGCGCTGGCAGAAGGCCGAGGGGCTCACCGAAACCGGCGAAGTCGAGCTCGGCCGGGTCGTCTTCGCTCCCGGCGCGCGGCGCGTGACCGACGTAAAGGTGGCCCTCGGGCAGGATCCGCCCGGCGAAGCAAAAGGAGAAGAACTGGCCAAACCCAAACCTGCCAAGCACAAACCGGTCAAACACGCACGTTCCAAACACGAACCCGCGGAAGCGGAACCCACGAAAAAACCAGCCTCCAAAGAAGGACCCGGCAAAGACTCGCCCAGTGGTGAATCTGGCGCGGGCGCGGGCGAGGTCGCGCTGAGCACAACCTCCACCCAGCAGCTCGTCCAGCTGAAGGTCAAGCCCGAACAGCAGCAGCTGGCGAGGCCTGGCGAGACCGTCGCCGTGCTGCTGCCCGGTGGCGGTCAGGCCCTCGGACACGTCACCGACGTGGGCACGGTCGCCACCGAATCGAGCGGCTCGGGCGACGAAGCAAAAGGCGCTCCAAGCGGCGAAAGCGGCGAACCTACGATTCCCGTGACGATCGCGCTCGACCACGACGTCGTCCACCTGGACGAGGCGCCCGTCAGCGTCGAACTGGTCAAGAGCGTCCGCCGCAACGTGCTGACGGTCCCCGCCACAGCGCTGATCGCCACCGCCGGCGGCGGCTACGCGGTCGAAGTCCTCGCATCGTCCCCGGGAGAGCAGGGCCGCCGCTTGACGGTTCCGGTGACGCCGGGCATGTTCGCCGGCGGCTACGTCCAGGTCGAAGGCGCGGACGTGCGCGAAGGCATGACCGTGGTCGAGTCACAGTGAGCGCGGTTCTGGAGCTGTCCGACGTCGTCAAGCGCTACGACGGCGGCGTGCAGGCGCTGTGCGGCGTCGACCTGACCGTGCGGGACGGCGAACTGTGCGCGATCGTCGGTCCGTCCGGCTCGGGCAAGTCGACGCTGCTGCACATCATGGGCACGCTGGAACGGGCCACCAGCGGGCTCGTGCGGATCGCCGGGGCGGATGTCGCGCGCGCCTCCGGCCGCGACCTGGCGGCGCTCCGCGCGCGCCGCATCGGCTTCGTCTTCCAGCAGTTTCACCTGATCGAGGCTGACAGCGCGCTCGAGAACGTGGCCACCGGCCTGCTCTACACCGGCACCCCCGCCCGCGAGCGCCGGCGGGCGGCGGCCGCGGCGCTGGAGCGCGTGGGGCTCGGCCATCGCATGCGCCAGACCTCGGCGCTGCTGTCCGGGGGCGAGCGCCAGCGCGTGGCGATCGCGCGCGCGCTCGTCAGCTCGCCGGCGATCGTGCTCGCCGACGAGCCGACCGGCAACCTCGACACGCGCAACGGACGTGAGATCCTCGAGCTGCTGCGGTCGCTGAACGGGCAGGGAACGACCGTGCTCGTGATCACGCACGACCGCGAGATCGCCGCCACGCTGCCCAGGCGTGTCGAGCTGCGCGACGGGCGCCTGATCCACGATGAGGCTTGACATCGAGCCCAGCCGCCTGCTCGCGGCCGACGTGCTGCGCGTCGCCAGCGTCGGTCTGCGCACGCGCCGACTGCGCGCCGCGCTGTCGGCGCTGGGAGTGGCGATCGGCATCGCCGCGATGGTCGCCGTGCTCGGCATCTCGGACTCGAGCAAGGCCGGCCTGGTCGCCGAGCTGAACGAACTGGGCACCAACCTGCTCACGGTCACGCCCGGGGAAACGTTCTCAGGCGTTGCGGCCAAGCTGCCCGAAGCGGCCGTCAGGGACGTGCGCAACCTGCGCAGCGTGCGCTCGGCCGCCGCGGTGACGGGCGTGTCCGCGGCCTCGGTGCGGCGCAGCGCCTTCATCGAAGCCGCCGAAACCAACGGGATCAGCGTCGAGGCCGCCGACCCGCAGCTGCTCGTCACGCTCGGGGGGAAGATGACCCTTGGCCGCTTCCTGAACGCCGGCGACGAACGCTTTCCCGTGGTCGTGCTCGGGCTCGTGGCCGCCGAGCGGCTCGGGATCGAGCGGATGTCAGCCGACGGCCGGCCGCTGCAGGTGCTGATCGAGAACACCTGGTTCACGGTCGCCGGCGTGATCGGCTCGCTGCCACTGGCGCCGGAAGTCGAACGCGCAGCGCTGATCGGCTACCCGGCCGCCAAGCGCCTGTTCGGCACGACCCGGCACGCCAGCATGCTCTACGTGCGCGCCGACCCCGAACGGGTGCCCGAGGCCGACGCGCTGCTCGGCGCCGCCGCCAACCCCCAGAGCCCCGAACAGACCAAGGTCAGCCGGCCGTCCAACGCCCTCCAGGCCCAGGCCGATGCCCAGAGCACGCTCACCGCCGTGTTCCTCGGCCTCGGCGCCGTGGCGCTGCTCGTGGGCGGCGTCGGGATCGCGAACGTGATGGTGATCTCGGTGCTCGAGCGCCGTCCGGAGATCGGCCTGCGCCGCGCGCTCGGCGCGCGGGCGGTGCACATCGGCGTGCAGTTCCTCGGCGAGTCGGTGCTGCTGTCGCTGCTCGGCGGCTGTGCCGGGATCGCGCTCGGCGCGGCCGCGACCGCCGGCTACGCCTCGACCCAGGGCTGGATCTTGGTCGTGCCCGTGCTGTCGGTGGCCGGAGCGATCGCGATCGCGCTGGCGCTCGGCGCGCTCGCCGGGCTGTACCCCGCCGTGCGCGCCGCTCGGCTCGCGCCCGCGGCGGCGCTGCGCAGCGTGTGACGCGCGCTCGTATAGGCTCGGGCGCCGATGGCATCCCTCGGCTCGGACACCGCCGGCGGCGCCGATCACACCGCGCGCCTGTTGATCTCCTGCCCCGACGGCCCCGGGATCGTGGCCGCGGTGTCGCGCTTCCTGTTCGAGCAGGGAGCCAACATCGTCAGCTCCGACCAGTACTCCACGCACCCCGAGCACGGCACGTTCTTCATGCGCTCCGCTATTTACCTGCCGGCGATCGACGAGGACCGCGCCGCGTTCGAGGTGGCGTTTGGCGAGCTCGCGCAGCGGTTCGCGATGCAGTGGCGCATCGCCTACGCGGCCGACCGCCGCCGCGTCGCGCTGATGGCCTCGCGCGAGGACCACTGCCTGCTCGACCTGCTGTGGCGCAACCGCCGCGGCGAGCTCGACATGGACGTCATCTGCGTGATCTCAAACCACGAGCTGCTGCGCTCGGAGGTCGAGTCGCTGGGCGTGCCGTTCGTGCACATACCCATCAGCAGGGAGACGAAGCCGCAGGCCGAGCAGCGCGCGCTCGACGAGCTGGGCGGCCGCGCCGAGCTGCTCGTGCTCGCGCGTTACATGCAGATCCTCTCCGGCGACTTCCTCACGCGGGTGGGCTGCCGCGTGATCAACATCCACCACTCGTTCCTGCCCGCGTTCGCCGGCGCCGAGCCCTACCGACACGCCTACGAGCGCGGCGTCAAGCTGATCGGCGCCACCGCCCACTACGTAACCGAGGAGCTCGACGAGGGCCCGATCATCGAGCAGGACGTACAGCGCGTGGGCCACCGCTACACGGTGTCGGACCTCGAGCGCGTCGGGCGCGACCTCGAGCGGATGGTGCTCGCGCGCGCCGTGCGCAGCGAGCTCGACGACCGCGTGCTCGTGCACGACGGCCGCACGATCGTGTTCTGAGCGGTGCCAGCTCAGGAGCCCACGGGTGTTTGATGCGCTATGATGCGCTGATGGAGCGGCGTCACAGGGCACCACATCGCGAGGGACACAGGACGACTCTCACGGTTCCCCACACGGTCATGGATGCAGCCGATCGGCTGGCGGATGAGTTGGGCACGACGACGAATGATGCGATCGTGCGCCTCGCCGAGGAGGGGGTGGCGGTTCGCGATCGTCGCGAGCAGATCGCTGCGCTGGCGTCCGAACGCCGGGCCGCGGTCGAGCTTGTCAGCCTCGACGACACCTCCGCGTTTCCCGCGGTGGACGACCTTCGCGAGGCGATGCTCGCCGGTCGCGGCGAGCCTTGACGGCTGCCTGGGACACCACACTGGTCTCACGCCTCTACCCCGGCGGCCCGGCGGAGCAGCGGCTCCTCGAATGCGCCCGCGCGGGTCGGCCCGTCGCCATCACTGCGCCGACCGTAATGGAGGTGGTGCGAGGCGTCGATGCGGCTGCCAAGCACAGGCCGCGCATGCGGCCGGCGCTTGGCTGGCTCGTGACGCTGATGGCGAGTAATCTCGTCGAGACTCTCGCACTGGATCGGACCGCTGCAATTGTCGCGGGCCGGCTTCGCGCGATCCACCCTGCACCGCCCACTGGGGCGCGGCGAGCCGGTGTCAAGCCGGAGCAGCGCGCCGGCTGGGTTCTGGACATTCAGATTGCCGCCTGCGCTTGGGTGCATGGCCGCGCGATAGCCACAGAGAACTCTCGCGATTTCGAAGTCCTACGCGACCTCATCGTGCGGCTCTATCCAGACGCCACACCCCTTACCGTGAGCTCACTCCCGATGCGCTGACGACCGATGGCAGCCAGGGTCGCGCCTTGCCGTTTCGCCAACCGACTACGCTTCCATGCCAGCGACGGTGGGCACGGAGCCAAGCGAGCAGACACTGAGGGACAGAACATGGCCGATCGCGATCAAAGCAAACGAGCTGGCCTTGGCCGCGGGCCAGGAGTCCGGTTGCGCTTCGCCGCGGACGCCAGGCTCGTAGCTTGGGTGCGACGCGGTGATGTGACCGCGTTCGAGATCCTCTACGACCGCCACGTCCGCGAACTGCTGTCGTTCTGCCGCTACATGCTCGATTCCCGGGCCGACGCCGAGGACGCGGTCCAGTCGACGTTCGCCTCAGCCCATCGCGCGCTGCTCACGGACGACCGCGCGATCGATCTGCGCCCGTGGCTGTTCGCGATCGCACGCAACGCCTGCCTGAGCATCCTGCGCGGGCGCCGGCCAGTAGCCGAGATCGCAGAGGCGTGGCCGTCGCGCGAGGATCCGGTAGTCCAGGTGGAACAGCGCGAGGACATGCGCCAGGTGCTCGCGACGCTGCAGGAGCTGCCCGAGGTGCAGAGGACCGCGCTGGTTCTGTCCGAGCTGCACGGGTTCAGCCAGAGCGAGATCGGCACGCTTCTGGGAGTCCGTCCCGAGCAGGTCAAGTCGTACGTCTACCAGGCGCGAACGAATCTCATCTCCGAGCGCGAGGCACGCGGCGCCGACTGTCGGGTGATCCGGGAGGAGCTCATCTTGGCGCGCGGTCCGGCGTTGCTGAAGAGCCGCTTGCGACGCCACCTGCGCTCCTGCCAGGACTGTCGCGAGTACGCGGCTGAGGTCGCGAGCCAGCGACACCATCTCGGGATCCTGCTTCCGGTGGCGCTCCTGCTCGCGCTCAAGCGCCGCGCGCTTCACGCCTTGCTCGAAAGCGTCTCCAGTTCCAGCGCGTGCGCCGGCGGCGTTGGGGGCGGACCCGCGACCTCAGCCACGCTGGAGCTCGGCGGCGGCGGTGCCGGCGCGCTCATGGTCAAGGTGCTCGTCGGCGTCGTTTGCCTCGGGGCGAGCACCGGCGCGGCGACCCTCGTGGTCGGAATCCCCGACACGGCAGCTCGGTCGGCGGCATCGACGCCGAGTGGACGCGAGGTCGTGCGATCGCGGCTCGCATCGTTCGTTGTAGCCCGGAGTGGCGCTACGCCAGCTGCGCCTCACCCTGCCGGCGCGCCGCTGGCAACAACGGGCGGGCAAGACAGTCAACCGCAACCCGCCGCGTCACCCCCTCGGTACGCGCAAGCGTCGCCGGGAGGACCCGTCGTCGGCTCGGTCGCCAGCTCCACGACCGGCATCGCCGCAAGCGAATCCCACGGCGGCGGGAGCGGCATCTCTGGCAAGAGCAAAGAACTACCCGGCAAGAGTGAAGCACCGCATGGGGCGAGCAGCGAAGAATCTCATGGCAAGGAAGGGCCTGTGAAGGGCGAAGAACCGCACGGAAAGAGCGAAGAAGCCCGTGGCAAGGAAGAAGCCCACGGGAAGAGCGAAGAAGCGCGCGGCGGTGAAGAACCGCATGGCAACAGCGAAGCGGCTCACGGAAAGAGCGAAGAAGCCCACGGCAGGGAAGCAGCCCAAGGAGCGAGCGAAGAAGCTCGCGGGACGAGCGAAGGAACGCACGGCAAGGAAGAACCGCACGGCGGCGCCGAAGAACGCCACGGCAAGAGCGAAGAACCGCACGGCAACGCCAAGGGCGAATAACGCTCGCCGTCTTCCCTCCCCGCCCAACCTTGAGGGCGCGTCAGCGTTTATCAGAGGCGAAGGGATGTCAATGGTCCCCTGACCGTGCGTGCGAGCGATGAGGGGAGGTCGCTCTCTCACCGGCCTCCCCTCGCTCGCGCTGCCATGTGTGCCGTCCAGAACAAAGTGCCAGGCGCGGCACCGGGTGCTGACGCGGGCCGGATGCGGAAGGCGGCGCAGCGAAACGTGGAGGTTCACAGATCGCGGTTGTGACGATCCTGTGTTGGTGGCCAACGCCGTTCGCGGGTCGTCGTTAACACCCTTGCGACCCATCCACCAACGAGAGCGTAGGAGCGAAACATGCACACAACACTTAGGACGAGGCTGTATGCAATAACGGCACTGCTGCTGTCGTCGCTGGTCACGATCGGCGCCGCTGCGGCGTCGCCGGCAGCCGCAGCTGAAACCGGCACGATCTGCACCGGCAACAGCGGGTCTATCAAGGTTTCACCGGGGCTTGAAGCCACGGCGCAGGTGCAGAACATCGTGATCAAGGGGAGCTTCTCCGGGTGCACAGGCGGCACCGTTTCGAGCGCGCCGTACGTCGCTCACCTGAAGACCTCGGAACCCGTCGACTGCGCGATGCTGAGCGCATCGAACCCGGCCACCGGGACGATCGTGATCAAGTGGAACCCCAAGGGCCAGGGCAACTCAGACGGGACGCTCAGCTTGCCATTGACGACGGCGCCGGGCGCTCGTATGACCGGTCAGATCTCGAAGGGTCCGTTCGCTGGACTCGGCATCTTCGGGACCGTCACGCAGGCCTTCGCCGCCGCGTGCGGCGAACCGAGCGCCGGCGGAAAGAGGGCGAAGAAGGTCAAGAGCGGCACGCTCGCGGGCTCGGACGTCTGGGTGTCGGGGCCGCCGAGCGCGACGATCGAGGCGCCGGCGAGCGGCGGCGTCTACGCCCAGGGCGCGATCGTAGCGACCGAATTCTCGTGCGCTGAAAGCGCGTTCGGCCCGGGCATCGAATCGTGCAGCGACTCCAACGGCGGGTCTGGCACCTCGGGCGCGCTCGAAACGGCGATCACGGGACCGCACACGTACACGGTGACCGCTACGAGCGTCGACGGGCAGACCGGCAAGGCGACCATCCACTACACGGTCGAATAGCCGGGATCGCCGACGTCACGAGGAGGGGGCGTCGTTCCTCCCCGGCGCCTCCTCCGCGTGCGTCATCGTGCGGCCGATCGAGCACGGCCTGCACCGGCTCGACGTCCGACAGCAGCATCCCGCCGGTGCTATCAGGGGTCGTCGTAGGTGAAGTGGCCAACAACGACAGTGCGGGCATGTCCCGGCGTGAGCAGGTCGAAGGAGGCGCCGGAGGACAGGTCTTCGGAGGGGACGCTGTAGCTGACGGTGCCGAGCGCCGTGCCGGGACAGCCGGGGAACATGCTCGACGGGCTCTGGAACGCGGAGGGCACGGCAACCTGGACGCGTTCCCCGGCCTTGACGTTGCGCGCGAGTGCCTGGCCGCTGCCGATGCCGACGTTGCGCCCCGCGCATCTGCCGCCGTCGGGCTCCTGGACGAACACGCTGTAGCCGCCGAGCGCGCTCGTCACCGCCACACGCGCGATGAACGTGACGAGCAGCTCCGCCTGCCTGGCGCCGGGGCGGCCGGGCACGGGCCGGTCGACGGCCAGCTCGGCGTGCACCGGCGAGGCCAGCTCGCGTGCGTTCGGCACCCGGATGCGCTGCGGTACGTAGCCGACCGGCGGCAGGCAGTCGCCGCCGTGCCCGTCGCGGAACCCGTGGCTGGTGAGCGCGCACGTGCGCCCGTGCGTGTATGCGATCTTGCGAATCGGCTGATGCAAGGCCATGTGCAGTCCGCCCCGTCCGCTCACCGAGCCGCCGCCGGCCGGCAGCGCGCCGGCTCCGCCCGACTCGACCCCGAGCGCGGCTAGCTGGGCGGGGCCGCGCTCGACGATCAGGTACGCGCCGTCGCTGCTGACGGTCGGGACCGTGCGCGTGCGGCCTTCCGCGGTGTAGGTGATGCTGCGCGCCGCAGGGCCGAGCAGCCCGTAGAAGACGTCGCGCGGGTCGCTGCGCGAGCAGCTTTCGCCGGCCGCGCGCGAGCCCAGCAGGTGGCACTCGCGGGGCAGGCCGCTGGCGGGCTCGTCATAGGTGCCCACGCCGAGGAACGCGTGCCCGTGCGCGTCCAGCAGCACGCAGCTGCCTTCCGCCTGGCTGGCCTGGGCGGGAAGCGGGTGAAAGCGCCCGTCGTCGCCGAACGCGCCGTCGATGCCCAGCACGCCGATGCGGCCGCCCACGAGCCGCCCCACCTGCGCGCAGCCGAGGCCGCGGCTCGTGTCGTACACGCGCATCGTCCACGGCGGCCCGCCGGCGGGGTCGGGCGCGGCGATGCCCAGCAGCCCCTCGGTCTGCGGGATCGCCACGCCGACGCCGGTGTTCGCGGAGAACGGTTCTTCGGATCTGACGGGCGAGCCCGTCTGGATCAGCTGCGTCGTCGCGTACGCGACCGCCGCCGCCAGCAGCAGCCCGACCGCGAACAGCAGGCCGACCGAGCCGCGCCGCGCCGTCGAGCGTCGCAACCGCGGGGGCCGTCGCAGTGAATGTCGCTCCATCCCGCGCGCGTCGGAGGGCAGCGGCTCGCCTTGGGCCTGCGCCACCTGCCGTTCCGCCGCGCGCACCAGCGCCTCGCGGAGCTGCGGAAGCTCGCACGCGGGGGCGCTCATCGCGCGTGTCCCGCCAACGAGCGCAACGCTCGCAGCCCGCGGCTGACGCGCTGGCGCACGACCATCTCCGAGCAGTCGAACTCGCGCGCGAGGTCCTCGTAGTCGCGCCCGTCGATCACGCGCCCGCGCACCGCCGCGCGCTGCTCCACCGGCAGCGCGTCGAGCAGCCTCAGCGAGTCCATCGGCGCCACCGCGCTCAGCTCGTCGATGCGCTCCAGGTCCTCGTCGCTCAACATCATCGGCTCCATTCCCAGGCGCCTGCGCGCGCGTGCCTCCACGCGTCCTCGCCGCCGGCTCTGAGCGAGCTCGTTGCGGGCGATCCCGAACAGCCACGCGCGCGCGTCGCCGAGCTCGGGGCGGAACGCGCCGAGCGACGCGAGCGCGGCGGCGAACACCTCGGCGGTGAGATCCGCCGACACGTCCGCGCGCTCGGTGCTCCGCCGGAAGAACGCCAGCAGCGCTCGCTCGTAGCGGTCGTAGAACACGCCGAACGCCTGCGCGTCCTCCAGCCCGATCTCCAGTAGCTCCTCATCTGTGCACCTCGACAGATCTCTTGCCGTCACTACTCCATATTGGAGTTGGTCTCAGATTTGTGACGGAGGTATGCTGCGACGATGACGCAGAGCGACCGGCAGATACCCGAGAACGCCCGCTGCTCGACGTGCAAAGGCGGGGGGTGGACGTGGTGGGCCGGCGGGGAGCCGCCCGCGGAGGGCAAGTGGATCGTCTGCCGTGAGTGCATCGGCACCGGGCGCACCGATCAGAAGGGCCGCAAGCGGCTCAAGCCGTCCGATCCGCCCGACGCGTAGGGACCATGCCGCCGGAGATCGTCCTCCACGTCATACCGCCGTCGCATCCGTGCCTGGCCGCGGACGCGGCGCTGCGCCTGAAGGGCCTCGAGTACGAGCGCGTCGAGCTCGCGCCGGGCGAGCACGTCGAGAAGATGCGCGCGATCTACGGCGAGGAGCACCACACCGTGCCGGGGATGGTGGTCGACGGCGAGCCCGTGCACGGCTCCAGCGCGATCCTCGCGCGCCTCGACCAGCTCGCGTCCGAGCCGCTGCTCTACACCTCGGATGAGGTGCGCGTGGCGGAGCGCTGGGGGGACGGCGAGCTGCAGGATCTGGGCCGGCGGCTGCCCTGGGGGGCGCTGCACTTCCGACCCGAGGCGATGGGCACCTTTGCCGGCGCCGGCCCGCTGGACGGAGCGGGCACCGACTTCGCGATCGGCTTCCTGAGAGTGTCGTGGAAGTACCACCGCATCAGCGCCGAGCGTCTGCAGCAGGATCTCGCGGGGCTCCCGCAGCTGCTCGCGCACGTCGAGCAGCTGGCCGCCGACGGCGTCATCGGCGGCGAGCAGCCGAATGCGGCCGACTTGCAGATCGGCGCCACGCTGCGGGTGCTGCTGACGGTCGTCGACCTGCGTCCGCTGCTCAGCGGCGGCGCGGGCGAGCGCATCGCGCTCGGCCTGTTCCCCGAGTACCCGGGAGAGGTGCCCGCGGGCGCCTACCCCGCCGGCTGGGTGCCGGCGGGGTGAGCGGACGGCCTGCGATCAGGGGCGCAGCGACGGATCCTCGTACGCATCGCGCTCGATGACGCGGTCGCGCACGACGTGCGCGCGACGGGGATTCCAGGCGAGCATGTAGAGGAGCGAGATCGCCAGTCCCAGCACTCCCGCGATGATGAAGATCAGCCCGACGGTCTGGAGCGAGACGCCCGAGACGGTCGCGGTCACGGCATAGCGCAGGATCGCGCCGACTGCTATCAGGAATATCGAGCTTCCGGTTGTCATGCGATCGGAGTTACCCGCCGGACCCGCTTTCCAACCATTTCGCGTCCGGCTCGCTCAGAATGGTGATGAGCGGGAGATTGGAAAAGCGCGAGAGGGGGAAGATCTAAGCGTGTCCACACTGCGTATGAGCCTCGAGCGGGATCCTCATGCTCCGTCGCGTGCCCGTGCGGCCGTTGTGGGCTTCACGCGGGAGTGCGAGATCGCGGCACCGGAGCTCGACACGCTGAAGCTGCTCGTCTCCGAGCTCGTGTCCAACGCCGTGCTGCACTCGGATGCGCCTTCTGACAGTGGCATCCTGCTGTGCGCGCGGCTGCTCGACCGCGGCGCGGTGCGGGTCGAGGTGATCGATCGCGGCAGCGGCTTCACGGCGGTTCCGCGCGATCCCTCCAGGGTGACCGGCGGCTACGGCCTGTTCCTCGTGGCGAAGCAGGCGAGCCGTTGGGGCGTGGACCGCGAGGGCGGCACACGGGTGTGGTTCGAGCTCAGGAGCCCCAAGCGGTGAGCCAGCTGCAGCCCACGACGCACGACCTCGCCGTGGAGCTTCTGGTCGAAGCCGGCGCGGTGCTCGCGCACTCGCTCGAGCTGACGACGACGATGCGCCAGGTGGCGCAGCTGACGGTGCCGGGGCTCGCGGACCTGTGCGTGATCGATCTGCGCCGCGAGGACGGCTCGATCGCGGAGGTGGCAGTGGCGGCTGCCGACCCGGAGCTCGGGCCGGCGCTGGAACGGCTGCGCGAACGCCGTCCGCTGGACCCCGAGGGCGAGCATCCCGTGGCGCGCGTGATCCGCAGCGGCGCGCCCGAGCTGCGCGAGCGCATGACCGACGAGCTGATGCGCTCCTTCGCCCAGGGCTCCGAGCACGCGCGGTTCATGATCGACCATCGCTATCACTCGGCGGTCGTGGCGCCGCTGCTCGCGCGAGGGCGCACGCTGGGCGCGCTGTCGCTGCTGCGTCTCGGCGACAGCGAGCCATACGCGGACGACGACCTGGAGCTCGCGTGCGAGCTCGCCAGGCGCGCCGCGCTCGCGATCGACAACGCGCGGCTGTTCTCGGAGGTGCGCCGCGTAGAGCAGCGCCTGGAGGCGGTGCTGGCCAACGTGGCGGAGGCGATCACGATGACCGACGAGCACGGCCGCATGGTGTTCGCCAACCAGGCCGCCGCCGACCTCCTGGGCGTGGCCACGCCGCAGGAGCTGATGGCCGCGGCGCCCGGGACGATCATGCCGCGCTTCCTCGTCACGGACGAGAGCGGGCGCGAGCTCGACCTCGACAGCATGCCCGGGCGGCGCCTGTTCACTGGCGATCCCAGCGGCCCGCTGCTCGTCAGGAACATCGTGCGCGCGACCGGCGAGGAGCGCTGGCTGATCGTGCGCTCATCGCCCGTCACCGACCCCGAGAACGGCCGCTTGCTGTACGCGGTGAACGTGTTCGAGAACATCACCGAGGTCAAGCGCGCGCAGCTGACCGAGAGCTTCATGGCGGAGGCCAGCCGCGTGCTGGCCTCGTCGATGGACTACGGCGAGACGCTCGCGCGGATCGCGCGGCTGGCGGTGCCGCAGATCGCCGACTGGTGCGCCGTGGACGTCGTCGGCGAGCGCGGCGAGATCGAACGCGTGGCCGTCCACCACAGCGATCCCAGCCGGCTCGAGCTGGCCGCACAGCTGGACCGCGGCTACCGTCCGGCGCTCGATGACCCGCTGGGCGTGCCCGACGTGATCCGCAGCGGCCAGTCGCGGATCTACACCGAGATCGATCCTGACGCGCTCGCCGCCTACGCGCGTGACGATGCCCATCTCGAGCTGCTGAGCGCGATCGGCGCGCGCGCTGTGATCATCGTGCCGCTGGCCGCGCCATCGCGCACGCTGGGCGCGATCACGCTCGTGTCCTCGGACTCGACCCGCCGGCTCACGCACGCCGACATGGCGCTCGCCGAGCGGCTCGGGCGGCGGGCCGGCACCGCGGTTGAGAGCGCGCGCCTGTACACGGAGCGCACGCGCATCGCCAAGGTGCTCGAGTCGGCGCTGCTGCCCGAGACGCTGCCCGAGATACCGGGGTCGGACCTCGCCGTCCTGTATCGGGCGGCGGGCGAGCTCAACGATGCGGGCGGCGACTTCTACGACGTGCTCCCGTACGGTCCCGGCCGCTGGATGCTCGTGATCGGCGACGTGTGCGGCAAGGGGCCGCGGGCGGCCGGCGTGACCGCGCTCGCGCGGCACACGCTGCGCGCCGCCGCGATGCTGGGCCTGCGTCCCGCCGGGATGCTCGGCACGCTGCACGAGGCGCTGCGCCGCCAGCCTGCCGGCGCCGACCTGTGCACGGTGTGCCTGGTCACGTTCGAGCGGCGTAAGGGTCACGCGCGGCTGAAGGTCGCGCTCGCCGGCCACCCGCCGCCGCTGCTCATCGACGCCGACGGAGCGTGCCGCAAGATCGGTACGCACGGCACGCTGCTCGGCGTGCTCGACCCCATCGACATCAAAGAGGTCAACGTCGAGCTGCGCGCGGGCGAGACGCTGCTGCTGTACACAGACGGCCTTCCCGAGGCCGGCCGCGCCGGCGCGCCGCTGGAGGAGGAGCGGCTGTTCGAGCTGTGCGCACAGGCATCGCAGCTGACGCTTGAGGGGATGCTGGAGCGGATCGAGCGCGCAGCGCTGGAGCACGCCGGCGGCAGCCTGCGCGACGACATCGCGCTGTTGGCACTGCGCATACCGCCGGCATCGCCCGCGCTCGCGGAACGGTGAGCGCGGGGGTGGCGCGGCGGTGCGGGGGTGGACGCGGCCGACGCTGTCGGCAACCGTGTAGACATCACGCCCGTCTCCGGTAAAATCTCCCAACATGGGGGTGCAGGATCAGCTTCGGATCGACGTGCGGCGCGAGCGCGGTCGCGCGATCCTTGCGCTGGACGGCGAACTGGACATGGCCACCGTCGAGGCGCTGCAGCAGCTGTCCGACGGCGAGGAGCTGCGGGGCGAGCCGATGCTCGTGCTCGACCTGCAGCAGCTGCGCTTCGTCGACTCCACTGGGCTGCGCGCGATCCTCGCCACGCTCGAGCGCTGCCGCGAGCGCGGCCAGGAGTTCGCGATCACGCCTGGCTCCGAGCAGGTGCAGCGCCTGCTGAGCGTCACCGGCGTCGCCGAGCACCTGCCGACGATCGCCACCGCAGATGGAATCCTCGCCTAGTAGCGCCAGTAGTGCAGCGCTCCCGAAGTGGCTTGCCGAGCCGTGGCGTTGGTGATGGTCTGCTTGCTGGCCTGCGCTCCGTCTAGCTTGGCGGCGTAGTTACCCGCCTGGCGATGCGGCAAGGTCCGGATGGCACGCCGGCCGACAGCGCATAGCGTCGGTGAAGTGACGTACGGAGACGACATGGACACGCAGGCGGGTGGACCGGGAGGACGCGGGGCGATGCCGTCGAGGCTTAGATCCCATGCCTGACCATGACGCTGCTCGGGGGCCCGGCCGGTTGGCCGTGATGCTAGTAAGCCGCGGAAAGCCGTTTGCGCGCGTCGCGGCGGGCCGCGCGATTGTCGGGCGCAGTCGGTCGCGCACCGATCCGACCGTCGGGCGCTTCACGCACGGCGAGGTCTCGTGCTTCGCCAAGGACGCGTTTGTCCGCTTCGAGCGCCGGATCCCCGGCCTTCCGGGCGAGCCCACAATCGGCGCTCGCCAGAACGTGATGCTGGCGGCGCTCACACTGTCTCTTCTGGAGATCCTCGAGGAGGCTGGGGTCGAGCGCGGATATGCGATCGAGCTGACCGGGGACACCTGCTGGCGCTTCTACCGCCACTGGGGCCGGATCACCAAGACGGCGACTAATCTCATGTCGCGCGACCCCACGCGTCGGCTGCGGTTGAGCGTCAACGCCTTCCTGGCCTACCCGTTCGGTCGTCCCGGCTACAGGTTCAACGACGTACCAGAGGACGATGGGCGCTCTCTGGATATGGTGCGCTGCCCGGTAGCCGACTATCTCGGCCAGCGAGGCGCTGCCGACCTCTGCGGCGGCTCGTGGTGCAACCTCGACTACGCCCTGGCAGAGATGTGGGGAGCGCGCCTACAGCGATCCGGCACGCTGGTCGGCGGCGCGAGCTGCTGTGACTTCCGCTTTCATGCGCCAGCGGCCGCCGGCGGGCAGCCCAGCAGGCCGCTCGCCAGCCCGTTGCTGACGATTGGTCATGGTAGTCGCCGTTGAGTTCGCTCCAGTCTCCGGCAGGCGCGGGCCGGTGCCGCGCCGCGGGTGCGAGAGGCCGGCGAGGCAACTCGCGAGCGCATCCAGGCACAGTTGCCAGCCGGCGCCGTCGCACGCCGCCTTGAAGCGGTCCTTGAACGTGTGTGTGAGCTGCAGCAGACAGCCGTCGTCGCGCTCCTGCAGCTCCCAGCGCAGGAGCGCGCGCCAGATGCGCTCTGGTGGGTGCGCCGGCATCGCTCACTCCCTTCGCTCCAGGTGACGTTCCAATGCGTCCAGGCCGCCCTGCCACAGCAGCACATACGGCGTCAGCCAGCGGGCCAGCTCCGCGAAGCCCTCGCCGCGCAGGCCGTACAGGCGGCGCTGTCCCACCGCGCGCGACTCCACGAGGCCGGCCTCGCGCAGGATGCGCAGGTGGCGCGAGGTGTTGGGCTGGCTGAGCCCCGTCTGCGTCACCAGCTCGCCGACCGCGCGCGGGCCGCTCAGCAGCGCTTCCAGGATCTCACGGCGAGCCGGCTCCGCAACCGCGTCAAACGTACTCATCATAAATATAAATAATCAGAGTCTTATATGTTTGTCAAGTGATATGGGTCTGCGCGTGCTGTCGCGCTTCGTCACACAGGCGACCATAATCAGCCAAAAGGAGGAAGCCGATGCAGTATCTGCTCCAGATCTACACGGGCGAAGCGATGGGCGAGTACGACCGCCTCTCCGAGGATGAGAAAACGGCGGTGACAGGCGAGTACATGGCGATCGGGCAGTCACCGGGCGTCACCGGCGGCGCGCAGCTGCAGCCCCCCACGACCGCCACCACCGTGCGCGTGCACGACGGCGCCACACTCACCACTGACGGCCCGTTCTCCGAGACCAAGGAGGCGCTCGGCGGCTACTACCTGCTCGAAGCTGACGACCTCGACGCCGCGATCGAGCTCGCCGCGCGCGTCCCCGCCGCGCGACTGGGCGGCGCCGTCGAGGTGCGGCCGCTGGTGCAGCGCTGATCGAGCAGGTCTTCCGCGAGCAGTGGGCGCGCGTGCTCGCCGCGCTGGTCGGCTTCCTCGGCGACTTCGACCTCGCCGAGGACGCCGCCCAGGAGGCGTTCGCGATCGCCGCCGAGCGCTGGCCCCGCGACGGCACGCCCGCCAACCCGGCCGCGTGGCTGATCGCCACCGCGCGCAACCGCGCGATCGATCGCATCCGCCGCCAGCGCACGCTCGCCGCCAAGACCACGCTGCTCGCCGAGTCGCGCACGCAGGACGCGTTCGCGCCGGCGGCGGCCGAGCCGATCGAGGCCGACATGGAGGAGACCACATTCCGCGACGAGCGGCTCGAGCTGATCTTCACGTGCTGCCACCCCGCGCTCGCCGCCGACGCGCAGGTAGCGCTCACGCTGCGCGCGCTCGGCGGTCTCGGCACCGCTGAGATCGCACGCGCGTTCCTCGTGCCCGAGCCCACCATGGCGCAGCGGCTCGTGCGCGCCAAGCACAAGATCCGCGACGCCGGCATCCCCTTCAGGGTCCCGCCCGCGCACCTGCTGCCCGACCGACTCGCCGCGGTGCTGGCGGTCATCTACCTGATCTTCAACGAGGGCTATGACGGCCGCGGCGAGCTGCTCGCCGCAGAGGCGATCCGGCTCGGCACCGCGCTCGCCGAGCTGATGCCCGACGAGCCCGAGGTGTTCGGCCTGCTCGCGCTGATGCTGTTGCACGACTCGCGCCGCGCCGCCCGTCTGCGGGCCGGCGAGATCGTGCTGCTCGCCGACCAAGACCGCGCGCTGTGGGACCGCGCGCAGATCCGCGCCGGACGCGCCGCGCTCGAGCGCGCGCGGGCGCTGCTCGGCGGCGGCGAGGATGGTCCGTACCTGCTGCAGGCGACGATCGCCTCGCTGCACACCGGCGATCGCAGCGACTGGCCCGCGATCCTCGAGTGCTATGGGCGGCTCGCGCGCATCACCAGCTCGCCCGTGGTCGAGCTCAATCGCGCGGTCGCGCTCGCCGAGGCGCGCGGCCCCGAGGCGGGACTGCGCGCCATCGACCGGCTCGAGCTCGACGACTACCAGTATCTGCACGCCGCGCGCGCCGAGCTGCTGCGCCGGCTCGAGCGCACCGCCGAGGCGCGCGATGCCTACAGGCGCGCGCTCGAGCTCGTCCGCTCAGAGCCCGAGCGGCGCTTCCTCGAGCGCCGCGTGCGCGAGCTTTCCCACAGCTAGCCCGCGCACCCCGGCTCCCCGGCGCCAGCTCCGCGCCGACATGCAGTGCCTTGGATTGCCGCGGTCAGCGGCCGTACCAGCGCCGCCGTCCGCCGCCGCCCTCCACGCCTCCCACGAAGAACCCGATCAGCCACAGCAGCACCGCGAAGATCAGGATGTACCACAGGACGTGCGCAGCGAATCCCAGGCCTCCGAAGATCGCCAGTATCAGTACGAGTGCAAGCAGAGCCACCATAGTTGACCTCCATTCGTCTGTTTGTTTATTGGATGCCCCGTTTCCCAGCCGGTCAAACATTCGGACCGTTCGCCAGCATCGCGCGCGCGATGCTGGCGAAGAGATCTAGAACATCTCCGCAGGCATGTTTAGAGCCGCCGCGATGAGGGCATAGCCGTAAGCAGTGTCGTTCCGGTGGCAGTCGCACCCCCCGGCGGCTGTTGCCCAACAGAGGGCGACACGGTGGCATGTCGGCAAGGTCTCGTCTCCCGACGTCACTCGCCTGCCGGCATGCCACCACTTTCCTTAGAGAGGAGGAGAGGATGAGAGGATGGAGACGCAGAGAAGGGGCTGAGGAGCGCGCGCAGCAGCCGGCACGTGAACAAGCGGAACCGGTGGCGCGGCGGGACCAAGAGGCGGAGCCGGCGAAGCCGGTGGCACGGCGCAGGACGTTCGCGCGCCGCGGCGGCGATGCAGGAGCAGCCGTCGTCGGCACCGCCGGAGCCGGCGTGATGCTGGTCGCGCGGCTCGTGATGGCCGCGGCGTCGCTGATCGCGCTGCTGATCGCGCTCGCGATCGTGCTACGCGACGTGGACGCCAACGACGCCAACACGATCGTCAAAGGCATCCATGAAGGCGCCAACTTCTTCGCCGGCGCGTTCACCGGCCTGATCCGCTTCAGCGGTCATCCCAAGCGCGCGATCACCGTCGACTGGGGCATCGCCCTGATCGCGTACCTGATCGTCGGCTCGCTTCTCTCCAGGCTGATCGCGGGCGTCGGGCTGGGTGGAGTGCGCTTCGGGCGCGCCCACCGCACGGCTACGACCCACTACTAGAAGGGGATCGTATGTACACGCCGCGACGTCGCCCGACTCGATCGTTGCTGCCCGCACTGCTGGCGGGAGCGCTGCTTGGCGCGCTCTCGCTTGCGCCGGCGGCGGCACAGGCGATCGAAGTCTCCAAGTGGGAAGCTGGAACCTGCACTGAAAAAACCTGCGACGACGGGACCCCGGCGTCCTTCTACACGCAGGCGGCAGGGCACCCCGACTTCGGGATCACGGACTTCAAGTTCCCCTCCCGCGAAGTGGCGCCGTTCGACGACGAACCGGAGGGCAAAGTCAAGGACGTGCGCGTCGATCTGCCCGCAGGACTGGCCGTCAATCCCGAAGCGACGGAAACCTGCAGCGAAGCGCAGCTCGACGAATTCAACTGCCCCAAGGACAGCCAGGTGGGCGTTGACGAAGCGACCGGCACGGCGACGCTGCTCAAAACGCTGCTCAGCCTTCACGCCACCGTCACCGAAAAGTTCCCCGTCTACAACATGGCGCGCAAGTCCGGCGAGCCGGCCCGGTTCGGCGTCGAAGTCAACAGCCCGACGCTCGAACTGCTCGCCAAAGCGGGCAACGACATCCGCGGGCAGATCTATCTGGAAGGCGGGATCAGCTGGCACCAGGAAGCGCCCACCGGCGAAGACAGCGGCGTGGAAAGCGGCGACTACCACGAGTTCTTCAAGATCCAGAACATCCCCGAGCAGCCGGAAGTGATCGAGTCGCGGCTGATCTTCTGGGGCATCCCCCAGGAGGAACAGACCGGCCCCGCCACGCCGCCGCGGGCGTTCATCACGCTCCCCAGCACCTGCTCCACCAAGCCGGTCACCCACCTGCACGTCGACTCCTACGAAGAACCCGGCAACTTCGGCGCCTACGAAAACCAGGCCCCTGTGACGGCGACCGGTTGCAACGCGCTCGCGTTCGCCCCCGCGCTGTCGCTGGCGCCGGAAACCACGCAGTCGGACCTCCCCGACGGCATCAGCGGGACGCTGCACGTGCCGCAGACGACCGACGAACCGTCCAAGCCCGACTCGCCCGACGTGCAGAGCGCGGAAGTGACACTGCCCGAAGGCATGACGCTGAACCCGTCGGCCGCGCACGAACTGGAAGCCTGCGGTGACGAACAGTTCGCCGCCGCAGCCTGCCCGGCCAAGTCGCAGGTCGGATCGTTCTCCGTCAACGCCCCCGGGATCCCCGACGGCGCGCTCGCCGGCGGCGTCTACGTGGCCGCGCCCGTCCCCGGCAAGGGCCCGGAAACGGGTGAACAGTTCCGCATCTTCCTGCTCGGCGAAGCAACGCAGTACGGCGTCGGGCTGCGGCTCGAAGGCCGCGTCAGCGCCAACGCCGCGACCGGCCGCCTGACGGCCACGTTCGCCAACGCGCCGCAGGTGCCCGTCGAAGACCTCACGCTGCGCTTCCGCGGCGGTCCGCGCGCGCCGCTCGCCAACCCGCTCGCCTGCGGCGCCGCGGTTCCCGCCGCCGCGATCACTCCATACGGCGGCGAGCCCGCGGCCGCGGCCGCAGCCAGCGGCTTCGTCGTCGACGCCAACGGCGCCGGCGGCGCGTGCCCGGCGACGCTGCCGTTCTCGCTCACGCAGAGCCTCGTGCCGCAGAGCCCCGCGCAGGCGGGCGCATACGATCCCTCCAGCTTCAGCCTGGCGCGCGCCGACGGGCAGCAGTACCTGTCGAAGATCGCCACCACGCTGCCGGCGGGGCTGGTGGGCACGATCCCGTCCGTGCCGCTGTGCGGCGAAGCCGCCGCCAACGCCGGCACGTGCGCCGCCTCCAGCCAGATCGGCGCCGTCACCGTGGCGGCGGGCTCGGGCGCCGAACCGTACGACTTCACCGGGCGCGCCTACCTCACCGGCCCATATGGCGGCGCGCCATATGGGCTCTCGGTAGTGGTGCCCGCGGTCGCGGGCCCGTACGACCTCGGCGAAGTGGTCACGCGAGTGGGCATATCGGTGGGCACCTACAGCGGCAGGATCACCGCGACGAGCACGCTGCCGAGCATCGTCGGCGGGGTGCCGCTGCGCCTGCGCAGCCTCAACGTGGACGTCAACCGCCCCAACTTCCTGCTCAACCCCACCAGTTGCGCGTTGCTGGCCGCCGAATCGGCGCTCACCTCCACGCTCGGCGTCGGCCAGAGCCTCTCCAGCCCGTTCCAGGTGGGCGGCTGCGGCGCGCTCGCGTTCAAGCCGAGCCTCAGGGTGTCCAGCGGCGCCAAGACGTCGAAACTCGGAGGCGCAAGCTTCGACGTGAAGCTCACGCAGCCCGCGCGCCAGGCCAACATCCGCGAGCTGCAGGTGCAGCTGCCCAAGCAGCTGGTCGCGCGCCTCACCACGCTCCAGAAGGCCTGCCCGGCTCAGACCTTCGAAGCGGGCCCGCCACCGGGCGGCTGCACCTCGAACTCGATCGTCGGGCATGTCACCGTCACCACGCCAGTGCTGCCGGACAAGCTCATCGGCACCGCGTACTTCGTGTCGCACGGCTCCGAAGCGTTCCCCGACCTCGAGCTCGTGCTGAGCGGCGACGGCGTCACCGTGGTGCTCGTGGGGCACACGCACATCGCGCGCTCGAGCATCACCACGTCGACGTTCGAAAACCTCCCCGACGTGCCCGTCTCCAGCGTCGCCGTCACCCTGCCCGTGGGGCGCAACTCGGCGTTGACCGCCAACCTGTCGCCCAGAGGGTCGTTGTGCCGTGCCAAACTGCTTGCGCCCACGACGATCATCGCCCAGGACGGCGCCAAGATCACCAAGGGCCTCCACATCGGCGTCAGCGGCTGCCACGTGAAGAAGGCGCACCACAAGCGCAAGAGCAAGCACAGCAAGCGCCTGCATCGGCGCTCCCGCCGCTAGCGTCGATCCACGAGCCGCAGCTCGAGCATCTCCCCGGAGTCGGCCCGCGCGACGCGGTGGCGCTCGTCGGTCAGCCGCTCGATCACCGGCGCCAGGCCGTCGGCCGCGGTCGCGACGAGGCTATCGCCGCGCCCCGCGTGCAGCGGGCCGATGCGCAGCGCGAGATCGCGCGAGGCGACGCTGACGCCGACGTCGAGATGGCTCCCGCTGATCGAGTCGCCGGCGTTCGCCGCGAGCACGTCCGCCACGAGCTGAACGTCGGAGATCCGGTCGGTGGAGAAGTACGCGCGGGCAGCCAGCGTGCTGAGCACGCGCGGAAGCACCGCCCGCGCGATCGCGGTGGGCGCGAGCTGCAGCTCGACGCGGCCCTCGTGCGTGGCCTGCGCCGCCGGCCCGACCTGCGCCGGCCCGACGAGCTGATCGGCGTCGTCATCGGCGACCGGCTCGAGCGCCCTGGCCGTCGGCGCCGCCAGCTCCATCCGCACCTCCGTGCCTCCACCGGGCGGCTGCGTGAGCTCGACATGGCGTGAGAGGGCGTCGATCACGGCCAGGCCCAGCCCGCCGTGAGCCTCCTCGAAGCCCTTGCCCTCGGCATCCTCGCGTTCGGCATCGTCCGGCTCCCGCTCGGGCATGCCGCGCCCGTGATCGCGCACGACGACCGTCACCGCTCCGGCCTGCGCGCAGACGTCGACTTCGAGCCTGCCCTCGCCGCCCCCGTAGGCGTGCAGCACGACGTTGTTGCACGCCTCGGTGACGGCGGTGTTGAGGTCGTTGGTCAGGATTGCGTCCAGCCCGAGGCACTCGGCCACGCCTGTCAGCGCCTGGCGAACGACGAGGACGTTCTCGGCCTTGTTCGGAAGGCTCAGTCGGACGTTGGGAATCAACTCACGTCTTGCGTGAGCGTCCGCAGCTGATCCAGCGAGCGGCGCAGCAGACGCGAGACTTGCATCTGGGAGATGCCGACGCGCTCGGCGATCTCGGTCTGGGTGAGGTCCTCGACGAAGCGCATGCGCAGAATCGCGCGCTCGCGGGGCGGCACGTGCCCGAGCACCGAGGAGACGGTGGCGTCGAGCTCGACCAGCTCGTAGCGCTCGTCGTCCTCGCCGAGCGTGTCGCCATACGCGATCACCTCGCCGTCGGCCCGCGGCCGCGGCGCGTCGAGCGACAGCGTGTCGTAGGCCTGCACCGCCTGCAGCGCGTCGATCACGTCGGCGACGCCGAACTCGAGATACTCGGCGAGCTGGTTGACGGTCGGCGCGTGGCCGTGCTCGTTGGCGAGCCGCTCCTGTGCATCGCGCACCTTCAGCGCGCGCTCCTGCGCGCCGCGCGGGACGTGCACCGCCCAGCCCGAGTCGCGGAAGTAGCGGCGCATCTCGCCCAGGATCGTCGGCACGGCGAACGACGGGAACGCGCCGCGGTCGGTGTCGTAGCGGTCGAGCGCCTTCAGCAGCCCGAGCGATGCGACCTGCAGGAGGTCCTCGAACGGCTCGGAGGAGCGGCCGTAGCGGCGCGCGAGGCTGCGCACGAGCGGCATGAAACGGCGCACGAGCGCTTCGCGGGCGGCCGGGTCGCCGTCGCGCTGCCAGCGCACGAACAGCGCCTCCACGTCCTGGCTTGCGGGGGTGGTGTGCGATGTCGACTGTGGTCTGGTTGCCACTGCGGGCATCATCGGCTCCTTCCACTCGCGGTATGCGCGGCCCCATCGAGGAGAGCCGTCGCTTCGCTCATTCTACCCCGTTCTCGTCGTCTGAAACCCCGGAATTGCATTTATCGGCGATCGTTGTGGTGCGCGCTCGGGGCCGGGGGGCGCGTTCGCCCATGTGCCGGCCTGCTCGTCGTCCGCGGCGAGCGGCGGCGCGGCGACCGCGCGGTTGCGGCCCGTGCGCTTGGCCTCGTACAGGGCGGTGTCGGCGGCCTTGAACAGCTCGTCGTAGCTCACGTGCTGGCCGCTGGCCGCGCTCACGCCGAGGGAGATCGTCACGCGGATGCTGGCGGGCATCGTCTGCTCGACGGCGCCGCGCAGCCGCTCGGCGACCTCGACGCCCTTCTCCAGCGAGGCGCCCGGCAGCACCACCAGGAACTCCTCGCCGCCGAGCCTGTACACGAGCTCGAACGAGCGCAGCTGCGTGCGCAGCGCGTAGGCGACGTCGCGCAGCACGGCGTCGCCCTGGTCGTGCCCGTGGGCGTCGTTGACCGCCTTGAAGTTGTCGACGTCGCACAGCATCAGGCACACGGGCTGGTTGTTGACCCGCGCCTGCACGGACAGCTCGGCGAAGCGCGGCGCCAGCGCGTGGCGGTTGAGCAGGCCGGTGAGCGGGTCGAGAATCGCCTCGTCGCGGTGGTGCAGCTCCGCCGATTGCAGCGCCAGCACGATCGACACGACCGCCGCCAGCAGGGCCAGCGTCGTGATCACGGACACGGGCTTGGCGATCGTGGCGGCGGGATCCACGGCGAGCGTCGAGCCGAGGATCACGAGCATCGTCAGCGCGAGCGCCGCGATCACGACCTGCGCGCGAAAGCGCGCGGCGGCCATCGCCGCCGGCAGCACCAGCCACGGCAGCGCGGGGCTGGCGGGGCCGCCGCTGAGCACCACGCCGGCGGCGATCAGCAGCATCGTGATCACGATCGCGCAGGCGCTGACCCGCTCGGGCTTCGTGCTCGTGCGCATGCGCAGCTCGACGTTGACGAAGTTCAGCACCGCCAGGCCGAGCAGCACGAACGTCCACCAGCCGAACCAGGGCTCGGCGCTGAGCAGTGCCAGACCGACGGAGCCGATTCCGACCATGCGGATGATGCGAACGCGCGCGCTCGCGTCGACCACGCGGCCGCGGTCCGCCTCGGTCGGGCAAAGCCATGATTGCTCCTGCATATTCGTGCGCTTCGGTCAGTTGCCACGTGTGCTTGAGCAGTTGGCTGCCAGCTCGGCCGGATGCGCAGCTCAGACAGCTGTATTCACAAAAGTCGCTCTTGGCGATGGCGCCGCTAGGCTCACGCTGGCGATGACCGATCCTCCGCCCAGCGTCGAGCAGATCCTCGCGACCCGCGCCGGCGAGGAGATGGCGCTGAACGACCGCCACCTGAACCCGCAGATGGGGCGCATCGTGCGCACGCTGGGGTTCGACAAGGTGTGGAGCGGGGGGGAGGGCGCGCACCTGATCGACTCAGACGGCGAGCGCTACCTCGACCTGTTCGGCGGCTATGGCGTGTTCGCGGTGGGGCGCAACCACCCCCACGTGATCGCGGCGATCGACCAGCTGCTGGCGGCGCGCACGGGCAACCTGCCGCAGCTGGGGGTGACGCTGCTGAGCGGCGTGCTCGCCGAGCAGCTGCTGGCGCGCGCACCGGCGAGCGTCGCGGCGATGGTGCCAGCCAATACGGGCACGGAGGCGGTGGAGACGGCGATCAAGATCTCCCGCGCGGCCACGGGTCGCCCGCGCGTGCTGTACGCGGAGCATGCCTTCCACGGGCTGACGCTCGGCTCGCTGTCGCTCAACGGCGGTACGGAGTTCCGCGAGGGCTTCGGGCCGCTGCTGCCGGGCTGCGACCCCGTGGGCTTCGGCGACCTGCAGGCGCTCGAGCGCGAGCTCGCGCACGGAGACGTGGCGGCGTTCGTGGTCGAGCCGATCCAGGGCAAGGGCGTGAACGTGCCCGCGCCGGACTACCTGCCGGCGGCGCAGCGCTTGTGCCGCGAGGCGGGCGCGCTGTTCGTGTGCGACGAGGTGCAGACGGGCATCGGGCGCACGGGACGCTTCCTCGCGCTGGAGCACTGGGGCCTGGAGCCGGACATGATCTGCCTCGCGAAGGCGCTGTCGGGCGGCTATGTGCCGATCGGCGCGGTGCTCGTCTCGCGCGCGGCGTTCGACCGCGTGTTCGACGGCATGGAGCGCGCCGTCAGGCACGGCTCCACGTTCGGCGGCAACGACCTCGCGGCGGCGGTCGCGCTGGCGACGCTGGGAGTGCTCGAGCGCGAGCAGCTGGTCGCCCGCGCCGAGCGCATGGGCGCGCTGCTGCTGGAGCTGACGCGGCCGCTGGTGGAGCGCTTCGAGGTCGTGCGCGACGTGCGCGGCGTCGGCCTGATGTGGGCGATCGAATTCGGGCCGCCGGGGGGCGCTGGCGCGCGACGGCTGTGGGAGCGGGTGGAGGGCCGCCAGCCCGGCCTGTTCTCGCAGCTGGTGACCGTGCCGCTGTTTCACGAGCACAAGATCTTCTGCCAGGTGGCGGGCCATCGCATGAACGTGATCAAGGCGCTGCCCGCGCTGACGATCGAGGAGTCTGAGATCCGCCGCTTCGCGGACGCGCTGGAGCAGACGATCGCGGCCGCGGAGCGCTACCCGGTTGCGCTGGCCCGTTTTGGGCTGCGCACCGGGCTCAGGGCCGCGCGCCGCTAGCCTGTCGGACCGTGCTTGCAACCAGAGATGACATCCGCAACGTGGCGATCGTCGCGCACGTGGACCACGGCAAGACCACGCTGGTGGACGCGATGCTGTGGCAGTCGGGCGCGTTTCGCGTCGGCCAGGACGTCGCCACGCGCGTGCTCGACTCGATGGATCTGGAGCGCGAGAAGGGCATCACGATCCTCGCCAAGAACACCTCGCTCCGTTACAGGGACGTCAAGCTCAACATCATCGACACCCCCGGACACGCGGACTTCGGCGGCGAGGTGGAGCGCGGGCTGACGATGGTCGACGGCGTGCTGCTGCTGGTGGACGCCTCGGAGGGGCCGCTGCCGCAGACGCGCTTCGTGCTGCGCAAGGCGCTGGAGGCGAAGCTGCCGGTGATCCTGGTGATCAACAAGGTGGATCGACCCGACGCGCGCGTGGCGGAGGTCGTGGACGAGGTGTACGAGCTGTTCCTGGACCTCGACGCGGACGAGCACCAGATCGAGTTCCCGATCGTGTACTGCAACGCCAAGGCGGGCGTGGCGTCGCTGCACTACGAGCCGGGGCAGCCGATCCAGGAGGAGAACCTGGCGCCGCTGCTGGACCTGCTGCTCGAGCGCATCCCCGCGCCGACGTACGACCCCGCGCACCCACTGCAGGCGCTTGTGACGAACCTCGACGCCTCGCCGTATGTGGGGCGCCTGGCGATCTGCCGCGTGCGCCACGGCACGATCCGCAAGGGCCAGCAGATCGCGTGGTGCCGCGCCGACGGCACGATCCAGCGCGCGACGGTGGCCGAGCTGTACGTCACCGACGCGCTCGACCGCGTCGACGCGCCGGAGGCGGGGCCGGGGGAGATCATCGCGGTGGCGGGCATCGCCGAGGTGACGATCGGCGAGACGCTGGCGGATCTCGGCGACCCGCGCGCGCTGCCGGTGATCACGGTCGACGAGCCCGCGATGTCGATCACGATCGGTGTCAACACCTCGCCTTTGGCGGGCAAAGACGGCGACAAGATCACCGCCCGCCAGATCCGCGCGCGCCTGGATCAGGAGCTGGTCGGAAACGTGTCGCTGCGCGTCGAGGACACGGAACGGCCGGACACGTACGAGGTGCAGGGGCGCGGCGAGCTGCAGCTGGCGGTGCTCGTGGAGATGATGCGCAGGGAGGGCTTCGAGCTGACGGTCGGCCAGCCGCATGTGGTGGAGCGCGAGATCGACGGCAGGCGCAACGAGCCGGTGGAGCGCCTGTCGGTGGACGTGCCCGAGGACCACGTCGGCACCGTGACGCAGCTGCTGGCGGCGCGCAAGGGCCGCATGGAGCACATGATCAACCACGGCACGGGCTGGGTGCGCATGGACTACCTGGTGCCCGCGCGCGGGCTGATCGGGTTTCGCACGGAGTTCCTGACCGAGACGCGCGGCACGGGGATCATGCACCACGTGTTCGACCGCTGGGAGCCGTGGGCGGGCGAGATCCTGACGCGCAGCAGCGGCGTGCTGGTGGCGGACCGCCGCGGCGAGACGGTGACGTTCTCGCTGTTCACGCTGCAGGAGCGCGGCTCGCTGTTCGTGGGGCCGGGCGAGGAGGTCTACGAGGGCATGATCATCGGCGAGAACGCGCGCGCTGAGGATCTGGACGTGAATCCGGTCAAGGAGAAGCACCTGACGAACATGCGCTCCTCGACCTCCGACGTGCTCGTGCGCCTGGACGCGCATCGCAAGCTGACGCTCGACGAGGCGCTGGAGTTCGTGCGCGAGGACGAGGCGGTCGAGGCGACGCCGGTGTCGGTGCGCATGCGCAAGGTCAACCTGTCGAAGCTGGAACGCCAGAAGGCGATCAAAATGGCGCGCAAGTGATCGCCGCGCGCGATTGCGGGTAGGTGCAGCGGATGTCCACCGCCGAGATCCAGCTGCGGGGTCTGGTCAAGTCGTTTCGCGGGCCCGACGGCCCGATCCACGCGGTGCGCGGCGTCGACGTGGAGATCGCGGCCGGCGAGACGGTGGCGCTCCTGGGCCCCAACGGCGCCGGCAAGTCGACGACGATCGACATGCTGCTGGGGCTGCTGAAGCCGGATGAGGGAAGCGTGTCGGTGTTCGGCCGCGCCCCAGCGGAGGCGGTCGCCGCGGGCGCCGTCGGCGGGATGCTGCAGACGGGCCAGCTGCTCAGGGAGCTGTCGGTGCGCGAGCTGGTGTCGATGATGGCCTCGCTGTACCCGTCGGCGCTGGACGTGCGGGAGGCGCTCGAGCTCGCGGGCGTGAGTGAGATCGCGAGCCAGCGCACGAACAAGCTGTCGGGCGGGCAGACGCAGCGCGTGCGCCTGGCGGTGGCGCTGGTGAGCGATCCGCAGCTGCTGGTGCTGGACGAGCCGACGGTGGCGCTGGACGTGGAGGGGCGCCACGCGTTCTGGACGACGATGCGCGCGTTCGCGGCGCGCGGCAAGACGGTCGTGTTCGCCACCCACTATCTGGAGGAGGCGGACGCGTACGCGGATCGCGCGGTGCTGATGGCGCACGGCGCGATCGTGGCCGACGGCCCGACGACGGAGATCAAGGCGATGGTCGGCACGCGCACGATCCGCGCGACGCTGCCCGGCGTGGACGTCGATGCGCTGGCGGCGCTGCAGGGCGTGAGCAGCGTGGAGCGCCGCGGGGATGCCGTTGTGCTCCAGTGCGCGGACTCGGACACGGCGATCAGGGCGCTGCTGGCCGCCCACCCGGACGCGCGCGACATCGAGATCGCGGCGGCCGGCCTGGAGCAGGCGTTTCTGGCGCTCACCGGCGACGGCGGGTCCCGTGGTGAGCCGGCACGGCTCGGCGCGCCTTCATCGAGCGAGCTGGGGCTCGGCTGATGCCGCTCGTGTACATGCGCTACGAGTTGCTGCGCACGCTGCGCAACCGGCGCTTCTTCCTGCTCTCGCTGGGCTTCCCGCTGATCCTGTATCTCGTGATCGTCAGCCCCAACCGCCACGTGCGCGATTTCGACAACACCGGCGTCTCGTTCGCGCTCTACTACATGGTCGGGATGGCGTCGTTCGGGACGATGAGCGCGATGCTCTCGAGCGGCGCTCGCATCTCGGCCGAGCGCTCGGTCGGCTGGAACCGCCAGCTGCGCATCACGCCGCTCACGCCGCGCGCCTACTTCGGCGTGAAGGTGCTGACCGGCTACATGATGGCGCTGATCAGCCTGCTCGTGCTGTTCGTCGCCGGCAGCTCGCTGGGGGTCAGCCTGAGCGCGTCGGAGTGGCTGAAGATGACCGGGCTGATGCTGATCGGCCTGGTGCCGTTCGCTGCGCTCGGGATCACGATCGGGCACATGCTCACGCCGGAGTCGATCGGTCCGGCGATGGGCGGCGGGATCTCGCTGCTGGCGCTGCTGGGGGGCGTGTGGTTCCCGCTGGGCGGCACCCACGGCTTCCTGCACGACGTCAGCCAGAGCCTCCCGTCCTACTGGCTCGTACAGGCGAGCCACATCGCCGAGGGCGGGCATGCGTGGAGCGCTACGGGCTGGATCGTGATGGGTTCGTGGACGCTCGTGCTGAGCGCGCTCGCGGCGCGCGCCTACCGGCGCGACACCGGACGCGTGTAGGCGCTTCGGTAGGGTACGGCCGATGATCGCGACGACAAGAGCCTCCCTCACCGCCAGGATCGCCCTCGGCATCGCCCTGCTGGGTTGCATCTCGCTGCTCTTCACCGCCACCGCGGGCGCCGCGGGCACGCCGGTGTACCAGAAAGAGACCCTCGCTGAATACGAAAAGCAGCTCTCCGGCGGCCAGATTCAGTCGGTGACGATCAACAAGCGCGTGCGTTCGCTGCGCGTGACGTTGAAGGATGGGAGCTACGTGCTCGCCAAATACAAGGCGAAGGGCGAGCCGGCGGCCGTCGCGGCGCTGCAGGCGAAGAGCGTGCCGGTGACGGTGCTGTCCTCCTCGGAAGCCGCGAAGGAAAAACCGGCGAAACACAAACTGCGCTACATCGTGGGCGGGGTCGTGATCGTGGTGCTGCTGATCGTGGGCGCGGTGCTGTTCATCGACCGCAAACGCAAAGCCGCGCGCGAATAGGGAAGGGGCGTCGCGTCTGCTGCCTCCGCCAGGCGGGTGCGGGCGGAGCCGCCCCGGCGCAAGCTGAGACTAAGAACGAGACTCAGTCTTATGATAGGTTGGCGTTCGTAGTTCGCTGAACACGCCGACGACAGGAGCCGAGCTCGATGCACGACGTGCGCCAACGCGCCCTCTGGCTGATGGTTGCAGCGGCGCTGGCCGCGTGCCTGGCCGGCTGCGGGGCCGCGGGGAGCGGCGTGACGGCCGGCGGCGCGATCGTGGCGGTAGGCGCGGAGAACGAGTACGCCGACGTGATCGAGCAGATCGGCGGCCGCTTCGTCAAGGCGACGGCGATCGAGAGCAACCCGAACACCGACCCGCACGCGTTCGAGGCGAGCCCGAGCGTGGCCGAGGAGGTGGGGGCCGCGCGGCTGATCGTGCAGAACGGCGTCGGCTACGACACCTACATGGAACGGATCGAGTCGGCGACCGGGGGGGTGGGATCCAATTCGACGCGCAAGGTGATCGTCGTGCGGAAGCTGCTCGGGCTCCCCGACTCCGCGCCCAACCCGCACCTCTGGTACAAGCCGGGAACGATGGTCGCCGTGGCGAAGGCGATCGGGACGGCGCTCTCGCAGCTCCAGCCCGCCCACGCCGCCTACTTCCAGGCCAACGTGGTCTCCTTCGAACGCTCGCTCACACCCTGGTACGAAGCGATCAGGCAGTTCGCCGCCGCGTACCCGAACACGCCGGTCGCGACCACCGAGCCCGTCGGCGACTACCTGCTCGAAGCGCTCGGCGCGAAGAACCTGACCCCGTTCAGCTTCCAGGCCGACATCATGAACGGCGTCGATCCCGCGCCCCAGGACGTCACCCTCCAGAACGGCCTGATCGCGAACCACAGGATCAAGGTCTTCGTCTACAACCAGCAGGTGACCGACTCGCTGACGCAGTCGTTCCTCGACGCCGCCAAGCGCGCCGGCGTGCCGGTGGTGGGGGTGTACGAGACGATGCCGACGCCCGGCTACGACTACCAGTCGTGGATGCTCGCCGAGGTGCGAGCGCTGCGCCGCGCCGTCGCCGAGAAGATCTCGACGCGGAAGCTGTGATGGACGGCCACCAGGAGATCCTGTCGGTCGAGGGGGTCGGCGTGCGCCTCGGGGGACGCGAGATCCTGCGCGACGTCAGCTTCGCGATCCGCCCGGGCGAGTTCACCGGCCTGATCGGCTCCAACGGCGCCGGCAAGACGACGCTGCTGCGTGTGATCCTGGGGTTGCAGGCGAGCGGCTCGGGGCGCGTGCTGCTCGACGGCCACCCGCGTCGATCGGGGCGCTCCCCGATCGGCTACGTACCGCAGAAGTTCCTGCTCGACCCCGACATGCCGCTGCGTGCCCGCGACCTCGTGAGCCTGGGGATAGATGCGCATCGGCTTGGCATCCCGCGACCCTCCCGCGCCCGCAGGGCGCTCATAGATCAGATGTTGCGGGCGGTCGACGCAGAGCGCTTCGCCGACACGCGCGTCGGCCAGCTGTCCGGCGGCGAGCAGCAGCGCGTGCTGATCGCGCACGCGCTGATCGCGCGCCCGAAGCTGCTGCTGCTGGACGAGCCGCTCGCCAACCTCGACCTGCGCGCGGGCCAGGAGGTCGTCACGCTGCTCGCGCGCATCGCCCGCGAGCAGCAGATCGCGGTGCTGATCAGCGCCCATGAGATGAACCCGCTGCTGCCGGTGATGGACCGAATCGTCTACATCGCCGCCGGACGCGCGGCGAGCGGAACCACCGAGGAGGTCGTGCGCGCGGACGTGCTCAGCGAGCTGTACGGCAGCCACGTCGACGTGCTCAACGTGCACGGGCGCGTGCTGGTCGTCGCGGGCGCGGGCGACGCCGCGGACCTGCACGGGCACGAGGCCGTGCTCCCGGGCGTGGAGATCGTCTCGTGAGCTCCAGCTCGCTCGCGTCGCTGCTCGCGCCCGCGATCGAACCGGGCTTCTTCGCGAGCGAAGCCGTTCGCATCGCGCTCGTCGTCGGCGCCGTCGTCGCGATCGTCTCGGGCACGGTCGGTGTGTTCACCGTGATACGCGGACAGTCGTTCGCCGGCGAGGCGCTCGGCGACACCAACACCACCGGAGGATCCGCAGCGTTCCTCGCGGGCGTGGGCCCGCTGTGGGGGTTCGTCCTCGCCGGCGTGGCGGCGGCCACCGCGATGGAGCTGATCGGCATCCAGCGAGCCCGCGGGCGCGATCTTGCGACCGGCATCGTGCTCGGGGTGTTCCTCGGCGTCGCGGCGCTGCTGCTGTATCTCGACACGACCGTGCACAACACCACCGGCGCCGCGCAGACGATCCTGTTCGGCTCGGTGTTCGCTGTCCCCAGTTCGATGTTGCCGGTGGTCGCGCTGCTCGGCGCGCTCGCGCTGGGGATCGTCGCCGTGCTCTACAGGCCCCTGCTGCTCAGCTCGCTCAGCGCCGAGATGGCCGCCGCGCGCGGGCTGCACGTGCGCGCGCTGGGCGCCGCCTACCTGCTCGCGCTCGCCGTCGCCGTGGCGCTGGCGGCGCTGACGATCGGCACGATCCTCTCGACCGCGCTGCTCGTCGGCCCCGCCGCTACCGCCCTGCGCCTCACGCGGCGGCCGGGCCTCGCGATCGCGACCGCCGGCTTGCTAGGCGCGCTCGCGATGTGGCTCGGGACGCTGCTCGCGTACGACAGCTACAACTGGCCGCCCGTCGGCAACGGCTGGCCGGTCAGCTTCTTCGTCGTGACGCTGATTCTGATCGGCTACCTGCTCTCGGGCGTGCCCGAGCTGCGGCGCAGGCGCGCAGGTGCGAGCGCGGGGTTGCGGGCGGCGTAGATGTTCGCGGGCTTCATGGTCAACGCCTGGGTCCTCGCGAGCATCGTCGCGGTCGTCGCCGGCGTCGTTGGCTTCTTCGTGGTGCTGCGCGGGTCGGCGTTCGTCGCCCACGCGGTGCCCAACGGCTCGTTCGCGGGCGCTGCCGGCGCGAGCCTGATCGGGGTCAACATCCTGGTCGGGCTCGGCGTGTTCTCGCTGCTCGGGGCGCTCGGCATCGGCGTGCTCGGCCGGCGCGGGCGCCACGACGTGGTCACAGCGCTCGCGCTCGTGACGATGCTCGGGCTCGGCGCGCTGTTCGTGAGCATGAACGCCGAGTACGCGCCGGGGCTCGACTCCGTGCTGTTCGGCGAGGTGCTCGGGATCTCCAGCAACGAGCTCGCGCCCACGGCGGCGCTGGCGCTCGCGTGCGTGATCGCGATCGCGTTGCTGTACCGGCCGCTGATGCTGTCATCGGTGCTCGCCGAGGTGGGCGAGGCCCAGGGCGTGAGCGCGTTCAGGATGGAGCTCGGCTTCCTCGCCGTCGTCGCGCTCGCGAGCACCATGACCGTGCCCGTCGTCGGCACGCTGCTGATCTTCAGCCTGATGATCGGGGCGCCCGCCGCCGCGCGCTCGCTCACGCACAGGCCGCTCGTCGCGATGGGCCTGTCGGTCGCGATCGCGCTCGCCATCGTATGGATTGCGATCGCCGCCTCCTACCAGACCGACTACCCCGTGGGCTTCTTCGTCGGAACGGTCAGCGCCTGCGCCTATGGACTCGGGCGCGGGTGGGCAGCATGGCGCCGGCGCCGGCGCCAGCCGGGCGATCGCCGCGGCGCGCCGCTCGCGCCGGCCGTCGGCGACACCTCTACCATCGTCGTATGAGCACCGAGGCCCTCACTGGAAGCTGGATCGAGCACGCGCAGGGCGCACTCGCCGCCGCCGGGCGCAAGCGCGGCGGCGCCAGGGGCGCGCTGCTGGAGCTGCTCGCCGCACAGGAGTGCGCGCTCACCGCGCACGAAATCGAGGATGCGCTGCGCGCCCGCTCCGCGCGACCGGTCAGCCGTGCATCCGTCTACCGGATCCTCGACGAGCTGGAGGCACTGGCGCTCGTGCAACGCGTGGAGACCGGCCAGGCGATGGTGCGCTACGAGCGCGTGTGCGAGCACGATCAGCACCATCATCACCTCGTGTGCGACGAGTGCGGGCTGGTGATGCCATTCTCCGACCCCGCCCTGGAGCGCGCGATCGAGACGCTCAGCGAGCGCGTGCCGCTGGCTGTGTCAGAGCACGAGATCGTGCTGCACGGGGCGTGCCAGGACTGCGCCGCCTGAGCGATCTTAGTGCTGCACCGTGCTACACTTGCCCTGTATGCCGACCACACATCCGCGCCACACGATCACGGAGACACGCGCAGTGCAGGAGGCGCTCGATGAGCTGCGCGCCCGTCTCGAGGGCGAGCGGATTGACTTCGCCGAGTTGGTGATCCTGGGCGCTCGCGCGAAGGCGCGCCACCTTCCCGATCGTGGTCGCGAGGCCCGGGCGGCCCGCGCGCAGCTCGCTGAGTGGATACTCGCGGGCTCTGGACCCGAGATGGACATCGCCGCTGCCGACGAGGTCAAGCGCCGAGGTCTGCTCGCGAACTTCGACGAATAGGTGCTGCTCGTCGACAACTCGGCGTGGGCTCGCCTGCTCGGCGGGTCAGTTTCCGAGGATCGCGCGCAGCAGATCTCCGAGTGGATGGCCCGGGGCGAGCTGGCGGTATGCCTGCCGTTCCTCCTCGAGGCCGGCTATTCCGCCCGCTCAGCCGCAGACCGCAAGGAGCTGATGGCTCGCTTCGTGCATCTGCCCCGCATCGCAATCGACGCGGAGGTCGAACGGATCGCGCTCCAGGCACAGCGAGAGCTCGCTGAGGTCGGTCATCATCGTCTACCGCCTGCGGACGTGGTGATCGCTGCCTGCGCACACAGGGTCGAAGCTGGCGTCCTGCATTACGACGGCGACTACGACTTGCTCCTCAGGCACACAGGCCTTGCATTCGGGAGCGAGTGGTTGGCTGCACCAGGCACACTGTGAGTGCATGCCGCCGCCACTTGGCGACGGGATCAGTCGATCTCCACGTCGAAGTCCCACGAGACGATCGGCCGAGCGCTTGCGGGCGCCCAGCTGAGGCTCCCGGAGCCGGTGGGCAGCACGTCGTAGATCTTCAAGGAGACGGGCTTTCCGGGCGTGATCCGCGTCGGCGCCGCGCCGCCGTGGAGCGCGGCCACCTTGGGGTGGTGCAGGTGCCCCTCCTCGTCGGTGATCGTGAAGTCGGCGGGGTTGATCGGGATCGCGCCGGAGGTCCTGGCGAAGGTCACGATGAAGGTGCAGGGACTCGTCGCCGGCACCGGGAACTTGCCCGACTCCGGCACGCTCGGCCCGACGGCCGTCGCATACACGCCGCCGCCGGCGAGCGTTACGGCCACCGTGTCGCCCTCGATCCCGAGCACGGAGTGGCTCAAGCTCGCGTGCACGATACGCCCGACGGGCACCGTGGCCTTCGGCAGCCAGCTGGGCAGACCGCCGTATTTCGCCGTGGACGCTGTCTTCGTGGTCGTACTGGACGTTGCGCCCGCACCGGGCTTCGCGCCGGTGCCTGCGCTGCCGTGGCCGGCGGCGAGCGCCACCACGCCGAGGGCGAGCACGACCGCGACCGCCGCAGCGATCGCGGCGCGGCGGGGGCCGGGCCCGAAGGCCCGGCCCCTTCCGCTCGACGCCGATGCTGGCGTCACTTCCAACTACCGCCCGCGCGGGTTGTTGAACACATCCTTGCCGAACGGCGCGAGCCCGGGCTGCGCCGCGTAGCCGATGTGGCCTTTCTTGTCCAGGCCCGGCGAGGCGCTCTTCACGTTGAAGAGGTCCTCCATCGTGCGCAGCCAGCTGTAGTGGTTGTAGTAGACGTTGCTGACCGTGCCGGGGTAGATGTAGGGGCTGATCAGAACGCTGCCTGTGTCGCCGCCGCCCGAGGTCGGGTCGGTCGCGTCATACAGCGGGTCGGTCGCCGCGGTGCGCGCGCCGAGCGTGACCGAGGTCACCGCTTCGGTCGTTTTCACCGGTTCGCCGGAGCCGTTGACGAGCGTGAACGAGCCTTCGTCGACGAAGCCGCCGCTCTGGCTGGGAGCGATGGCCGTGACCGGCGTGTCGGTGACCTTGCCGACGAACGCCCCCGCGGGGATGCCGGCGCCCGTCACCGAGCGCCCGGCGTCGGTCGCGACGATCGAGTTGTCGGCGATCGTCGAGACGCCTTCGGCGGCGGTCGCTTTCTCGGTGGCTGAGCCCGGTGAGTGGCTGCCGCCGCCGAGGATGCACGTGGTGGCTGGCAGCGACGGGACCGTCTGCGCCACGCAGCTGTTCGGCCGGTCGATGTCCGAGTTGTCGCCGGGACCGGGGTACAGCTCTTCTCCGGCCGCGTTCTTTTCCAGCGGCGTGTTGGGGCCGGTCGGCTCCCAGTTCACGCTCTGGCCGCTCAGCGTCTCACCGGCGCTGTCGGACAGCAGCGAGGTGGCCGCGTTGGCCGGCGCTTCGGTCGAGTTCGAGAAGCTGTTGCCGCTGAACGTGAACGGCGGGAACGCCTCGTCGAACGTGACGTCGATCAGCCCGCCTTCCTTGAACGCCGGCGATTCCTCGATCTCGGGGATCACGTGCTCGAGGAACAGGTCGGACGCGTACAGGCCGCCGGTGTAGTTGATCGGCGCCTTCGGCGTGTACGGGTTTTCAAAGCCGCCCGACAGGTTGTTGCCGTGGCACACGGCGTCGTGCGCGTCGCTGCAGTTGTTCGGCGAGATCCAGCTGAAGGCCGGTGTCGTCGCGGCGCTCTGCAGGTCGTGGTAGAGGCCGTTCGCTTCACTGAACAGGTTGGCGATGTGCGCTTCGTTGCAGTCGCCGGCGGCCCTGATCGATTCAAACCACGGGAACGGGAAGTGCTTGGGAACGTACTGGTCGGTGCCGTTGGCGCTGCCGGGGTTCGGGAACGCGGTGCTGCCGGTGACGCCCGGTTCAGCGTACGGAGCGCCGCAGTATTCGGTGCCGGCGTCGTGCGTCGGCCCGCTTTCGTCGGTGTTGCCGAGGTCCTGTGCGTAGCCCTTCCAGCTCGCGCCGGCGGCGTCGAGCTGGTTGAACAGCGTCGGCACGTTCTTCGGGTACACGCAGCCGTTCGTTCCGGCGGCCGCGTTGGGGCCCTCGGAGGAGACCTCCTGGCCGTAGTCGGGGTTCGTCTTGAGGTTCCCCTGCAGGTCGACGGAGCCGGTGAATTTGTCGTAGAACGGGCAGTCCGACTGGGTGTCGGGCTGGGTCGCCTGGCCGCTCACCAGCGAGATGTAGTTGTCGAGGCTGAAGTGGCCGGTCCCGTAGTAGCGCTTGAGCAGCACGCCCTGCGCGGGAAGCGTTTTCCACAGGTACGTGTTGTTGTTGAGCCCGCTGAAGCTGGCTTCGTAGGACTTGTTCTCGAGGATGATCAGCCAGACATGTTTGATCTTCCCGGGGTTGAGGCCGACTTTGTCGGCGGCGGCCACGGCCTTGGGACCCGTCGAGCTGCTTGCCGAGACGACCGGCAGGGCGGCCACGCCAGCGGCCGCCACGACGGCAGCGGCCACGACGCCTCTACGACGAACGAGGCGCGCGATCCGCCCCGGGGGCTTCGAGCTCTTCTCTCGCATGTCCGACTCATCTCCTTTGAGCACGTGTTGTCCGGGCCCGGCTGGACCCTCCGCGGCAGTCTTTTTCGAGACGAGGGCCGACCTGTGTCCCTTTCGTGACCGAGCCGTTAAGAAACGGATATCGGGCGCGGCCGGCCCCACAGGTAGCCGAGCACGCAGACGAGCGCGAACACGGCGACCACCAGCAGCACCGGCCCGGAGTCCTCGACGAGCGCGCCGACGATGCCGGCGGCGAGGCCGCCGCTGAGCGCCGCCAGCCAGCCCGGATCGCGGCCGACGGGCACCAGCAGCCGGGCGGGCTCGCGCAGGCCCAGCGCGGCGCACGCGAGCGTGAGCGCGGTGGCGACCGGCATCGCCTGGTTGCGCAGCTCGTCCCAGGCGGCGCCGTAGCGGCGCACGAGGATGTCGCGCAGGTCGCCGGCCGAGCGCACGTGCAGCACGCTGCCGGTGAAGTGCCCGCCGCCATGCGCGGTGGCGAGATCGATGCACGCGAGCGCGAGGAGCCCGGCGAGCGGGCTGATGAGCACGACCAGCGCGCGCCTGCGCGTGAGCGCTCCGGGCGCGAGCATGATCGCGGCGATGGCGAAGGAGAAGCTCACGAGGATCACGCCGCCGACGCCCGCGCCGATCCGCGCGGAGCCCTCCACCGCGGCCAGCACGACCCCGGCGCCGGCGATCGCGAGGAGCGCCCGCCGCCCGCGCGCTGCGGGCGCAAGCGCCGCGGCGACCGCCGCCAGCACGAGCACGGCGAGCCCGGACTTGAGCTCGTTGCCGATGCCGTAGAAGCGCGCGCCGAGGATCGGGTCGGGGCCGAGCAGCGAGCGCATCAGCAGCTGCGTGCCCGCGAGCGCGTCGGCGGTGAGCGCGACGATCGCGACGAGCGCCGGCGCGAGCAGCGCACGCGGCCACCGTATGAGCGCATCGGTTAGCGCTCCGAGAGCGATGCACGCGAGCGCGATCGTGGCGTACTCCACCGCGGCGCTCGGCTCGAGCGCGGCCGGGATCAGCACGGCGACGGGTGCCCACAGCACGCCCAGCGCGCCGACGCGCATCGCCCACGCCCGTGCACGCGGCGAGGGCGCGGTTAGGATCAGCAGCAGCGCCCACGCGCTCAGCAGGAACCCGAGCGCCTTCAGTCGCCGCCCGCCGATCGCGTGCAGCCGCGCCATCAACGCGCGCAGGCTCGACGAGCGCAGCGCGCCGTCCGTCTCGATCGGCTTGCCGCGAACGTCGGCGGGGATCGCCAGGTGCAGGTGCGCGAGGATCGTCGGCGCCACGTCCACCGCGGCGATCAGGCCGCGCTCGTTGGTGCTCTGCGAGCTCAGCTCCCTGCCGCCGCCGCCCGCGAGCCCCGCGACGGCGCTCCACAGCAGTTCGTGCCCGGTTGCGTCGGGCGCGCGCTGCAGCGCGATCAGCAGCTCTCCCGCGGGGCGCCGCCGAACGAGCGCGCGCAGGTCGGCATGGCCCTCGGCGCCCGCGGGCAGATCGGCGATGACGAGGCGCTCGCGCCGCTGCAGGCGCGCGATCCGCTCGAGCAGCGTCGAGGCGAGTCCAACCGAGAAGGCCTCGATGTGACCGCCCCGGTCAGCGGCCAGCACGGCGTCGACCTGCGCCTCGCCTGCGATCCCGGCGAAGCCGCCGCCGCCGGGGATCTGCGCGGCCAGCAGCCCCGGGCGCAGCAGTTGGGGCGCCGTCTGCGCTCGCCGGCGCGCCGCGCTCCAGCCTTCGACCAGCGCGCCGCCGCCGGCGGCTGGTGTCGGCGACAGCGTCGCGGGCTCGGAGGTCGGGTACGCCGAGGCGGCCACGCGCGCGCCCTGCGTGACATCGAGCAGGAACTGGGCGCTCGAGTAGCGGCCCTGCGTGGCCGACATGATCCCCACGGACAGGCCGTCGACACTCGCGAGCTGAGACTCGTCTGTGGCCAGCAGCACGACCAGCGCCGAGGGCTGCGGCGCGGAGACGCCGATGCTCGCGGCGCAGGCGGCGCCCGGCACGGCTGCGAGCGCCGCGGCGCACAGGAGCGCCGCCGGCGCCCCCCGGCGGATCGGCCTCAGCCGTCCGCCCCCTCGGTCGCCACGCCTGCGCGCGGCCGCGAGTGCATGCCGCCGGGCGCGGTGTGGTCGCGCTCGTCCTTCGCCGCGTCGCCCTCGCGGTGGCGGACGCCCTCGACGTTGAGCTGCGGCAGCAGCCGGTCGAGCGATGCCGGCAGCGACCACGTGATCCGTCCGACGATGTCGAGCGTCGCCGGCAGCAGCAGGCAGCGCACGACGAGCGCGTCGAGGAACACGGCGCTCGCGAGGCTCAGCCCGAACTCCTTGATGATGCGGTCTTCGCCGAGCATGAACGACAGGAACACGCACACCATGATCGCCGCCGCGGCCGTCACCACGCGGCCGGTGAGGGCGAGGCCCTCGGCGACCGCGCGCGAGTTCTCGCGCGTGTGCGTCCAGCGCTCGTGGATGCGCGAGACGAGGAACACCTCGTAGTCCATCGACAGCCCGAACACGATCGCGAACAGCATCACTGGTATGAACGACTCGATCGGCCCCTGCTGGACGCCGAACAGGCTGCCCAGCCAGCCCCACTGGAAGATCGCGACGATCACGCCGAGCGACGCGCCGATGCTGAGCAGGTTCATGACGGCGGCCTGCAGCGGGATCACGAGCGAGCGGAACACGATCATCAGCAGCAGCGCCGAGAGCAGCACCACCACGCCGATGAACAGCGGCAGCTTGTGCCCGAGCGTGGTCGCGAAGTCGACCGCGCCGGCGGTCACGCCGCCGACGTAGACCGTCATCCCGGTACGCGCCTCGATCGGCGGCACGACGTGTTCGCGCAGGCGCGAGACCAGCTGCGTGGTCGCGTACGCCTGCGGCGAGGAGCGCGGGTAGACGGTGATCGTCGCGACCGCTCCCGTGGGGTTGAGCTTCGCGGGCGCCACCGAGACGACACCGGGCGTGGCGGCGATCGCCGCGCGCAGCGATTCGACCCTGGTCTTGCCGGCGCTCACCGGTTCCGTCAGCAGCACGCCGTTTTCGGCCGCTTCGTGTTTCGGGTTGGGGACCTTCGCGACGACCAGCAGCGGCCCGTTGAAGCCTTCGCCGAAGCCCTGCGCGAGCAGCTCGTAGGCGCGGTGGGTGGTCTGGCTGGCGGGGTCGTTGGACGCGTCGCTGGAGCCGAGCCGAAGCGCTGTGGCGGGCGCCGCGATCACGAGCATCGTGAGCGCTGCCGCGGCCGCGATCGTCTTCGGGCGACGCTGCACGAATGCGCTCCAGCGCAGCCATGTGCGCCCGGCGGCAACGGTGGCGGCGGGCGCAGCTCCGGCTCCGCCCGCCTCTTCGGCGGCCCGCGCGCGGGCGCGGGCGCGGCGACCGCCGATTGCGACCCGCGCGCCGGCGATCGTCAAGAGCGCCGGCAGCAGCGTCAGCGACGCGAGCATCACGAGCAGCACGCCGATCGAGGCGGAGATGGCGACGCCGTACAGGAAGTCGACGCCGAGCAGCATCATGCCGAGCAGCGCGATCACGACGGTGCAGCCGGCGAACAGCACCGCTCGCCCGGCCGTGTCGATCGCCTCCACGACCGACTCGCGGGCGTCGTGGTATGTGACGCCGGGCGCTCCGTAGGCCTCGCGGAAGCGCGTCAGGATGAACAGCGCGTAGTCGATGCCGACGCCCAGCCCGATCATGGCCGCGAGCTCGGAGGAGAAGTTGGGCGTGTCGACCACGTGCGTGAACAGCGCGATCGCGCCGAGGCCCGTGCCGAGCCCGAACAGGGCTGTGACGATCGGCAGGCCCATCGCGGTCAGCGAGCCGAACGTAAGCAGCAGCACGATGATCGCCGCCAGCAGCCCGACTGCGGTGGAGACCCCGAAGCCGACCTGCTCGGTGGTCTCGATCGCCTGTCCGCCGAGCTCCACCTGAAGTCCCGAACGCGCCGCGGCCTGCGCCACGTGCACGACGCGTTCGGCGGCGCTCACGGGCAGCAGGTTGGCTTTCTCGTCGAACACGACCGTCGCGAACGCGATCCTGCCGTTGGCCGACACGGACCTGCCGCTGCCGGCGCCCGCGTACGGGCTGATCACGCTGGTGACATGCGCCAGCCGCGCGACCTGCGCGAACATCGCGCTCATGCGCGTTCGCACCGCCGGGTCGAGCACGCTGCCGGAGCTGACCTTGAAGACGATCGTGTCGCGGTCGCCGGCCTGCGCGGGGAAGCTGCGCTGCAGCAGGTCGGCGGCGCGCTGCGCGTCGGATTTGGGCAGCGTGAAGTTGTTGGAGTAGCTGGTGCCGGCGGACTGCGCGAACGCGTTGACGGCGAACAGCAGCAGCAGCCACCCGATCACGACGTACTTGCGATGCGTTGTCGACCAGCGGGCAAGCTTCAGCACGGCGACTCCTGTTGCTCGGCGGGGACAGATGACTTCGCGCTTGGGGCGAGCGCTCACCCTAGGGTAGCCACCCCGATCGGCAGAACCCCGTGTCGATGGACACCCCGGTCAATTCACGCTGGGGTCCACTGGCATGCGGGCGATCAGCGCGTAGCTGCCGCCCTTGCGCGTGAGCACGCCGCTCCACAGGCTCTCGGGCACGTCCGTGAAGACGTCCTGGGGCTCGGCGGGGTGCGCGATCCAGTCGCCGTCGGCGACCTCCGCGTCGAGCTGCCCGCGCCCCCAGCCGGCGTGGCCGGCGAACACGCGCGTGCGCGCGGTCGCCTGCGCCAGCTGCTCGATGCCGGCGTCCGGGGCGGGGAAGCCGATGCGGCCGACCACCAGCATGCCGGCGAGCGACGGCTCTAGGAACTCCGCGAGGAACACGACCGAGCTCGGCTGCACGGGGCCGCCGACATATACGGTCTCCAGCGCGCCGACCACGCCTTCCAGCTGCGGCACCGCCTCGGCGATGGTGGCGGTTGAGGGTCGGTTGAGCACGACCCCCATCGCGCCGTCGTCGCTGTGGATGCCGATCAGCACGACCGTGCGCGCGAAGTTGGGGTCCTGCAGGGTGGGCGAGGCGAGCAGCAGCTGACCGGCGAGCGATTCCGACATGGTCCGATCGAGGCTACCGGCAGGCCGACCCCCCGCCAAGGGGGACGGCGCTCAGCGGGAGTCGGCGAATCGGGCCGCCGCGTTGGCTCAGCGTGCCGAGAAGATCTCGAGCGAGCCGGTGAGCCTGTGGTCGTTGGCATTGCCCTCCGGCTCCACCACGTGGCCGTCGACGACGATCGGGCTGTTCCAGTGGCCTGCTTCCCCCGCGAGCTTGGCGATCGGGCGCGGCGAGGCGGGGCGATACACGTAGATGCCGCCGCCGTCCGGTTCGTAGACGTACAGCAGCCCGTCGGCCATCACGGGGCTCGTGCCCGGCGTGCTGTTCTCCCAGGCCCGGTACAGGCGCCCGCGACGCAGCACGTAGGCGGCCGTCCCGTGTTCGTCGGCGAGGAACATCGTCGTGCGCCCGCCCCGCTGCCACACGGCCGGGGCGGTGAACAGCTGTCCGCCGCCGGGAATCGGCAGGCGCTGCAGTTCGCCGCCGAGCGGGTGCAGGCGCCCGGACGGCGGGTGGCCGTCCAGGCGCGAGAGCGCGAGCACCCGCATGATCCCGTCCTTGCCCGCGAGCACCGCGCGCCCTTCGCCGAGCAGCGCGGGCGCACTGGAGCCGAGGTCGGTGTCGCTGGTGTTGAGCTGTTCCTGGTCGGTGGGCGTGAACGACTGGCGCAGGGCGAGCCCGGGGAAGCCCAGCTCGAGCACGCTGTCGCCGAAGTTGGTGGTGCCGTTCCACGGGCCGTTGCCGGTGTCGAGCAGGATGTGCGCGCCGCCGGGCTCGACGACGGCTCCGCCGCGGGAGAGGATCGCCGAGTCGCTCGCCGTGCAGGTGCTCGGCGTCTGCAGTTCGCGGCGGTTGGCGCACAGCGTGTTGAACACGCCCAGCAGGCGGCCGCTGGCGCGATCGATCGCGACGACGTGGCCCTGGTAGGGCGGCGCGTCGCCGTAGTAGCCGCCTGTCGTCGCGATCACGTCGGGCCCGTCGATGTTGAGCGCGGCGGCGATCTTCTCGTGGAGCGGTTCGCGCGTGATCGACACGGGCCACGAGCCGCCCGCCTGCTCGTGGCCGTCGGCCAGCGAGAGCTTGTGAATCAGCCCGTTGGGCGAGGCCGCGTACACGGACAGCCGATCCGGGTCGGCGATGGGGCTGGCGGTGGTGATCTGCGCGCTGCCCGCCCACCTGCTGTAGCCGGGCGGCGTGAAGGTCCACAGGATCTGCCCGCTGGAGGCGTCGATCGCGATCGTGCGGCCGTACGTGGTGGTGACCACGATCACGTCGTGGATCGCGCCCTCGACGGCGACGCCGTGCAGGTAGATGGGGGAGGAGTCGACGGTCCCGGGAAGCGCCACGGTGATGTGGCGCAGGTGCGCCACGTTGGCGGCGGTGATGCCGCTCGACAGTTCGCTCACGTCGCTGCGCTGCGGGTCGAGCCCGAACTCGGGCCAGTCGAGCAGCTCCGCGGTCGCGGCCCGCGCCGCGGTGGGGATCGCGTTGACGCTCACCGTCGGCGTGGGGATCGCTGCCGGGGCGGCGCCTCCGCATGCCGACAGGCCCATGCACGTCAGCGCGGCGCACGCCACCGCCAGCAGTGCGAGGCACATGGGGCGGCGAGCGCACATCCGCTCAGGTTCTAGCGCATCCTCCGGTAGGGTGACGCGGATGGCGAAGACTCCGCAGGTGGGCGAGGCGGCGCCCGACTTCGAGCTCCCGGGGACGGACGGGCCGTTCAAGCTCTCCGAGCACCGCGGCGAGCGCGTGGTGCTCCTCTTCTACCCGGGCGACAACACCCTGGTCTGCACGAAACAGTTCTGCTCCTACCGCGACCGCGCCGAGGACTTCGCGCAGCTGCACGCGACGGTCGTGGGCATCTCCTCGCAGGATCTCGCCTCACACGAGGCGTTCGCGGCCAAGCACGCGCTGAACGTGTCGCTGCTGGCCGACGTGGACAAGCGCGTCGCGCGCGCCTACGACGCGTTCTCGCCGCGCCTGGGCGTCAAGCGCGCGGTGATCGTGATCGACGAGCAGGGGATCGTGCGCCATCGCCACGACCACCTGCTGGGGCTCGACTACCAGTCGGTCGACGAGCTCAAAGCGGTGCTCGACGCGCTGCCGACTCCGGCGTAGCTCAGCTCGACGCGGAGTTGCCCGCCGGCGCCAGCACGTACGGGTGGTCGGCGGCGGGAACGAGGCCGGCGAGCGCCGCCTCTGAGATCCGCCGCGGCACGGCGGACGTGAAGCGATACGCGCTGAGGCCGTCGACGCGCAGGCGCGCCACCAGGCGGAACCCGGGCGCGGGCGGCTGGCTGGCGGCGGCGGGCAGCGCCCCGTTGCTGGTCTCGTCGATCTCGTCGACCACGATCGAGCTGTGTTCACGCATGGGGCGGACACCCGGCAGGTAGTACTCGAGCGGCGCGGAGCCGAACAGCACGGTCGTGATCGCGCGCTGGCTCGAGCCGTGCGCGATATCGGCGGCGAGGTCGCGCCAGTTTTCGCGCTGCAGGTCCGCGCGCCGATCGACGTCGATCGAGACCGCGAGGGACGTGAGCGCGACCAGCGCGGCGAGCAGGATGCCGGCGCGGCCGGTGCCGGGCCAGACGACGATCATCGCGATCAGCGCGGCGAGCGGGATCATCGCTCCGACGAGGTTGCGCGGCGCCAGGTAGTCGGCGCCGAACGCCACCAGCGCGATCGGGATCAGCACGCCACAGCCCGCGATCGACAGCGCCACGAGCGCCTCGCGGCGCGGGCCACGGCGCGCGCGCATGCGCCACAACCCGAGCGCCAGCCCGGCGAGGATCGGCAGCGCCACGAGCAGCTCCCACTTGTGCCCGAGCGTCTGGCCGCTATAGCCGGTTAGGTAGTACTGGGGGATCGCCTGCAGGCGCGACGACAGTGCCCATTCGCCGATCCACTGCGTGTTCTGTCCGCCCTGGGAGAGGATCAGCGGCACGAGCGCGGCCCCGACGGCGCCGATCGCTGCGATCGCGGGCAGCGCTGGCCTGCGCGTGCGTGGATCCCACAGCAGCCACAGCGCCATCGGGATCAGCAGGAACACGGCGAAGTAGTGGCTGAGCAGCGCCAGCGAGCCGGTCACGGCGAAGGCCGCCATGCGCCCGCCGGTGGGCTGGCGCCGCGCGCGCAGGAAGCACAGCAGCGCGAGCGCCGCGGTGAGCACGTACAGCCCGTATGCGCGCGCCTCCTGCGAGTACCACACGAACAGCGGGTTGACGGCGACGAGCGCGGCGCACGCGAGCGCGGCGCGGCGGCCGGCGAGCTCGCGCCCGATCGCCGAGGCGACGGGCACGGTGGCGATGCCCGCGAGCGCGGTCGGCAGGCGCAGCGCCACCTCGCCGGTGCCTAGCACGCGCGAGTCGGCCCACTCCAGCACGTACCAAAGCGGTGGCGTGTTCTCGCTGTGCACCATCGAGCGCAGCGTCGCCCACAGGCTGGGGTGCAGGACGTTGACGGGCGTGAACGCCTCGTCGAACCAGAAGCTCTGCAGATTGAGCGTCGCGAGCCTCAGCACGGCTGCGAGCAGCGTCAGCGCGACCAGTGGCCACCAGCGCGCCAGTCTCCCGACGGCCCGCTCCGCTGGTGCGCTGGCCGCCGAGGCGGTGTGGGCGATCGCGCTCAACGCCCGGCGTGTGCGGCCGCCGAAGAGGTCTCGAGCTCGCCGCTCGGCCGCTCGACGGCTGCCCGGGCGGCATACAGCTCGGCGAGCTCCAGCTGCAGGTTGCGCGGCTCTTGGTCGGGCGCAAGCGAGCGCCGGTGCCAGGCGCCGTCCGCGTCGAGGTCCCACGAGCTCTGGTTGTCGGCGAAGGCGCGGTCGAGCGAGTCCAGCAGCTCGGCGCGCAGCTCGGGCGCCTCGATCGGCACCGCGAGCTCGACGCGGTGGTCGAGGTTGCGCGGCATCAGGTCGGCGGACGCGATGTAGATCGTGTGCTCGCCGCCGCGCTCGAACGCGTAGATGCGCGAGTGCTCGAGCAGCCGCCCGACGATCGAGACGACCCTGATGTTCTCGGAGACGCCTGGCAGCCCCGGCCGCAGGCAGCAGATGCCGCGCACGTTGAGCTCGACGCGCACGCCCGCCTGCGAGGCCGCGTACAGCGCGCGGATGCAGCGCCCGTCGACGAGCGAGTTCATCTTCATCGCGATCCGCGCCGGGTGCTCCTGGGAGTGGGCGGCGATCGTCTGCTCGATCTGCCAGATGATGCCGTCGCGCAGGTGCGCGGGGGCGGTCAGCACCTTGCGGTAGTGCAGCGGGCGCCCGTAGCCGGTCAGGTAGTTGAACATGTCGGCGACGTCCGCGCCGATCTGCTCGTCGGTGGTGAACAGGCCGAAGTCGGTGTACAGCCGCGCCGTCGCGGAGTGGTAGTTGCCGGTGCCGATGTGCACGTAGTTGCGCACGCCGTCGCCCTCGCGACGCACGACCAGCACGCACTTGGCGTGGGTCTTCAGCGCCGGCTGGCCGTAGACGACGTGCACGCCGGCCTCCTCCAGCGCCTTGGCCCAATGGATGTTCATGCGCTCGTCGAAGCGCGCCTGCAGCTCGACCAGCGCGACCGCCTGCTTGCCGCGCTCGGTGGCGTCGATCAGCGCCGGCACGAGCGGCGAGTCGTCGCTGGTGCGATACACGGTCTGCTTGATGGCGAGCACGTTGGGGTCGGCCACGGCCTGCTCGACGAAGCGCTCGACCGAGGTGGCGAACGACACGTACGGGTGGTGCACGAGCAGGTCGCCTTCGCGCATCGCGCCGAGCACGTCGGGGCGCTCGCCCTCGCGGCGCAAGAGGCGCGGGTGCGTGATGCCGACGACGGGCTCCTCGCGCAGCTCGGCGTGGCCGGGGAGCTTGACGATCTGCCACAGCGCGCCCATGTCGAGCAGGCCGTCGACCGGGTAGACCTCCTCCTCCTGCACGCCCAGCAGCGCCGCCAGCGCGTCGCGCAGCTGCTCGGAGCAGTGCGCGCCGACCTCGACGCGCACGACCTCGCCGAAGCGGCGGCGGCGCAGCTCGTCCTCGACCGCCTGCAGCAGGTCGGCGGCATCGTCGGAGACCTCCAGGTCGGCGTCGCGAGTGACCCGGAAGACATCGCAGTCGGAGATCTCCATTCCCGGGAACAGCGCGTCGAGGTGGTTGGCGATCACGTCCTCCAGCGGCACCAGCAGCGCGGGCTCGCCTGCGGCCTGCTTGAGCGTGACGAAGCGCGGCAGGATCTCGGTGGGGACCTTGACACGCGCGAACACGGTCTGGTCGCTGATCGGGTCGCGTACGAGCACCGCGAGGCTGAGGGACAGGTTGGAGATGTAGGGGAACGGACGTCCGGGGGCGACGGCGAGTGGCGTGAGCGCCGGGAAGATCGCCTTCTGGAAGTGCCTCGCCAGGTCGGCTCGCCGCTCGTCGTCGAGCTCGCGCACGCCGACCACGCGGATGTCCTGCGTGGCCAGCGCGGGGCGCAGCCTGCCTTCGAAGCAGTCGGTCAGCCTGCGGCTCTGGGCGAGCACGCGCTCGCGGATCAGCGCGATCGTCTCGGAGGGGATCAGCCCGTCCTGGCTGGGGTTCTCGACGCCTGCGTCGATCTGGTCGCGCAGGCCGGCGACGCGCACCATGTAGTACTCGTCGAGGTTGGTCGTGTAGATCGCGCAGAACTTGACGCGCTCGAGCAGCGGCACGCGCTCGTCCTCGGCGAGCTGCAGCACGCGGTCGTTGAAGTCCAGCCAGGAGAGCTCGCGGTTTAGGTACAGGGCCGGGTCCTCGCCGGCGCTCCCGGACCCTCCGCGGCCGTCGGGCGCGGCCGTCGAGGAGTCTATGGAATCGTTTTGACGCTGGCCGTCCATGGGGTCATCAAGCTACACGACACGCTACGCTGGGGCGACAGGAATGGCCCGTCAGCTATGGCTACTTCGTCACGCGGAGGCTGAGCCGCATGGCACGCGCACGGATGCGGAGCGCCGCCTGACCGAGCGGGGGCGCCAGCAGGCGCGTGCCGCGGGCGTCGCGATCGAGCGGCTGCGCGGCGATTTCGACCTGGTGCTGTACAGCCCGCGCGTGCGCGCGGGCGACACCGCGGAGCTGGCGACGGAGGGCTGGAGCGAGCAGCAGCGGGCGCTGCTGTCCGTCCACAAGCCGCTTTCCGGGGGCTTCGACGCGGTGCAGGCGCTCGAGGCGCTGCGCTCGGTGCCGGCCGATGGGCGCCTGCTGCTCGTTGGCCACGAGCCGGACCTGTCGCGGATCGTCGGCGAACTGACGGGCGCGCGCGCCGACGTGAAGAAGGGGGGGCTTGCGATCGTGCGGCTAGAGAGCGCCGGCGGTGAGCTCGTCGCCCTCTTGCGGCCCCGCGAGCTTGCCCTGATCGCTCACGCGGGCATCGAGGCGGTCGGCGTCCCACTCGGCGGGGACTGACGAGGGCACGTCGCCGGGGTCGACGACCTCGACCGATTCGGCTGCGAAGCGGTAGCCGATGCCGAAGTGGGTGTGGATGTAGCGCCACTTGGGCGAGGCCTTCTCGAGCTTCTGGCGGAGCTTGCGCACGAACACGTCGACCGAGCGGTCGCCGCGGACCATCGTGTAGCCCCACAGGCGCGAGTAGATCTCCTCGCGCTCGAGCACGCGCCCGTCGGCGGCGGCGAGCAGCTCGATCAGCTCGAACTCGCGTCTGGTCAGGTCGATGCTGTGCTCGCCGACGAACGCCTGGAAGCGGTCGGAGCGGATCTCGACCTCGCCGGCGCTGATCGGCTCGACCTCCGTGCGGGTGGCGCTGCGACGGCGGCGGCGCACGACGCTCTGCACGCGCGCGATGACTTCCTCGGGGTGGCACGGCTTGGTGATCCAGTCGTCTGCCCCAAGGCGCAGCCCGCGCACGCGCTGGGCGACGGTCGACGGTCCCGTGCAGATGACGATGCCGAGCTCCGGCAGCGCCTCGCACAGCCGCTCCAGCCAGCTCCATGCCTGCGGTCCGAGCACTGTCAGGTCGACGATCAGGGCGCTGAGGCGCATCGAGACGACCTCGTCGGCCGGCACCGGGCTGGCGAGCACCCGGTGCTCCCAGGCGAGGCGGTCCAAGCGCTTGCTGAGCACCTGGATGAAGCCGCTGTCACGGTCGAGGACGGCGATGCGGAGGGCGGCTGCGCTTGTGGCATCCGGTGCCGCTGCTGCCCCCCCAACGTCTCCGGCGCTGACGCTTGCGCTCATTGCGGCGCAGTGTAAGCGATGAGAGAGACATCTGACAGCTATGCAAGCAGATGTAACAGGATCTTCACAGGCACCGATCGCTATTTGCGGGGCTGCCGGCCGGGTGCCGCCGCGCCAGTGGTGGGCGCGGCCATCGACCGGGCGCTCCACTACTGGTCGGGCGCGCGCGAGGAGTCCGAGAACTCGCGAAACAGGCCCGTGACCACGAACGCGACCTGCTCGCCGATGTCGACGGCGTTGTCGCCGATGCGCTCCAGCGCGCGCGCGACGAGCGTCATGTGCATCGCCCACTCGCGCGTGTCGGGGTCGTCGCCGATCTCGATCGCCAGGCGGAAGATCTCGCGGTTGAGACGGTTGATCTCGCGGTCCTGGCGCACGAGGTCTTCGGCGAGGCCGACGTCGCGTGCGGCGAACGCGGCCTTCGACTGGATCACCTCGGAGCGTGCGAACGCGCCCATGCGGGCGAGCGCGTCGAGCATTTCGCGGTGCACCGGCGGCTCGTACCCGGACAGAGGGATCAGCTTGGCGATGTTCACGCACTGGTCGCCCATGCGCTCGATGTGCTTGATCATGTGCAGCAGCGCCGCCACCAGCCGCAGGTCTCCCGCCACGGGCGCCTGCAGCGCGAGCAGCGAGAGGATTCCCTGATGTACCTCCAGGTAGCGCCCGTCGACGCGGTCGTCGTCGGCGATCACCATCTGCGCGAGCTCCACGTCCTGATGGTGCAGCGCCTCGAGCACGCGGTCGAGCTGCTCGACGATCAGGTCCAGGCCGCCGAGCGCGTTGGCCTCGAGCTCGCGCAGCTGCGCCTGGAAGTGCGCGCGCCCCTGCGCGTGCGCGCCGTCGCCCGAGGGTTCGCCTCGCCCGGTGTCGGTGGCGGCGGGGAACGTCGCCGGTGGCCGGCCCTCGTCAGCCGAACTTCCCGGTGACATATTCCTCGGTTCGCGAGTCGCTGGGTTTTGTGAAGATCTCCTGCGTCGGCCCGACCTCGACGAGCTCGCCGCCGAGCATGAACGCGGTGCGGTCGGCGACGCGGGCGGCCTGCTGCATGTTGTGCGTGACGATCACGATCGTGACGCGCTGCTTGAGCTCGTCGATCAGCTCCTCGATCTTGAGCGTCGCGATCGGGTCCAGGGCCGAGCAGGGCTCGTCCATCAGGATCACCTCGGGGTCGACCGCGAGCGAGCGCGCGATGCACAGCCGCTGCTGCTGACCGCCGGAGAGCCCGGCGCCGGGCTCATCGAGGCGATCGGCGACCTCGTCCCACAGGCCGGCGCCGCGCAGCGCCGCCTCGACCTTGGCGCGCAGGTCGCCGCCGCGTCGCGAGCTGAGCCGCGGCCCCGCCGCCACGTTGTCGAAGATCGACATCGTCGGGAACGGGTTGGGCTTCTGGAAGACCATGCCGACGGCGCGACGCACGGCCACGACGTCGACCGACGGGTCGTACACGTCGAGGTCCTCGAGCAGCACCCGACCCTCGGCGCGGGCGCCGGGGATCTCCTCGTGCATGCGGTTGATGCAGCGGACCATCGTCGACTTGCCGCAACCGGATGGCCCGATGATCGCGGTGACCTCGTTGGCGCGGAACTCCAGGTCGACGCCCTTGACCTGTTCGGCGTTGCCATAGAAGGCGCGCAGCTGCTCCAGCTTGACGCTCAACCCCGGCTTGGCCTCGGCGCTCGGGGTGCTGCCGGTGGGCCGCGGGGTGGTCGCGGCGCCGGTGATCCGCCTCGGGCCGCGCTCCGCGCCCGCGTCGCGCGTACCCGCGTCCGCACGTCCTCGATCCAGCTCGGAGCGACTCTCGGGGTCCGTGTCAGTCACCTTCTGGGTCTGTCCGTCGGGTGTCATGCAAGGCGACTCCTTCTCGCGATCAGGCGAGCGATGAGATTGAGCAGCAGGATCATCACGACCAGGGTGAGCGCGGCTCCCCAGGCCCTGTTGACAACAGCGGTGGTGGGAGAGGTGACGTCCTTGTAGATTTGCACAGGCAGCGAGTTCATGAACCCGCCGAGGTTGAAGTTGGTCTTCAGCGTGGCCGCCGCGGTGAACAGCAGCGGCGCGGTCTCGCCGGCGGCGCGCGCGACCGCGAGCAGCACGCCGGTGATCATCCCCGGCAGTGCGGTGGGCAGCACGATGCTGAAGATCACGCGCCAGCGCGGCGCGCCGAGCGCGAGCGCGGACTCGCGCAGCGCGCCGGGCACGAGCAGCAGGATCACCTCGGCGGAGCGTATGACCACGGGCAGCATCAGCAGCGACAGCGCGATCGAGCCCTTGTAGCCCGCGTAAGAGCTGCCGGTGCCGACGACCAGCACGATGTACACGAACAGCCCGAACACGATCGACGGCACGCCGGTGAGCACGTCGACGAAGAAGCGCACGGTGTGCGCGAACCAGCTGCTCCTGCCGTACTCGACCAGCCACACGGCCACGCCGATCCCCACGGGCACGGCGATCGCCGAAGCGAGCGCGACGATCTCGACGGTGCCGAGAATCGCGCTCTTGATGCCGCCGATGCTGGAGCCGCCGAAGAACGTGTTGCCGGTGGGGTCGGTCGTGAAGAAGCTCGTGCTCCAGGCGCCGAGGCCCTTGCGCAGCAGGTAGTAGACGATCAGCGCGAGCGGGATCAGCGCGATCGCGGTGCCGGCGAGGATCGCGCCGCGCGCGAGCCGGTCCCTGCGCCTGCGCGAGGGGCTGACGGCGAAGCGCGCGAGCCTGCTGCCCGCGAGCGCGTCCGCGGATGCGCCGTGCGCGCTCACGCGCCGACCGCCGCGTCGACTAGCGAGCTGATGCCGCCGGCTGTCTGGCCGCCGCCGGAGCCCTTGGTGCGCGCGGCCCTGATGACGAGCAGGCGCGCGATCGCGTTGACGAGCAGCGTCAGCACGAACAGGACCAGCCCGGCGGCGAACAGCGCGGAGCGGTGCACGCCCTGGGCTTCGCCGAACTCGTTGGCGATCGCCGCCGCGAGGCTGTAGCCCTGCGAGAAGATGTGGTGGCCGAGCTCGGGTGCGTTGCCGATCAGGATCGTCACCGCGATCGTCTCGCCGATCGCGCGGCCGAGGCCGAGCATCGCGCCGCCAACGATGCCGGAGCGGCAGTACGGCAGCACGGCGATGCGGATCATCTCCCAGCGCGTGGCGCCGAGTCCGAGCGCGGCCTCCTTGTGGTCGGCTGGCACCGTGCTCATGACCTCGCGGGCGATCGCGCTGACGATCGGCAGGATCATGATCGCGAGCACGAGCCCGGTGATGAAGTAGTTGGGGATCGTCACGAGGCCGCCGCCGATGAACGGGATGAACGACAGGCGATCGGCGAACCACTGCTCGGTGCCCTGCAGCTTTGGCGCCAGGAAGAAGATGCCCCACAGCCCGTACACGACCGAGGGCACGGCGGCGAGCAGCTCGACGAGCAGCGTCAGCGGCGCGCGCAGGCGCAGCGGGCACAGCTCGGTCGCGTACACGGCGGCGGCGACCGCCACCGGCACGCCGACCAGCAGCGCGAGCGCGGAGGTGATCAGCGTTCCGACGAGCAGCGGCAGCGCGCCGAAGTGTTCGGCGCCGACGTTCCAGTCGTTGCCGAAGACGAAGCCGGTGATGCCTTCCTTGGCGAACGCGGGTTGCGCCTGTCCGACCAGGCGGATGAAGAAGTAGACGATCAGCGCGAGGATCAGCGCGGAGAGCGCCGTCAGCCCGTACTTGAGCGCCCGGTCGGGTAGGCGCGCCAAAGGCGAGCGCTCGAGAAGCGAGCGCTCGCCAGTGGAAATCGCTGCTGCTGCCTCCACGGCCAGTTGTCTACCGGAAACCGGGCCGTGGCGTCATGCTCAGCCGATCGCCGTGCCGTTGCACTGCAGGCCCGCGACCGCAACCTTTGACTTCGACAGGATCGCGGCAGGCAGCGCGGCGTAGTCCGCCTTCGCCAGGATCGACTGGCCTTCGCCGAGCCCGTATTGCAGGAACTTGACGACGCCCTTGGCGGCCGCTTCGCCGCCGGGGACACCGGCCTTGCAGAGGTCCTTGTTGACCACCACGAACGTCTGCGAGGTGATCGGGTAGGCCTGCGCTCCTGTCGGGTTCTTGATCTTGATGCCCAGGTTTGCGGGCACTTCGATGCCTTCGGCGGCGGCGCTCGTGGAGGCGAGCGTCGGTTCGACGTAGTTGCCGGCGGCGTTCTTGACCGAGGCGTAGGTGAAGCTGTGCTCCAGGGCGTATGCCTGCTCGACGTAGCCGACTGCGCCGGCGGTCTGCTGCACGCCGCCGGCGACGCCGGCGTTGCCCTTCTCACCCGTGCCCGTCGGCCACTGCACGGTCTTGCCTTCGCCGACCTTGCTCTTCCATTCGGGGTCGACGCTGGCCAGGAAGCCCGTGAATCCGGCGCTCGTGCCCGAGGAGTCGGAGCGGTGGATCACGGTGATCGGCGTGCTCGGCAGGCTGATGCCGGGGTTGAGCGCCTTGATCTCGGCGTCGTCCCAGGTCTTGACCTTGCCGAGGTAGATGTCGGCGATCGTCTTGCCGTCGAGCTTCAGGCCGGCTTTGACGCCGGGCAGGTTGTAGGAGACGGTGATCGCGCCCAGGAACATCGGGATCTGCACCGAGGGACTGCCGTTCTTGGTGATGGCTTCTTCGTCGGCGGGCTTCAGCGGCGGGTCGCTGGCGCCGAAGTCCACGGTCTTGCTCTCCAGCGAGGTGATGCCCGCGCCGGAGCCGACGGCCTGGTAGTTGACGGTCAGTCCGGATAGCGCCGACGCCCACTGTTCGTAGACGGGGGCGGCGAACGTCGAGCCGGCTCCGGAGATCGTCCCCGAACCGCTCGAGGCGGTGCTGCTGGAGGTGCTGGATGTGGTGGAGGAGCCGGAGCTCCCGCATGCGGCAAGGCCCAACGTGAGCACCGCGCAGCTCGCGACCGCGCCCATCTTGTTCTTGATCACAACTTCTCCTCTGCTGGATTGTCAGTAGGCGGCGAATGAGGCCGTGTGCCGCCGGACGGCATTACCCGCACCCAGTCTCCTCAACCGCCGGTGATCTCGATGTGAACATTTCGTGAAAGCTGCGGCTGGAACCGGTAGCCGAAGCCTGGATGCGTGTGGATGAAGCGCCTGTCTGGCAGCGCCGACTCGAGCTTGCTGCGCAGCTTGCTCACGTAGACGTCCACGGAGCGGTCGCCGGGGCGCTGCTCGCCGCCCCATACGGCTTTGTAGAGGTCGTCGCGCGTGATGATCGCGCCGGCTCGTCTTGCCATCGCGACCAGCACTTCGAACTCCCGCACGGACAGCATCAGCGCCTGCCCGGTCGCGAGCACGAGTCCTTCCTCGAGTCTGATCTCGAGCTCGCCGGCGTAGAGGACGTCTGCCGAGACCTCCCCTCCCTCCGCGCTCTCCGGGAACACCGCCACGACGCGACACCGTCGCATTCGGAACGTGGGAAGGCGTTGCGAACTCGTGATCTAGTCGTGAACAATCCGTGAAGACGCGTGGGCGGCGAGGCGACGCGAGCGGCCGGCCAATATCCTCGCCCGATGAGCTTCCTGCGGCCCGGCGTCGACAGCACCCTGATGGGCCTGGTGGAAGAGTCGGGCCGCAACGTGCAGCGCTGCGGGCTGCTGCTGAACGACCTGCTCAAGGACTACCCCGAGCGCGCGACGCTGGCTCAGGATCTGAAGGTGTGCGAGCAGGAGGGCGACCGCATCACCCACGACATCATCCACCGGCTGGCGGGGCGCGGGCGGGTGCGCGCGCCGTTCGACGCCGGCGACGGCTACGCGCTGGCGACGGCGCTAGACGACATCGTGGATCACTCCGAGCACGTGGCGGCGCAGCTCGGCCTGTACGGCGTCGAGGCGCCGATGGAGCAGGCGGTCGAGTTCACCGAGGTGCTGGTGGGCGCCGCCGAGCAGATCGCGCAGGCTCTGCGTTGCCTGCACACGGGCACGGACCTCGGCCCGCACCTGGTGGAGATCCATCGCCTGGAGAACGAGGGCGACAGACTGCAGCGCGACGGCGTCGCCTCGCTGTTCGCCGGCGGCATCGACCCGATGGTGGTGATCCGCTGGAAGGACATCTTCGAGTCGCTGGAGGCGGCGGTGGACGCGTGCGAGACGGTCGCGCACGTGCTCGAGGGGATCACGCTCAAGCAGCGCCGGCGCTCGCGCTGAGGCCTCGCGCGTTCAGCCGAACGTGCTGGCGGGCGCGTTGAATTCGAGCTGCGCGCCCTGCGGGCTGCCGATGAAGAAGACCTGGAAGCGCGTCGAGCTGCCGGCGGCGGTCTGTGGGATCAGCGCGCGTCCGGCGGCGACGACCTTGCCGGCGCGGCGCGCGACCGCGTAGAGCACGAGTTCGCGCTGGGCGACGGTCGAGTGGTTGATGACGCTCCCTTCCTCCTCGAGGCCGCTCGTTTCGTCGTTGACCAGGCGCGCTCCCTGGACGCTGAGCAGCGGGATCGCCCCGGTGACCGGCTCGCCTTCGCCGACCGTGGCGCTGACGCTCGCCGGCGTGCCGGCGGCCTCGATCTGATCGTCGATCCAGGTCGTCGTTCCATGTGCGGGGAGCAGTGGCGCCGACACGAGCGCGGGTGCGAGGCCGGCGGTCCTGTTGGTGTAGATCGTGGCGCCGCCCGCGCTCTTGACGGCGATCTCGATCGGGACGTCGCGCTGAGCGGTGGCCGACAGGTTGCGCAGCGTGACCACGGCGGCGGTCCCTTCCGAGCTGTGTACGATGGTCGTCGCGACGACCCTGACCTTGCTGCTCGGGTGCGTGATCGAAAGGCTGCGCTGCGTCAGCCGCCGCTTGGCTTCCGCGGCTTGGCGCTTGGCGACCTTTTCGAGCTTCGCGCTCTTTTCCGCTGAGGTCTCGCAACCGGTGAGCGTAAGCGCGACGATCATACCCTGAAGGGCACAGGCGAGCGCCGCGCGCCTCACCCGAAGGCCCCGCTGATGTAGTCGCGCGTGCGCTGCTGGGTGGGCCGGTCGAAGACCTGCTCGGAGGACCCGTACTCGACGAGCTCGCCCAGGTGCATGAACGCGACGTGGTCGGCGACGCGGAACGCCTGCTGCAGGTTGTGCGTGACGATCACGACGGCGACGCTCTCGCGCAGGCCGATCACGAGATCCTCGATCACCGCGGTGGAGATCGGGTCGAGCGCGGAGCAGGGCTCGTCGAGCAGCAGCACCTCGGGCTCGGCGGCGAGCGCGCGCGCGATGCACAGCCGCTGCTGCTGCCCGCCCGACAGCGCGAGCGCCGAGCGGTCGAGGTCGTCGCCGACCTCGTCGTGCAGGCCGGCGCGGCGCAGCGCCTCGCGCACCGCCGGCTCCAGCTGCGCGCGCCGCCCGCGGCGGTGTCCGCCGGGTGCCTCGCGCAGCGCGTAGGCGACGTTCTCGAAGATGCTCATCGGGAATGGGTTGGGCTGCTGGAAGACCATCGTCACGCGCCGGCGCAGGTCGTTGACCTCGATCCCGTGGATGTCGTGGCCGTCGAGCGTGATGCGCCCGGCGCGCCCCGCGCCGGCGGTGATCTCGGTCAGCCGGTTCATCGAGCGCAGGAGCGTCGTCTTGCCCGAGCCGGAGGCCCCGATCAGCGCCAGCACCTCGCCCTGGCGCACCGGCAGGCTGACGTCGCGCACGACCCAGCTCTCGCCGTAGGCCAGCCACACCGATTCGACGGCCATGCGCTGGCGTACGTTGGTGGCGGGCGCTCGCACCGTGCGGGGCCGGGGCGAGACGGCGGCGGCGCCGGCCGTTCCGTTGCCGTTGGGCGCCGGGCGCGCCGGGGCGACGTTGGGCTCGCGGTCGACCTCGATCCGCCGCACGGGCGGCGGCATCAGCGGGTCCATCTGAAGCCTCCCATCAACCGGGCGGGCGAGAATCCGCTCAGGCCCCGCCAGCCGACAGAGCCTCCGGCTTCGCCCTGGTCGCGCGACAGTCGCGTCACGAGCGCATTGAGCGCGAGCACGATCATCAGCAGCAGGAACGCCGCGGCGTAGGCCTTCTCCGGCGAGCCGCCTTCGCCGGCGGGGGAGTTGTTGTAGATGTAGCTGGTCAGCGTCGAGCCGTTGCCGCGCAGCGTGCTCCAGATCGGGATGTGGCCGACGCCTTCGTTCCTGAGCGTGATGCCGAGCAGGATCGTGAGGATCGCCGTGTCGCCGATGATGCGCCCCATGCCGAGCACCACGCCGCTGGCCATTCCCGGTCGGATCGACGGCAGCAGCACGCGTCGGATGGTCGTCGCGCGCGTCTTTCCGAGCGCGAACGACGCCTCTCGCAGGCGCTTTGGCAGCTGCGTGAGCGACTCGCGCGTGGCGCCGAACACGAGCGGCAGGGCGAGCAGCGACATTACGATGCCCGCGACGACGAACGACTGCGCCGTCGCGACGCCGTTCGCCGGCTGCGAGAGGAACGCCAGGAAGGAGCGGGAGAAGATCACCAGGCCGAAGATCGCGAGCACGATGCTCGGCACACCCGCGAGCGTTTCGATCCCCGATTCCAGCGCGCGGGCCAGCCACGTCGGGCGTCCGTACTCGGTCACCCACGTGGCGAGGCCGATGCCCATCGGCGCGGCGATCGCCGTGCCGATCGCGGTGACGATGAGGGTGCCGATGATCGGGTCGAGGAAGCCGCCCGAATGAGCCTGGGCACCCGGCGCGGCGGGCGCGGGGTGTTCGACGAGCAGGTGCGGCCGCAGGTAGGCGATGCCCCTGTCGGCCATGAACAGCACGATCGCGGTCGCGATCACGCACAGGCCGATGCCGACGGTCCAGCAGAGCCCGAAGACGAGGCGGTCGGCGAGCGGCCAGGCGGCGGTGCCTTCGCGCCGCGGGCGCACGATCTCGGGTGGGTTGGCGCCCTCGCCGAGCGCGACGCTCGCCATCACGCGCCGATCCCGTAGCGCTTGAGCGGCTGCTTGACAGCCCACGCGGTGAGTGACAGCAGCGCGGCGGAGAACAGCAGCACGGCGGCTATCGCATAGATCGTGCTCGCCACCGGCCCGCCCGACTGCCCGCCGAATTCTTTGACGATCGTCGCCGCCAGCGGCTGCACCGGCTCGAACAGGAACGTGATCCCGTCGAGCGGGTTGGCGTCGAAGGGGCGCCCCCCGGAGATCATCGACAGCATGATCGCCTCGCCGAGCGCGCGCGCCGTCGCGAGCACCAGTCCGGCGGCGATCGCCGGCCGGGCGGTGCGCACGGACACGCGCCAGACCGTGCGCCAGCGGTTGACGCCGAGCGCCGTCGAGCCCTCGCGCCACGACACGGGGACGGCGGCCAGCGCGCTGGCCGTGATCGCGACCATGATCGGCAGGATCATCACCGTGAGGACCAGCGTGGCGGTCATCAGGTCGGCGCCGTTCAGCTGCACGACGTAGGCCACTGACTGCTTGCGGGCGTTGCTGATCAGGTGTTCGTTGATCCACGGCGCGATCGCGAGGATTCCGATCAGGCCGTAGACGACCGATGGCACGCCGGCAAGCAGTCGCACGACGGGGTCGAGCACGCGTCGCACCGACGGCGGCGCGAACTCGGTCAGGAAGATCGCCGCGAGCGTCGAGACGACGAGCGCGAACAGCGCCGCGAACACGGTCGTCAGCAGCGTGCCCCACAGGAGCGGCCAGGCGCGGAAGTACAGCGGCGAGTGTCCGGGCAGCGGCACGCCCGCCTGCATCGCCCGGAACTGCGTGACGACGTCGCCGCCGCTGCCGAACCAGCTGAGGCCGTTGGCGGAGAACGACGGCCACGCGTTGATCGCGACCGTCACGATCATCAGCCCGATCAGCAGCAGCACCCCCACGGCGAGCGCGCCGAGCGTGAGCTCGGCGCGCCTGTCTGTCCGTACGGCGGCCTGGGTGGAGCTGCGATCGGGGCCGCCGCGGATCAACGTCTCAGTGAACGGTGATCCAGCTCGAGCTGATGATCTGTTTGGTTACCGAGTTGCCGCTGGTGACCCAGGTGAGGAACTTCAGCGCTTCGCCTTTGGGCGCGCCCTTGGTCACCATCCAGAAGTTACGCACGCCGCCGTACTGGCCGGACTTGGCGTTGCGCAGGTTGCACGCGACGCCCTGGTAGCCGACCGCGTTGACGCCTTTGACGAACGCGAACGACACGAACCCGATCGCGTTCTTGTCGGCGCTCACGGAGGTCTCCTCGAGACCGTTGGATGCCTCGGCGGTGGCGCTCGGCGAGATCTTCAGGGTTTCTCCCAGGAAGATGTGCTGGAAGGCGTCCTGCGTACCGGAGGCGCCGTCGCGGTCGAACAGGTCGATCGGACCCGAGGTCTTCGCGCCTTCGACTTCGCTCCAGTCGCGGATGTGGCCGGTGAAGATGCCTTCGACCTGTTCTGTGGAGAGGTTGGAGATCGGGTTGGACGGGTTGGTGATCACGCACACGCCGTCGCGCGCGATCTTCGTGAACACGAGGCCCTTGGGGTCGGTTTCGAGCGGGTCACGCGAGGAGTCGCCGATGTCGAAGCGGCCGCTGGCGACGCCGGCGATGCCGATGTCGGACTGGCCTCCCTGGATCTGAGGCGCAGGGATCTTCGGGAACGCCTTGTGGTAGGCGGTGGCGAGTTTCTGGGCGAGAGGCAGGACCGAGGTCGAGCCCCCGATGATCAGGCGCCTGCCCATCGCTCCCGCGGGCAACGCGAGGACGAGTGTCAGGGCCAGCGAGATGATGAGGGTGCGATGCGCGCGCACGTTTGATGCTCCTTTACGCTCGGGAGTATGGGTTCGGCTTGGCGTCAGCGACGCTCGGGTGGGGGGAACAGCTGAAGGTGTTGATCGATGCGGTGGTGCGCGATGCACGTCACCCCGCGAGAAGAGTGTCGGTCGCGGGTTTGGCAGGTGTTTCGTTTTTGTGAACGTCAGGTCGATGCAGAGCGCTCCCGCCAAAGTGTGAATCTTTTGTAAACGAAATGATGTGTTGTTTTTGTGAACGCCCTTGCATTTCTCGGCGACTGATGTGACGCTGGCGCCGTCGATTCACGCTGCGTTTGACCGTCGCGTCGTGCGCCGCGGCGAGTGTGTCCGCCTCCGGGGCAATCTGCTCGGGGCGCGGCGCTGCCCGCCACGACACCCTGAGCTGCTGACATGACAGACGACCCAACGCCCCCCAACGAGTCAACATCGAGCAACGGCGCCACCGCAGGCGCCCATGCCGGCACGCCTGCGAACAGGCCCGCTGTGCGCTCAGGCCTGGCGCATCGCCGCAATCCGGCTCTGGTGAGGCTCGGGGAGATCGGCTCCGCCGTGCGCCGAGCGGTGCTGCGCGATCCACTGTCGCTGTTCCTGCTGCTCGCCTCGATCGGACTGGCGATCGCCTTCACGACGCTGCTGGGCGCGATCAAGCCGAGCAGCTCCGGCATGCAGGTGCCGATCAGCACCGTGCAGACGCTGGCCAAACAGCACGACGTCGCGAGCGCGGTGCTGCTCGACCACGACAGCCGCGTCGAGCTGGTCACGACTGCGACCACCCCCGCGCTCTCCCCGGAAGGCACGCTCGCCAGCAGCACGACCACGACGGGCGCAGCCGCTGCCACGAGCACCGCGACCACGGGCGGTACAGCCGGCTCCCAGCACCTGTGGGCTGCCTACCCGGCGTCTGGAGCTCAGACTCAGGAGCTGCTGCGGGAACTCACGGCCAGCGGCGCGATCGTGTCGGTGCAGCAGCAGGCTGGCAAGGGCACGGAGGCGATCGTCGTCCAGTTCCTGATCCCGATCCTGCTGCTCGTGTGCCTGTTCTCGCTGTTCACGCGGCTGGGCGCGGAGGGCGCGGGCGGCGGCATCGCCGCGTTCTCGCAGTTCACCGGCAAGGGCCGCAAGAAGGGCAAGGGCTCGCGCGACAAGGTCACCTTCGCCGACGTGGCGGGCGCGGGCGAAGCGCTCGCCGAGCTGCGCGAGATACGCGATTACCTGGCCGACCCCAGCAAGTATCTGGCGGTGGGTGCCGCGGCGCCCAAGGGGGTGCTGCTGGTGGGCCCTCCGGGGACCGGCAAGACGCTGCTCGCCAAGGCCGTGGCGGGCGAAGCGGACGCCGCCTTCTTCTCGCTGTCGGGCTCGGACTTCGTCGAGTCGCTCGTCGGCGTCGGCGCGGCCCGCGTGCGTGACCTGTTCCGCAAGGCGCGCAAAGTGTCGCCCGCGATCATCTTCATCGACGAGCTCGACGCCGCGGGGCGCAAGCGCGGTGCCGGAATCGGCCAGGGCAACGACGAGCGCGAGCAGACGCTCAACCAGATCCTCGTCGAGATGGACGGTTTCGGCGGCGACGGCGGCCTCGTCGTGATGGGCGCCACCAACCGGCCCGACATCCTCGACCCCGCGCTGCTGCGCCCGGGACGCTTCGACCGCCAGGTGGTGATCGACGTGCCCGACGTCCACGGACGCCTGGAGATCCTGCGCCTGCACGGCGGCAAGCGCCCGCTCGCGCCGGACGCGTCGCTCGAGGAGGTCGCACGCCAGACGCCCGGCTTCAGCGGCGCCGAGCTCGCGAACGTGATCAACGAGGCCGCGCTGCTGAGCGTGCGCGACGGGCGCGGGCAGATCGACGCGGCCACGCTCGACGAGGCGATCGACCGAGTCGTCGCCGGCCCCGCCAAGCACCACATCCTGACGGAGCAGGAGCGCTGGCTGATCGCGATTCACGAGGCCTCGCACGCGATCGTGACCGACTCGCTCGGACACACGGCCTCGACGCGAAAGCTGTCGATCGTGGCGCGCGGACGCCAGCTCGGCACCGCCGCGCACATGCTGTCTGACCGCGATCAGACGATCATGACGAGGCCCGACCTGGAGAGCCAGCTGATCGTCATCACAGCTGGGCTCGCGGGCGAGCGGATCGCGTTCGGGCACACCTCCACGAGCGTGCACGACGACCTGCACGCGGCGACGGCGCTCGCGCGCAGCATGGTGACCTCGTTCGGCATGTCCGAGGCCCTCGGCCTCGTGACCATCGGCGAGAAGAGCGGCGAGGTGTTCCTCGGCGCTTCGCTGCAGGATCTCGGCTCCGTCGGGCCCGAGACACTCAACCTGATCGACAACGAGGTCGAGCGCCTGGTCGGCGATGCCGAGGCGCGCGCGGCCGTCGTGCTCGACCGCAACTGGGGCACCGTCGAGGAGACTGCCACGGCGCTGCTCGAGCACGAGACGCTGTCCGGCGTCCAGCTCGACGCGCTGCTCTCCACCGTCCGTGAGGTAACGCTGGAGGAGCTCGGCCAGGTGCGCCGCGCCGCGCCGCCGCGCTTCGCCACGCGCGACCCCAAGCAAGCGCAATGAGCTCGCGCCGGCCGCGGCGCGCCCCCTCGCCGGCGATGGTGATTGCACTGGTCGCGCTCGTGTTCTCGACGACCGGGCTGGCCGACGCCGCCCGGCATGCCGTCGTCAGCGCGTTTGCGGGGCACCCGGTGAGCGCCAGGCCATACGCGGGCGGAGTGCTGCTGCTGGGCAAGAACAGGAAGTTCCCGGTGTCGGCGATCCCGACGGTCAAGAACGCCGCGCACATCGACGGTGAGACCGCCGAACAGCTGGCCGGCACCTGCCCGCCCGACACCGTCGATCTCGGCACCTGGTGCCTGGACTCGGCTCCGTACCCGCTCACGAAGTCGGACGCCGGCAAGAACAACTTCGTCTGGGCGAGCAAAGCCTGCCAGGCCGAAGGCGGCTGGTTGCCCTCGGCGTCGGAACTGCTCGGCGCGGCCGAACGCGTGAAGCTCGAGTCCACGATCCACGACTCGCCGCTGACGGCGACGATCAACCAGGACCCCAGCCGGGGGCTGAAGGACGAACGCGAGATGAGCTCGACGCTTGTGACCACAGAAGCCGGCTCGGCGGCCGCCGGCTTCGAGGGCGTGAGCGAAGGCGCGACCGGCAACCCGCGCCAGGGGCAGGCCAACCCGGTCCCGCTGCCGGCGAATCCGATGCCCGAATCGCTCCAGTACGTGACGGTGTACGACGACGGCAACCAGGGTGGCTTCGCCGGCTCGGAGCCGGTCGCCAACGCCGAGAACTTCCGTTGTGCGTTCAACCTGACGGCTGGCGCGCTGAACAAATCGGAATCGTGAGGCTGTCACGCGGCTTCCCGGTGCTGCTGATGGTGCTCGCGACGGCGGTGCTGGGCGCTAGGGCTCAGCAGGCCGGCGCGGTGATCCTCCCGGCGGTGACGATCGATGGCCCAAGCGAGGAAATCGTCGGGTTCGGTGGCGTCGCGATGGCCGAAGACGGCTCCGGCGGGCTGGTTTATCTCAAGCGGGTCGAAGGCATCGCGCACGTGTTCGTCTCGCGCTATGTCGGCGGACACTGGCTGGCCCCGATCAGGGTCGACGCCGAACAACCGTACGCGGCGAGCTGGCCGCGGATCGGGGCGGCCGACGGCGGCGAGCTGGTGGTCGTGTGGGCGACGCCGTTTGCGACCAACTCGCATGGCCGCACGATCGACGAGCTGCTCGGCGCGACGCTCGGACCCGGCGCATCCGGGTTCGGCCCGGGGATCATCGTCGACCCCAACGTCGGCGAAGGCGTTGGCGCCAGCCCGGACCTCGCGATGAGCCCCACCGGCCAGGCCGACGTCGTGTATCGCGTCGTCGAAGAAAACGAAAACATCCAGCTGCTGCGCGCCGGCGACGTCGTCGAGCAGGTGCGCGTCGCTCATTACGATGGCCAGCGTTGGGCGAGGCTTGGCTCGATCAACCGCAGCAATGCGGTCTCGATGCGCCCGCCGACGGCGGCGAACGCTCCGCAGATCGCGATCGGCCCCACCGGCAACGGCGTGGTCGTCTGGCAGGAGCCGGAAGTCGAAGGGGTCGCGCGCATCTGGGCCCGGCGCATCTTCGGCCAGAGCCTCGACTACGTGCTGCCCGTCACCACCACCAGCATCTCAGGCACGCCGATCAACGAAGACGCCGATGCGCCGAGCGTCACGTTCTCGCGCCTGGGCCAGGCCGAGGTCGCCTATCGGCAGGGAGCAGGCGCCGGCTCGCCGCTGCCGGGACCGCGGATCTTCCTGAACACGCTGCCGGACGGGGAATCGGTCAACGGCGCCGAGTTCCTGGGAGCGAGCGTGGTCGACAGCCAGGTGCTCGGCGGCGACGCGGCCAGCGTCGGGCGGCCGAGCATCGACATCGACGAACACCTGGGCATGCGTCTGCTGTACGACGACAACGGGACCCCGCGCGTGATCGAAGGCGGCGATCGCGGGCTGACGGGCGCGTTGAGCATCGGTCCGGCCTTCGTAGGCTCGCAGCTGGCCCCGGCCAACGAACTGCCCGCGGTGAGCGTGATGGATCCCGAAGGCGGCGGCATCTCCGCGTGGCCGAGCGCGAACCCGCAGGGAGCCCCGGAGGTGGCCGTGCGCGAGGACTTCCCGAGCGGCGGCGTGCAGACGGCGCTCGTCAGTGGTGGCGCCGGCGGCCAGATCGGCGAACTGGCGGTCGGCCGCTCCGGCCTGGGCGACGGCCTCGTCGCGTTTCAGCAGGGTCCGATCGGCGACGCCGCGATCGTCGCGTCGCAGGTGACGGCGCCGCCCTCCCAGTTCGTGCTCACGGTCCCAAACGGCTGGGTGAAGCCATCCGAAGCGGTCGTCTCCTGGGAACCGGCGCCGAGCGCCGACGGGCCGCTGCGCTACGCGGTCGTGCTCGACGGTCGCCGCGTCGCGACGCCGGCGGGTGTCCACACGATGCATCTCGACACACGCGGGCTCGGCAGCGGCACCCACCACGTGCAGGTGCTGGCGACCGACATCTTCGGACAGTCGACGCTCAGCCCTCCATCCGCGCTTCGCGTCGACGGCGTGGCGCCGACCGTGAAGGTCGCGCGAGCGGGAGGCGGCAGCGCTGTCAGCGTACGTGTGAGCGATCGCTACTCGGGGGTTGCGAGCAGGGCGATCACGGTCAGCTTCGGGGACGGCCACAGCGCGCGCGGGCGCACTAGTTTCCGTCACCGCTACGCTCGCGCGGGGGTCTACGCGATCACCGTCCACGTGCGGGACAAGCTCGGCAACGGGGCCGTGGTCCGCCGGCTTGTGAGCGTGTCATGAGGCGCTCGCCGATCCTTGCTGCGTGCGCCGCATGTCTGGCTGCGCTCGCGATCGCCCCGGCGGCGCGCGCGGACGTGTTCGGCTCCAGCGAACTCGTCTCGCAGGGCCTGCTGCCCGACGCGGGAGGCGGCATGGCGCAGGCCAGCTACGCGCACGATCCAGCGAGCTCGCTCGACGGGCGCTACGTCGTCTTCGACGGCTCCTTCGGCGGTCTCGCCGGGGTTTGGCGCCGTGACCTGCAGACGGGCGAAGTGCGCCCGGTGGCGATCGGGCGCCCGCTCTCGCCCGGCGCTCGCGCCTGCGAATCGGTCGCCTCGCCGGAGCGCGGCCGTCCGATGCCGAGCCCGTGCGACGCGCTGCTGCCTTCGATCAGCGAAGACGGGCAGTACGTGAGCTTCACCACCGTTGCGCCGCTCGCGCGTCACGACGATGGGAACGAACAGCCCGACGTGTACGTGCGCAACATGGAAGTCGAAGAATCGGGAGCGGAAGCGGGAGCGTGCAACGACGCGGAAGCGGCCGACTCCGCCGAAGTGCTCCAGCTGTGCCCGTTCACGCTCGTGTCGGCCGCCGACGGCACGGACTCGGGTCTCACCTACGTTGAAGAACCTGGTCACGGAGCGGTGGCGGCCGGGCGCTCGGCGATCAGCGCGAGCGGCCTGCAGGTTGCGTTCGTGACCACAGCGGTCTCCAGCCTCGCCGGGCCGAGCACGCCCGCGATGCAGGTCGCGGTCCGCAACCTCGCGAGCCGGGAAACGGAGCTGGTGAGCTCGCGCTTCGACCAGGCCACGGGCGAAGACGTTCCCGGCGAACCGGTGTCCGGCGAATCGGGGGGCAGGAAGTACGGAGCGGCGTACGACGTTGGCGAAGTTCCGCGGTTTCCGTTCCCCACCGGATCACACACGCTGACGCATCCGTTCGGTGCCTCGATCAGCGCCGACGGCACGACTGTGGCCTGGCTCGGAGCCGACGTGAGCGAGCAGGCCGAGGTGCTCCCGGGCGAACGTTACGAACCTGAATACGCGGAACCGCTGTGGCGGCGGATCGCCGACGGCCCGCGAGCTCCGACCAGGCGCGTGACCGGTGGCTCCGATGCCGAAAGCCCAGCGTGCGCGGCGAGCGGAGAGCAGGCCCTTCCAGGTAACGCGACGCTCCTGGACCCCTGTCAGGGGCCATTCCGGACCGACCCGTCCTCGGGTGATGAAGGCGTCTGGGGCGGCGGCGAATCGGTCTCCGACTTCGTTCCTCAGCTGAGCGCCGATGGCTACACGGTCGCGTTCCTGGCCAGCGCGCCGCTCCTGTCGCTTGGCGTCGATTTTGGGCTTGGACCCAAGCCGAGGAACAGCGACGTGTACCTAGCCGACATGCACCCGGGCCTGTCGCGCACGCAGGCGCTGCGTCCGCTGACCGAGCTCGCGAGCGGAGACGAGGCGGATGTCGGGACGAATGCGGCTGTGACCGATCTGGCGATCTCTCCGGACGGCACCCAGGTGGCGTTCACGACGAAGCGCACCCAGTTCACGCTCGGTGTCCCGGCATTCGTCAGCGCGCCAGCTGCGATTCCCGGGCTGTCCGAAGTGTTCGATGCGGATCTCGCCGACGAGACGCTCACGAGGGTCACGCGGGGATTCGAAGGCGGGGCGGCCGCGCATCCGCACGGGGAAGCGCGCTCCAACGAAGATCCGTACCCGGTGGAACAGGACGGCGCCTTCTCACCGTCGTTCAGCGCAGGCAACACACTGGCGTTCTCCTCGACTGCGTCCAATCTCGTGTACGGCGATGGCAACACGCCGGCCAAAGAAGAAGGCGGCCCGTTCGACGGCGCGGACATCTTCGTCGTGCACCGCGAACTGTTCACGCCGGTTCCCACGCCGCAGTACATCTCGAACCCGCCCGCGAATCCGGCTACGGCGGCCAGGTGGGCGCTTGGCGTGACCGCGCTGTCGCTACGCAACGGAAGCGTTCGGCTCTACGTCCAGGTTCCCGGACCGGGCACATTGCGCGTGCTCGCAAAGGGCGCCGTGGCCGTGCGCGCGTCGCATTCGGCCGCAAGCGCGCGACGTGATCGGCGCTCGCGCGCCGGTGCGACGCGAAGCGGGCCGGCGCGAGCGAAGGTCGCCAACCGCACGGTCGCGACGGCGGGCACGCTCGCCAAGGGCTCTGAAGGAGAGCTTGTGACGCTCACGCTCGCGTTGCGGCCGAGCTTCCGCTCGCTCGCGTTCGCCCACGGCGGGCTCTCCGCGACGGCCATGCTCATCTTCGTGGCGGCCGGGCACCCGCAGCTGAGCCAAGCCGTCCCCGTCTCGTTCACGGGCGTTCGTCCTCGGGCGCGCAAGGCTCGTGCCGGCAACGCTGGCGGCCGGGGGCGCGCCGGAGCCGGAGCGAGGAGCGAGCGCCGATGAGTCGCATGTGGAGAGTGCTCGCCCTGCTGCTCGCCCCCGTCGCGCTCATCGGCGCGGTGGCGCTCGCGGTGCCCGTCGCTGCGCTCGCGGGGGAAGCCGGCGCGACGTGGCGATCGGAACAGCCACCCCCGCCGCCCCCTTCGCCAGGCGTGGAGCCCTCGTCCGTGCCGATCCCGCTGGGGCACGTCGGCGACATGGAGTTCCTGGCCGCGAATCGCGGCCTGCTGATCACCGCGGGCAACGGCAGCACGGTGCTTCCGGGGGTATGGGCATATGACGGCGCCGGCTGGAAAGAGCTCGCGATCGTGTGCGGCGCGACCGACGGACGGATCGCCTGGTCGGGCCAGGACGAATTCTGGACGGTGTCGGACGGGCGCGCGGGGCAGACGCACAGCAACGGGAGCGGCAAGCAGGCGCCGCTCGCGGATAACACGCTGTGCCATTTCGCCGGCGGGCAGGTGGTTGCCTCATATGCCTCGGTCGCGTTTCAGCCGACCTCGTACGAAGCGATACATGCGGCCGGCTGCCTCGGACCGGAAGACTGCTGGTTTGCGGGTGAATCCCTTTCGACGGAACTGCCGGTCACGGGCTCGTTCCATCTGCACTGGAACGGCAGCTCGCTGCTCGAGGAACCGTACGAAGGCGAATCGCAGCCGGTCGAAGACATGCGCGCGTTCGACGGCCGCCTGTACGAGAGCGTGAGGGTGCGCAGCAAAGAGCGCACCGAAGAAGAACCGCCGGTCCTGCACACGATCAGCCCGGCGGGCGTCTCGCCCACGTTCGAAGGCATCCCCGGCGTGCGCAACCAGCTGGAATCGGAAGACGTGCCGCTGTATGAGACGGATGAGACCACCGAAGCGCTCGAGGCGCTGCACCTCTCCACCGACGAAGGAAGCCTGTGGGCAGCAGCAGGCCCGGTGCCGCCGAGTGAACTCCCGGAAGGGGAACCGGGGCAGGTGACGATCTCCCGCTTCTCCAAGTCTGAAGGGGTGTGGAGGCAGCTGATCGGGCCGTCGACGACACCGTCCGGCCTCGAACTGCTCCCCAACGACGTCGTCGATGCGATCGCGGCCGAACCGGGCGGCGAAGGCGCGTGGGTGGCGCTCGGCAGCACCAACGAAACCGAACAGGCGAGCCCTGGCGCGCTGGCGACGGTCGTGCACGTCGCGGCCAACGGCACGGTCTCGCAACTGCAGAGCCTGCCCTCCTCGGCCGAACAGGAGCACGGGGCCAATCCCGAGGGCGAGGCGTCTCGCCTGGTCTGTCCCGCGGCGCACGACTGCTGGCTGTCGACGACGCAGGGATGGCTGTTCCATCTCACCACGGGCGAAGAATCGCTGCCAGTTGACGACGAAGGCTTCTCGAGCCTGATCGCCAACCGACCCGCCGACCAGGGGCTGCTGCAGCTGCCGCCCGATGCTCCCCCCGAAGAACAGACGCTCCCGGGCGAACTGACCTTGAACGACTTCTCGCAGTCCACCAAACCGCTGGTCGAATCGCGCGTGGCGGTGCCGCTGCTGTCGAATCTGCACAGTCGCCTCGTGCGCGGCAGCACGCTGGAACTGCGCTTCCACCTCGCGGTCAAGGCGCGGGTTCGCCTGCTCGCGAAGCGCAAACGCAGCACCGTCGCAAGCACGCCGACGCGCGTCCTCGCGGCCGGCAACCGCAAGCTGATGCTGCGACTGGATCCTCACCGCTGGCCGACGAAGCTCGACCTGCAGACCCATGCCCTCGCACCGCTGCCGACCGTCTCCTCCCGCAGTCCGTCGGTTGAAACGATCAGCACGAGGGCGTCGTTTCCGCGCACGCTTCAGGCCACACCGGGATCGCTGTTTTGATTCGCTCTTGGCTCCTGAGCGGCCGGCAACGCCGGCATGGGTTGGGCTTCGCGGCGCTGGCGGCGAGCGCCGCCATTGCGCTCGCGCTGCTCGTCGGCAACGGCGCGACGCCGCGCGCGTCGGCGCTGACATCGAGCCCGCCGGAAGGAGAAGTGACGCCGCAGACAGACGACTCGATGCCGCTCGCCAGCGTCACGATGATTGGCGCCTCTTCAGAGGAGGCGCCGGGTGAGACGTGGGGGATCGGTAGGACGACGATCGGTGCGAGCACCGTTCCCTACGGCCTGGTTCGTTATACGAGCGAAGGTGGATGGACCTTGGGGCCGCAGCTGCTCGACGCCGAAGGTGCGCCATTGCAGGGCTTCAAGCCCGATGAGCCTGCCGGGCTCGTGGCGCCGAGCCCACTGGCCGGTCAGATGACCGCGCATGGCAGCGGCGTGCTCGCGGGCGTCGTCGTCAAAGGAGCAGGCGGCCCCGAACAGCAGGTGGTGCTGGTGCGCAATCCCGGCGGATCCTTCCAGGAGACCGCTCCGGTGGAAGCGCCGCTGCTGCTTGCCGGCGAGACCCTGTTCGCCACCAAGCGAGCGCCCCTGATCGCGCCACTCGACGAAGAAGACGGCAAGGCCGGGGCGCTGGTGGTGCCGTTCGACGAACAGACCCAGGATGCGGTTCTCCACTGGGACGGCGAAAAATGGACGCGCGAGGAAATCGAAGTCCCGGGCTCGACCGCGAAAGAAAAAGAAGAAAGCGGATTCCAGGTGCTGGGGATCGGCGCGAGCTCTCCCGAAGACGCGTGGTTGCTGGCGGAGCCGTCCTCGGGCGCCGAAGCGCTTGTGCTCTATCACCGCATCGGAGGGGTATGGAAGCCGGTCGGCGGGCCGCTGCAGGTGGCGGGCGAATCGCTGGTGGTCGCGGGCAGTCCTGAACGGATCGAGACGCAGCTGCTGACGGTCACGAGCGAGGGTGTCTGGGTGGACGCCGAACGGCCCGGGGCGCACGCCCTGACGACGGTCTTCTTCAAGCCGGAAGGTGCGGAATCGGGCTCGATAACGGGAAGCTGGTGCACCGTCTCCAGCGGCAAAGAATGTGCGTACACGCTGCCCGAAGATCTGCCCACTGACCTACCCACGGGACCGTCGCGCAGCATCGCGTGGGCGAGCGCCTCCCAGTATGGAGAACGCGTGATCGCGGGTTTGAAAGAAGGCGTGAGCCTGCGTCTGGAAGGGACGACTTTCAAGCGGGTGCTCGCACTCGGCGGATCGGCGCCGCCGGAAGACGTGGGCGGGTCGCTCGGGGCGGCCTTCTCAGGCGCCAGGGAAGGCTGGCTCGGCAGTGCGCTGATGCCGGTCCATCTGACACTGGCGCAGCCCGAGCACCTGCTGGCGACGTGGCCGGTGCCGTTCCGTCATGCCCTGTTCGCGATCGCGCCGCAGCCGGGCGCGCCCGCGGGGGCGATCTCGAGCGCGGCGCTGGCGGTCGGCGACGGTGGCGAGGTGGCGCGCTACGAGCCGGGCGAGGGCTGGCTGCCGGAAAGCCTGCTCAGCGCGGGTGCTCGACGCGAAACGCCGCGACTGCGGGCCGTCACCTGGCCGACGCCCAATCGCGCATACGCTGTCGGTGACTTCGGCCAGATGTGGTTGTGGCGTGGCGAGACGGGGCTGTGGGAACCGGACCCGGCGACGCCCATCAACTTCCGCGGCAACCTGCTCGGCATCGCCTTCGATCCCGACAACCCGGCGGTCGGCTACGCGGTCGGCTCCGAGGGTGTGCTGCTGCGCTACGGCAAGACCTGGACCCAGGAAGCGCTTCCCGAAGCCGTGCGCGGCGCGAGCCTCACGTCGATTGCGTTCGCGGGCTCCGAAGCGATCGTCGCCTTCCATCAGGAACACGAAGGCAGCCCGCGGACCGGGGGGCTGCTCGTCAACAACGGGTTGGGCTGGCGGGTGGACGAAGGCGCTGCCGCTGCGATCGGGACCAACGTGCCGGTGACCGTCGCGGGACTGCCCGACGGCGGCGCGGCGGCGGCAACGATCGGGGAAGGGGCGCAGGTGTTCGAGCGCAACCAGCCGGGCGGATCGTGGCAGGCGACGGCCGTTCCTCTGCCGCCACCGGCGGTCGCGCCCGGCTCGCTCGCGCTGTTCCGCGAAGGCGGAGCGCTGCGAGTGATCGCCTCGGGTGTGGCGCCGATAGGAACCGAAGTCGTCTCCGCGCCACCTCCGGGCTTTCCGCCCACGCTCGAAGAACCGGCGCCGGTGCCCTCGGCCGCCCAGCAGCGGGGCGTCGTACGCCAGACGGCCGACGGCTGGAGCGACGAGGAGCACGAACTGAACCTCGTCAAGGAACCACCTGTCGGGCCGTACAAGCAGTACGACACCGTCTATCAGCCGGACCCGCTCGACGCGGTATTGGTCGCGCCGGGCGGCGGCGAAGGGTGGGCGGTTGGCGGCTTCGTCGAGAGCGAGAGCACGCTTGACACCTCGGACGTCGAGCGCTTCCAGGCGAACCCTGCCGAACAGCCGGCTCCGCCAAGCACCAAACAGCTGCCGCGTCCAGTTTCCGCACAGCCACAGGACGTCACGCTGGCGGTCGGCGGCGGCGCGCAGTGCGCGGCGCCGTGCGCCGATCGGGCGCAGGCGGGCATCGGGCCGGACGTCTGGCTGTTGACGGCGCTGCAGCGCGCTCGCGAAAGCAGCGTTGTGGAAGGGGTGAGCGCGTTCGTCTACACCGGTCCGCGTCTGAGCGTCGGGGAAGTGGAGGGCACCGAACCCACGTACCCGTTCAACAGCGAGTTCGCTCGCTACGCCGAACTCCTCGACTACAGCCTGCATCCCGCCGCCGGCCCAGCGCTGCCGGTGTACGCCGCCGCGTCGCCAACCGACCTCGACGCGCGCCCCGTGGGCGGTACCGAGTCGGCCTTCCTGGCAGCCGTCGGCGGCCCCAAGCTACCGCAGTCGCTGCTTGCGGAAAGCGCCGAACTGGGTGCGCTGGAACGGGCGGAACTCGAAGGCACGCCAGGCGGCCAGGCGGCGTACTACTCGTTCGAGGGACGCAGCCCGGCCGGGACGGGCGGGGTGCGCGTGATCGTGCTGGACGACACCGGTGAAGTTGGAACGCGGCAGCTGGAATGGCTCGGGCGGCAGCTGAAGCAGGCCGAACAGGCCGGAGAAGTCGCGATCGCGGTTGGCAACGCGAATCTCAACGCGCAGATCGCCGCCGGCAACAACCCCGGCGCCGACGCGGTGGCGGCCGCGCTCGCCGGCGGCGGCGCGTCGGCCTACTTCTATGACTCTCCGGAAGAAAACACGGAAGCGCCGCTGCGTCTCGGCAACGGCGTGCTGACACCCGTCAAAACGGTCGGCTCCGGCACGCTCGGCTACATCGACTCACACAGGGGCGATGCGCAGTTCGAGGCGAGCGGCTTCCTCGTGGTCCACGTTGCGGTGGCGCAGCGGGGGACCGGCGAAAACGCCGGTACGAACCGCGCTCCCGTGTACGTCGAACTGATCCCCAGCATCGGCGAACTGGCGCTCGAAGCCGAGGAAGGCACGCTGCTGCACCGCAGCGAGACCGCGCTGTTCGCGGGGCTCGCCCGCAGGCCGCGCGCCGGCAACCGCTCGCAGTCGGGCGGCACTCCAGCTCCCGACACGGGCGCCTACATCCAGATCCCGTCCGAATGCGTCGGCGCTGGCTGTCCGCCGGCCAGCCTGCGCCCCGTCTACACGTTCAGCTCCTCGAAGCCGAACGTGGGGAACTTCGTCGAACGCGACCTGTCCTCGCCCGAACCCAAGGCGGTGGCGGTCGCCCCGAACGGCGACCCGATCGAATCCAACGGCACCTCGGGCCTGTTCTGCGCCTACGAAGCGGGGCAGACCGAAGTGACGATCACTGCCGGCGGGCTGTCGGCGACGCTGCTGGTCACCGTCCAGGCGGGAAGTCAGCGCCGGCCGTGCATTCCGCCACATCCACACGCGCAGCTGCCAAGCCAGCAGCAGCAGGCGCCCGCGCCGCCGCCCGCTCCGAGTCCGGCGCCGGCGGGCACCGCCCCGGCGGCTGCGCCGCCGGTGGTTCCGCTTCCGCCGCCGCCGCCGCCCGTGCTGCCCGCGCCGCCGAAACCCGCGGCGGTTGTGCCGCCGTTCTTTCTGCCGGGGCTGTCGCTCTCGCCGGTGCTCGCATTCGTGCCGCCGCCGGTGCCGACGCCGGCGCGCCCGACGCCGCCGTCCGGGACCTCGGCGGTCACCTCGCCGGTCGAGGTCGCGGAGACCGAAGAAGAGCAGGAGGAGGCCCCCGAGTCGGCGAGCGCCCAAGCTGTCGCCTACCGCGCCACCGAACACGACCCCGCGCCGGTGTATGTGCTGGGCATCGTGATCCTCGCCGCGTTTGCGGGCGCCTCCGCGCGGCGACGCCCGCGCCGCGGCAGGCGCGAGTTGAAGGTCGCGCCGGCGACCATCAACACGATGCGCGACCGGCGTCTGGTGGCGCGCCGGCAGCGGCGCTGGTAGCGCCCGGCGCCTACGTTTACGAGCGGTTCACCAGATCACAACAGAATGCGCGCCTGCGATCGGCACTCTGCAGGGTAACTGTGCCAGAGATTGGAGAATCCTTGACGCCTCGCCGCCGAATCCGCTCGCATCGACTTCCAGCCCTTGCCGTCCTCGCTACCGCGCTGGCCAGCCTCATGTGCTCCGCGCCGGCATGGGCCACTGCTGAAAGCTACGGGGAACTCGCCCGCTTCGGGCATACCGGCAACAAAGCCGGCGAGTTCAAGCTCAACGAATTCTCGGCCGCATTCGGCGTTGACCAGACCGAAAGCAACAGCGTCTACGTGGGCGACGAACCGAAAAAGGGCGAATATCGCGTCCAGAAGCTGCAGAGCAACGGCAGCTTCCTCGGTGCGGCGACGTTCACGGCGGAATGCGCCGCCGGCAAAGGCGGCAAATGCATCGAAGGCACGGGCGAACAGGGAATCGAGGGGATCGCCTTCGACACCGTGCTGAACAGCAAAAGCGAATCCGAACGGCGGGTATATGTCCTGGCCGGCTTCGAACGGGCCGAAGGCGCAGCCGTGGACGCAGAAAAGGTGGCTGCCGGCGGTTTGTACGCCTTCTCCACCAAAGTCTCCAGCGAAAAACTTCCCGCGGCCATCGGCACAGGCAGCGAAGGCATGCTCGTGACGCCGGCAACGGACAAGGCGACCTCCGAAGAACCGGCGGGTGCCCTGCTGGAACCGAAAGGCATCGCCGTCGACCCGACGACTCACGAAATCATCGTGGCGGGTCGTGTCGACAAAGGCTCTGCCGCGGGCAGCGAAGGGGGCACGCATCTCGCGCTCCAGCGGATCACCGACGCCGGCGCGCTGGGCGCGCGCTACGTCGACCCGGAACGCGAAACGAGCCAGTTCGTGGAAACGAACTCGCCCGTCGTGACACAGACGGGGCAGGTCCTGATGCAGCGCGGATCCGAGATCCTCGAGATACCGACGAACTTCAGCGCGAGCACGGCCCCCAAGGTCGTCTATCAGCTCGACGCCACCGAGGGCATCGTCGAATTCGGCGAAGAGGGTGAAGAACACGGCGCGGGCCTCTCGATCGCGCCCGAAACCGGCGGCGCTGGCACGCTGTATGCCGACGACGAAGTGGCGCCGGGAACGCCCACCGCGAACGACGGCGTGCTGGCCCTGCACTACGAAGCCGAATCCGGCAGCGAAGAGGTCCACGTCTCGGAGTTCGGGTGGCTGGCCGGGGCGTCCGCGGCGGGCGCGCATCACTGCGCGATCGGCTTCGAAGGCGAATTCGAACCTCCGATGGTGTCCGCAGGAGCGGGCAACAAGGTGTTCGTGCTCGAACCCGGCTTCAACGCCGAAAAACCTGAACCGCAGATCGTCGAGTTCGGCGCCGGCGGTAGCACCGTAGGCTGTCCGCTCGCGACGGCGACAGAACCGCAGGTTCTGATCGAAAAAGTGAAGACCTCGAAAGTCCACGTCGGCAAGGAAGTCACGCTCGGCTCGACCGTGGTGGGCGGAAATGCGCTGAGCGTGGAATGGAGCTTCGGCGACGGCACCAGCAAGACGGTCACAGGCGACGAGCACGAAGAAACGAGCGTGACGCACACGTTCATCAAAACCGGCGTGCTCACCGTCACCGAGACCATCCACGACGACGACCTCGCGACTCCGGAAATCAAAAAGACCACGACCGTGGAAGTCGAAGCCACGCCGCCCAAGGCCGTGTTCGGCTCCAGCGAAGTCGGCGAAGGCGAAGCCACGACGCTCAACGGCGAAGCGAGCACCGACCCGAACGGCTCGTACGGGGAGCCGCTGGAATACACCTGGGAATTCGGCGATGGCTCGAAGTCGGGACCCGGCACGGAAGCCACCGTCAAACACACGTATGCCAAATCGGGCACCTACGTCGTCACGCTGAAGGTCACCGACGCGCTCAAGCTGACGGGCGAAGTCAAACACGAAGTCAAGGTCTCCGGGTCCGCTACCAAAGCCAAAGAACAGAAAGAAAAAGAACAAAAAGAACAAGAACAGCGGGAACGGGAACAGAAAGAAAAAGAAGCAAAAGAACGGGAAGCGAAAGAACAGCAGGAAGCGAAAACGCGCGAAGCGGAAGCACTCGCCAAGAAACGGCAGGAAGAAGAACAGAAAGGCGGCGTCCTGGGCACCAAAGAAGGCGCCCCTGAAGCGACAGTCGCTGGCAGTTCTCTGCAGGTCAGCGCCGCCGGAGCGGTGAGCGTGAAGATCAGTTGCCCCACGGGGGAGGCGAGCTGCACCGGCACGGTGACGCTGCGCACGCTCAGCGCCGTGGTGGCGTCTGCCCGCACCGCCAAGGCGAAGGCCGCGATCCTGACGCTCGGCACAGCCTCCTTCTCAGTGCCGGGAGGCGGCGTGAGCACGGTGACGCTGCACCTGTCCTCGAAGGGGCGCGCACTGCTCGCACGCTCGCACACGCTGCGCGCCAAGGCGACCGTGCTCGCGCACAACCCCTCCGGCGGGACTCACTCCGGGCTGATCGTGGTGACGCTGCACCTCGCGAAGGGCAAGTCCAAGCACTGAGCATGCCGACGGCGCCGGCGGTCCCGCTGCAGTTCGGCGGGTCCCGCCAGCGCCGTCGCGCGGCCTGGCCGCCGTCGCGCGTGAAGCACTTGTGACGTTGATGTGCGAGTAAACAACTCGTGAACAAAACCGCAACCAAAATTGTAACCTCGCGCGGTTGCGAGCATGGAAGTGTACACGCCGGCGGAGGAAATGTCTCTGACCACCTCTGCCGTTGTACCCGTGTAATCTACAGGAGGTAGCTACGCAATGAGTGGACTTTCTGCGCGCCGGGCTCTGTCGGCGTGCGCGCTTTCGGTGGCTGTTGCCGCCTTCGCGGTGCCTGGCACCGCAAGCGCTAAGGGAAAAAAAGGCGTTGTCAAAGAAAACTGTTCGTCTGAAACGGCGATCAAGGGCGAAGGCTCGTCGGCCCAGAAGGTCGCACAGCAGAACGTGTGGATCCCTGGTTTCGAGACGAGCGCAAACTCGGCTGCCTGCAGCGGCACGCAGGGCGGCAAAAAGACGCCGGCGATCACGTACGCGCCGGAAGGCAGCGGCGCCGGGCTGAAGGCGTTTGGCGCGGAAAAAGAACCTATTTTCCACGGTAAAACGGTCCAGTACGCCGGCACCGACGAACCGCCGAACGAAACGCAGAAAAACGAAATCGAAGCTCACGAGGCAACGCCGGGCGCGGAAAAAGAAGCGCTGTACAGCCTCCCCGTCCTGCAGTTCTCGGTGACGGCGATCGTGCACCTGCCGCATGGCTGCACGGCCACGAGCGCGAAGGCGACCGGCCGTTTGGCGCTCGGCAACGAAACGCTGAACAAGCTGTGGCTCGACCAGATCAAAACGTGGGGCGAACTGGTTGCCACCGAAAAAGCAGAAAACCCGGCCAACGCCGACAGCATCACCGGCACGGGCTGCGCGGAAGCGAAAATCAAGCACATCGTGCGCCTGGACCAGTCGGGCACGACCCATGTGTTCAAGAAGTACCTCGGCCTGATCAGCACCGAAAAAGTTCCGTTCGAAAACGTCAAACACGAATCGGTTGGCACTGTCGACTGGGACGAAACGGCTGAAGGCGCAGAAAACACGTCGTGGCCCGTCGCGGATGAAGTCATCCGTCCGGCGGCCAAAGGCGGCGGCGAAGTGGCGAAGCTCGTGGCCGAAACCGAAAGCAGCATCGGCTACGTGAACCTGCCCGAAGCCCGCGCATCGAAATTCGTCCCCGGCAGCGAAGGCGGCGAAGGCACGGAACGCTTCTGGGCCGTGCTCCAGAACAGCGGCACTGCAAGTGAAACGAAAGCCGCCAAGAAGCAGAAGTACGCAGATCCCGCGACCAACGGCGACGTCGCTGCGAAAGCAAACGCCAACTGCGTCAAGGAGAAGTACACCAACGGTAAAGGCACCAAGTTCCCGCCGAAGTCGGCCAAAGGCCTGTGGAACGACGTGACCACCGAAACGAAGGAGAAGGCGTACCCGCTGTGCGGTCTGACGTATGATCTCGCGGTGACCCCGTTCAAACTGTTCGTCGAAGCGCCCGCGGAAGGGCAGGCGACGACGGTTGTCGACTACCTCGGCTACGTGCTGAACGAAGAAGCTGAAGGTGGCCAGGTGAAAATCGAAGGAAACGACTACGAAAGGCTCCCGGCGAAGCTCGACAAGGAGGCCAAAGCAGGCCTGGCAGAAGTATCGGAATAAGGACCGCACGAAGCGCGTCCTGACGGCGAAGGATCGCCGCGCATGCAGTAATCGGCGGAGCAGCTGAGCAGCGAGGAACGGGCCGCCCCAGGGATGGGGCGGCCCGAGTCTTGTCAGGAGAGCTCGGGGTAGCGCGAGCATCGGGGTCGGGCATCACAGGATCTCGACATCCATCCGCGCCAGAGGCGCGATGATGCGGGTCCATGGCGATCAGCAAGGAAGCGGCTGGCACGCCGGCTACGAGGTTCGGTGCTGAACGGCGAGCGGCGCCCTGGCGTGGTGGTGCGGTGGGTGGTTTGGGGGAGGTGCGTGGTCCGGCTGCGTGTTTGCGGCGGGATGCGTTGTTTAGGCGGTTGTTGTTGGTGGGGGATGTTGTTGCGATTGTTGGTGCGTTTTTGTTGACTGTGGGGTTGTCGGCGCGGTCTGTGGAGTTGACGTGGGCTGGGGTTGCGGCGGTGCCGATTTTGGTGGTGGGGGCGAAGTTGACTGGGTTGTATGATCGGGATGAGGCGTTGTTGCGTAAGACGACGTTGGATGAGGCGCCGCGGTTGTTTCAGTTGGCGACTTTGTGTTCGTTGGTGGCGTGGTTGACGGGTGGGTTGTTGGTGCGGGGGGCGTTGGATCGTCATGAGGCGTTGTTTTTGTGGTTGGCGTTGTCGGGTGGGTTGATCTTGGCGCGGGCGCTGGCGCGGGTGGTGGCGTTGCGGTTGGCGCCGGCGGAGCGGTGTTTGTTCATCGGGGATGCGGTTTCGGCGGAGACGATTCGCTCGAAGCTTGGGCATGGTGGAGTGAAGGCGGAGGTTGTCGCGCATCTGGATTTGGATGAGGTCGCGTTGTGGTCGACGGACAGTTTTTCGGAGGCGCGGTTGGCGGAGATCAGGGATTTGGCCCAGACGCTTGATGTGCACCGGGCGATCATCGCGCCGCGGAGCGTTGATGGGGGGGAGATGTTGAATCTGGTGCGCACTTTGAAGGCGGTTGGGGTGCGGGTCAGTGTTTTGCCGCGGTTGTTGGAGGTCGTGGGTTCCTCGGTCGAGTTCGATGATCTGCATGGCGTCACGGTGATGGGTGTCAGGCGGTTCGATCTGACGCGTTCTTCGGCGGCGTTCAAGCGGGTGTTCGACTTGCTGGGGGCGTTTTTGGGTTTGCTCGCGGTCTCGCCGCTGCTGGCTGTGACGGCCGTGGCGGTGAAGCTGGAGGATGGTGGCCCGGTGTTCTTTCGCCAGCAGCGGGTCGGCCGGCATGGGCATCGTTTCCGGATGGTGAAGTTCCGCACGATGATCGTGGACGCGGAGGCTTTGAAGGACGGGTTGCGTGACCGTAACGAGGCGCAGGAAGGTTTGTTCAAGATCCGCGAGGACCCACGGGTCACGAGGGTCGGGAGGCTGCTCAGGCGTAGCGCGCTTGATGAGCTGCCGCAGCTGTGGAACATCGTCCGCGGCGAGATGAGCCTCGTGGGCCCCCGGCCGCTGGTACTGGATGAGGATCAGCGCATCGAGGGCTGGCACCGCCGCCGCCTGGAGCTGACCCCCGGGATGACCGGGCCGTGGCAGATTCTCGGCCCCGCCCGCGTGCCGCTCAGAGAGATGGTCGCGATCGACTACCTCTACCTCGCCAACTGGTCGCTATGGACCGACATCAAGATCCTCCTACGCACCATCCCCCACGTACTACAAAAACGCGGACTCTAAGAACCAGCCTCGGCTCCACGCGCGGCCGCACCCCAGGACTTCTAGAGCCGACCCCTGGCCGCGCGCCAGATCGACAGGCCGAGGATCGCCACCACTGCGGGCGGCATCAGCCACCAGGCGTTGGCGCCGGCGGCGCCGACCAGCGCGGTGAGCGCCAGTGCGAGCACCACTCCGATCGCCGTCCGCCAGTCGTCGCCGACGACGAACTCCCACACGCCCGCGAGGAGCGCCTCGAGGCGGGTCATGCGCTCATCCGTGCCTGATCGCCAGTGTCGGCGGGTACGGTCGCGACCTTCGCGACTGCGGACGCCTGGACCGCGCGTCCCACCGTCCAGGCCATCGCGACCGCCGTCAGCAGCACCCCGGGGACGATCGCCAGCAGCGCCGCGTCGCCCCCCGGCCAGCTCGCTCCAGCCCCCTCGGCCCCCCAGAACGTCCCGAACGAGGTGAGCATCACGCCGACCGCGAACTTCATCGTGTTCTCGGGCACTCGCGCGAGCGGCGCGCGCGCGGCGGCCCCGGCCGCTGCGACCAGCAGCACGGCCAGCCCGGCCGCGGCCGCGGCCAGCGGGATGCGGTGCTGGTTGGCGCCGAACGTGAGCACGATAAACGCCACCTCCAGGCCCTCCAGCAGCACGCCCTTGAAGGCGATCGTGAAGGCGTAGCCATCGAAGGCGGCGCGCCTTCCGCCGGCGGTCCTTGCCGCCTCGGCCTCCTCCCTGAAGATCTCGAGCTCGTCGTGCTTGGCCTTCAGGCCGCTGGCGCGCAGGATCGCCTTGCGCAGCCACTGCAGCCCGAAGATCAGCAGCAGGCCGCCGACGAAGACTCGCAGCACGTCGATCGGCAGCGACGTGAGCGCTGGTCCCAGCGCCCCCACGATCACGGCCAGCGCCACCGCCGCGGCTCCCACGCCGCTCATCGCCGAGGACCAGCTGCGCGTGGCTCCGACGGCGAGCACGATCGTGAGCGCCTCGACCGCCTCCACGGTGCACGCGAGGAACACCGAGATCGCGAGTCCCGCCTCTGCGCCGCTCATGCGCCCAAGACTTCTGCAATGGCCATGGACCGCAGGCTAGAGCAGGATCCACAGGATCGGCGCTCGCGTGGCGGCGCTACTCGATCAGGTCGGGCTGCGGCGTGACGTCGGTGTGAGCGAGCTGCTCCGCGAGGTTGTTGGAGCTCTGCCACGGGCGTCTGTAAACGGCCCAGCTGAGCGCTCCGACGAGGAGCGTCGCGCACAGGATCCAGCCCAGTGCGGTCGTGCCGACGCCCACGTACTTCAGACCGGATGCCGCCACCACGAACGTGATCGCTGGCCTGATGTAGCGGTCGGGGGCGCTCGCGGATAGCAGCGAGCCGACGAGCACGGCAGGCACGCTGCCGATGATCAGCGAGGTCGTGACGCCGAAGTCGACGTGCCCGAAGGCGAGCGCGCCGAGCGCAGCGGCGAGCGTCAGCGGCACCGCCTGGCTGAGGTCGGTGCCGACGAGCTGGTTGGCGCCGAGCATCGGGTACAGGAACAGCAGCAGGATGATCATCAGCGAACCGGAGCCGACCGAGGTCATGCCGACGACGACCCCACCGAGCACGCCGATCGCCACGGTGCGCAGCGGCTTGACGTCGAGGTCGTGGACTACCGCGGTGCGCGTGTGGCCGCCGCGGCGGTCGAGGATGTAGCGCAGCACCATCGCCGCTGCGCCCACCAGCAGCGCCGCGCCGAGCACTATCTCGATGTTTTCCTGCGCGCCTTTGCTATTGCCCATCAGGTGCAGCAGGTATGCCCCCAGGAACGCGCTCGGCACCGAGCCGAGGACCATGAAGCCGACGAGGCGGCGGTTGACGGTCCCTTTGCGCAGGTGCACCGCCGCGCCGAACGGGCGCATGACGACCGCCGCGACGAGGTCGCTGGAGATGGCCTTCGACGGCGTCACCCCGAACAGCAGGATCAGCATCGGCGTCATCAGCGCGCCTCCGCCGGCGCCGGTCATGCCGACGAGGAAGCCGATGATGGCGCTGCCGAGAACGATGTAGGGATCGACGTGCATTGGCTTGATGGCTGACGCGGTCGAAGCTGTGTTTCGAATGTCTGGATCGGCCGAGACCTTCGGCTCCAGCGGCGCATGATACAGCGTTTCTCACGTTGCGGGTGGAATTGACCCGAATTGTGCCTCAGGGTTCCCTACGTGCGGGGGCCCCTGATCGAGGGAGCGCGCGTGTTCAGTGGCGGATGCGTGTCTCGCGGGTGCGGCCCGACCATGGTGCGCTGCGACGCGTCCCGTGGGTGTGCCATGCGCGACGTGCGCCTCTGTGCGGGTCAGCCGCGCAAGCGATGCGTGCTCGCGCCTGCTCGACACTTGTGAGCAGCATCGCGTCGGCGCTTGCTGCGCCGCGGCAGAGAATCACGACGAACGTCGCGATTGCCAGCCAGATGAGGGGGATGAGGATGAAGAGCATGTGAGGTGCCTGCCTACTGCACGTGCATATCCACGGGGACCGTGAACGTCGAGGCGCTCTGGTTATCGGTGGCGGGAGTCCGACCCTTTAGTGCCCGCGATCGAAACCAACAAACGTCGACAGTCGAGCGTGCCGTTCAACCGTCGGCGACGACGGCTTCGAGCGCCGCCGAGACGCGGTCGCACACGAGCTCCGAGGCCCACAGCCGCTGCGCCTCGGCGCGCGCCCTGGCGCGGGTCTGCCCGGGCGCCTCGCGCAGGCGCTCGAGCATCGCGACGATCGCGTCGGTCATGCCCTCCACGTCCCCGGGCGCGACGGCCGCCGCGAGCGCGCGGTCGACGTCCTCGACGGCGCCGACCTCTGTTGTCGCGACCACCGGCACGCCCGAGGCGAGCGCCTCGGCGACGGTCAGCGCGAACGGCTCGAACTTGCTCGCCTGCAGCAGCACGTCGCTGTGTGCGAGCTCCGCCGGCACCTCGGCGGCGGGGATCGAGCCGACGTATTCGCTGTTGGCGCTCGGCAGGTCCTCCAGCAGCTTCCTGTAGTCGGACCACAGCGTCGCGCCGCCGACGACGCGCACGCGGGCCTCGACATCGCGCGTCAGGAGCATCTTCGCGACCGCCACGACGTCCTCGACGCCCTTGCGCGCGGACACCCGGCCGAGCACCAGCACGCGCGGCGGCGCCTCCAGCGGCCGGGTCGTGTCGGCGGCTGCGAAGCGCTCGACCGCGACCGGGTTGGGGATCACGACGGTGTCCTCCAGCGGCACGCCGTAGTCGTGCACCAGGTGGTCGCGAAACACGGAGCTGATGCAGATCACGAGCCGCGCGCGCCTGATGCGCACGCGCTGCACGAGCACGCGCGCCGCCATCACGCTCGCCGCGGTCGCGAACGTGTAGGCGGGCTGGCAGCGCAGGCTGAGCTTGCGCTCTGCCAGCAGGAAGCGCAGCTCGCCGGCGATGTGCGTCGCCGGGTGGATTACCAGCGGCACGCTGCGGGCGAGGCTCGCGGGCATCGCCAGCGCCTCGATGTTCGAGAACTGGAACACCAGGTCGTACGGCTGGCGGCGGTGGCGGCGCACGACCTCGCGGCGGAGCCGCAGCGACGCGCGCGCACGGCTGAACAGGCCCGTGACGAACACGCCGATCATCGTGCGGTTGTACCAGCGCCGCCAGCGCCAGTCGCTGGTCCCCCAGATGAACGTGAGGTTGTCCTTGCCGGCCAGGCGCGGCGGCAGCGGGTGACCCTTGCCGGGGAAGAAGCAGTCGATCGTGTGGCCGCGCCGCGCGAGGCCGTCGAGCAGCTCGATCGCCACGCCGGGCGCGCCGCCGGTGCCTTCGCGCGCGGCCGGTCCGGCGCCGATCCATGCGATTCGAAGCGGGCGTGCCATCGTGCGTATGCGGTCGTGCGCCGCGCTCAGTGCGAGGCCGCCGGCTGCGCGGCGGGGCTCTCGAGGCTGTAGGACAGGGCGGCGAGCTGGGCGCCGGCGATCCGCTCGGCCTCGCGCAACTCGCCCTGCTCGCGGCGCCGGTGGCTGCCGATCGAGCGAGGATGCGCGCGCTGCAGCTGCTCGCGCATCCTCGCGGTCAGGCGCTGGCCGAGATGTGCCGCGATCGCCTCGCCCTGCTCGAGCGGGCGCGCGACCAGGTCCTCGTAGCGGACGCGCAGCACGCGCCCGGAGGCGAGCGCCTCGGGGCGCTCGAAGAAGCGCTCGCTGCGGCTCACCATCTCGCGCCACATCCAGATCGCGCGCACGTACGGGCTGCTGCGCAGGAACGCGCTCTCCTCGCCCTCCGCCACCCACCACGGCACGTACAGCTCGCCGGCGCGCCGGCCGATGAGCGCCTCGTTTGACTCAAGGCCCGCGAGCTTTGCGTCGGTGAGAACGTCGTAGCTGCGCACGAGCGAGTTGGCGACGTCGCGGCCGTCGCGGTAGATGTAGATGAGCGGGGCATCCGCCAAGGCGGCGTAGGGGAGCTCCGGCGCGAACGCGAAGAACGGCTCCTTGTAGATCAGCAGCTCCTGCGTGCGCGTGCTTCTGGCCGCGGCGCGCAGGCCGCGCGCGCGACGGTCGCTGACCCACCACTTGCGCAGCGCCGCCGAGCGGGCGAGGTAGGCGCCCGACTCCAGGTAGTCGGTGAGCGAGCATCTGAAGCTGCGCTGCAGCACCTCGCGCACGTCCTGTGGCAGCTCCTGCGCGGCCAGGTGCGCGATTCCCACTGGCAGTAGGTTGCCGCTGACGCACTCCGCCTCGGGCAGGGCGTCGAGGAACGCCATCAGGAACGTCGTCCCCGACCGCGGCGCCCCCAGCACCACGGCTCGCTGCCCGGCCATCACACCCTGCCCGCGAGCTCGGCGAAGCTCGGCCACAGGCTGACGTCGATCTCGGGGAACGCGTCGAGCAGGCGCAGCACGTCCTCGCTGTAGGCCTGCGTGTAGGCCCTGCGGGTGTCCGTGTCCAGCCGAGGCTTGTCGGGTTGGTGCTTGGGATGCGCTTCGAGGTCGGGCGTGTAGCCGGTGTCCTGGAGGCCGAGGAACTCGAACGTGCGGCGCAGCTCGCGCGCGGGCTCGCGTGTGCAACGCTCGTACTGGAGCACCAGCAGCTGCGAGCGCTCGAAGTGCCGCAGTAGGTTTGACAGCTGTGCGTGGTAGAGGCCGCGCATGAACGCCTCCAGCGGCGCGTAGCGGCTGAGCGGCGCACCGCGCCTGCTGGCCACCGCCGCGTCGAGCTGCAGGCCCGACACGTAGCGCTCCACCGGGTCGCGCAGCAGCACCAGCAGGCGCGCGTCCGGGGCGGCCTGCGCGAGCAGTGGCGCCACCCAGGGGGCACTCAGGTACAGCGGTGTCCACTCGCCCACCTGCTGCGCGCCGTTGCGCGGGAAGTACCGGTGATAGCGCGCGCTGTCCGCCGCCGTGTAAGGGCTTGCGTAGAAGCGGTCGAAATAGTGAAGCTCCTTCGCGCCGGACGGTCGTGTGATTTCCGGATGTGCACTGACCATCGAGAACCACCGTGTTGTTCCGCAGCGCTGCACCCCGACACCGATAAAATGCGGGGGACCCGTCTGCCAACCCTCGGGGCACGGCGGCGGCGGCGGAGGCATGTCGATTCCCCCGTCCGTCGGTAGCGTGCTCTCATACCTGCCCAGCCGCCGCTTGCTCCCCTGAATATGTCTGCGCAGGCGGCCCATCGGAGCTGCCCGCTGCTCGAAGGAGTTTGCGTTAGGCAGGGAGGCAAGCATAGAGCATCCGATACGCTCTGGATGTGATCCGGTGGACCGCATGAGACCGCTCGCGACGAGCGCTCGACGCGCCCCGGCAGGCCACTGAAACACTCATGCGCATACTGGTGACGATGCCGTGGGGAGAGCGTCTCGGCGGCGCCGAGACGATGCTGCAGACGCTGCTCGACGGGGCTCGCGAGAGCGGGCACGAGCTGGAGGTGGTGTTCCTCGAGCCCGGCCCCTGGCCGGAGCAGCTGCAGGCCGCCGGCACGCACGTCGAGGTGGTCTGCGCGGGGCGCCTGCGCGAGCCCCATCGCTGGGTGCTCGCGGTCGCTCGCCTGGCGCGGACGTTTCGCCGCAGGCGCCCGGATCTGATCGTCAGCTGGTCGGCCAAGACGCAGCTCTACGGCGCTCCCGCCGCCGTGCTCGCCGGCATGCGCGGTCGCGTGCTGTGGTGGCAGCATGCGATTCCAACGCGCGGCTGGCTCGACTCGATCGCCACGATGCTGCCGACGATCGCTGTCGGCTGCACCTCGCAGACGGCCGCCGACGCGCAGCGCGTCATGTTCCCCCGGCGGCGCACGTTCGTCGTCGCGGCGGGTGTGCCGGTGCCGTCGCTCGAGGAGCCTCCGCTCGTGGACGACGCGCCCGCAGAGGGGCAGTCTGCGGCGGCGCTGCGGCCGCCCCCCGGCGTGCCGGTGGTCGGCCTCGTGGGTCGGCTGGAGCCGTGGAAGGGGCAGGACCGGCTGCTGCACGCGCAGCGGCTGCTGCACGAGCGCGGACACCGGATTCACACGTTGATCGTCGGCGGCGACGCATATGCACTGTCAACAGTGTACGCGGAGTCTCTGCCGGCGCTGGCGGCGCGCCTCGGCCTCGCACGGGAGGTCACGCTGACGGGCCAGGTGCCCGACGCGGGACCGTACATCCGCCGAATGGACATTCTCGTCAACGCGTCGGACCCGGAGCCGTTCGGGATCGTGATGCTCGAGGGCATGGCCAGGGGGGTGGCGGTCGTGGGTGTGAACGGCGGTGGCGCCGCGGAGATCATCGAGGACCGCCGCACGGGCGTGCTCGCTCGCTCCGGCGAGCCGGTCGCGCTGGCGGACGCGCTCGAAGCGCTGCTGAGCTCGCCAGAGCTGCGGGCGAGCGTCGCGAGCGAGGGCCGCGAGCGCTTCCTGCGGGAGTTCACCGACGTTGCGATGAGCGAGCGCTTCTTCGCGCGGATGCGCGAGCTGATCGAGGTCCGCGATGGATGAGGTGGAGAGTGCGATGGGTGCGGTGGAGAGGCGCGATCAGGGCGATGACGGGCGCGCGATGACCGAGGTGACGATCGTCGCGCACGACATCGGCCCCGTCGGCGGCATGGAGCGCCAGCTGTCGGAGCTGGTGCTGGGATTGCGGGCGCTCGGGCACGAGCTGACGGTGATCGCGCGCACGTGCGAGCTGCCGGCCGGCGCGGGCGTGCGCTTTCACCGCGTCAGGGGTCCCAGCCGCCCGTTCCTGGTGGCGTATCCGTGGTTCGTGCTCGCCGGCTCGCTCGCCTTGCGGAGGTGGCGGCGCGGCGTCGTGCAGAGCACCGGCGCGATCGTGCTGGGCCGCGTCGACAGCGTCGCGATCCACTGCTGCCACCAGTCCTACACGGCGATGCCCGGCCGCCCCACGCGCGCGTCGCGCCTGTACGCCAGGGCGGTGGGCGTCGTCAAGCGCGTCTCCGAACGGCTGTGCGTGCGCGCCAACTCGACGGCGACCTTCGTGTGCGTGTCGGATGGCGTCGCTGCGGAGATGCGCGCGCACTACCCGCATACGGCGGCGCGCGTGGTGACGATCCACAACGGCGTCGACACCGAGCGCTTCGCGCCGGGCCTGCACGACGAGCGGGCCCGCGAGCTGCGCGAGCGCCTGCGGATCGCGCCGGCACGCCGCGTGCTCCTGTTCGTCGGCGGCGACTGGGAGCACAAGGGACTGCGCTGGGCGATCGAGGCGCTGGCCGAGGCGCCGGACTGGGATCTGGTGGTGGCCGGGCGCGGCAACCCCGACGATTACCGCGAGCTGAGCGACCGCCGCGGCGTCGCCGCGCGCGTGCACTGGCTGGGCGTCACGCGCGACGTGCACGCGCTGTACGCCCTCGCCGACGCGTTCGTGCTGCCCTCCAGCTACGAGACCTTCTCGCTCGTCACGTTCGAGGCCGCGGCGAGCGGCCTCGCGATCCTCGCCACCCGCGTGAACGGGGTCAGCGAGCTGATCGAGGACGAGCACAACGGCTTTCTGATCTCCGCGGACGCGCACGCGATCGCCGCGCGCCTGCGCCGGCTCGCCGCCGAGCCGCAGCTGGGCGAGCGACTCGGGCGCGCCGCGCGCGAGTCGGCCCTGCGCTTCAGCTGGCAGGCGATGGTGGCGCGCCACCACGAGCTGTATGAGCGGCTGGCTGGCGCGAGCGCACCGCGTCCGTGAGCATTCGCTCGAGCGGGTCGGTCGCCGCCGGCACCGTGAACAGCCGCTCGACCGCCGCGCGACCGGTGTTCGCCAGCCGGGCTCCCAGCTCGGGGTCCTCGCGCAGCGCTCGCAGCTGCTTGGCGAGCAGCTGCGGCTGGCCCTCGGGGAACGTCAGCCCGCCGCCCGTCAGCTCGATCAGCCACGGGATCTCGCCCGAGTCCGAGCCGACCACCGGGACGCCGCACCACAGCGCCTCGACGATCACCCGGCCGAACTGCTCCTTCCACGTCGGCGTCGTACGCGACGGCAGCGCCAGCACGTCCATCTGCGCGTAGCCGGCGGCCATCTGCTCGTGGCTGAGCCCGTCCACCACGCGCACCTTCGAGCCGGGGATCGACTGCCCCTCGAGCTGCGCGCGCAGCTCGCCGTCGCCGATCAGCACGAGCTCCACGGGCGCGTCCAGCTGGCGCACCGCCGCCAGCAGGTCCGCCAGACCCTTGCTCGGCACGAGGCGCCCCGCGTAGCCGACCGTGAACGGGCGCGGATTCGGTTGTCCACTCGCGCTGGGCGGCCCGGCCTGCTCCGTCTCCCAGCCGGGGACCGCGTGCGGGGCGAACGCCACGTCGCCCGTCGCACCCCACGCCCGCGCGAGTCGCACGGCCGTGTCGGAGCGCGCGGCGACGAACGCTGAGCGGCGCAGCACCCGCCCGCGCATCCAGCGCACCGGGAGCGGCAGCGCGCGGTCGATGTTCTCCGCGCACTGCACGCCGAAGGGCACGTTCGCGCGCGTCAGCACGCGGCTCCACTGCGCCGCCGAGAACGAGAAGGACTCCGCCTCCACGAACGCCACGTCGGGTCGCTCGCGCGCGCAGATGGCGCCGCAGCGGGCCAGGTAGAAGTGCCGCTGCGCGCGGCCGGGCAGGGCCATGCGGGTGGGCCGCAGCGCGCCCTGGAGGCCGTCGAGCGCCTGCGGGGCGACGTCCGTCGCGGCGTACTCGTGGCGCCAGCGGTCGGGGACCACGATCGCGATCTGCCAGCCACGGCGCTGCAGCTCGAGGTAGACCTCCTGGTTGACGCTCACCACCGCTGGGTGGCTGATCACCATTAGCCGCCGCCCGTCGCCGGGGCGCGAGAGGGCGGATGACGGCACGCAAACATCGTTGCACGCCGCGCAACTTCCAGTTTTGTCAGGCACGCTACTCTTTAGCCGCCAATAACTTTGGCGCCTAATATGGCTGATCGCCGGCCCTGGACGGATCCTACCCCGATGAACGATACGACCGACGCCACCGCGATCTTCGCTCCGATCTGGCGGCGCAAGTGGCTGATTCTGACCATCGCGGCGCTGGTTGCGATCGGCAGCTACTTCTACTACAAGCACCAGCCGGCCACCTTCCAGGCGACGACCGAGCTGTACCTCGGGGCGGGCGCGGAAGAACAGTTCAGCGAACGCGGGCTCTCCACCAAGAGCACCACGATCGACGCCGCCACGCAGCCCGAGTTGATCAACGCGCTGGTCGTGGAAATCGTGCGCCAGCGGCTGCGCAAAGAGCACAGTCACATCGCGAAGCTGGCAGCCAAGGGCAAGGTGCGGGCGAAAGCGACCGAAAAGAGTCAATTCGTCACCATCACCACCGAAGCGCGCAACGCCAAGGCGGCGGCGCTGCTCGCGAACACCGTCGCCACCACCTACATCAAACGCCAGCACGCGCAGTTCGAGCGTGGCGTCAAGAAGTCGATCTCGATCGCCCGCCGTCAGCAGCGCCGAATCGAAATACCGCGGGCGGCGAGCAAGGGCAAGGGCGGGAGCAAGACCACCGGGCTCAGCACCTCGGCTGAGATCCAGGCCGCGAGCCTCAGCACCAAGATCAACCAGCTGGAATCACTGCTGACGGTCACGGGCGTCCAGCAGACAAAAGTGGCAAAGCCCCACGCGGCGGTGCTGCTCTCGCCGAAGCCGAAAAAGAACGCCGAGTTCGGTTTTGTCATAGGTCTGCTGCTGGCGTCGATCGCAGCGTTCATCCTCAGCCGCTTCAACCGCCGCCTGCGCACGGTCGCGGACATCGAATCCGTGCTGCAGGCGCAGATCCTGACCGCGCTGCCACACGTGAAGCGGCCGATCATCCACCGCGACGGCGAGCCGACGCCGTCCAAGCCGCTGATCGAGCCGCTGCGCCGGCTGCACACGACGCTGCAACTGCAGGGCGCGGGCAACCACGCCAACGGCGCCACTGCCCACCGCAAGGGACCGCGCTCGATCCTCGTCGTTAGCCCGGACGCCGGCGACGGCGCCTCGACGCTGATCGCGGATCTCGCGCTCGTACAGAGCGAAGCGGGTGAGCGGACGGCGATCGTCGAGGCCGACTTCCGCCGCCCGGTTCAGGGCAGGCTGCTCGGCGTCACCGGCGCGCAGGGGCTCGCCGAGGTGCTGATGGGCACAGCCGCGCTCGCGGAAGTCATGCAGGAGGTGCCGCTGCCGGTGGCCCAGGCGCTCGTCAACCAGCCAGCAGAAGCCGCCGGCGTGGCCACTGCGCTCGCCGGCCCCGGCCCAGGTGGCGTGTCGCTGCTCGTGAGCGGCAGCGCCGCCGCCAACCCGCCCGCGCTGCTCGCGAGCGCGGGCATGGCCGAGGTGCTGCGCTCCGTCGGCGAGGACTACGACCGCGTGCTGATCGATGCGCCCTCGCCGCTCGAGGTCAGCGACGTGATGCCGCTGCTCGGCGTCGTCGACGCGATCGTGCTCGTGGCGCGCGCGAGCCACACACACGAGTCCTCGGCGCGGAGCTTGCGCGAGCTGTTGGCTCGAACGCCGACGGCGCCGGTGCTCGGCGCCGTCGCCAACGCGGCTTCGGCCAAGGACATCGCCAAGCATGGCATCTCCTCCGGGCAGAGCATCCAGCGCTGGCCCGGCAGGCTGATGCGTAGGTGAGGACCACCTAGATGAGGCTGTCCAGTGGGGTCGCGGGGGCGCATCCCGCCGTGGTCAACCGGCGCATCCAGGATCTGCTCGCGATCGCCGCGATGGGGCTGGGGGCGTTTGCGATCGCGCTTGGCATCGTCGTGGCGGAGCCGAAGCCGGATCTCGCGCTGATCGTCGGCGCCCTCGCCGGCGGGCTCGTCGTGTTTCTGCTGGTCTCGAGTCCGCGGCTCGATTTGACCGTCCTGTTCCTCGGCTTCTATCTCGGCTGCATCGGCGGGCCGATCAAGCTCATCAGCCAGGGCGGGCTCGTCACCTCGGCGCTGCAGAACGTGCTGATCCTCGCGGTCCTGCTCGGCCTGCTGCTGCGGATGATCGTGCAGCGGCGCCCGCTGCGCCTGCCGCCGCTCTCCGGCTGGGTGCTGGCGTTCGTGTTCGCCGTCCTGATCGAGGCGTTCAACCCGAAGACGGGGGGGGTCCTCAAGAGCTTCGCAGGCTTCCGCGAGCAGCTGCAGTGGGTGCCCTTCTTCTTCTTCGGCTACATCCTGATCCGCTCCAAGGCGCGCCTGCGCAAGGTGTTCCTGGTGCTGGGCGTGATCGCGCTGGCCAACGGCATCGTGTCCACGTATCAGACGCAGCTCAGTCCGCAGCAGGTCGGCAGCTGGGGTCCGGGCTACGCCGCCAAGGTGTTCGAAGGGCACCGCAAATACTCGAGCGAAGGGGTTGCGCGGGTGCGCCCGATGGGCCTGGGCGACGACAGCGGCGTCGGCGCCGGCTTCGGCGACATCGCGCTCGTGGGCACGTTCGCGCTGATCGCGACGATGCGCAGGCGCCGCTGGGCGGCGATGCTGCTGTGCCTGGGCGCGATGGTCGCGATCGCGACCGGCCTCGGGCGCCTGCAGGTGGTCGGCGGCGTGCTCGGCCTGATCGTGTACATATTGCTCAGCTCGAGCGCCGGCAGGCGTGCGTCGCGCCCGCTCCTCGCCGCCCTGATCGTCGCGGCGATCGCGATCCCGGTGGGCCTGCTGTTCATCTCGGCTGTCGGCGGCGGCGTGTTCTCGCGCTACACGAGCATCTCTCCCGGCCAGGTCTCGGGAACGACCACCAGCTACAAGCAGGGCGAGCTGCTGACGATCCCACGCGATCTCGCTGCCGCTCCGTTCGGCTTCGGCCTCGGCACCGCCGGCCCCGCCAAAGGCTTCGGCGGCCAGGTCACCGAAGAGCTCGAAGGACACAACGTGAACGCGGAGACGCAGTACAACTTCCTCGTGGACGAAACGGGGCTGCCGGGGCTGATCGCCTGGACCGGCTTCGCGATCGCGCTGGCGCTGCTCGCCGTCACGCGCCTGCGCTTCATCGTCGACCACGAACTGCAGGTGTATCTCGCCGCCGCGTTCGCGCCGGTGATCGCGATGTTCTTCATGGGCTTCGACGGGCCGGTGTCCGGCAGCGAGTCCAACGGCTCCTACTTCTGGCTCGCCGCCGGCATCGCCTCCTACTGGCTCGCCGGCCCCGGCTGGCAGCTCGCCCGGCGCAAGGCCGCGCCGCCATTCGTCACGCAGAGCGAGGCAGCGGTCCCGGTATGAGCACGCCCAAGCGCTCGATGCGCGCGCAGCTCGACCTGCTGATCGGCGACAAGCGCCGCCTGATCGTGTCGCTGTCGGTGTGCTCGATCATCTCCGGCTTCACCGAAGCGGGCACGCTCACGGTGATCGCGCAGGTCGCCGCGTCGCTCGTGGACCGCTCAAAGAAGGTCAGCTCCAAGAGCGGCTTGTTTCACATCAACGCCCCGATCCACACGCTGCTGTGGGTGGGGCTCGCGTTCGCGCTGGCCAGGTTCCTGCTGCAGTGGCCGCTGTCGGTGCTGCCGGCGCGGATCGCCGCCGACGTGCAGGCGGGCCTGCGCACGCGCGTGTTCCGAGCCTTCACGCGCGCGTCGTGGGACGTGCAGTCGCGCGACCGCGAGGGGCAGCTGCAGGAGATCATGACCAGCCAGACCAGCCAGGCGACCGGCGGCGCGCTGCAGGCGACGGGCATCATCACCTCCTCGATCAACTTCTTGATCCTGATGGGGATCGCGGTCGCGCTGAACCCGGTGGCGGCCGGCGTGGTGTTCGCGATCGCGGTGGCGATGTTCGCGGTCCTGCGGCCGCTGCGCCAGCTCGGTGCGCGTCGCAGCCGCGAACTGTCGCAGGCCCAGATCGGCTATGCCGGCGGCATCGCCGAGGCCAACCGCCTCGCCGAGGAGTCGCAGGTGTTCGGCGTGGCCGGCGCGCAGTACGAGCGCGTCGCCGCGCTGTTCCGGCGCTGCCGCGACCTGTTCTTCAAAACGCAGCTGATCGCGAAACTGGCTCCAAACCTTTATCAGAGCCTGATCTACGTGCTGATCGTCGTGGCGCTGTTCGCGTTGCAGGCCAGCGGCGCGGCCAAGCACGCGGGCGCGCTCGGCGCGGTGATCCTGCTGCTCGTGCGCGCGGCGCAGAACGGCCAGTCGATCCAGGGCTCCTACCAGGCGCTGCAGCAGTCGCTGCCGTTCATCGACCGCCTGCAGCAGGCGGAGCAGCGCTACTCCCAGAGCAGCCCCGTCGACGCCGGCCGCGAGCTCGCGGCCGTGCGGACGCTGTCGTTCGAGCGCGTGTCCTTCGCCTACAACCCCGGGCGCCCGGTGCTGTCGGACATCAGCTTCACCGTGCGCGAGGGCGAGGCGATCGGCGTCGTCGGCCCCTCGGGCGCGGGCAAGTCGACGCTGATCCAGCTGCTGCTGCAGCTGCGCGACCCCGGCGGCGGGCGCTATCTGGTCAACGGCGAGTCCGTCAAGGAGTTCGCGCGCAAGGAGTGGCAGCGGCTCGTCGCGTACGTGCCCCAGGAGCCGCGGCTGCTGCACGCGACGGTCGCCGAGAACATCCGCTACTTCCGCGACATCCCCGACGAAGACGTCGAGCGGGCGGCGCGCCTGGCGCGCATCCACGAGGACGTGACCGGCTGGGCCGACGGCTACGACACGGTCGTCGGGCCGCGCGCGGACGCCGTCTCGGGCGGCCAGCAGCAGCGCATCTGCCTCGCGCGCGCGCTCGCCGCGCGTCCGCAGGTGCTCGTGCTCGACGAGCCAACGAGCGCGCTCGACCCCCAGTCAGAGCGGCTGATCGGCGAGTCGCTGATCGCGCTCAAGCACGAGCTGACGCTGTTCGTCATCGCCCACCGCATGTCCACGCTCGACATGTGCGACCGCGTGATGGTGATCCTCGACGGCCACCTCTCGGCGTTCGACACGAAAGCGGAGCTGCAGGAGCACAACCACTACTACCGCACCGCCTCGACGATCGCCGCGGGTGCGCCCGGAGGGGCGCTGCCTTGACGGGTCAGCTGCCCGACTTCTTCATCATCGGACAGGCCAAGAGCGGCACCACCGCGCTGTACGAGATGCTCAGGCGCCACCCGCAGATCTTCATGCCGCCGGGCAAGGAGCCGTGGTACTTCGCGACCGAGCTGCACGAGCGCACGCCGCCGCGGCCGGAAGGCACGCCGCAGACGCTCGAGCAGTACGCGGCGCTGTTCGCGGGCGCGCATCCCGGACAGCGGGTGGGGGAGGCCTCGGCGCTGTACCTGTGGTCGCGCACCGCCGCGGGGCGGATCGCCGCGGTGGCGCCCGACGCGCGCATGATCGCGATCCTGCGCGAGCCCGCCAGCCTGTTGCGCTCGCTGCACATGCAGTTCGTCGAGACCTACATCGAGACCGAGGCCGACCTGCGCCGCGCGATCGAGCTCGAGGCCGAGCGCCGCGCCGGCCGTAGCATCCCCCCCTACACGTACTGGCCGCAGGCGCTGCTCTACTCCGAGCACGTGCGCTACGTGGAGCAGCTGCGCCGCTATCACGAGCTGTTCGGGCGCGAGCGCCTGCTGGTGCTGATCTACGACGACTTCCGCCGCGACAACGAGGCCACGGTGCGCGAGGTGCTGCGCTTCCTGGAGGTCGACGACGAGCACCCGATCGACCCGCTGGAGGCCAACCCGACGGTGAGCGTGCGCTCCGAGCGCATCCACCATCTCGTGCACGCCGTCTCGGTCGGCCGCGGGCCGGTGTCGCTGGCGGTGAAGGCCGGCCTGAAGGCGGTCACGCCGCAGCAGCTGCGCCGCGACGCGCTGCGGGCCACGCAGCGGCGGCTCGTGTACCGCGATCCGCAGCCGCCCGACGAGGCGCTGATGGCGGAGCTGCGCAGCCGCTTCAAGCCGGAGGTGCGGGCGTTGAGCGAGTACCTGGATCGCGACCTGGTCAGCATGTGGGGCTATGACCGTGTCGAGTGAGCCCGCAGTCCCGGAGATCGCCGCCGGCCAGCGCCTGCCGGACTTCTTCATCGTCGGCCACGCCAAGTCGGGGACGACCGCGCTGTACCGGATGCTCAGGGGGCACCCGCGGATCTACATGCCCGACGCCAAGGAGCCGTGGTTCTTCGCGACCGACATGCGCCCACGCTTTCAGCCGCCGCGGGCGGGGCCGCTGCCGGAGACGCTCGCGGAGTACCTGACGCTGTTCGCGGACGCGCGCCCCGACCAGCGCGCCGGCGAGGCGTCCTCGTCGTATCTGTGGTCGCGGACGGCCGCGCGGCGGATCGCCGAGGTGCAGCCGCAGGCGCGCATCATCGCGATCCTGCGCGAGCCCGCGAGCTTCCTGCGCTCGCTGCACCTGCAGCTCGTGCAGACGCACGTGGAGAGCCAGAACGACCTGCGCAAGGCGCTGTCGCTCGAAGCCGCCAGGGCTGCCGGGCGGCGGATCCCGCGCCGCTCGCACCGCCCGCAGCTGTTGCAGTACGCCGACCACGTGCGCTACGTCGAGCAGCTGCGCCGCTACCGCGAGCTGTTCGCGCCCGAGCAGGTGCTGGTCCTGATCTACGACGACTTCCTCGCCGACAACGACGCCACCGTGCGCGGCGTGTTCCGCTTCCTCGACGTCGATGAGTCGCACCCGATCGAGGTGCAGAAGGCCAACCCGACCGTGCACATGCGCTCGCAGCAGCTGGATGAGCTGGTGCACGCGGTGTCGGTCGGCACCGGTCCCGCGGCGCGTGCGGCCAAGCGCGCGGTGACGGCGCTGACGCCGACGACGCTCAGGCGCGGAGCGCTCGCGCTCGCCCAGAATCGCGTCGTGCACCGCAGCCCGCGGCCGGTCGACGAGCAGCTGACGATCGAGCTGCGCCGGCGCTTCAAGCCCGAGGTGCAGGCCCTCGGCGAGTACCTGGGCCGCGACCTCGTCGCGCAGTGGCGCTACGACGAGCTCGATTGAACGCGCGCGCCCAGGCGCGGCACGGCGAGCCAGTTGATGATGCCTTCGCCGGTCGCGGGCTCCGGGTGCGCGAACGGGCCGGCGCCGGTCGCGGAGAAGATCACGTAGTCGAGGTCCGACAGCAGCTTCCACAGCGCCTGCGAGCTGGCGCCGTACACCTCCGCGGCGCGCGGCACGTGCTCGAAGATCACCAGCGGGCGCTCGCGCACGAGCAGCCCGCGTCCGCCTTCCAGCACGGCCAGCTCGGCGCCCTCGACGTCGATCTTGATCGCCGCCGGCCGCACGCCCGCGAGCTCCGCGTCGAGCGTCGAGACCCGCACCTCGATCAGCTCCGGCTGGCCGCGCTCGTCGTTGATCTCGGGGTTGCGGCGCAGCCCGCTCCAGCCGTCCAGCGCCCGGTAGTGACAGAACTCCGCCCGTCCGGGGCTCGCGCCGAGCGCCATCTGACGGCAGTCCACGCCCGGCAGCTCGCGCGCCAGCTCGGCCGCGAGGCTGGGGATCGGCTCGAACGCGATGTGCCGCGCCGCTGGCGCGACGCGCAGCGCCTCCCTGAGCACCTGGCCGCGGTTCGCGCCGATGTCGACGTAGGTGGAGTCGGCGCGCAGCACCGCCGCGAGCACGGCGCTGACGGCGACCGCCTCGTGTTCGGCGCGCCGTGCCGCGGGGTTGACCGCCGCCAGCAGCTCGGGACGGTCCAGGCGCCGCGAGACCGCGCCGACGGCGCGGCGCAGCCGCCCTGCGGCGCTCGCCCTCATCGCTCAGCCTGCCTGTGCGGCCATCGGGCGCCCGCGCGGCGCGATCGCGGTGGCACGCGGTCTGAGCGCCCCGAACACGAGTGTCCACGGCAGCTGCAGCAGCGTCGTTGCGAGCGAGCGCTCAGGTGGCGCGGAGGCGCGCGGATTCAGCGCGACGACGTCCGAGCGGATCAGGCGGTTGCCCTGCAGCGGAAAGCCCGTGCGCAGCGCGCTCAGGTCGGGGACGTCGGCCGCGCAGCCGCTGCGCTCGAGGATGCAGCGCACGATCCCGGCCGGGTCCGCCACGAAGTCCTCGTGGCGCAGGAACATCCGCCGCGCGCGCGGCTGGCGCAGGAACACAAACAGCGAGACCAGATACGTGAGCCACAGGTACGCGTTCGTGGTCAGCTCGTTGAAGCTGCGCTCCGGGACGTCCTTGCGCCCCAGAGACGCCACGACGCTGTGCGGATCGCGCACCAGGAAGATCAGGTGCAGATCGATCCCCGCGACATGCTGCAGCTCGCGCGCGCGCAGCGGGTAGTGGCCGGTGTCGACGACGTGCGCGACGCCGGCCGTCTGCGCGATCGCGCGGTACAGCTCTTCGTTGACGCGCCGGTAGCGCTCGCGCAGTCTGCGACGGGTCGCGAGGCGGCGCCCGCGAAACAGCGCGGATGAGCGCTCCAGGTAACGGTGCGCCTCGCCGCCGAACAGCTCCTCGGCGCTCGGCACGAGCTCGCGCACATCGCTCCAGAAACGTTCCCGATCCTCGCCGTCAAGCTGCGGCCTGCCGCGTTTGAGCAGCCACTTGTCGAGCTCGCCGGCATGGAACACGCCGTCGCAGTTGCCGAGTGTGACACCGAGAATCGTGCTGCCGCTGCGGCCCGCGCCCATCACATATACGACCTGCGGCCGCTGTGGGGATGGCGTCCCCGAAGACGCGGACGTCGAGCGCTCGGCCATGGATTGGCCAGCGTAACAGACGGCCTGCTGTAGCATCCACTGGCGATGACAGCAACGAGCTCAGTGCTGATGGTGACACCGCGCTGGGCACGAGACGGCGGTGTCGGCGCGCACGTGGAAGCCAGCGCGGGCGCGCTCGCCGAGAGCGGCCGGCGTGTAACGGTGCTCGTCGCGCGGGTCGAGAACGAGCGCGTGCCGGCGGGTGTGACAATTTGTCAAAGCCCTGGGCTGTTCAACGCGGGCGCGTCGATGCAGGCGCGCTTCGGCGAGGCGTTGTCAAGTGAGCCCGGCGTGATTCACCTTAATCAGCTGGACGACCCCGATGTTGTGAAATTCCTGCAACGCAGCGCACCCGTGGCGATCAGCTCGCACGGGTATCTGGCGTGCACCTCGCGCGTGCACTACTTCCGTCCCGGACACGAGTGTGCACGCGCGCATGGGCCAGGATGCATCCCGAACCTCGCGATGTGCGCCCACAAACGCAACCCGCGCACGCTGCCCACCGCCTACCGGACGGCGGGGCGCGCGCTCGCGGCGCTCGAACAGGCCGACCTCGCGATCTCCTACTCGAGCGCGGTCGACCGCCACCTCGCCGTCAACGGCCTGGAGCAGCGCAGGGTCGTGCCGTACTTCCCGACCGTATCCGTCAGGGCCGGTTCCGGGCACGAGGGTCGCAGGCGCGTCGTGTTCGCGGGACGGATCGTGACCTCGAAGGGCATCGCCACGCTGATCCGCGCAGCGCGCGAGGTCGACGGCGAGTTCGTCGTCTGCGGCGACGGCTGGCAGCTGCCGGCGATGCGCAAGCTCGCGCGGCGGCTGGGCGTGCAGGACAGGATCGACTTCAAGGGCTGGCTCGACCCGGACGGCCTCGCGCAGGAGATGGCCGAAGCCTCCGTCGTGGTCGTGCCGTCGCTGTGGCCGGAGCCGTTCGGGATCGTCGGGATCGAGGCGTTCGCCGCCGGGCGCCCCGTCGTCGCGAGCGCCACGGGCGGCATCGGCGACTGGCTCGACGACGGCGTCTCGGGGCTCAGCGTCGCGCCCGGGGACGCTCCAGCGCTCGCGCGCGCGCTCAGCGAGCTGCTCGACGACCCCGAGCGCCAGCGCGCGATGGGCGAGGCCGGCAGGGCCTCGGTGGCGGAGCGCTTTTCGCTCGCGCGCCACGTCGAGGCGATCGCCGAGGCCTATCAGGCCGCGCGCGAGAACTGGGAGTCGCGCCGTCCGAGCACCGCGGCGAGCGTCTCGGCGACGACCTCGGCGCTGTAGGCGACGCTCAGGCGCTGCTCCGCGAACGCGCGTCCGCGCGCGCCCAGCGCCTCGCACCGGGCCTCGTCGGCGAGCAGCGCCGCGAGCGCGTCGGCGAGCGCTGCGGCGTGCGGCGCCACGACCTCGGCCGCCTCCGCCAGTACGAGCTCCTGCCACGTGCGCGGGCCGTCGAGCGCGACGACCGGCCGCCCCGACGCGAGCGACGCGGCGAGCGTGCCCTTGCGCGACGTCGGACCGGGGGAGGCGGCCGACAGCAGCACCTCGCAGCCTGCCAGTGCGTTCGACAGCTCGCCCGCGGCGAGCGTGCCGGTGAACGACAGCGCCGGCGCGAGCCCGCGATCCCGCGCGCCCTGCTGCCACGCGCGGCCTGGGGGAGAGCCGGCGCCGGGCGCGCCGAGCAGGCTCAGCCGCGCGTCCACCCCGCGGTCGGCCAGCAGTCGCAGCGCGTCGAGCACGAGCGACGCGGCGGCGCCCTGATAGGCGTAGCCGAACAGCCCCAGCAGGCCGCGCTGCGGGCGCTGGCCGGGGTCCGGCGCCGGCAGGTTGGAGAACACCGGCGCGACCGCTACCGGGCGCGTCGGCAGCCAGCGCCTGGAGGTGAGCCACTCGGCGCGGAAGTCGGTCGTCACGATCGCCGCCCGCGACGCGCGCATCAGCTCGATCAGGACCGCGCGCTGGCTCAGCGCCCACACGTTCGTGCGCCACGCGCCCAGCTGCCAGCCGTAGGCGAACTCGTGCATCAGCGTGACGAGCGGCAGGCCGGTGCTGCGCACGGCGCTGAGCACTGGACCCAGCAGCAGCGGCACGCCGCGGTGCGCGTACGCGAACGCCGAGTAGTGCAAGAGCACCGCGTCCGCTTCGATCTGCTCCAGCTCCAGCTCCAGCGCCCGCGTCCACTCGCGCAGGTCCGCGCGCGCCGAACGCAGCGAGCCCTCGGGCCGCCTGACCCAGTGCATCGAGCACGACACGTGCTCGTGCGCGAGCGCGCCCGCGAGCACGGTCGCGTGGTCGCGCATCCCGCAGGGGTCGGTGGCGGACATGCCCACGACGGCGAGCGCCGTCATCTCAGCCATCGAGCAGCTCCCCCCGGTAGACGCCGGCGATCGCCTCGCTGAGCGCGTCGCGGTCGCCCGTCGGCACGATCAGGCCGCTGCGGCCGGGGTCGACCAGCTCCTTCATGCCCGTGTCCTCGCTGACGATCACCGGCACGCCGCACGCGAGCGCCTCCGCGGGCGCGTACGCGAAGCCGTCCTCGTAGGCGGCGTGCACACACAGGCGCGCATCGGCCAGCACCGGCGCGGGGTCGCCGGGCGCGACGCTGATGCGCGGATCCGCGGCGACGGCGCGCTCGAGGAAGCGGCGCATCGCGCGCGTGCCCCAGCCTCCGACCAGCACCAGCCTGAGATCCTGCTGCGGCAGGCGCCCGATGGCGTCGATCAGCAGCGGCACGCCCTTGTGCACGGACAGGCTGCCGACGTACACGACGTCGAACGTGTCGTGCGATGGCGATGCGGTGCTGGCGCCGGAGCTGGTGTCGGCGGGGGAGTTGGTGTGGGCGCCGGCGCCGGGCGGCGCGAAGCGCGGATGCGGCGTCAGCGGGAAGCACAACAGCTTCGCCTCGGGGAAGCCCTCGGCGAGGAACGAGTCGCGGATGTAGCGCGAGGCGACGTGGATGCGGTCGGCGCACGCGTACTCGGCGAGGTTGCGCCGCAGCAGGTGCCGCGGCCACGGGCGCTCGATCGGGTACTGGCTGTGCGCCAGCTCGTGCTGGCGGACCAGATGCCGGTAATGCGAGTTGGCCGCCACCAGCGTCAGCGACCCCCAGCCCGCGCGCTCGGCGGCGCGAAACTGGGCGATGGCGGTGCCGTTGAACGCGATCAGGTGCTCGCTGCCAGCGCTGCCAGCGCTGCCGGCACGGTCGCCCTCGCTGCGCTCGCCCAACGCGCGGGCGGCGTCGGCGTCGAACTCGACGCTCTGCGCCCACATGCGCCACGCCAGCGAGCCGCGCAGCGCCGGCGCGATCGCGCGATCCAGCGCATGGCGGGCGCGCGCGCCGGGGGGGCGGGCGGCGGCGGCGAGCGCGTCGGAGCCCTTGTGGATCGCCGTGGCGGGCTGGCCGGCGCGCGCGAGCGCGTCGAGCAGCTCGCGCAGATGGCGCCCGAGCCCGCCCGCGTCGAGCCGCGCCGGGCAGGAGACGGTGACGCGCCCGTGCGGCAGCGTCGCCTCCTGCGCGCGTTCGGCCTGGGCGCGCCACTCGGCGTCGAGTGCGTGCGGCGCTCGCTCGCTTGCCGCACCCGGCTCGCTTGCTGCGTTCGGCCCACTCGCGACGTCCGGCTCACTCGATTGCGTCATAGCCCCACAGCGCGATCAGGTCGCGGTCGAGGTACTCGCCGAGCGCCTGCACCTCGGGCTTGAAGCGTCGGCGCAGATCGGCCATCAGCCGCGCGTCGGCGGCCGGCGGCTTCCCGTGCACGGCGCGCCGCAGCAGCGGCTCGAGCGCCGTGCGCATGCGCGGCGTCGTCAGCGCCTGCCCTCCCGCGCGCAGCACCCGCGCCGCCGGGCTCTGGCCGCTGCGTACCGCCTGCTTGAGCGCATCCAGGCGCACCGAGCGGACGCCGACGGTGGGGTTGGCCTCGACCGATTCGATCGGCTGGGTGTCGGCGACGTCGAGGAAGCGCAGCACGCGGCGCACGGTTGCCTCGTTGTCGTCGCGGAAGTCGTCGTAGATCAGCACGAGCATCTGCTCTGGGGGGAACACCGCGTCGTAGCGGCGCAGCTGCTCGACGTAGCGGACGCGGTCGGAGTAGATCAGCGCCTGCGGCCGCGCGCAGTTGCGCGGCACGCGACGGCCGGCGCGCCGCTCGGGCTCGAGCGCCAGCGCGCGGTCGAGGCGCTTCTCCGTCTCGACGTGGTTCTGCAGCAGCTGCAGATGCAGCGAGCGCAGGAAGCTCGCCGGCTCGCGCAGGATCGCGACGATGCGCGCGGCAGGCTGGGCGGCGGCGATCGCGGCTGCGGCGTCGCGCGACCACAGGTACAGCGACGATGCCTCGCCGACGCGCTGCTCGGGACGCGCGGGCGCGAACAGCGCCAGGTAGCGGTCGAGCGTCTGCGGCTCGCCGGCGCGCTGCGCGGGGTCGGCGGGACGCAGGTCGCGGGCGTAGAACATCGGCTCCTTGACCTCCGGCATGAAGATCTGCGGATGGCGGCGCAGGATCTCGTAGAGGGCGGTGGTGCCGCTCTTGGAGTGGCCGACGATGAAGAGGTCGGGGATCCTCTGCGGCGAGCTCGCGGGCGCCGGCTCAGCCGAGCTCGTCATAGCCCCACAGGCCGACGAGATCGCGGTCCAGGTACTCGCTGAGCGCCACCACCTCCGGCTTGAAGCGGCGGCGCAGCTCCGCCATGAGCTCCTCGTCGGGCGGCGGCGGCGCGCCATACACGGCGCGCCTGAGCGTCGGGTAGTAGAGCTTCTCGCGCAGGCGCCGTGTCGTCAGCGCCTTGCCGGTGTCGCGCAGCGCGCGCGCCAGCGGACCCCGCCCGGCGCGCAGCGAGCGCCTGAAGCTGTCGGCCCGCTCGGAGCGCAGCGCGATCGTCGGGTTGACCCGCAGCGGCTCGATCGGCTGGGTGTCGGCGACGTCGAGGAAGCGCAGCACGCGGCGCACGGTTGCCTCGTTGTCGTCGCGGAAGTCGTCGTAGATCAGCACGAGCATCTGCTCTGGGGGGAACACCGCGTCGTAGCGGCGCAGCTGCTCGACGTAGCGGACGCGGTCGGAGTAGATCAGCGCCTGCGGCCAATAGGAGGTCGCGGGGATGTTGCGGTTGTGGCGCCGCTCGTCGTCGAGTTCGACGGCGGCGCGAAAGTCGGTCACCACCTCGTGGTGATTCTCGAGCAGCTGCAGGTGAAGCGAGCGCAGGAAGCTCGCGGGCTCGCGGATGATCGCGATGATGCGCGCGTCGGGACGAGCCGCGGCGATCCGCGCGGCAGCTGTGCGCGACCACAGATACGAGGTCGACGCCTCACCGATTCGCTGGCCTTCGCGGGCGTCGTCGAACAGTGAAAGGTAATCCTCGAGCGTCTGCACGGTTCTACCTGTGAATGAGATGTCACGCTCGCCGGAGGTCTGCGGATTCGGGTTGTCGCGCGCGAAGTACCACGGCTCCTTGCCGAAGCCCGCTTTGTACTCCGGCATGTGGATCTGCGGGTGACGACCGAGCATCTCGTACAGGGCGGTGGTGCCGCACTTGGCGTGCCCGACGATGAAGAAATCCGGCATGCGCGGGTCCGTCGCGGGCGCGGGGGACGGCTGGGCGGCGGAGGCCGACATCTGGCTCAGAGTGTAACCCTTGACACGAGCGCCCAGCGGACCTCCAGGGCGTGAAACGCGGGGTCCGACAGCAGCTGGCGGACGCTGTGATTGAGACTCGTGCGGTAACAGCGGATCGCCTCGAGCTTCGCCTGCGCCGCGGCTGCGTCCAGGCGCTGCACCTCGCCGGTGCGCAGCGCCGGCATCTCCGGCACGTCGCGTAGGAACGACTGCCAGTACGCGTCGACGTCGCGGTCGGGCTGAGGATCGCCGCCGTCGACCCAGCTGGGCCAGCCGTGGAAGATGCAGTACGGCAGCTCCGCGTACACGCTCACCGGCATGCCGGCGCGAAGCAGCGCGCGCCCGTAGCCGCGCGCCAGCAGATGGTCGGCGTGACCGCCGATGCCCGCCGGCACGTACACGCGCGAGGCGGCCGCCACTGCGGCGCTCAATGCCCGATCGAGCTCGTCGAGGCCGACCGCGATCGACTGCTGGCGGCGGTAGGAGGCGTCGAGCAGCGGCAGGTTGAGCGGCTCCCGGCCTGCGCCCCGGAGCGCCTGCGCGTCCTCCCGCAGGCGCCTGCGTGCGCGCTCGGCGGGGTCGCTTGCACCGATCACGGCCTCCCACACTCCGGCCTTGGCGGCCGTGGGGATCCCAGCGAACAGGTTCACCACATTCAACTCGCGATCGCTTGCCAACAGACTCCAGCAGTCGAGCGCCGCGTCGTCCCAGTGGGGCGAGAGCACCAGCTCCGGCGCGCCCGCGTCCACGCGCAGGCGCGGCTGCAGGCGCTCCTGCTCGCGGGGCCGCGCGAGCACGCGCGAGCCGCGACGCAGGATGCGAGGGAGGCCCGGCAGGCTGCGTGGACGACTGCGGTTCATCGGCGAGTCGGCCGGATTATACGGCTCACCCATTGTCCCACGGCCCGCATCGGCCCTGGTACACTCGTGTGAAATGACGGCGCCGACGGAGTCACCGATTGGCGCGCGCGCCGCACCGGGGAGAGTTCCAGACTTCTTCATAGTCGGCCACCACAAGAGCGGCACGACCGCGCTGTACGAGATGCTGCGGCGCCACCCGCAGATCTTCATGTCGGAGATCAAGGAGCCGCGGTACTTCGCGAGTGACATGCGCTCGCGCTTCCCCACACCTCGCAGTCACACGCTGCCCGAGACGTTCGAGGAGTATCTGTCACTTTTCGGTGGCGCCGGTCCCGAGCAGCGCGTCGGCGAGGCATCGCCCTCCTACCTCTGGTCTCAAACCGCCGCCGGGCGCATCGCCGAGGTGCAGCCGGGCGCGCGGATAATCGCGATCCTGCGCGAGCCGGCGGCGTTCCTGCGCTCGCTTCACCTGCAGTTCCTGCGCAGCCACGTGGAGACGCAGAAGGATCTGGCGAAGGCGCTGTCGTTCGAGCAGGCCCGACGCGAGGGCAGGCGCATACCGCGGCGCTCGCACCGCCCGCAGCTGCTGCAGTACTCCGAGCACGTGCGCTACGCGGAGCAGCTGCGCCGCTATCACGCGCTGTTCGCGCCCGAGCAGGTGCTGGTCCTGATCTACGACGACTTCCGCGCCGACAACGACGCCACGATCCACAGGGTGCTGCGCTTCCTCGACGTGGACGACGAGCAGCCGATCGAGCTGATTCACGTCAAACAGACGACGCGCACGATGCGCTCGCAGCAGCTCGACGACGTGCTGTACTCGGTCACGCAGGGAGGCTCCGCGCCGGCGCGCGCGGCGCGCGCCGCGGTCAAGACGCTGGCGCCGCGGCAGCTGCGTCGCAACAGCTTCACGCTGCTGCGACGCCGGGGCGTGCTCGGTGAGGCGCCGCCGGCGGACGAGCGGCTGATGCTGGAACTGCGCCGTCGCTTCAAGCCGGAGGTCGTCGCTTTGAGTGAATATCTCGACCGCGACCTGGTTGCGCTGTGGGGCTACGACCGACTCGACTGAGTCGCGAGACCCCGGCGCAGCAGCACCCCGAACCTGTACTGATGATTGATGCCCACCGTGGTTTTTCATCGCAACTTTCAGCGATTCCAGGGCGGTCACCTGAAGGTCTTTCACTACTTTCAGCACGTGCGCGCCTCCGGCTCTTATGACGCCCGCATCAGCTTCTCGCCGGACTCGCTGTGGGACGCGAGCAACCCCTGGGCGACGCTGCGCGAGAGCGTGATCGCGCCCGGCGAGGAGTGCTACGCAGACGTGCTGTTCCTGGCCGGGATGGACTGGCGCTGGCGCGAGTCACAGCGGCGCGAGGACGCGACGGTGCCGACGCTCAACCTGATCCAGGGCTTTCGCCACACGCGCGCCGACGATCCCACCCGCGCGTTCCTCGCGCGCCCTGCGATCCGCATCTGCATCGGCGCCGAGGTGCAGGACGCGCTGCAGGAGCTCGGCGTGCGCGGCCCGATCTTCACGGTGCCGATCGGCATCGACCTCGAGGGGATGCCCGTCGCCCGCGTAGGCGAGGAGCGGGACATCGACTGCGTCGTGCTGGCGGTCAAGGACCGCCCGCTGGGCGGGCGGATCGCCGAGCGCGTGCGTGCGCGCGGCCATCGCGTGACGCTGGTCGACCGCCCGGTCCCGCGCGAGGAGCTGCTCGCCTTGATGGCGCGCGCGCGGGTGGCGGTGCACCTGCCGGTCGTGATCGAGGGCGCCTACATCCCCGCCCTGGAGAGCATGGCGGTTGGTGCTGTGGTTGTGTGCCCGGACTGCATCGGCAACCGCTCGTTCTGCCGCGACGGCGAGACGTGCATCGTGCCCGAGCGCAGCGATCGCGCGATCGCGAGGGCCACGCTCGCCGCGCTCGCGGCGCCGGCGGACGAGCTCGAGCCGCTGCTGGCGGGCGCGCGCGAGGAGCTCTCGCGGCGCGACCTCGCCAGCGAGCGCGCCGGCTTCCTGGAGATCCTCGGCCGCGCGCACGAGCTGTGGGCGGCGATATGAGCGAGCATCCGCGCATGCTGCACATCGTCACCGTGCACTTCCGCTCGCCGCAGTGGATCGAGATCCAGACGCGCCACCTGCGCGAGAACATCGCGGTCCCGTATGAGACGTGGACGTCGCTGGAGGGCATCGACGCCTCCTACGGCAGCTATTTCGACCACGTGCTGGAGCAGCGCGGCAGCCACGCCGCGAAGCTCAACCACCTCGCGATGGAGGTCTCGCACGTGGCCGACGACGACGACCTGCTGATGTTCCTCGACGGCGACGCGTTCCCGATCGCGGACCCGATGCCGCTGATCGAGGACGCCCTGGAGCGCGCGCCGCTGCTCGCGGTACGCCGTGCCGAGAACGCGGATGAGCCGCAGCCGCACCCGTGCTTCTGCGTGACCACCGTTGGGATCTGGCGCAGCCTGCCGGGCGACTGGACGGCGGGGCGGACGTGGACGGGGCCGCACGGCAATCCCACGAGCGACGTCGGCGGCAACCTGCTGCGCAAGCTGGAGCTGACGGACACGCCGTGGGTGCAGGTGCTGCGCAGCAACGCCAGCGACATCGACCCGCTGTACTTCGCGCTGTACGGGCCCATCTACCACCATGGCGCGGGCTTCCGTACGGGCGAACTGAGCCCCGCGCACCGCGCCGCCGCCCCGAGGCCGCTGCCGGTGCCGCGCAACCCGCTGGCGCGCGCGGCGCGCAACCTCGTCAACGGGCTGCGCTGGCGCGCCTGGGAACGCGCCACGCAGCGGCGCCACATCCGCCAGTCCCAGCAGATGTTCGAGCGCATCAAACGCGGCGGCAGCGACTGGCTGGAGGAGCTGCGGCGATGAGCGGGCGCGTCAGACGACGTGGACCGCGCCGGCTTAACCCGGCCAAAGGAATTTCCCGTCCCAAGCCAGCGGTAGCGTCGCGGTCATGTGTTCGATCTCTCCTGTGGGCCGGCTGCTATCTCATGCCATGTCGCGTTCGCGTCCCGCTGGCCTGTTGGTGAGAGGCACGGGCAGTGAGCTTGAGGAAGGATCTGAAGGCGATCCTGGATGCCGCCGAGCGGCAGGGATGGCGTGTCGAGTTGCAGCGATCCGGGCACTACAAGCTCTATGCTCCTGATGGTGAGAACATAGTTACGACGGGCTCCACGCCGAGCAAGCCGAGCGCGTTGCGCAATCTGATCGGCCTGATGCGCCGGTACGGCTTTGAATGGAAGGGACGGTGATCATGGACTATCAGCTGACCATCGAGTTTGCCCAGCTGGGCCACGTTCCGGAGATGCCTGACCGACTGCTCACGATCCTGCTGAAGCGCCACGCAGATGCTGGCCCGGCGCTTGCTCACAACCAGGCCACCGGGACGTTGACCGTGATGCTCGCGTTCACGGCGTCCGATCCGGTCGGGGATGTCTCGTCGCTGTCGAAGGCGCTCGGTGAGGCGCTGCGCGACGCCGGGCTGAAGGATCCTCCCATGATCCTCGACGCGCACCTTGCGGCGGTGCACGAGAGTGAAGATGACCACGTCAACGCCCCCAGGATGCTCACGCCCGCCTGAGCCACCCGTCTCGTTCGCGGGCCGGCGTGCTCCAAGCCTGTCTAAATGTGAAGGCACCCGAGTCAGTATTCGCCCGGTGGCGGCGAGCCCGATCGCGGCGCTTCCGGTTCGAGCACCTCCGGCGTCGCCGGCGTTACTTCAACCTCGAGCAGTTCGCTCGCAGTCGCCTGGCTTTCCTCGTCGCGCGGGACTTTGATGCGGTAGACCTGCGGGCCGACGCCGTCGACGGTGTGTTCGATCGCGAAGCTCGACCCGGTGGCGACGGTCGCCTGCGCCACGACGTGGAAGCCGATCCCGGAGGAGTTCTGGCGCTCGAGGTAGATGACCTGGCCGGTGTGGTCGGGGGCAATCGTGCCGGAGAACGTCAGCACCTGCCCCGACTCGATGCTGGTGGCGGAGACGGTGGCGGTCAGCAGCGGCTTGATGCCCTCGAACAGGTTGGCCGAGCTGGTGCGCGCGCTGCGCACCTTGTAGTAGGTGCTCCGAAGCGGCGTCTGGGCGGGGAATTCGTAGTCGCCGCTCGCTTCCGGGGTGACCGTTGCGACGGTTTCAAAGCTGCCGCCACGCGAGGCCGCGAGCAGCGTCAGCTGTTCGCCTGAGCCGGCGGCGGACACGCCGCTGAGCGTGACCGACTGGCCGTACGGCAGCGGCTGCGCGGAGGCGTGGATCGTCAGGCGCGGGTTCTGGCGCTGGGCGATCTCGTAGGAGAGCGGTTCGGAGGCGGCCGGCAGCGCGCCGCGAACCCGCACCAGCGTACGGATCGTGGCCTGGCCGGGGATGCCGAAGGTGTGGGTGATCGAGTATTCGCCGCCGGGGCCGACCGTGCCGATGCCGATCCGGTGCCAGTCTTCCGTCGCGGTGGCGCTCTCGCGCTGCAGGATCACGCGTGCGCCGGTGGCGTCGGGGCTGATGGTCCCGGTGAAGGTCACGGTGTTGCCGAGGGCGGGCGTGTCGGAAGGGGTGGAGGCTCCTTGGCCGGCCGGCGCGTCGCTGGCGGTCGCGCTCTGGCTCGCGTGGTGGCCGGCGATCGCTAGTTCGCTGCCCTGCGGCGGCCCGCTGATCGTCAGCAGCGGCGTGACCTTGATGGCGCTGTGGCGGCTGCGCCTGCCGGTGGCGCTCGCGTAGAAGGCGCCGTTGCCGTCGAGCGGTTCGGTCGTGAACTGGTACGTGCCGTCGGCTTCGGTGGTGGTCGTGCCGGCCGTGGCGTAGCCGGGCACGTGCGCCGTGTGGCGGTAGATCGTGACGGTCTGTTCCGCGGCGCTCGCCGCTTCCGGGCACACCAGGACGCCCGTGAGCGTCGCCGTTTCGCCGGCGGTGAGCGGGCCGGCGGGCACCTTCAGTGCGACGGTGCAGCGTGCGCGGCGTGCGGCGCGCTTTTCCCAGCCGCGGCCGTGGCGCGAGCCCGATTCGCCGGTTTCGCCAGATCCAGGTTCGCCGGGCGTGCCGCTGCCGGATCCGCTCGGGGTGCCCGAGCCGGATTCGCCGGGCGTTTCGGCGCTGGCTTCGGCCGCGCCTTCGGCGGCGCGTTCGCTGTGGTGGCGCGCGGCGCGTTCGCTGAGCTGCCTCGCCGCCGCGCCGGAGGGCGCCAGCAGCGCGGGGCCGGCTGCGAGCGCGAGGACACCGAGCAGCGCGCGCAGTCCGATGGGGTGGAAGGAGGTTGGCCGCTTGCGGGTTGACATGTGGAGCCGAGCCCGACTCGAGGATTCGGGCCTCGCGGGTGCATCGGCAGCGGCGCGCCGATCCTTGAGCGATCGCCGGACGATCGTCAGTGGACCCCGTCTGTGCCTCCGCTTCCGGCCCCGCCGTCGGGCCGGAGCCGGTCGCGCAGCACCTCCTCGTAGAAGTTCTCGATCCGCGCCGCGATCGCCTCGGGGCGGTAGTCCGCGACGGCGCTGCGCGCGGCCTCGCCGAGGCGCTCGCGCGCGATGGGGTCCTCGCTCAGCTCGCGCATCGCGGTCGCCAGCGAGCGCTGGTCGCGGCTCGCGAACAGGCGCCCGGTGCGCCCGTCGTCGAGCACCTCGGAGGGTCCGCCCTCGTCGGGCGCGATCACGGCGAGGCCCGCGGCCATGCCCTCGAGCACGACCATGCCGAACGGCTCCGGGATCACGGATGCGTGCACGAGCGCGTCGAACGACGCGAGCTCGCTCCAGATGTCCTCGCGAAAGCCGCGGAGCTCGACGCGCTCGGTGAGGCCCAGACGCGCCACCAGCTCGTGCAGCTCGCGCTCGTAGTCGTGCTCGCCGAACATCGGCGTCCCCACGATCACGGCGCGCTGGCCGCCCGCGGGGAACGCCTCGGCGAACGCGCGCAGGAACAGGTCCTGTCCCTTCCACGGCGCGATCCGGCCGAGCATCCCGAACACCGTGGCGCGCGAGCCCGGCGCGCGCGTGCGGGGCGGGAGCTCGACCGAGTCGGGGATCACGAGGCGCGGCTGCCCCCGCTCGGCGCCGGCGAGCGTGGCGAGCGTGGCGGCGGAGTTGGCGAGCACGCCGTCGGCGAGCTGGCGGACGAGGCCGCGCACGAGCATCACGGCCGGCCGCGGGATGTAGTCGGCGGCGATGCGGTCGCGCGCATGCCACAGCAGCGGCACGCCGGCCGCGCGCGCCGCGAGGCTTCCGTACACGCCGGCCTTGAGCGAGTTGGTGTGCACGAGCTGCGGCTGCAGCTGGCGCAGGCGCCGCGTCAGGCGCGCGACGTACGCGAGCGTGTGCAGCGCCACCGCCGGAGGCGCGCCGCCGGGACGCACGGTGTCGCGGCGCAGGTCGCGCGCGGAGGCGGCGATCGGCAGCACCTCCACGGACACGCCGGCGGCCTGCAGGCGCGCTGCGAGCGGCCCGTCCTCGCCGAGGATCACGTGCGCGTTGACGCGCTGGAGGTGCGGTAGCACGCGCAGCAGCGCGATCTCACCGCCGGACAGCCGCGCGACGTGATCGAGGAACACGACGCGCGTGCGCGGGTCGCGCTCGCCGGCGAGCAGGCCGCGGTACAGGCGCCGGTGGCGCTCGCCGACATCGCTCCAGGAGAAGCGTTCGGCGTAGGCGCGGGTCTGCTCGCGGCCCGGCAGCGTACCCCGCGCGGCCTCGCGCAGCCGCGCGCCGAGCGCCGCCGCGTCGCCGGGCTCGACCACGAGCGAGCGGTCGAGCGGCGTGGTCGCCTCGGGCAGGCCGCCGACGTCGGTGACGATGCTGGGCGTGCCGCACGCGGCGGCCTCGAGCACGACCAGCCCGAAGCCCTCGAAGGAGGTCGTCGGCACGACCGCCACGTCGGCCGCGCGGTAGGCGTCGATCAGCTCGGCGTCGGACAGCCGCCCGAGCAGGCGCACGCGCTCCGCGAGCGACGGTGACGCCGCCCGCGCGGCGAGCCGCTCGCGCAGGGCGCCGTCGCCGACGATCAGCAGCTGCGAGCCGGGCGGCAGCACGTCCGATCGCGCATGGTCAACGGACGCTGAGCCCCCCGGCGGCGCAGCCCCGAACTCCTCCCATGCGTCGAGCAGCGTGTCGAGCCCCATGCGTGGCACCAGGCGCCGGACGCATACGGCCAGGAAGGCATCCTCGGCGATGCCCAGCCGCTCGCGCGCGGCGGCGCGCTCGCCGGGATCGTCGCCCGGCGTGAACTCCTCCAGCGCGACGCCGGGAGCCCACACGTGCACGCCCCACGGCGCTACGCGGTAGCGCTCGACGAGCACCCTGCGGAAGGCGGAGGACAGCACCACGTGCGCGTCGGCGCGGTGCAGCACGCGCCGCTCGAGCGCCATGCGCAGCGCGCGCCGCCAGCGCGAGGCATCGCCGGCGGACACGCTCTCCTGCGCCCACGGCCCCTGGAAGTGGAACACGCAGGGGTGCTCCCGCAGCGCCCTCGACGCAAGCAGCGGCGCCGCGGCGTACAGCGCGAAGTGCGCGTCGACGACGTCCGTCTCGCGCGCCGCCGCGATGGCCGCGCGGCGGTAGCCCAGCAGCCGCTGCACGAGCGGGCGCTCGCCGTCGACGACGATCGCGATCGCGGCGGGCGCGTCGCCCGCGGGGCCCACGACGACGCCGCGCGCGTCGGGCAACTGCTCGAACAGCGAGCGGTAGTAGCGGTCGAGCCCGCCGAGCGTCGCGGGGAACCAGCCCAACCCGAGCATCAGCACGCGCGGGCGCGTACGTTTTGCCGTGCTCGACCCGTTGGTGTCGAATGATGGCTCGACGGTCTCGGACAAGCTGCGCATCTTGACAGGGCGCGGATATGCACCGTAAAGTTCACAACCGTCAGGTCTGACGCGGGGTAACGTCACAGGCTGAGCCTCAGCCACCAGCACGGATGCCAGCCAACTATCACCTATCGCACCTGAGAACCCTCGAGGCTGAGGCGGTCCAGGTGATGCGGGAGGTCGCCGCGGAGTTCGAGCGCCCGGTGCTGCTGTTCAGCGGCGGCAAGGACTCGATCGTGCTGCTGCGCCTGGCCGAGAAGGCGTTCCGCCCGGCGCCGTTCCCGTTCCCGCTGATGCACGTCGACACGGGGCACAACTTCCCGGAGGCGATCGAGTACCGCGACCGCCGCGCGGCCGAGCTGGGCGAGCGGCTGATCGTGGCGAGCGTGCAGGACTCGATCGACCAGGGCCGTGCGGTCGAGGAGACGGGGCCGCGCGCGTCGCGCAACAAGCTGCAGACGGTGACGCTGCTGGACGCGATCGCCGAGCACGGCTTCGACGCGGCGTTCGGCGGCGCGCGCCGCGACGAGGAGCGCGCCCGCGCCAAGGAGCGCATCCTGTCCTTCCGCGACGAGTTCGGCCAATGGGACCCGCACAAACAGCGCCCGGAGCTTTGGAGCCTCTACAATGGCCGCATCCGCAAGGGAGAGCACGCTCGCGTCTTTCCGATCTCCAACTGGACCGAGCTGGACGTGTGGCAGTACATCGCCGAGGAGCAGCTGGAGGTGCCGTCGATCTACTTCGCGCACGAGCGCGACGTGTTCGCGCGCGACGGGATGCTCTACGCGGTCAGCCCGTTCGTTGAGCTGATCGACGGCGAGGAGCCGTTCTCGGCGCGGGTGCGCTACCGCACGGTCGGCGACATGAGCTGTACGGGCGCGGTCGAGTCGCAGGCGGGCACGCTTGCGGAGGTGGTCGCGGAGATCGCCGCCACGCAGATCACCGAGCGCGGCGAGACGCGCGCGGACGATCGCGTGACCGAGGCGGCGATGGAGGATCGCAAGCGGCAGGGGTACTTCTGATGGGCGAGGACACGGGTTCCGGGGCGCCGCGCGGCGTGGCGATCAACGGCAACGGCGCGGGGCACGCCGGCCTGGCGATCGCGGGGGAGAACGCGGCCGAGGTGTTCAAGCGGCTGACCGAGCGCCCCACCGACCTGCTGCGCTTCGCCACCGCGGGGTCGGTCGACGACGGCAAGAGCACGTTGATCGGCAGGCTGCTGTACGACTCCAAGCAGGTGCTCGTCGACCAGCTCGAGCACGTCGAGCAGGCCAGCCAGCGCAAGGGCCAGGTGTTCGACCTGTCGCTGCTGACCGACGGCCTGCGCGCGGAGCGCGAGCAGGGCATCACGATCGACGTCGCCTACCGCTACTTCGCGACGGCGCAGCGGCGCTTCATCATCGCCGACACGCCCGGCCACGAGCAGTACACGCGCAACATGGTCACGGGCGCCTCCACGGCCGACCTGGCGATCGTGCTTGTGGACGCGCGCAAGGGCGTGCTGGCGCAGTCCAAGCGCCACGCGTTCATCAGCTCGCTGCTGGGGATCCCGCACGTGGTCGTGTGCGTCAACAAGATGGACCTGGTCAACTTCGACGAGGCTGCGTTCGACGCGATCGTGGACGAGTTCGACGCATTTGCGGCGCGTCTGGAGCTGCCCGACGTGACGTTCATCCCGATCTCGGCGCTGCTGGGCGACAACGTGGTCGAGCGCTCCGAGGCGATGCCCTGGTACCAGGGCCCGCCGCTGCTGTACCACCTCGAGCACGTGCACATCGCATCCGATCGCAACCTGATCGACGTGCGCTTCCCGGTGCAGTGGGTGATCCGCCCGGGTGGGCGGGGCAGCAGCTCAGAGCTCGCGGACTACCGCGCCTACGCGGGGCAGCTGGCCGGCGGCATCATCCGCAAGGGCGACGAGGTGGTGGTGCTGCCGGGCGGGCAGCGCACGACCGTGGCGAGCATCGACACGTTCGATGGCCCGATCGCGGAAGCGTTCCCGCCGATGTCGGTGGCGCTGCGCCTCAGCGACGAGATCGACGCGGGGCGCGGCTCGACGATCGTGCGCCCGCAGAACCAGCCGACGGTGGCCAACCGCTTCGAGTGCCAGCTGTGCTGGATGTCCGAGCAGCCGCTCAGCCCCGGGCGGCGCTACCTGGTCAAGCACACGACGCGCACCGCGATGGTCGGCAAGATCGACGTTCGCTACCGCATCGACGTGGAGACGCTGCGCCGCGAGGAGGGCGCGACGACGCTCGGGCTGAACGACCTCGCGCGCGTGCACATGGAGCTGAGCTCGCCGCTGGTGTTCGACTCCTACCGGCGCAACCGCGTCACCGGCAGCCTGATCGTGATCGACGAGGCGACCAACGACACGGTCGCGGCGGGCGTGATCCTCGACACGGAGGTCGAAGACACGGCTGCGCCGGACACGAGGAGCGAGCGCAGCCCGAACGTTCGCTGGCAGGGCACGCGCATGACCCGCGAGCGGCGCTGGCAGTCGCTCGGGCACGGCGGCGCGACGCTGTGGTTCACGGGTCTGCCGGGCGCGGGCAAGTCGACGGTCGCGGCGGCCGTCGAGGAGCGCCTGCTGCAGGCGGGCCAGCCGGCGTTCCTGCTCGACGGCGACAACCTGCGCCACGGCCTCAACGGCGATCTGGGCTTCGACGAGGAGGCGCGCACCGAGAACGTGCGCCGCACCGCGCACGTGGCGCGGCTGCTCGCGGAGTCGGGCACGGTCGCGCTGGTCAGTCTCGTGAGCCCGTACGCGGCCGACCGCCAGGCCGCGGCCGCCCTGCACGCGGCCGACGACCTGGGCTTCCTGGAGATCTTCGTGGACGCGCCGCTGGAGCTGTGCGAGCAGCGCGACCCCAAGGGCCTTTACGCGCGCGCTCGCTCGGGCGAGCTGGCGGGCATGACGGGGGTGGGCGCGCCGTACGAGGCGCCGGCCGAACCCGACCTGGTGCTCGGCAGCTTCCAGGAAACGGTCGAGCAAGAGGTCGAGCGCGTGATGGCGCTGCTCGTGGAGCGCGGGCTGATTTCGAGCGGCCTGTAGGCCCGCTCCGCCTCTCGCTGCTCAGGCTTTCTTGTTTTTCTTGCGTTTCGCCTTCGTGCTGGCGGCGTGCAGCAGCACGGTGGAGCTCGAGCCGGACACGACCGCGCCGGGTTTGATCTGCACGAACGCGCGGTAGTGGCCCGTGTCGCGCACGCTGACGACGACGCTGAAGCGCGAGATCGAGCGCGTGGCGCGCTTGACGGCGGTGTCGAACTTGGTCGCGAACGCGGGCGCCTTTTCGCTCTTTTCGTGCCCCGGCTTGCCCGGCTTTTCCGGCTTTTCCAGCTTCCCGGGCTTTTCCGCCTTGGGTTTGGGCGTCTTTTCCATCTGGATGAACACGTGCGCCCCGACCTCCGCGGGCGTGACGGTGCCGTACAGGCGCACGAGGCCCTTGTGGCCGGAGGAGCGCGCTTTGAGGACCACGCGCACGGTGACCTCGGCGGGCACGACGCGGCTGAGCACGAGCGGCGCACCGGCGGTGGCGATGCGGAACTTGGTGCTGCTCAGCATGTCCTGCACGCGGAAAGAGAACGCTCCGGTGGGGCTGGTGAGCAGCGGCGTGCCGACGTTGACGTAGGCGGCCGTGTACGGGTAGGGGCTGGCCTGCAGCACGATCGCCCGGTTGGCGTTGCTCGTGCCGGTGAGCGTGCCGCTGAGCACGAATGTGCCGCCGAGCGGCGTTGGCTGGAAGAGCTTGGGCAGCGTAAAGCCGCTTTTCTTGCTCTTGATCGTGTACGTGCGATCGTGGCCCTGGCCCGTGCCCTTGGCGTTGGTCGCCACCAGGCGGTAGTGGTAGCCGACGAGGAGCCCGGTCGCGGTCTGCTCGACTTTGATCGAGACGGCTCCCGAGCCGGCGGCGGGCGGGTTGAGCGTGACGGTGGGCGTCACCTGGCCGTAGGTGCCAGTGGGGCCGTACTCGAAGTAGTAGCTGGTGACCAGCGTGCGCGGGTCGACGCTGCCCTCGAGCGTGGCTGTCGTGCCGATCACCTTGGCGACGCCGCCGGTGCTCACGAGCGGTGGGCCTTCGGTGGTCTTGCGCGAGGAGTCGGCCAGCGAGACGAGCGGCAGCGCGAGCACGAGGCCGGCGAGGGCCAGCGCCGAGGAGACAGCGATCCGCTTGATCGTAAAGCTGCTCATGTCCGAATCCCTTCTGGTCTGTGTTCGCGCGCGTGGTCGGTTCTGGCCGCGCGCGCCCCTCGCGCGCTCGGCGCCTCGATCGGTACAAACCGCCTGCGATGCGTTCGATGCGGCTCAGCGCACCGATTGTCGTCGCGGCGAATGGGTCGCTGGACCTTGCGGATGCTAGCAACGGGTTGACTTCAAGCGCTGCTTCGGAGGCGGCGTCGCCACCCAGCACGCGACCCCGTCCATGATCATTATAAATCTGATACGATTGGTGAGGAATTGGCCACCGAGAAACCCCGGAGCTCCTCATGATTATCCTGTTCGCCGTCGCCGCGTGGATGCTGGCTCTCTCGATCGTCGTCGGGCTGTGCGCGGCCGCGCGCGCGGGCGAGGGAGCAGGTTGCGCGCTTCCCGTGGCGGGCGGCGGGCAGCCCGGGACGCGACGGCCTTCACAAAATCGTCACGTCGTGACGCTCCGGCGCCTCGACCATACTCCGAGCACTATCGAGAGCGCTACGGCCGCGCGTGCGGTCTCCCTCGGGCGCGCACAAGAAGGCAGCCACCCTGTCCACCGAATCGATCGCAAGCCCATCGTCTCCACCCGCGAGCGCGGCCGCGCAGTGCGCGAGCTGCGGCGCGCCGCTGGCATCTGACCAGCGCTACTGCCTGGAGTGCGGCGCGCGGCAGGTGCCGATGAGCAGCGTGCTGCTCGGCGACCCGACGCGTGAGGCGTCGCGTGCGTCCACGCCGCCGGCCCCGCCCGTGCCCGCCTCGCCGCCGGGACCCCCGCCCGCCGGCGGCGCTCCGCAGCGCAACAACACGCTGACGGTGATCGCGGGCGTCGGCGTGCTGCTGCTGGCGATGGGCGTCGGCGTGCTGATCGGCCGCTCCGGCTCGACCAAGCCGGCCGCCGCGCCGGCGCAGGTGATCACCGTGGGAGGGGTGTCGTCCACCGGCGCCGGGTCGACAGCGCCCAGCGAAGCGACGTTCACCAGCGACTGGCCGTCGGGCACGAGCGGGTACACGGTGCAGCTGCAGACGCTGCCCGAATCGGGGACCTCCGTGAGCGCCGTGGAAGCGGCCAAGTCCGCAGCGAGCGCCAAGGGCGCCCAGGCCGTGGGCGCGCTCAAGTCCGAGGAATTCAGCAGCCTCACCGCCGGCAGCTACGTCGTCTACTCGGGCGACTTCCACACGCAAGCGCAGGCCGGCAAAGCGCTGACGGGCCTCAAGAAGAGCTTCCCTGGAGCGAAGACGATCAAGGTCTCCAACGGCAGCTCCGGCTCCGGCAGCTCCACCGGCGGCAGCGGCTCGTCCCCCTCCGGCGGCTCCGGCAGCAACGAGAGCCACCCGGCGCCGTCGTCGGTGCTGAAAAGCCTCAAAGGCAGCAAGGGCAAGAGCTACGAGGAAAAGGCCAAGAACCTCCCCGACGTGGTCGAAACGGGCTGACGCATGGGCATCCTGCGCGACACGAACGGCAGCTCGGAGCTGCAGCGCCGGCGCGATTCGCTGGCCGCGGAGGTGACCGAGCTGCACTGGGATCTCGGCGGCCTGGCCTACGAGATGGCGATCCGCGACCACTTCCGCCTCGACGTGCTCGTGCGGCGCGCGGCGCTGCTGCAGGAGCGCGACGCGGAGCTGGCGGAGGTCGAGCGCCTGCTGCGAATGGAGCACGACGGCGTCGCCGGCAGCTGCCCGAGCTGCTCGGCCCCGCACAGCAGGGGGGCGCTGTACTGCTGGCAGTGCGGAACGACGCTGATGGAGCGCCTGCCGAGCAGCGCCGCGCCCGCGGCTGCGGCGGATGCGACCTCTCCGGCGAGCGGCCTGCGCATCCCCCCGCCGCGCGTGTCGGCGCTGCTGGTGCTGGTGTTCCTGGGGTTCGGCATCCTGATGGGCAACGTCGCGCACTCGGGCGTGAATGGGGCGCTGGCGTCGGCGCGCTCGCCGCTGCGGGTGATGCTCCCGGCGACGGCGTCCACCGTGGTGCCAGCGCCGAGTCTCTCCGGGTCTCCCGGCTCGGAAGCGTCCGGCTCGGGGTTGACCAGCGAAGCGCCGCCGAGCGAACCGGAAGCGACGCCCGCCCCCGCGTCGAGCCCCGGCACGAGCACAGCGCCGTCGAAAACGCAGTCCGGCTCGAAAGGCTCCGAACGCGGCTCCGGCTCGGGAAGCGGCTCCGGCTCAGGAGGCGGCTCGGGCAGCTCCGAATCCGCCGGCGCCCCGGCGAAGAAGCTCCCGCCGATCAAGCACGTGTTCGTGATCATGCTCTCCGACGAGCCCTATGCGTCGGTGTTCGGCCCGTCCTCCACGGCTCCCTACCTGGCGAGCACGCTGGAGCACAAGGGCGAGCTGCTGGTGCACTACGACGCTGTCGCGCACGAGGAGCTGGCCGACGGCGCGGCGCTGATCAGCGGCCAGGGGCCGACGGCGGAAACCGCCGCCAACTGCCCCACCTACGCCGAAATCGCGTCGGCCGCGGCGGGAGAAGACGAACAGGTGCTGGGCACGGGTTGCGTGTACCCGCGCTCGAGGCAGACGCTGCCGGGGCAGCTCGCCGCCAAGCGCCTCACGTGGCGGGCGTACGTCCAGGGAATCGACGAAGCCGGCGCGACGCCGGGGGCGTGCGCGCACCCCGCCCTGGGTCAGGCCGACCCGACGGCTACGCAGACGGCGAGCAGCGGTGCGTACGCGACGTTCCGCAACCCGTTCGTGTACTTCGACTCGATCGCCGGCTCGCCCGAATGCGCCGCGGATGACATCGGGCTCGCGAGCCTGAAGGGCGATTTGGCGAGCGCCAAGGGCACGCCGAGCTTCGCCTACATCGTCCCCGACCGCTGCCACGACGGCAATCCCACGCCGTGCACCCCCGGTGCGGCGGCCGGCATCCCCCAGGCGGAAGCGTTCCTCAAGCGGGTGGTTCCCGAGATCACGGGCTCGAAGGCGTACAAGGAAAGCGGTCTGCTCGTGATCACCGTCGACGAGGCTCCTTCGAGCGGGCAGTTCGCGGACTCGAGCTCGTGCTGCGGGCAGCCGCTGTTCCCGAACGCGCCGTCCAAGACGCTGTCGGGCACGCCTCGCGGCGGCGGCGCGGTGGGGGCGCTGCTGCTGTCGCCCTACGTGAAAGGCGCCACCACCAGCCAGGAACCGTACAACGACTTCTCACTGCTGCGCACGATCGAGGACCTGTTCGGTGTGCCACATCTCGGTTACGCAGGGCTGCCGGCGGTGCAGTCGTTCGAACCGGCGCTGTTCCTCGCGGCGAAGGGCTGAGCCTTGCGACTAAACGCGGGCGGGCAGCGTCAGCGCGCTCGGCTCCGGGCGCCACGCCGAGACCATCTCCTCGAACGTGATCGCCTGGCGCCGCTGTGCGGAGCGGCTGAGCGCCCACTCCAGTGCGAGCATGTGGCGCGGGTGCTGAAGATCGGCGGGGTGCAGGTCCAGGCGCAGCGTGTCGCCGCACAGCACGCTCCCCGCGCGGATCAGCGGCGGCGATAGCGCGCGCCGCGCGCGCCCATTTGCGCCCATGCCCCAGGCTGGCGCGAGCTGCTGGGCACGCTCGCCGGCGCCCGCGGGACCCGCGCTGTGCACGCGCAGCAGGCTCGCCCACCAGCGGAACCGCCGCGGCAGAACCCGGCGCAGCGCGGGCGTGTACGCGTAGGCGGGAGCGACGAATCCGTCCGGCTCGAGGCCCGCGAGCTTGAGCACGCGCCAGCCCGCGTCGACCGCGCGCCGCGTCTCCGCCTCGTCCAGCCCCACGAACTCCGCCGAGCGCCCGCCGAGCCCGTGCATCAGGCTGTGGCGCGCGAGCGGGCCGCGACGGAGCTGCACGTGCTGGAAGCCGTGCTGCGCGATCGCGTCGCCCGCCAGCCGGCGCTCGTTCAGCCAGCCGATCATCTCCGGGGAGCGCTCGCCCAGCGGATGCAGGTCGCGGGCGGGGATCACGAGCAGCGTGACGCGGTCCACGTCATGGTCGTCTAGCCAGTCCCTGATCATCGCGCAGCGCTCGAACGTCGCCGGCTCGATGTCGTGCAGCGCAACGGCGATCCTCGCCGGCCGGGTGCGGGAGCCGCTAGGCCGCACGCGCGAGCCCCGCTGCCTGGGCCACTGGCAGCACACGTCGGTAGCCGACGGCCAGACGCTCGAGCGTCCGCTCCCACGTGCGCTCCCTGACGGCCGCCAGGCCGCCGAGCGACAGGTGCTCGCGCAGCAGCGGCGAGCGCACCAGCTCGAGGATCGCGCCGGCGAGCTGCTCGGCGTCGGCCTCGCGCAGCAGACCGCTCGTGCGGTCGGCGATCAGCGACAGCGGCCCGCCCTCGGCGACCGCGATCACCGGCAGCCCGCTCGCCTGCGCCTCCAGGATGACCTGGCCGAACGTGTCGGTCGAGCTGGGGAACAGGAAGATGTCGGCGTTCGCGTAGGCGCGCGCGAGCGCGTCTCCCTCGAGCCAGCCGAGGAAGCTTGCGGACTCGCCGAGGCGCTCGCGCAGGCGCTCCTGCTCGGGGCCGCCGCCGGCGAGCGTCAGGCGCAGGCGCTCGTCCTGCGCGCGTGCCCGCAGGAACGCGTCGGCCAGCAGGTCGACGCCCTTCTCGCGCGTGATCCGTCCCGAGTACATGACCGTGATCGTCTCGTTCGTCCGGTCGGTGTCGCGCAGCACTGGGCGAAAGCGCGAGGTGTCGACGCCGCGGTCCCAGCGCAGCACCCGCTCCGCGGGCATGCCGATCGCGGCCAGCGCCTCGTCGGTGGCGCGGCTGGGGGAGAGGACGATGTCGCACGAGCCGTAGAAGGTGCTGACGGCCATCGCCATCACGTCGGCCAGGTGCTCGTCGCCGGAGCGCAGGCCCGCGTACGCGGTCAGCTCGGTGTGGTAGCTGCCCACCAGCGGGATGCCGAGCGCACGCGCCACGAGCGCCCCGGCGATGCCGGCTGGGCCTGGCGAGCAGACGTGGATCGCGTCGTACGCGCCGCCGTCCACGCCCGAGAGCGTCTGCACCGCGGCGGGAAGGCTCGGCACGCCGATGCTCAAGCCGGGGTAGAACGGCACGTCGATGTCCGCGACCGACGACAGGCGCCGGTCGACCTCGGGGTCGGTGCCCACAACCTCGATGTCGAAGCCGGGCACGCCGCGCTGGCGGATCTCCTCGATCGTGCGCGTGACCCCGTGCGTGGAGCCGATCCCGTCGGCGAGGATCGCCACGCGCGGCAGCTCGCAGTCCTCGCGCCGCGGCCCGCTCGCGCGCTGGCCGGGCTCGCCTGCCATCGAGTTGGGGATCGCGGCGAGCTTCGCCTGCTCGTTGGCCAGGAACGCCGTCGCGGGCGCATAGGGGACGGCCGCGATGCACGCCTCGAACACGCTCTCGGCTGCCGCCATCACCTCCGCCTGACCGGTGGCCGCCGCGACAGCCGTCTCGACGGCCCGGCGCAGCTTGCGCTCGTGCAGGCGGCACGCGCGGCGGTAAAGGTCGGCGTGGCTGAAGTCCTCCGCCTGCATGTAATCGATCAGCTGGCGCTCATCCAGGTGGTCGAGTCCCACGGCGCTCAGCCATGCCCGCAGCAGGCAGCGGGCGTCGTCGGGCTCGAGGTCGCTGCCGACCGCGCCGTGGCGGGCGTCGCCCTCGCTCAGCAGGCGCCTGACCATCGTCATCACGCGGGCGGGGTCGGGGCGGCCGCGCGGCTCCTCGGACGCGTCCGGCCCGAGCGCGCGCGCGGCGAGCGCGATCGCGGCGTGCGCCCACTTGGCGGCGCTGCCCTGCGCGCCGCGTGCGAGCACGTCGCCGGCACGCACGTGCGCGAGGAAGTCCTGCGGCGTGCGCGCGGGCGGCGCTTCCGTGTAGGTGCGGCCGATGTCAACCCCGGCGTGATCGTCGCTGCCGCCGATGCCGATGCCCTCGCGGGTGGCGACGTACGTCGCCGCGGGCCGGTTCAGCTCGCGGGCGCGCGCGCCGTTGCGGATCTCCCAGATGCCGAACAGCTCGGCCAGGCGGCGGCGGTGACGGGCGCTGAGCGGCGCCTCCACGGTGTAGTACGGGTGGGCGAGCGCGCACACGATCTCCTGTTCGTACATGTAGGCGGCGCACAGCTCCACGTCGCCGCTGTTGGCCTGCAGCCACTCGTGGTCCTCGCACGTGATGCCGTAACAGAGGATGTGCACCGCTTGCGGCTCGTCGCGGAAGTGCGCGGTCAGCTCCTCGGAGATGAACACGTCCGGGCGGTCCGCGATCTCGAGCACGCCGGCGATCGTGTCGTGGTCGGTGATCGTCACGAAGTCCATGCCGCGCCGCTTGGCCAGCTCGTAGACCTCCTCGGGCGGCGTCGCGCACTCGGGCAGGCCGACGGCGCGCTGCACGCCGAGCTTGGACGCCTGCGACGCGGTCGAATGGCAGTGCATGTCGACCATGCTCGCCGCTCGCAGCGCGGGGGTCGTCATGATGCTGCGCGACGGCTGCGTGGCATCTTCCCCGGGTGTCTTTCCATGACTGTTCATAGCAGACATATTTCCCTGCAAACAGCGGTTTTTTGTGACCAGGCAGCAATGATCGTGTGAAGTGATGGTGAAGATAAGTTGCGGTGTTTCCAGGGTTGCCGGCCGCGGAGTGTGTCCGGCGGTGTTCCCAACCGGCCGCCGGCTCCCTGATCAGCTCGGCACGGGCGCTCCGAGCAGCACCGCGGCGACGCCCGCGCAGCCGGCCAGCAGCAACGTCGGCACGACGCCGCGGCGCAGGACGAGCAGCGCGATCGCGCCGCCGGCGAGCACCGCGTACTGCCAGCCCTCCGCGAGCGCGCTCGTCAGCGGCACGGCCGCGCCCACGATCGCCCCGGCGGCGCTCGGCGCGGCGCCAGCGAGGAACGCCAGCACGCGCTCGTCGGCGAGCAGCCGCTCGAAGCGGGCGGCGCCGATCAGGATGAACGAGAACGACGGCGCGAACGCCACGAGCGCGGCGAGCAGCGCCGCGGGCAGCCCGCCGGCGGCGTAGCCGACGACCGCGACCGTCTGCGTCAGCGGCCCGGGGGTGACCTGCCCGAGCGCCACCGCGTTGAGGAACTGCGCGTGTGTCATCCAGTGGTAGGTGCCGACCGCGTCGGACTGCATCAGCGGCACGATCACGAAGCCGCCGCCGAACGCCAGCGCGCCGACCTTCAGCGCCGTCCACACGAGCGCGAGCGTGCCGCCCGGCTCGGGGATCGCCGCGAGCGGGAGCCATGCGGGCAGATGCACGCCGCGGCGCAGCAGCTCGAGCAGCCCGCACGCGATCAGCACGAGCACCAGCCACGGCCCGGCGAGCGCCGCGCCCGCGGCGCCGGCTACGCCGTAGGCGAGCACGCGCACGCGCCGGCGCCAGGCGGCGGCCGCCCAGATCGGACCGGCCACGCCGAGTCCGGCGCGCACGGCCACCGCCGCCACCGCCGCGCCGGCGCCCATGCCGGCTCCGCGCACCCACAGGGGCGGCGAGCTCGACAGGAACAGGACCGACAGCGCGAGGATCGCTACGAGTCCCGGCACGATGAAGCCCAGGCCGCCGAGCAGCGCGCCGCGACCGCCGCGCAGGCGCCACGCGCAGTAGACCGCCAGCTGGGTGGAGGCAGGGCCCGGGAGCACGTTGGTGGCGGCGATCGCGCGCTCGAACTGCACGCTCGTGAGCCACCCGCGCCGCTCCACGCACAGCTCGCGCAGCAGCACTACGTGCGCGGGCGGTCCGCCGAAGCCGATGCAGCCGATCCGGCCCCACTCGCGCACGATCTCGGTCAGCGACGGAGTGGCGTATGTGGGATGGTCGGCGTGGGGCGCGGCATTGGGGTCCCCCGGCGGCACGCGGTGAGACTATGCGCTGCAATAAGCTCCCGCCCAGATGGCGGCCATCGTGGCGGTTCCAATCGCTTCGGCGATCAGCTACTTCCAGGCGATCGTGCTCGGGCTCCTGCAGGGCGTGACCGAGCTGTTCCCGATCTCGAGCCTCGGGCACACGGTGCTGTTCCCGACGCTGTTCGGCTGGAACAAGCTGGTCGACGCGCAGTCGCAGTCGGAGTCCTTCTGGCTGGCGTTCGTGGTGATGCTGCACGTCGGCAGCGCGCTCGGGCTGCTGGCGTACTACTGGCGCGACTGGGTGCAGATCGTGCGCGCGTTCTTCCGCACGCTCGGCAAGCGCCGCATCGAGGACCCCATGGAGCGGCTCGCGTGGCTGATCATCACCGCCAGCATCCCCGCCGGGGTGATCGGCCTGGCGCTCGAGCACCAGCTGCGCACGCTCACCGCCAAGCCCGAAGTGGCGGCCGTCTTCCTGATGGTCAACGGCTGCGTGCTGTTCGCCGCGGAGCGCTTCCGCCGCCGTGCGGAGGTGCGCGAACTCGCCGAACGGGAGGGCGCCAAGCCCGACGGCGCGCGCGAGCTCGAGACGCTCGCGTACCGCGAGGCGCTGGTCATCGGCGCCGCCCAGTCGACCGCGCTGGTCGCGGGCATCAGCCGCGACGGCGTCACGATGGGCGCGGGCCTCGCGCGCGGCCTCGACCACAGCGACTCGGCGCGCTTCGCGTTCCTAATGGCGACGCCGATCATCCTGGCGGCCGGCATCGTCAAGCTGCCCGACCTGCTCGGCCACCTCGGCAACGGGATCCGCGGCCAGGCGGTGGTTGCGTGCGCCGTCGCGGCGGTCACAGCGGTCTTCACGGTGCGCTTCCTGGTGGGCTACTTCAAGACCAGGACGCTGACGCCGTTCGCGATCTACTGCCTGCTGTTCGGGCTGGCGATGACGATCTACACGATGGCGTAGCGCCGATCGAGGGCGGCGCCGCGCACGCTCGATCCCGGCAGGCGGCGGGCGATGCACCATCATTGACGGCCGTGCCCGTGCCGAAGACGCCGCCGAAGATGTTCGAGACGCGCAGCCACGCCTGGCAGGAGGTCGGCCTGCTGCGCCAGATCAGCCCCAAGGTGGTCAAGCGCGCGCGCCTGGAGGCACTGGTGCTGCTGCCGCTGTTCGTGGGTGTGGTGCTGCTGTACGACAACCGCGTGAGCCTGCTCGGCACAACCGTGGCGGCGACGCCGGAACGGCACGGCAAACCGCCGGTCCCTGCCCACAAGGTGCTCGAACAGGCCCTGGAAACGCCGATCCGCGTGGTCACGGTGATCGCGCTGATGATCCTCGGTTGGGCGATCGCGCGCGACGTCGGCCGCGGCCTCGGGCCGGCGCTGTTCAGACGCCTGGAGCCGGCGACGGCGGGCACCGTCGGGTTCGTGATCCGCCTGGCCACGGTCGTGGTGGCGCTGTTCGTATCGCTGCGTGTGGCCGGCATCGAAGCCAAAACGCTGGCGCTCGGCACGGCCTTCACGGCGGTGATCTTCGGCCTCGCGGCGCAGCAGACGCTCGGCAACCTGATCGCGGGCACGGTGCTGCTGAGCGCGCGCCCGTTCCGGGTGGGGGAGCGCGTGCGCCTGCAGGGCGGCCCGCTGGCGGGACAGCTTGAGGGCACGGTCAGCTCGCTGGGCCTGCTCTACACGACGTTCGCGACGGGCGAGGACTCGATCCTGGTGCCCAACAGCGTCGTGCTCAACGTGGCGGTGCTGCCGCTGCGCGAGCCCGAGGCGGTCAACCTTCGCGCGCGCCTGCGCGCGGGAATGACCCCCGGCGACCTGCAGGAGATCCTCGAGAAGTCGCTGCAGACGCCGCTGCGCGACGCGCCGCGCATAACGCTCGAGGAGCTCGATGGCGACGAGGTGGTCGTGCGCATCGCGGCGACGCCGCGCGTGGCCGCGCAGGGCCGTCAGCTGGCCAGCGAACTGCTGAGCATCGTCTCGCGCGAGACGCGCTCGCGCGCGAGCACGCCGTAGCGCAGGAACAGGTGCGGGCCGCTGGCGAGCACGCCCAGCAGCTCCAGGCTGGCCGGCGGCTGCAGCTCGGCGCCGGCGAGGATCCGCAGCGCCTCACCGCCCGCCGGCTCGCCGCCCGCGAGCAGCGGCGAGAGCGACAGAAACAGCTCGTCCAGCAGCCCCGCTTCGAGCAGCTGCATCGCCAGGTGCGGCCCGCCCTCGCACAGCAGGCTACGCACGTCGAAGCGCGCGCGCAGCTCGCCGAGGGCGGCCGCGAGATCGAGGCGGCCGTCCGCCGCGGCGCGCACGTACTCGACGGTGGCGTCCGTCGCGGGCAGGCTTGCGGCGGACACGGTCAGGATCACCACGTGCGCATCGGGCTCGCGCAGCAGCGGGATCTCGCCGTCCAGTGCCAGCCGCCCGGAGACGATGCACGCGAGCGGCTCCTCGCTGAGGCCGCGCTGCGCCCGCAGCGCGCGCCGCGCCGCGTCCGGGATGATGCGCCCGTAGCGCTCGGTGCGCACCGTGCCGGCGCCCACGAGCACCGCGTCGACGGCGCCGCGCAGGGCGTGGAACAGCGCCCTGTCGGCGGCTCCGCCCAGCGGACCGGAGCGGCCGTCGAGGCTCGCGCGGCCGTCGACGGTGCTGATCATGTTGAGCATCACGCGCGGGCGCTGCGCGCCCGGGTCGCGCCGCTCCCACAGCCCCAGCTGCTCGACGAGCTCCGCGGCCGTGGCCGGCGCCTCCGCCGGCTGCAGGCGCGCGAAGCGCACCGGCTCCTGGCCCGCCGCGTGCGCATCGTGGCCGACGTCTACGTCCATCGTCCCAGCGTAGCCGCGCGAACGGGCGCGGATCGCTCGCGTACGTGTTCTGGCGTCCGCAACAAATCGACAACACATCGCGGGCTTGACGTGCTACGGTCGTCGGGAATGGCCGGCGAAAGACCGGCGAAAGTAGTGCAAGCGCTCGCAGGTCGAAGCTTTGAAGAAGCATCCTCCGCGTGCAGCACGCACATACCGTGGAGGAATTCACACCATGCCAACTGGCACAGTAAAGTGGTTCAGCGACGACAAGGGGTTCGGCTTCATCACCCCGGATGACGGTGACAAGGACCTGTTCGTCCATCACACCGGCATCAACGGCGAGGGCTACCGGTCGTTGCAGGAGGGAGCCAAGGTTTCCTACGACCCGGAGCAGGGCGAGAAGGGTCCCAAGGCCGTCAACGTCCAGGCGATCTAGATCCGTCTAGCTTCGGCGTACAGCCGCTGTGCAGAGGGTCCGCTTCGGCGGGCCCTCTGCCGTTAAGGCCCCGCCGAGCGGATCAAGGCCCCGCCGAGCGGGTATCGTCCCGACGCTGAGCATGCAGCTCGACGCGACAACCCTTCCCGTCGGCGGCGCCGCATCTGCCGAGCGGCGGCGGGGGCCCGCGGGCTGGCGCTCGCGCGGACGGGCGGGAGAGCTCGCGGGCGCGCGGGCGGGGGTGCGCGCTGGCGCGCTGGCGCTGGGCGGGATCGTGGCGCTCAGCCTGTTCGTGGTGCTGATGGCGGCCAACCGGCCGAGCGTGCTCACGCCCACGACGCACGTCGGCTACTTCCCGCGCTGGATGGCCGGCCCGCTCGGGGGCCTGTTGCCTGGGCTCACGAACAACGGCACCACGCTCAAACTCCTGTTCACGGGCGCGCTGGTGCTGATGTACGGCGGCTACGTGGTCGTGCTGCGCCACACGCCGCGGCTGCCCCCGCGCTGGGTGATCGCGACGATCGTGGCCGCCCACGTGATCTTCCTGATGTCGCCGCCGCTGGCGCTGACGGACCTGTTCAACTACGTCAACTACGCGCGCATGGAGGTGGTGCACAACCTCAACCCGTACACGACGATCCCGATCCTCGAGCCGCACAACGACCCGAGCTACGTGCTCAGCAACTGGCGCGAGCTGCTGAGCCCGTACGGGCCGCTGTTCACGCTGCTGACGTTCATCGTCGTGCCGCTCGGCGTGGCGGGCTCCTTCTGGGCGCTGAAGGCGATTCTGATGGCGACCAGCCTGGGCATGATCCTGCTGGTGTGGAAGTCGGCGCGGCTGCTCGGCCGCGATCCGCTGCTAGCGATCGCGTTCGTGGGCCTGAACCCGATCGTCCTGATCTGGGGCCTCGGCGGCGAGCACAACGACTTCCTGATGATGTTCTTCATCATGCTGTGCTTCTACCTGCTGCTGCGGGCGCGCGCGACGGCGCAGGCGGCGCGAGCGGGGACGGACGCGGGTGCGGGTGCGGGCGCGAGCGCGGGGGCGGACGACGCGGCGAGCGGCGAGCGGCGCGTGCGCCTCGAGGAGCTGACGTCGCTGCGCCGCGTGCGCGCGGCGCTGTGGCCGCCGGCGCCGCTGGAGCTGGGGGCGGGCGTGGCGCTGGTGACGGCCGTCGGGATCAAGGCGTCGGCTGCGGTCCTGGTCCCGGTGGTGCTCGCTGGGCTCGCGCGCACGCCGCGCGCGCTCGCGCAGCTGGTGTTCGGCATGATCGTCGCGGGCGTCGCGGTGGCGGGCGCGAGCCTGCTGGCGTTCGGCCTGCACATCCCCGACCTGAGCACGCAGGGCAGCGTCGTGACGAGCGAGAGCGTGCCCAACCTGATCGGCCTGGCGGCCGGCGCGGGGGGAGAGACGGCGGGCCTGCGCACGGCCCTCAGCGGGGTGCTGATCCTGCTGGTGCTGGGCTGCTGCTGGGTCGCGCTGGGTAGCGGCAGGCGCTGGTCGGCACCAGGCGAGACCGGCGGTGTGGGGCGCGCGATCATGGCGTCGGGATGGGCCAGCGTAGCGCTGCTCGTGACGCTCAGCTGGGTGCTGCCGTGGTACGTGCTGTGGATACTGCCGCTGGCGGCGATCGCTGGCTCGCGGCGGCTGCGCACGACGGCGCTGGTGCTCGGCGTGTATCTGATCGTGGCGTGGTCGCCGGCGTCGGGCCTGCTGTGGAAGGCGATCCACTTCTACCCGGAAAAGACGCCGCTCGGACGCCTGCACCAGCGCGCGGTGAAGGAGCTGCTGGACTAATCGCGCTCGGCGGGCGGCGGCCGCCGCTGCTGCTTGCGCTCGCCGGCGCGCCGCTTCTGCTCCAGCCGCCGCGCGCGCGATGCTGCGCTGGGGCGCGTGGGGCGCCGTTTGCGCGGCACGCTCAACGCCTCGCGCAGGCGCTCGCCGAGGCGCTCCAGCGCGAGCTCGCGGTTGCGCAGCTGCGAGCGCTCGTCCTGGGCGACGGCGACGAGTCGCGGCCCGGCGCGCGCGATCACCCGCGCGCGCTGCTCGTCGCTGAGCGACGGCGAGGCGAGCACGTCGAAGATGGCTTCCACGCGCGAGGCGGTGACGTTGGCGTGCTGGCCGCCGGGTCCCGACGAGCGGCTGGTGCGCAGCGTGATCTCCGCCAGCGGCAGCGCGAGCTCGTCGCTGACGTGCAGCAGCCGACGCGGCGGGGCGGGCTCGTCGGGTGCGTCCTCGGCGTCGCTCAAGCGGCTCGCCTCGCCACGCCGCTCAGCCGGGCGGCTTCGCGGCGAGGTCGTGGAGCGCCCTGGCGCGCTGCTCCTCGCCGGGCGGCACGCGCCCGTCGCGGCCGACGTAGCCGTCCTTGCCGCCCGCGCACACGTACACGGCGTCGACGTCGCCGACGTTGCGGATGCTGCGCACGGTGGCGGCGTCGACGCGCGCGAGCCCGCCCTCGTGCAGGCGCTTGACCGTGCCGTCGCCGAACTCCATCTCGATCTCGCCGCGGTGCACGAAGTACAGCTCCTCCTGCTCGTCATGGAAGTGCGAGCCGCTTGAGATGCCGGGGGGGATGACGATCGCGTTGACGCCGAACGCGGTGACGCCCAGCGCCTTGCGGATCTTGCGGAACCCGGGGCCGTCGCCGAGGTCGTCGAGGTGCGCCACCGCGTAGCCCTCGCCGGTGCTCACTCCTGGGTACTCGCTGGAAGCCTCCATCTGCTCTCCTCCTCTTCCGATCTCATCCGGTCAGCCTGCTCAGTGGTCGGCCACGCGCCCGCCCGCGGGCGACAGCGGCCGGTTCTCGTCGGCCCAGCGCAGCAGCCCGCCGCTCATCGAGTAGGCGTCGAAGCCGGCCGCGCGGAACGCCTGCGCGGCCATCAGCGAGCGCGTGCCGGCGCGGCAGTAGAACGCGACCGGCCGCTCGCGCTCGACGGTGGCGGCCTGCGAGGTCAGCAGGTTGAGCTCGATGTGGCGCGTGCCGTCGATGTGCCCGGCCTCGCGCTCGTAGTCCTCGCGCACGTCGATCACCTGCAGCGCGGGGTTCGCGACGAGCCCGGCGGCGACCTGCTCGGGCGTCATCTCGATCTGCTCGTCGTCGCTCATGGGCTGACCTCCTGTCCGAGTCGCTTGGCGGCCCTGTCCATGATCACGCGCGGCGGCTGGTTGACGACGGTCGCCCCCGCGGGCACGTCCTGGGTCACGACCGCTCCCGCGCCGACGTGCGCGGCGCGGCCGATGCGCAGGTCCTTGCCGAACGGGGTGATGACGACGGCGTTGGCGCCGATGTGGACCTCGTCCTCGAGGATGATCTTGGCGGGTGCGCTCGCGTCGCCGCGGACGGCGAGCGTCGCGTGCTGCCAGATCCGAACGTGGTCGCCGATGACGACGTTGTCGTGGATGATCACGCCGAAGGAGTGATGCCAGAGGCGCAGGTCGGAGCCGACTTCGGCGTTGATCGGCAGCGAGTTGTGGTACAGCAGCGCGTTCACCTGCTTGACGGCGAGCGCGAGTCGGCGATGGCCGCGCCGGCGCAGCTCGATCGACTTCATCCATAGCCGCTCGGGGCTTGCGAGGCGGTCGAGCAGCATCAGCGCGCGAGACGCCCGGATGACCCGCTGGCCGAGTCTCGGAGAGTCATGTGATGGACAGTATCAGCGCGCCTGAGGGCGCAGATCGCGCGATCGGTCGTTGGCGCGCCTGCCAGTCGCTAGCGCTAGGATCAGCTCGCATGGAGGCGATCAGCGACGTCTACACGGTGCCGCAGGAGCACCTCGACTTCTGCGAGACGATCGGGCGGATCGCGCGCGAGAAGATCGCGCCGCGCTCGGCGGAGATCGACGAGCGCGCCGAATACCCGTGGGACGTGCGCAAGCTGCTGGCCGAGCAGGACGTGCTGGGACTGCCGTTCCCGGTCGAGTACGGCGGCACGGGCACGGGCACGCTGATGCTGAACATGGCCGTGGAGGAGATCGCGAAGGTCGATGCGGCGTGCGCGCTGATCCTGATGATCCAGGAGCTCGGCACGCTGCCGATCCAGCTGTTCGGCTCGGATGAGCTGAAGGAGCGCTTCCTGCCGCGCTGCGCCACGGGCGAGTGGTCGCCGGCGTTCGCGCTGTCGGAGCCAGAAGCCGGCTCGGACCCCGCGGGCATGAAGACGACGGCGGTGCGCGACGGCGACGAATGGGTGATCAACGGCACCAAGAACTGGATCACGAACCTGGGCGTGGCGGACTTCTACATCTGCTTCGCGGTCTCCGACCGCGACACCCGCAGGCTGACGGCATTCGTGGTGGAGGCCGATCGTCCCGGCTTCAGCGTGGGCAAGCTCGAGCACAAGCTCGGCATCCGCGCCTCGCCGACGGGGCAGCCGATCTTCGAGGACGTGCGCGTGCCGCGGGAGAACGTGATCGGCGAGGTCGGCAAGGGCCTATCGGTGGCGCTGGGCACGCTCGAGCGCACGCGCCTGGGCGCGGCGGCGCAGGCGGTGGGGATCGCGCAGGGCGCGACCGACTACGCGGTGGGCTACGCGCGCGAGCGCCGGCAGTTCGGCAAGCCGATCAACGAGTTCCAGGGAATCCAGTTCAAGCTGGCCGACATGGAAACACGCACGGCCGCCGCGCGCGAGCTGCTGTACAAGGCGTGCGCGATGGCCGATCAGCACCATCCGCTGCGCGCCAAGTACTCCTCGATGGCCAAGGTGTTCTGCTCGGACACGGCGATGGCGGTGACGGTCGAGGCCGTGCAGGTGCTGGGCGGCTACGGTTACGTCAAGGAGTACCCGGTTGAGCGCATGATGCGAGACGCGAAGATCACCCAGATCTACGAGGGCACCAACGAGATCCAGCGTCTCGTGATCGCCCGCACCCTCAAATAGGACCGAGCCCGCCGGCGATGCGCCCGTCCCTGCCCTCCGGAGATCCCCGCTCCCTTAGGCGCGCGGGGATCGCGACGTTGGCGGCGATGGCGGTCGGCCTGGTGGTGCTGGTCGTGGGCCAGGGCTTCAGCTCGATCGGCGCGGTGCGAGCGCTGGAGGACGTGGCGCTGGGCGTGATCGTGGCGGCGGCGCTGATGGGCGCGGTGGCGTTCGTGGCGGTGCACATCGCGGGGTGGCACAACCCGGAGTCGGAGACCGAGTTCGACGAGATCGTGCGCCACAGCGAGGAGCTGGCGCGCGAAGGACTGGCGGTGCCGCCCGACGAAGCCGAGTTCATGGAGCTCGACCCGCTCAACGACACCGACTTCGAAGAGCTCGTGCGCGATGCCCTGGACGACCTGCCGGACCTGCTGCGCAACGCGCTTGCGCACGTGGCGGTGGTGATCTCCGACGGCGGGCGCCGGCGCGGTGCCTACGGGCTCTACCAGGGCGGCAGCGTCGCCCGCGACGACGTGCACGATCGCATCGTGATCTTCCGCGACACGCTGCGCCGCGACTTCGGCCACGACCCCGACCTGCTGCGCGATCAGGTGACGCGCACGGTGCGTCACGAGCTGGCCCACCACGTGGGCTTCGACGAGCTGGGCGTGAGCCGTCTGGACCTCTGAGTGGCCAGCTCGAGCGGGGCTTCGAGGATCCCGGACTTCTTCATCGTGGGGCATCAGAAGTGCGGCACGACCGCGCTGTACCTGATGCTCAAGCAGCATCCGCAGATCTTCATGTCGGAGGTCAAGGAGCCGCGCTTCTTCGCCTCGGACCAGTGGTCGCGCATCGCGCGCGAGCCGCCGGCGAGCCGGCCGCGCACGCTGGAGGCGTATCTGGCGCTGTTCGCGGACGCGCGAGCGGAGAAGCGCGTGGGGGAGGCCTCGCCGCACTACCTCCGTTCGAGCATTGCCGCGACGGCGATCGCGGAGGTGCAGCCGGACGCGCGCATCATCGCGATCCTGCGCGAGCCGGCGAGCTACCTGCGCTCGTTTCACCTGCAGATGGTCTCGAGCGACGTGGAGACGGAGACCGACTTCGCCAGGGCGCTCGCGCTCGAGCCAGAGCGCCGCGAGGGCCGGCGCATCCCGCGCGGCTGCCACCACCCGGAGGCGCTGCTGTACTCCGACCACGTGCGCTACATGCAGCAGTTGCGGCGCTACCTGGACGTGTTTCCGAAGGAGTGCGTAAAGGTCCTGATCTACGACGACCTCCGCGCGGACAACGACGCGACGGTGCGCGAGGTGCTGCGCTTCCTCGACGTGGACGACGACTTCGAGGTGCCCGACGTGCAGACGGGGCCGGTCAGCGCGGTGCGCTCGGTGCGCCTGCATCGCCTGGCGAACGCGGCGCGCTCCGCGCGCTGGAACCCGCGCACGGCGGGGCCGGTGGGCAAAGCGCTGGGCGCGCTGACGCCGGCGCCGCTGCGCAGCGACGCGCTGCGCAGCGTGTGGCGGCGCGCGGTGTATGGCACGCCGCGCCCGCCCGACCGGGAGCTGATGGCAGAGCTGCGCGTGCGCTTCCGGCCCGAGGTGGTGGCGCTTGGCGAGTATCTGGGCCGCGATCTGGTGACGCAGTGGGGCTATGACAGCGACGGCTGAACCGCGGGTCCCGGACTTCTTCATCGTCGGTCATCCCAAGTGCGGCACGAGCGCGCTGTCGCTGATGCTGAAACCGCATCCGCAGATCGGCATCCCGGTGAAGGAGCCGCAGTTCTTCGCGCCGGAGATGCGCCACCGCGTGCACCAGGCGAGCTCGCCGGAGCGCCCGACCACACTCGAGGACTACTTGGCGCTGTTCGCCGACGCGCCCGCCGACCAGCGGCTGGGCGACGCCTCGACGCTGTATCTGGAGTCTGAGGGCGCGGCGCAGCGGATCGCGCAGGTGGCGCCGGCGGCGCGCATCGTCGCGATCTTGCGCGAGCCGGTGAGCTTCCTGCGCTCGCTGCACATGCAGGCGGTGCACAACTACGTGGAGACGCAGAAGGACTTCCAGGCGGCGATCGAGCTGGAGCCGCTGCGCCGCCAGGGACGGCGCGTGCCGCGCTTCTCGCAGAACCCGCAGCGCCTGCTGTACTCCGAGCACGTGCGCTACGCCGAGCACCTGGCGCGCTACCGCGCGGCGTTCCCGCCGGAGCAGCTGCTGGTGCTGATCTACGACGACTTCCGCTCCGACAACGAGGCGACGGTGCGCCGCGTGCTGCGCTTCCTGGACGTGGACGACACGCTGGCGATCCCGCCGATCAGGACCAAACCGCTGCCGGCGGTGCGCTCGCACCTGGTGCACCAGGCGGCGCGCGCGATCGCGATCTCCCACCGCAACCCGGCGGCGGCGGGGCGCGCGTCGCAGCTGATCTACAGGCTGACGCCGAGCCAGTTGAACAGCGACGCGCTGCAGGCGGCGTGGCGGCGCGCCGCGTACACGAGCCCGCGCGAGCCGGACGCGCGCTTCGTGCGGGAGCTGCGCCGCCGCTACAGGCCGGAGGTGGTGGCGCTCGGCGAGTACCTGGGGCGCGACCTGGTCGGCGAGTGGGGTTATGACAGCCTCGACCGCAGCCCGGATCTATAGTCCCCGGCACAAACCACCCAAGGAGAGAGAGCCACATATGCCTGAAGCAGTGATCGTCGACGCAATTCGCACGCCCATCGGCCGCGCGGTCAAGGGCTCGCTGAAGTCCGTCCGCGCCGATGACCTCGCGGCGATCCCGCTGAAGGCCCTGATCGAGCGCAACCCGCAGCTCGACCAGCGCTCGATCGGCGACGTGATGATGGGCTGCGGCTACGGAGAGCGCGAGTCCGGCTACAACATCGGCCGCATGGCGACGCTGCTGGCGGGCATCGACTACCACGTGCCGGGCTGCACGGTGAACCGCTTCTGCGCCTCGTCGCTGCAGACCACGCGCATGGCCTTCCACGCGATCAAGTCGGGCGAGGGCGACACGTACATAGCCGCCGGCGTGGAGGCCGTCTCGCGCACGGCGCCGGGCGCGCCGTTCGAGTTCCACCCGAAGCTGGACGGCTCGGAGGGCTCGCTGTACGACGCGTACATCTCGATGGGCATGACCGCGGAGAACGTCGCTGAGGAACGCAAAGTCAGCCGTGAGGCGCAGGACGCGTGGGCGCTGATCTCGCAGACGCGCGCGGTGGCGGCGCAGCAGTCGGGGCACTTCGACAAGGAAATCGTCCCGGTGACGGTGCCGGCGCACAAGGACGTCGACAAGGAGGGCAACGAGATCGACGTGCCGGAGACGGTCGTGACCAAGGACGACGGCCCGCGCCCTGGCACGACGCTCGAGGCGCTGGCGGGCCTGCGGCCGGTGTTCAAAGAGGACGGCACGGTCACGGCCGGAAACGCGTGCCCGCTGAACGACGGCGCGGCGGCACTGCTGATCATGAGCGCGGAGAAGGCGAAAGCCGAGGGCTACACGCCGCGCGCGCGGATCATCGCCTCGACCGTCGCAGCGATCCGCCCGGAGGTGATGGGCCTCGGCCCGATCCCCGCGATCCAGGCGCTTTTGAAGAACACGGGCATGACGATCGAGGACATCGACGTGGTCGAGATCAACGAGGCGTTCGCGGCGCAGATCGTCCCCTGCAAAGACGAGCTGAACATCCCCGACGAGAAGCTCAACCCGTTCGGCGGCGCGATCGCCCTGGGCCACCCGTTCGGCATGACCGGCGCGCGCATCATGACGACGCTGCTCAACGACCTGGAGACGCTCGACAAGACCTATGGCATCGAGTCGATGTGCGTGGCCGGGGGTATGGGGATGGCGATGCTGGTGGAGCGGGTGTAAAGGAGTAGAGCATCACCGGCAACGCCATCGCCGCTCCCATCATCAACAGGATCGCGCCTGAGATTGGGTTGGAGCTGAATGCGGCGATTCCAGCGATACATCCGAGCATTCCCGGGATCAACGCGAAACCGGCCGCTCCACCGATCACGATCGACCCCGTCAGGCTCTCAGGCCACCGCCGCCGCACGACTGACGACGACCGCTTGACCGCAGCCAGCGGACCGATGTCTTCGAGCGCCAACGCGGAGAATCGTCCCGAGTCGCTGACGCGCGAGAAACAGCCCCTCACGAATGCCCGCCTGCTGACCTTTCCAGCGTTGCGAGACGACATGCATGAGCGCCACGTTGAAAAACGTCGAAGACACGGTGACTGGATAAATGGCAGCCGCAAAGCTCAACAGGAGCACCGTCTCGTGCCCACGGCGTCCACTCGCCGCTGCCGCGAGCGCGAGCAACACGCCAACACAGATCAAGTCCACGAGCAGAGCCGCGGCGGGCAACAGCAATAGTCGGCGGTCATCGCGCAGAAGCGCAAACGCCTCGCCGGCCAGCCGCGTGCCGCGCGCCATGCGCCCCTCGCTTGGTTTCTGGCCAAGATCCTCTGGCGCCGGTGGCCCACTGTAATTGGAGCCCAGTCCCAGGCCACCTCGATGGGGCAATGACGAATCGCTCATTACTTCACAAGGTCCCCGCTGAGGTTCAGCACGCTCGAATGATATCCCAGGCCAAGTGCACCGCCACCAGATGCCAACCGCGATGCCATGGGCAAGATCGACTGAGTCGACAGCCGTACACGTCTCGCTTCAGCTGTCGAGCCCGGGTATCGGCTCGATGGGCAGCTCCCCGTGGAATGCCTCCAGCTCTTCGAGATCCCGGCGATCCTGAGGGCGTCCCGCAAGACGCTTGAAGCCGACGATGCTGCGTAGGCCCGCGATACGAGCAGGTTGTGAGCCGACTTCGGCATCGATGGCATCTTTGGAGACGGTGTCGTAGTCCAGCGGTGGCAGCCCTCCGCGCATGAGGTCGACGATGCCGTGGCGACTGATGACACGCAGATGGTGGGCACCGGCCACCTCCTCTTGAGTCAGAACCTTGCCGTCTCGTAGCCGGGTTGCCTCGATCCGGTCGAGGAAACGGAGGATCGCCTCGTCGGTCTCCTTGCCGTCGGGCACCAACAGGTCGGAGTCCTTGGTTGCCCGCAGGAATCCGTTGGCAATGACGCTGAAGCCGCCGATGACTACGTATTTCAGCCCGACGGCATTGGCGTCGGCAACGACACCATCAAGGTCAGGACCAGAAGGCTCGTCTTGGGACATGGCCGGTGCGTATCGTCGAAGCCAGCAGCTTGACGGCCTGCTGAGAGAGCTTCTGACCTCGCGCGATGCGCTCAGACGGAGTCATCGCGCGCGCGGCACGCTGGTGGTACTCGCGCTTCTCACGATTGAGCTCGGCCCACTCAGCCTCATGGCCAGGCTCAAGCAAGGTACGAGAACGGGTGCTCACGGCTTCATTCTACCGGTGGTCCCGACATCTCCGACTTATGTCTGAGAGCGCTACCGAGGCGGCATCCGCAGCGCCCCATCGAGACGGATCGTCTCGCCGTTGAGCATGCGGTTCTCGACGATGCTGCACGCCAGCTGCGCGTACTCGGCGGGCATTCCGAGGCGCTGCGGGAACGGCACGCCCTCGCCGAGTTTCCGGCGGGCCTCCTCGGGCAGCGCGGCGAGCAGCGGCGTGTCAAACAGGCCGGGGGCGATCGTGTTGACGCGGATGCCGTACTGGGAGAGGTCGCGCGCGGCGGGCAGCGTCATCCCGACTACGCCGCCCTTCGAGGCCGAATACGCGATCTGGCCGACCTGGCCGTCGAATGCCGCGATCGAGGCGGTGTGCACGCACACGCCACGTTCGCCGTCCGCGAGCGGCTCGTTGGCGATCATCGCGCTGGCGGCGAAGCGCAGCAGGTTGAACGTGCCGACGAGGTTGATCGCGATGATGATCTCGAACGGCATCAGCGGGTGCGGGCCCTTGGAGCCGGCGACCTTCTGTGCCCAGCCAGTGCCGGCGCAGCTGACGGCGATGCGCAGGCCGCCGTCGGCCTTGGCGGCCTGCTCGACGGCCGCCTGCACCTGCTCCTCCTCGCGCACGTCGCAGCTGACGAACTCGAGCCCGAGCTCGTTTGCGAGCGCCGCGCCCTTCTCGGCGTTGACGTCGGCGATCGTGACGGTTGCGCCGCGCGCGTGCAGCGCGCGCACCGTGGCCTCGCCGAGCCCCGAGGCGCCGCCCGAGACGAGCGCGGCGCTGCCCTCGATGTTCATGGCGAGCAGCCTAGTGAATCCCACCTCGAGACGCGAATGCCCCGCCGAGAAGTGGGCCACACTTCAGGGTGAAGATCATCCCGCTGTGCTCGTCGCCGGCGGCGGTGAGCCGCTCATGGATGACCTGGAAGTCGGCGATGTCGTTGGTGACGATCGCTCGCTGCTCGGCGGCCATCTGGCGGACCAGCTCGCTGTCGCTGCGGCTGACGAGATCCGGCCGGTCCTTCTTGACCGCCTGTACGTCGTGTCCGCCTTCGCGAAGGTCACGAGCGATTCGCGGGGAGATCATCTCGTCGAGCAGTAGCCTCACGCAAGAGCCTGTTGGCGCCGCTGCCAGCGCTCGCGCTCGCGCTCGGCGATGGCGTGGGAGCGCTCGATCCAGGCGTCGATCTCATCCTTGTAGTCGGCGTAGTAGTGCAGGCAGGCCTCCGCATGCTCGACGGGGACCTCGAGATAGTCGGCGGCCTCGGCTACGGAGTTGCCGTTCTGCTTGATCGTCGTGAGCACATCGGCCACGTCCAATCGCGTGCCGAGCAGTGCTGGCCGGCGGCCCGCCTCGCCGTCCCGAAAGTAGATGAGTGGGTGTTCGTCGTGGCGCAGCCCCTCATCTATGTAGCGCTCAGCCAGCGCTGTCTGCGGGGCGTGGGTCTCTTGAGCGCGTTGTTTGAGGCGTGCCACGGTGACGCGGCTGAATCGGAAAGCGATGCTCTGCTTGGTGGAGGCCACCCGCAGAGTATAGCGATGTATTGCACTGTATGGAGCAGGCTAGTGTCGGGATATTCGCGACAGCGACAGCGCGAACAGCTCGTCGGGGTCGGTCAGCCAGCGCACCAGCTCGAGGCCCGCGGCGGCGAGATCGCTCTGCAGGCGTTCGGGCGTGAACTTGGCGCTGATCTCGGTTCGCAGCTCCTCGCCTGCGTGGAAGTGCACCGGCAGGTCGAGGTCGCGCACGAGTGTGGTGTGCTCGCGGCGCGCGCGCAGGCGCATCTCGATCCACTCGTTCTGCGTGTCGAACAGCGCGACGTGATCGAAGTCGTCGGGGTCGAAGTCGGCCTGCAGCTCGCGGTTGAGGACGCGCAGCACGTTGCGGTTGAACTCCGCGGTGACGCCCTCGGAGTCGTCGTAGGCGGCCTCCAGCACGCGCGGGTCCTTGACGAGGTCCGTGCCCATCAGCAGGTGGTCGGACGGCCCCAGCAGGCGCGAGATCTGGCGCAGGAAGCGGCGGCGGCTGCCGGGGGGGAAGTTGCCGATGGTGCCGCCGAGGAACGCCACGATCCGCGGGCCGTCGGCGGGCGGCACCTGGTCGAGGTGGCGCTCGAAGTCGCCGATCACGCCGTGCACGCGCAGGCCGGGATACTCGCTGGTGAGCTCCAGCGCGCAGTCGCGCACCATGCTCTCGGTGACGTCCACGGGGATGTAGCGCTCGAGCGTGCCGGCGGCCTGCAGCGCGTCCAGCAGCACGCGCGTCTTGGCGGCGGTGCCGGAGCCGAGCTCGACCAGCTCGACGGCGCCCGTCAGCTCCGCGAGCTCCTCGGCGCGCTGCTCGAGAATCGCGCGCTCGGTGCGCGTGGGGTAGTACTCGGGCAGGTCGCAGATCCGATCGAACAGCTCGGCGCCGCGCGCGTCGTAGAAGTGCTTGGGCGGCAGCTCCTTGAACGGGCGCGTGAGCCCGTCGAGCACGTCGTCGGCGAGCGAGCGCTCCTGCGAGCCGTCGAGGTGCGAGTCGATGCGGATCGCCTCGTGCATGAGCGGATGCTGCGATGTGGACGGCTCCATCAGACCTCCTTTGCCAGGCGGACACCAGCGAAGATCTGCCGTCGCTGCGGCAGGTCCCAGTTGCGGAACGTGATGCTGGCGACCCGCGGGAGGGTCGCCCATGAGCTGCCGCGCAGGACGCGGTAGCGCTCGCCAAAGAACACCTGCGAGTACTCGCGGTATGGGTAGGCGGCGAAGCCGGGGTAGCCGTGGAAGTGCGAGTCCGTCCACTCCCACACGCGCCCGACGCCCGCGAGCTCCTCGCCCGTCTGCTGGGTCCAGGTCACCGCCCTCTCCCACTCGGCCTCGGTGGGCAGACGCGCGCAGTGCGCGCGCGCGAAGGCGTCGGCCTCGAACCAGGAGACGTGACACACGGGCGCCTCCGGATGGCCCGCGGCGGCGCTCGCATGATGAGTGATGTCGTGCTCCTCCTTCCACGCCCAGCCCTCGCGCGACCACCACTCGCGCCGCTCGTAGCCGCCGCCCTCGCTGAAGCGCAGCCAGCTGGCGTTGCCGACGGGGCGGCGGGCGATCTGAAACGCGGGCAGCTCGATGGTGTGGCGCGGGCGCTCGTTGTCGTAGGCGAAGCCGTCGGCGGCGGCGCCCATCTCGAACGATCCTGCGGGCACCTCGATCCAGCCCTCGGGGGCGGCGCGCGGGTCGAGCGGCGCCGCGATGCTCGCCTGGTCCGCGGCGGACAGCAGGCCCCCGAGCCCCATCGCCTGGCGCATCGTCTCGGTGTGCTGCAGCTCGTGGCGCAGCACCATCTCGCAAAGGACGCCGTCGCCGAGCCCGCGCTCGGCGATCACCCCAGCGACGCGATCGCTGACCTGCGCCATGTACTCCAGCGCCTGCGCCGGACCAAGCGCCTCGATCTCGCCGCGCACTGCCCGCGGCGTCTCGAACGCGTCGTACAGGTTCGCGAGATCGGGGCGCAGCAGCTCGAGCCCGCCGTAGCGGTGGCCCAGCCACAGGTCCTCGTACGCGGCGATGTGGCCGAGGTCCCACGCAAGCGGGCTCATGATCGGCGAGAGCACGCGCTCGAGCTGCTCGTCGCCGAGGTCCGCCACGAGCGCCAGTGTCCGCTCGCGCGCCGCTCGCATCGCCTGCAGCATCTGCGCGGCGTCGGGGGAGAGGGGGGTGTTCGTTACCGCGCGGGTTGCCATGGCTCGCCGTGGATGCTGCGCTCTGGAACGACCGTGCTGCGTCACTCTAGAACGAAAGTCCCCCGGTGTCGTTCCAGCGGGCGATCACGGCCGTCTGTCGCTCGTGGCCGAGCACGCACACGGCTGCGGTCGAGAGCCCCAGGTGCAGGCCGCTCTCGGGTCCGAGCTCGATCCAGCGGGCGCCGAGCACGCGCAGCATGTGCCCGTGCGAGAACACCGCAACGCCCCCGTCGCTCGCGCGGATCTCCGCGAGCACGCGGTCGGCGCGCGCGCCCACGTCGGCGGCGCTCTCGCCCCCCGGCGCGCCGTCGCGCCACAGAAGCCAATCGGGCCGCTGCGCGCGGATCCCCGGCGTGGTCAGCCCCTCGTATTCGCCGTAGTCCCACTCGAGCAGGTCGGGGCGCACCTGTGCCTCGGCGCCGAGCCCGCTCAGCTCGCACGTTTCCCGTGCGCGGATCGACGGGCTGACGAGCACCAGCTCGAAGCGCCACTGGCTCAGCCGCTCGCGCAGCGTCCGGGCGATCTCGCGGCCGCGCTCGGTGAGGGGGATGTCGGTGCGCCCGGTGTGCTTGCCGGCGAGGCTCCACTCGGTCTCGGCGTGGCGCACCAGCACCGCCTCGCCGGCGCCCTCGCGGCTCACGTCATGCCTTCGCTCATGCCGTGCGCTCGCACGCGTCGCCGCTCACGTCAGCGGTCCCGCGGGCGCGGCGGCATCGTCGGCGATGACCGTCAGCCGTCCGCGCCTGAGCAGGCTCGCGGGCACGTGCCGGCTGGGCTCCCCCAGCGCGGCGGCGAGCGCGTCGGCCTTGCTGGCGCCGGTGGCCAGCAGCACGCACTCGCGCGCGGCGCGCAGCACCGCGAGGCTGAGCGTGATGCGCTCGGGGGGCGGCTTGGGCGAGTCGGCGACGCCCAGGCACACGGCCTGCTCGCCCGCGTCCAGTGTGGCGGCGCCGGGGAACAGCGACGCGACGTGGCCGTCGGGTCCGATTCCGAGCACGATCACGTCGAGGACGGGTACGCCGCTCGCATCGGGGCTTCCCTCGCCGCCCGCGCCTCCCTCGCTTGCGCCTCCGCGCTCCAGCGCTCGGGCCAGCTCCTCTGCGTAGCGGCGCGCGCCGTCCTCGGGGCCGAGCTCGCCCAGCATCCGGTGCACGCGCTCGGGCGCGATCGCGCCGCCAGCGAGCAGCGTGTCGGCGGCGAGCCGGTAGTTGCTCTCCTCGTCCTCCAGCCCGACGCAGCGCTCGTCGGCGAACCACACCTCGACCATGTCGAGATCATCTGCGTCGGCGCCCAGCAACTCGTACGTGCGCCCGGGCGTGGTGCCGCCGCTGAGCGCGAGGTGCGCGACCCCGCGCTGTTCGACCGCGTGGCGCAGCTGGCGCTCGATGTGCGCGGCAGCGCGCTGGGCGACCGTCTCGGCGTCGGGGCAGGCGGTCAGGCGCGTCACGGTCGCTCCACGGGGCTGTTCGGCGTCATCTGGCCGGCGCGCCGCACGGCAGCATCGCGCCGGCGGCTTCGAGGGCGGGCACGTACGTGGGATCGCGCAGCAGCGCCTGGCGGATGCCCTCGCCGAGCACTCCGGTCTCGCCGCGCGAAGCTCCGGGGATCGTCCATTCGCGCTCCTGCCCGCGCCGGTCGCGCCAGCTGGCGCGCAGGCCGCCGGTGCCGCGGCTGAGGCGCAGGCGCAGGCCGGACGCCGTCTCGAGCGTGACGCTCTCCAGGCCCGGAACCTGAAGCTCCGGCGCGGCCTGCAGGCGCAGCGCCACCTCGTCCTCGCCGGCGCGCGCGGAGCCGATGAGCGCGTCGCCGTCGGCGCGCAGCGGCTCGACCTCCCACTCCAGGCGCGAGCCGAGCCAGCCGAGCAGCAGCATCCCCGCGGCGGTCGAGGCGGGGTGCTGGCGCACGCTGACGCTCGCGAGCGCGTGCAGTTCCGGGCGCAGCCACTGCGGGTCGAAGGCCGCTGCGACGCGCTCGCGCCACGGCGTCGAGCGCAGCCACGCGAGGTCGACGACGTACGCGTGCGCGCTGAGCGCCGTTGCCCGCTCCAGTGCTTCCCGCGCGTCGGGCTCCTCCACGGAGTCGACCAGCACCGCCTGGGACATCTCCAGCAGCGTCTCGACGATCTCGTGGTGTCCGTGCGGCGACCACAGCAGCGTCGGCAGGTCGGTGACGACGAGCGGGTCCGCGATCGTCAGCAGGTCGTCGAGGTGGCGGTCGCCGATCTCCACGACGACGGTCTCGCGCAGCAGCGCCAGCTCGCCCGCCTCGGGCTCGCCTTCGGAGGCGATCATCACGCGCGCGTCCAGGCGCTCGCGGTTGGGCTCGTACGCCAGCACCAGCAGCCGCGAGGCGTGGTAGCGCCCGACGCCGCGCAGGCGGTTGGCGATCTCGCCGCTCCACTCGCGGTCGACGAACGCGATCATGTTGAGCACGCGCGCGGGCACGAAGTTGCCGTTTTCGGCGTGGCGCTGGGAGAGCAGCTCGCGCAGCGCGGCTTCGATCGCGTCCGGCGTGGTGCCCTGCTCGCTCCAGACCGCGTCGCTGGTGGCGCTCATCTCAGATCGCGCGCCAGCGATCGCCCTCGCGCAGCAGCCCGTTGGCCTCCTCGGGTCCCTGCGAGCCCGCCGCGTACTGCGGCAGCGGTCTCGGGGTCTGCGGGCGGGTGGGGTTCCAGTATTTAACGATCGGGTCGCAGATACGCCACTGCGCCTCGACCTCGTCATTACGCGTGAACAGCGTGGCGTCGCCGCGCATCGCGTCGGTGATCAGCCGCTCGTAGGCCTCCGGCGACTGCGACAGGAACGCGGTGCCGTACAGGAACTCCATGTTGACCGGGCGGATGATCATGCGCGTGCCGGGGATCTTGGCGCCGAGCCGCAGCGACACGCCCTCGTTGGGCTGCAGCGTCAGCACCAGCTGGTTGGGCTGCACGCCCAGCGAGCCGTCCTGGCTGAAGGCTAGGTGCGGGACGGGCTTCAGCGTGACCGCGATCTCGGTGATCTTGCGCGCGAGGCGCTTGCCGGTGCGCAGGTAGAACGGCACGCCGGCCCAGCGCCAGTTGTCCACTTCCAGGCGCAGCGCCGCGTAGGTCTCCGTCACCGAGCCCTCCGGCACGCCCTCCTCTTCGAGGTAGCCCCGAACGTCCTCGCCGCCGGCGTGGCCGGGGCCGTACTGCGCGTGCACCGCCATCCGCTCGACGTCCGCGGCGCTCGGCTGCGGGATCGACTGCAGCACCTTGACCTTCTCGTTGCGCACCTCTTCGGCGGTGAAGCTGACCGGCGGCTCCATCGCGACGTGGCACAGCAACTGCAGCATGTGGTTCTGGATCAGGTCGCGCAGCGCGCCGGAGGAGTCGTAGTAGTCGGCGCGCGAGCCGATGCCGAGCTCCTCGGCGGCGGTGATCTGCACGCTGTCGATGTAGTTGCGGTTCCACAGCGGCTCGAACATGCCGTTGGCGAAGCGGAACGCCATCATGTTCTGGACCGTCTCCTTGCCCAGGTAGTGGTCGATGCGGAACACCTGCGACTCGTCGAAGATCGCGAGCACGCGGGCGTTGAGCTCGCGCGCCTGCTCGAGCGTCGTGCCGAACGGCTTCTCGATGATCACGCGCACCTGCCTGTGCCCCTTGGGGTGCGCGTGCCCGTGCTTGGCGAGCTCGGAGCGGCCGAGCTGCTCGATGATGACGGGGAAGAAGCTTGGCGCCGTGGACAGGTAGAAGGCGCGGTTGAGCGGCTCGCCGGCTTCCTCCTCGAAGCCGTCCAGCACCCTTCCCAGCTCGGCATACACGGTGTCGTCGTCGAACGTGCCGGGCACGTATTTGACGGCGTCCAGCAGGCTCGACAGGACCTTCTCGTCGGGCGTGCGCCGCGAGAAGCGCCGAATCGCGTCTTCGCACTCGGCGCGGTAGTCGTCGTCCTCTTTTTCTTTGCGCGAGACGCCCACCAGGTTGAAGCGCTCCGGCAGCGCGCCCTCGTGCGCGAGGTTGTAGAGGGCGGGCAGCAGTTTGCGCCGCGCGAGATCGCCGGTGGCGCCGAAGATCACGAGCGACGTCGGCGCGACGGGCATGCGCTCCAGGCCGGCGGTGAGCGGGTTCTCCTGCTCGGCCGTGGCCATCAGCGTTTGGGCGCCACCTTGGCCGCGGGGGCCGCCTTGACCCCAGGCGCCGCCTTGACCGCGTGACCGCCGAACTGGTTGCGCAGCGCGGCCAGCACGCGGTCGGCGAAGTCGCCGTTGCCGCGCGAGCGGAAGCGTGTGTACAGCGACGCCGTGATCACCGGCGTGGGCACGTCGAGCGCGGTCGCGTCCTCGATCGTCCAGCGACCCTCGCCCGAATCCTCGGTGAAGCCCTCGATCGCGCCGAGGTCGTTGCCGTCGGCCTCGAACGCGCGCGCGGCCAGTTCGCACAGCCACGAGCGCACGACCGAGCCCTGTCCCCACAGGTGCGCGATCTTGGCGTTGTCGAGCTCGTACTCGCACTTGTCGAACACGTCGAAGCCCTCCGCGTAGGCCTGCATCAGGCCGTACTCGACGCCGTTGTGCACCATCTTCACGTAGTGGCCTGCGCCCGACGGGCCGAAGTGCATCCAGCCGCGCGGCCCGATCGCCGCGACGCTCTGCTCGTTGGTCTCCGGCGCGAGCACATCGAGGATCGGCGCGAGGCGCTTGACCGCTTTGGGCGGGCCGCCGACCATCATGCAGTAGCCGACCTCCAGGCCCCATACGCCGCCGGAGGTGCCCACGTCGACGTAGTCGATGCCCGCTTTCCTCAGTTCGCCGGCCCGGCGCTTGTCGTCCGTCCACTTCGAGTTGCCGCCGTCGACGATCGTGTCGCCGCGGTCCAGCAGCTTGGCGAGCTTCTCCACCGTTTCCTGGGTGGGCGCGCCTGCGGGCACCATGATCCACACCATGCGCGGCGCCTGCAGCTGCTTGACGAGCGATTTGAGCGAGTCGGCGCCGGAGGCGCCGTTCTTGACCGCCTGCTTGACGGCCTTCGCGTCGAAGTCGAACGCCACGACCTCGTGCTCGGAGTCGCGGCGGATGCGGTGCACCATGTTGCCGCCCATCTTGCCCAGCCCGACGAAACCGATCTGCGCCATGTCTAGGTCTGCTCCTTGATCGTCTGGGTGAGGGCGCGCAGTGCGGCAGCGGGGTCATCGCCCTGCAGGCGCACGCGCTCGGCGGGAAGGCCGAGCTCGCGCAGCGTCTGCAGGTCGCCGATCGCCTGCGCGTTCTTGAGCGTGGTGAAGCCGTACGGCGCGTCCGGGATCGCGACGTCGTCGGGGCCGTCGTGGATCAGCTGCAGGAAGCGCCCAGTTTTGGGGCCGCCCTTGTGGAACTGCCCGGTCGAGTGCAGAAAGCGCGGGCCGTAGCCGAACGTGGTCGTGACCCCGGTCGCCGCGCGGATCGCGGCGCGCAGCTCGCCGGCGGCCGCGTCGAGCTCGGCCGTGGGCTCGCAGTAGGCCATGATCGCGACGTACTGCGGGGGCTTTGAGTCGAGCAGCAGCGCGCGCAGCGCCGCCGCGTCGGCGTCCGCGACCGCGGGCAGCTCGTGCTTGGCTTCGTAGTCGGCGAGCACGCGCTTGGTCGCGTCCTTGGCCTGCTGCACGTTGGGCTGGTCGAAGGGGTTGATCTGAAGGCCCCAGCCGGCCGCGGCGACGGCCAGCTCCCACAGCAGGAACACGCGCCCGAGGTCCGCGGGCCCGTGCGTGGGCATCGTGATCACGGGATGTCCCGCGTCGGCGAGCGCCTGCACGCGCGCGTCGAGCGCGGCGTCGGGTGCGGCGAGGTCGGGCAGATAGGCGAACACGCGGTCCTCGCCGTATGCGCCCGGGTCTCCGAGCGGCTCATCGGCGACGGGGAGGATGCCGGTGCCGTGCTTGCCGGTGGACTCCGCCACGAGCTGCTCCAGCCACAGGCCGAGTCCGGGCAGCGTCTCTGAGATCACGAACGTGAGCTTGTCGCGCCCGCCGCGCGCGAGCGCGCTGAGCGCGGCCCCCAGCCACGTGCCGCAGTCCTCGCCCGTCGGGCCGGACTCGTCGCTGAGGGGGGTCCGCCAGGCGCCGCCGGCGCCCTCGAGCAGCCCGCGCACGCCGATCCCCACGAGCGCCGCGGGCACGACGCCGAACGCGGAGAGCGCGCTGTAGCGCCCGCCGATGTCGGGGTCGCCGGCGAACGTGCGCAGGAATCCGTGCTCGCGCGCGAGCGACTCCAGGCCCGAGCCGGGGTCGGTGATCGCGATGAAGTCGTTGCTGTTGGGGAAGCGCGAGAAGAAGTACGCGAACAGCGACAGCGGCTCGATCGTGCCGCCGGACTTGGAGGAGACGACGAACAGCGTGCGCCGCTGGCCGACGCCCTCGCGGTCGAGCGCCGCCTCGACCGTGCGGATCCGGGCGGCGTCGGTCGAGTCGAGCACGTGCAGCCGCGGGCCGCCGGTGTGGCCCGCGAACGCGCGGCGCAGAACCTCGGGCGCGAGCGAGGAGCCGCCCATCCCCAGCAGCACCACGTCCTCGAGCCCCTCGTCGCGCGCCTCGGCGGCGGACAGCTCCAGCGGGCCGAGCTCCGCGAGCATGCGCTCGGCGATCGTCAGCCAGCCGAGGCGGTTGGCGACCTCGGGCGTGCCCTCCGGCGCCCACAGGGTCGCGTCGCCCTCGCGCAGTCGCTGCGCGACCCGCGCCTCGGCGGCCGCGGCGAGCCGCTCGTCGACCGCGGCTCTGAGCTGCGGGGGGATGCGCGCCGCGACGGTCGGGGTCGGGTCGTTCACGCCACGATCGTAGTGACCGCGGCCCTGGTATAGGTTTCCGACGCGCCAGTGAGCACAGATCAATCAAATCAACTGCCCGATCGCAACCTCGCGCTGGAGCTCGTGCGCGTGACCGAGGCCGCCGCGCTGGCCGCGGCGCCGCTGGTCGGCAGGGGCGACAAGGAGGCTGCCGACCAGGCCGCGGTGGACGGCATGCGCTACATGCTGCACTCGATCCAGATGGACGGCGTGGTGGTGATCGGCGAGGGCGAGAAGGACGAGGCGCCGATGCTCTACAACGGCGAGCAGATCGGCGACGGCACGCCGCCGCAGGTGGACATCGCGGTCGACCCGCTGGAGGGCACGACGCTGGCGGCGCACGGCATGCCGAGCGCGCTCGCGGTGATCGCGCTGTCGGCGCGCGGCACGATGTTCGACCCGGGCCCGTGCGTGTACATGGAGAAGATGGCCGGCGCCCCCGACATCGCCGACCTGCTCGACCTCGACCGCCCGCTCGGCGAGACGGTCGAGCTGGTCGCCAAACGCCGCGGCTGCCCGGTCGGCGACGTGATGGTCGTGGTGCTCGATCGCCCGCGCCACGTGGAGGGCATCGCCGCGATCCGCGCCGCCGGCGCGCGCGTGCGCCTGATCGCCCACGGCGACGTCTCAGCGGCGCTGCTGGCCGTCACCGAGCGCTCGCCCGTGGACCTGCTGTGGGGCATCGGCGGCACGCCCGAGGGCGTGATCTCGGCGGCGGCCGTGAAGTGCCTGGGCGGCCAGCTGCTCGGACGCCTGTGGCCGCGCGACGAGACCGAGCGCGCCGCCGCCGTGGCGGCGGGCTACGACCTCGCGCGCGTGCTCGATCGCGAGGACCTGGTCGCCGGCGAGGACGTGTTCTTCTCGGCGACGGGCATCACCGACGGCGACGTATTGCAGGGGGTGCGCTATCCGAGCGCCGGCGGCGCCACCACGGAATCGCTCGTCACCCGCGCGCGCACGGGCACGATCCGCCGCATCACGGCCACGCACGATCGCACGAAGCTGCGCGCCGTCAGCGGCGGGCGCTACTCGACGGGGACCGGGGGGCCGTGAGCCCAGAACGGCTGTGGCGGCTGTCCGCCGCCCTGCGCCGCCGCGGGTTCAGGCGACTGGCGCTGATGGTCAAGAAAGTCAACTCGGCGATCTACCACAACTCGCTGGCGCCGGCCGTCGTGTTCAGCCCCGACATACGCTTCGGGCATCATGGCTTCGGCACGGTCATCCACAGCAACGTGACGATCGGCGAGCGTGTGAAGATCTGGCAGAACGTGACGATCGCGGTGCGCGCGCCGGTGGGCTCGCCGCAGCGGATCGTGATCGAGGACGACGTCAGCATCGGCGCCAACTCGGTCGTGATCGCGCCCGCCGGGCGCAGCCTGCGCATCGGCGCCGGCGCGCGCATCGGCGCCGGCGCGGTCGTCGCCCACGACGTGCCGCCGGGCGCGACCGTGATCAGCGCGCCCTCGCGAGTGCTGGAGCGGGATGCCGACGCGGGTGAACCGGCGGACTGCTAGCTTGATCCGGTGAAGGCTCCCAGACTCTTGCGAGCCCTCCTGCTCATGTGTGTCCTTGCGGCTGCCGGCGCGGCGCTCGCGGGATGCGCCGGCAACACGAGCGGCGGCAAACACGGGGAACAGAGCGCGGCGGCGGTCGAACGCAGCGAAGAAGCGGCCGAAAAGCGCCAGGAAGCCGCGGAAATCGCCAAGGATCACGAAGTACTCGCGGAGATAGAAGCCAAGAAGCGGGAAGAAACCGCCGAAGAAAACGCCAAGCGCACGGAAGCCCGCGCCGCGGCGAGGGCCAAGAAAAAAGAACAGGCGGCCGCCAAAAAGGCCAAGCTCAAGGAAGAAGAAGCCGAAGCCAACGCGAAGAAACGCGCACAGGCGCTGAAAGCGGAAGCCAAGAAGAACCAGGAAGCCGCGAAGAAGAAGCAGGAAGCGGAGAGGGAGCGCGCCAAAGTGAACACGACGAGCACGAGCACGAGCACGACCACGACACCGCCGGGACAGCCCTCCGAAGCGGCGCAGGCACAGGGATGAGCAGGCTCCCGCGCCGCGCTCTCCACTACCTGCTGCTGGCGCTCGTGGCGGTGCTGATCGCCGGCTGCGGCGGCGGCTCCTCGGGCGGTGGCGGAGAACACGAATCGAGTGGCTCGGAAAAGAGCGCCGAAGCGGAAGCCTCCGCGACGAGCAGCGAAGCGGCCGCCGAAGCCGAAGCCAAGAAGCGCGAAGCGGCCGCCGAAGCCGCCTCCGAGGCGGAAGCCAAGAAGCGCCAGGAAGAAGCCAGGAAGGAAGCGGCGGCGGCGGAAAGCGAACCGAAGAAGACGAAGAAGGGCAAGCACAAGGGCTCCAAGAAGGGCGGCTCGGGCAAGAAGAAAGGCTCGGGTGGATCCAAGACCAAGAAATCGAGCAAGGGCTCGAAGAAATCGAGCGGCGGCTCCAGCGGCTCGAGCTCCGCCTCCGAAGAAGCGGCGCGCAAGCAGTTCGCCTCCGAAGAAGCCGCCGAAGCGAAGGCCTTCAAGCAGCTGGAACAGAAGGAAGGCAAGTAGGCAGGCTCCCGCTCGCGTCGCGGCCGGCCCGTCGCTTCGCGTTAGGGGCCGAGGCGCCCGACCTTCGACTCCGCGAGATCCAGGCGCGCGAGCGAGCGCAGGAACGCGCGCGTGACGATCACATGGATGCGCGACTGCGTCGCGTTGTACAGCCGGCGGCTGAGTCCTGACGCGATCGACGGATAGAAGTTCGCGACCTCGACCTCGACGTGCAGGCGCGCGTGCTCGGGGTCCTCGCCGGGGCGCCTGCGCACTTCGATCTGCAGGTGGCCGCGGCCGTTGCGCCCGCGGCGCGAGACCAGCAGGCCGCGCGCGATGCGCCAGCGCACCAGCCCGCGCTCGGGGTCCATCTCGTATTCGGGCGCCAGGAACGTGAGCAGCCGCAGCGGGCGCGCGAGCAGCACGACAGAGCGCTCGTGCTCGCTGTAGCGCACGCGGATCAGCCCGAGCGTGATGCGCGTGAGGAACCGCCAGTACGTGCGCGCCAGGCGCTCGAGGTGGGCCGGCGTCCAGATCTCGGCCAGCGCCGCCTGCTCGATCACGAGATCCGCCTGCTGCACCGAGCGCACCGCGCCGGTGTCCCAGTCGAGCGAGGTGGCGTCGTCGAGATCGGCGATCACCGCCCGCTCGCGGCGGGCTCGGGTCGGGTTGCGGACGCGCACGGGCGTCTCCAGGCTATCCCCGCGGCCAATGCGGCGTCCGCGACGCGAGACACGTCCGCGGTGGGGGATGTCGTCCCCGCGGGCTGCTATTCCACACATGTGGCCGACGACCCGCACACCCCTCGCCCGCCCCGCGCGCGACCCGTAGCCGAGCTCCAATGCGAGGCGCTGCTCGGCCGCGTCGAGGAGCTCTCGCGGCGCTGGGCGATCGCGATGATCCTCGAGCGCCCGCTCGAAGACATCGGCGAGCTGCCGCTCGAGGAGCTGGCGCGCGAGGCGCCGCTCGTGTGCGCGCAGGCACTGCGCGCGCTGCAGTCGGACGTCGAGCTCGCGCGCCTGACCGGACGCGGCGGTGGAGGTCGGGAGCAGTCCGCCGCGGCGCGCCGGCTGGCGGCCGTGTGCGGCGCGCGCGAGCCGGCGGCGCTGGTGGACGCGGTGGAGGCGCTGCGGGGCGTGCTGTGGGAGGCGCTGCTCGCGCAGCTGGCAGAGGCCTCGGCGCGGCTGCTGGCAGACGTGGGCGATCGTCTCGCCTGCGTGTGCTCATCAATGCTCTCGGTGGCCGTCGCGGCGGCCGCTCCGGCGGCGCCGGTCGCGGTCCCCCGCGCGCGTGTCGCCGAGGTCGAGGCGGCGGCCGATTCGCCCGCCGCCCGTCCTCATTTGGCGCGGCGCGATTCGCGGCCTCCGGGCGAAGCGGTAATCGTCGACGAGCACGCATCGAGCGGCCACGCCCCATCATTGCTGGCGATGTCTCCGTCGGATTCGTCGCCCCGCTTCGGCGCGCCGGGCCCCGAGATCGAGATCCGCGACGAACGCCACGAGGAAGGGCCGGCGTCCTGGATCAGGTCGATCGGCGCGCAGCTCGAGCGCTTCGAGCGCGACGGCGTGCCGTTCGCGGTGCTGCTGGTGGAGCTGGTGGACATCGAGCGCATGCGCCGCGAGGAGTCGCCGGACGAGCTGTCGCGACTGGCGGAGTGCCTGGAGCACGAGCTCGCGGCCGCGCTCGTCTCGGTGCCGGGCTCGATCACGCGCGAGCGGCCGGGCAGGTGCTGGCTGCTCGCGCCCCAGCACGAACGCGACGGCGCCGAGCGCCTGGCGCAGCGGCTGATGCGCGAGCTCTACGCGCGCGGCGATGACCGCGCGCGGCCGCTGGTGGTGGCGATCGGCACGGCGGTGTGTCCCGAGGACGGCCGCGAGCCGGCCGCGCTCGCCGCGCACGCGGACGTCGGCCTGTACGCGGCCCGTTCGGCCGTGCGCGCGGCGCTTGCGCGTGCGGCGGTGGCACCCGTGGACGAGTCGGCGTAGCCCTGCAGGCGTAGCTCTACGGTTCGGCGGCGACGGCGCCGCCCGCGACGGTGGCGCTGGAGGATCCAGGCGGCAGTCCGAGCGTGGGGGTGTTGGCGGCCTTGGCGACGGCGTGCGGGCCGATGCGAACGGTCTCGGTGATGCCGAGCGCGCTGGCGGCGCCGGCCGTCAGGTCCCAGTCGGCGCCGTGGCTGTACGGCCCGCGGTCGAGCACCGGCACGGTCAGCGCGTGGTCCTTGTAGGTCACCTTGACGAGCGTTCCGCACGGCAGCGTGCGGTTGGCGACGCCGACGACCCCGGGGGTGAGCGTCTGCCCGCAGGCTGTCTGCTTGCCGTAGAAGCCAGGGCCGAACCACGTCGCGATACCGGTCGTGTGGACGGCTGGAGCCGGAGCTGGCGCCGGCGTTGAGCTGCCGGGCGCGGCCGCGCCGCCGGCGGCGGCGCCGGTGCTCGCGAGCGCAAGCGCGCCCGAGCCGAGCAGGCAGGCGCTGCCCGTGAGCAGCACGAGCAGCATCGTGTATGTCTTACGGGCGATTCGCATCCTGTTCGACGCCTACGGGGTGAGCTGACGGGCTCGCGCGGCACTTGTGCGGCGCTACGGCACTGGTGCGGCGCTACGGCCCTGACAGGCCGATTCGCCCCAGCGGATCGACTGGATCCGCGTTGGGTCCCCCGTCCGCCCCGACCTGGGTCGCGGCGGCTCGGCGTGGACCGGAGTATACAGCCGCGGTCAGGAGAGCGGCAGGTGCGCGAGGAGGTCCTTGAGCAGGCGCTCGCCGGTGGACAGCCCGGCCTTGGTCAGCTCTCCGACGATCTCGGCGGCCGTCGCCACCAGCTCGGCGCCGCCCGGCGGGCGCACCGATCCGCTCGCGCGCTCGCCCTCGCACTCATAGCCCTGCCTGGGCGCCGGTTCGGCGACGGGCGCAGGCCTCGCGGCCGCTCGCCGCGGGGCGGCCTTGGCGGCCCCGGTCGCGCTGGCGGCGCGCGCGGCGACACGCCTGGCGCTGGAGCGCTGCGGTCGTGTGCGCGGCAGCTGCGAGAGGACCCCCAGGCCCTCTTCGGTGGCGGATTTCCGATGGCCGTTCGCGGCGCCGGGCGGGCGCGCGCTGTCTTTCGCGGGGCTCATCTCGACATCATTGCTTAACCTGGCCCGCCAGCGAACCATGCGAGCGCTCGAAAAGATCGCTGCGACGCGTTAGCATGGGTCCCCGGAGAGCCGACTTTCATCTGTAACGTCGGCAGGGCTGCGACCGTATGTCCCGTCAGGCGCAGCCGTTCTCAGCCCAAAAGCTTGCACTAGGCCGTCTCGCCCTTCGGTTGTCGATCGCGGAAGAAATGGAAACACGAATGTCAGTAGTCGAGCTGCAGGAGCTGGATGAGGTCAAGGGCCTGGTTGCCAAGGGGCAGCAGGTCGGGGTCCTCTCCTACGCGGAGATCACCAAGGCGGTGTCCGAGCTGGATCTGGACGAGTCCGACGTCGAAGAGCTGCACGGCTTCTTCGAGCGCTCCGAGATCGAGCTCGTCGAGGAGATCGACCCGGCGATCGCGGCCGCCTCGCAGGTCGAGCGCGCCCCGGACAAGCGCGGCAGGCGCAAAGCCAAAACCGCGCTGGACCTGAAGCCCGACATGACGACCGACTCGCTGCAGCTGTTCCTGAAGGACATCGGCAAGGTGCGCCTGCTGACCGCCCAGGAGGAGGTGGACCTCGCCAAGCGCATCGAGCGCGGCGACCTCGACGCGAAGCAGAAGATGGTCGAGTCCAACCTGCGCCTGGTCGTGTCGATCGCCAAGAACTACCGCAACCAGGGGCTGCCGTTCCTGGACCTGATCCAGGAGGGCACGCTCGGCCTGGTGCGCGCCGCGGAGAAGTTCGACTACCGCAAGGGCTTCAAGTTCTCCACCTACGCCACCTGGTGGATCCGCCAGGCGATCGCGCGAGCGCTCGCCGACAAGGCGCGCACGATCCGCATCCCCGTGCACGTGGTCGAGAAGCTCAACAAGATCGGGCGCGCCGAGCGCAAGCTCGTGACCGAGCTCGGACGCGAGCCCACCGCGCAGGAGATCGCCGACGTGACCGGCATCGACCCGGAGGAGGTCGACTCGATCAAGCGCTCGGCGCAGGCGCCGGTGTCGCTGGAGAAGCCGGTGGGCGACGAGGAGGAGTCGGAGTTCGGCCAGTTCATCGCCGACGAGCGCGCCGAGTCGCCGTACGAGCGCGCCGCGGAGATCCTCACCAAGGAGGCGCTGCGCGAGGCGCTCGAGAACCTCTCCTACCGCGAACGCCGCGTGCTGGAGCTGCGCTACGGCCTCGGCGGCGAGCACCCGCGCACGCTGGACGAGGTCGGCCGCACGTTCAACGTCACGCGCGAGCGCATCCGCCAGATCGAGAACCAGTCGCTGAAGAAGCTCCAGTCTCTCGCAGAGGCCCAGAAGCTCCGCGACGTCGCCTGACGGACGCCTCGGCTCGCCTGACTGCGTCCTCGATCGCTCGCGTGCTCGCGCACGCCACGCTCACTGCGTCCTTGTCAGCCAACCCGATCCGCCCGTCAGGGGGCTGATGCCCCCAACACGCGTCCACTGGCATTCAAGGCCGGCGCGCGGAGTGCCGATCAGAAGGCATGTTCGACGTCAAGGCCGCGCTGCGTGAGCTGGTGGACAGGGGCGGCTCGGATCTGCACCTGAAGGTCGACTCGGCGCCGCTGTTTCGCGTAAACGGCGAGCTGACGCTCGCGGAGAACGTCCCGGCGCTGACCGCCGGCGACACCGAGGAGGCGCTCAGGGAGCTGCTCAGCGACGAGGTCAAGCTGGCCGAGTTCGCGCACGACCACGAGGTCGACTTCTCCTTCGAAATCCAGGGCGTGGCGCGCTACAGGATCAACGCCTTCCAGCAGCGCGGCGTGATCTCGATGGCCTGCCGCGCGATCCCGCACCGCATCAGCACGATCGAGGAGCTGTCGCTGCCGCCGGTCGTGCGCGAACTGGCCGAGGAGGAGCGCGGCATCGTGCTGCTCACCGGCACCACCGGCTCGGGCAAGTCGACGACGCTCGCGGCGATGATCGACCACATGAACCACACGATGAGCAAGCACATCGTCACGATCGAGGACCCGATCGAGTTCGTGCACTCCGACAAGCGCTCGGTGATCAACCAGCGCGAGGTGGGCATGGACACGGCGTCGTTCAAGCGCGCGCTGCGGCGCGTGCTGCGCCAGGACCCCGACGTGATCCTGGTCGGCGAGATGCGCGACGAGGAGACCGTGCAGACGGCGCTGTCGGCGGCCGAGACCGGGCACCTGGTGCTCTCCACGATCCACACGGTCGACGCGACTGAGTCGATCAACCGCATGCTCGACTTCTTCCCGCCCCACCAGCACAGCCAGGCGCGCAGCATGATCGCCGGCACCGTCAAGGGCGTCATCTCGCAGCGGCTCGTGCCCGGCGCCGACGGTGGCCGCGTGGCGGTGTGCGAGATCCTGCGCATGACCGGCCGCGTGCGCGACATGATCATCGACCCCAGCCAGACGGGCAAGCTCGTCGAAGTGATCACCGACGGCGGCTACTATGGCATGCAGACCTTCGACCAGGCGCTCTACGGCCACGTCAAGGCCGGGCGGGTGACCTTCGAGGACGCCATGCGCGTGGCCTCCAGCCCGCACGACTTCAAGCTGCTGATGCAGGCCGAAGGGCGCCGGGGCACCACGATGGAGGACGTCGCCGCGGCGGAGGCCAACCGCGAGCCGGAGTCCAAGCCGTCGCTCACGACCGCCTGAGCCCCGCCCGACGGGCGCCGTCTGCGCCTGTCTCCAACACTTCAGTTGGTAAAGTAAAGGCCCAGATGGCCGTAGACGAAACCTGTCCGGTGTGCAAGACCGCCGAAATCGTGTGCGGGAAGTGGACGCTGCTGCTCGTGCGCGACCTGGCCGAGGGCCGCTCGCGCTTCTGCGAGCTTGAACGCTCGCTCGCCGGCATCAGCCCGCGCACGCTGTCGCTGCGGCTGCGGGCGCTGGAGGACGAGGGCATCGTCGAGCGCCAGACCTACGCCGAGGTTCCGCCGCGGGTCGAGTACGCGCTCACCGAGAAGGGGCGCGCGCTGGTGCCGATCATCGACGACATGCGCTCCTACGGCGAACGCTGGCTGGGCCAGCAGTCCGGTGAGGCTTCGGTCGACGGCTCGGAGCTCGCCAGGCAGGTGCTCGCGGTCGCATAGCCGGGCCGCTCGCGGAGCCCGCGAGCGCTGCAAGACGGGGTGCGCCGGCAGGAGCGGACCCGGGGAGCGCGAACTCAGCGCACCATGTCCTCGCTCGCGCTGCAGGCGGCGCTAACGGAGTTCGTGGAGGCCGCGGCTGGTCACCTCGCCGCGGAAGTGAGCGCCGGCGCTGAGGTCCCGTTCGAGCTCGAGACGCAGCGTGGACGCGGCGCCGCGTCGCTGTACTGCTATCGCGCGCTGACGGGGGAGTTCATCGCCGAGCGCCAGCCGCAGCTCGAGCGCCTTGCCGGCCACGCCCCGGCGGCGCGCGCGCTGGAAACCTTCGACGGCCTCGACCGCTATCTCGTCAGCGCGAGCGCGGAGCCGGTGCGCGGCGATATGCGCTCGCGCGTGCGCGCCGCGATCCTGGCGCTCCTGTGCGAGGTGTTCGACGAGCAGACCGACTTCGAGCTGCGTCCCGAGCGGTTGCGCGCGGCGCTCGCGCGCGTGGAGCGCTCCGCCGGCGCTGGAGCCGGGCAGACGACGGTCGTTGCGACCCTGCACGGGCTCGCGATCAGCTCCAGCGAGCTGGCGCTCACGAGCGGGCTCACGATCGCGCGCCCCGACGTCCTGGAAGGGCTGCCCGAGGGGGCGCTCGCCGCCCGCGGCGAGGACGCGCACGAGCATCTGATCGTGGCGCTCACCACTGGCGAGGACGATCCGCGCGAGGCGATGGCGCGCGGGCGCGAGATCCTCGAGGACCTGCTGCGCGCGCTGCGCCTGTTCGGCGATGGCCGCGTGACGCTCGGCGCGCTCGCCTGGGCGCGCGTCGCCGACGGCCGCTGGCGGCCGCTGGCGCTGGGCGCGGGCGGCCGCCCGCACGGGATGCTGCTGGTGACGGCCGAGCAGGAGGACGAGCTGCGCGCCTTCTGCAACCTCGTCTCCCGCCGCGCGCCGTATGGCAACGAGGTCGCGTGGGCGCTGCGGCGCTTCGAGCTCGGCTGCCAGCGCGACAGCGCGTTCGAGGCGCTGAGCGACCATCTGCTGGCGCTGCGCGCGCTGCTGGAGCCGGAGGGCCCCGCCAGCGGGCTGCTCCCCGGTCGTCTCGCGGTCCTGTGCGCGACGCCGGAGCAGCGCGTCGAGCTGACCGGGCGCATCGTCGCCGCGCTGGCGCTCGAGCGCGAGGTGATGACCGGCGCGATCGCCCTCGCGGACCGCCCGCCGGCCGCTCAGCAGGGTCTCGCGCAGGAGCTGGCCGACCATCTGCGCGCGCTGCTCAGGGACGTCATCTGCGGTCACCTCGACTCGAACCTCGTTGGCGTCGCCGACCAGCTGCTGCTCGCCCCGGCTGACGGCGCGCCGCAGGAGCCGGCGGCATTCGAGCAGACCTCAGTCGAAGAGCTGCTCGGCGATGCGGGCCAGTCCCAGGAGATCCTGGACGTCTTCATCTAGGTGCGCGACCACGATCGGCTCGTGTCCGCGCCAGACAGCGGACAGGCGCGCGATCGTCTGCTGATCGCGTCTGACGAGCACGTCGAAGTCCGCCAGGTTGGCGGCCACTCGGGCGGCCAGCCGCGCGCCCAGCGTCGGCGCCAGCTGCTCTGAGACCTCCTCCTCGGAGTGCCCGTGCAGGCCGTGCGTGTGCACGCGGTTGACGATCAGCTCGCCGACCGCCATCTGCTTCTCGGCGAGCCTCGCCAGCAGGAACTCGGCCTCCTGCGCGGGCTCGGCCTCAGGCGAGGTGACGAGCAGGAAGCTCGTGTGCGGGGCGCGCAGCAGCGCCGCGACCTGCCGCGTGCGCTCGCCGAAGCCATCGATCACACCCGTCAGCGAGCGGAAGAAGCGCGACAGCTCGCCGAGCATGTCGACGCCGGTGACGCGCGCGAAGATCGCGAACACGAGCGCGGTGCCGCGCCCGAACATGCGCGCGGTGAGCCCGCTCGGCCCGAGGAACACCTGCAGCGCGCGGCCTTCCAGGAAGCTCAGCAGGCGGCCCGGCGCGTCGAGGAAGTCGAGCGCGTTGCGCGAGGGCGGCGTGTCGAGCACGATCGTGTCGAAGTCGTGCTCCTCGTGCAGCTCGTACAGCTTGGCGATCGCGCTCAGCTCGTGCGAGCCGGCGATCGCGGTCGACAGCTCGCCGTAGACGGGGTTCGCGAGGATCTCCTCGCGCGCGCGCTCGTCCGGCGCCAGATTCCCGATCAGCTCGTCGAACGTGTGCTTGGCGTCCAGCATCATCGCCCACAGCTCGCCCTCGATCGCCACGCCCTGCTCGGCGAACAGCGACGGCTCGATCCGCTGCGGCGCCGCCGGTAGCTCCGCGAGCCCGAGCGCGGAGGCAAGGCGCCGCGCCGGGTCGATCGTCACGACCGCCACCTTCTGGCCGCGCTGCGCCAGCCCGAGCGCCAGCGCGGCGGAGGTGGTCGTCTTGCCGACGCCGCCCGCGCCGACGCACACGAGCACGCTCTTGCCGTGCAGGCGCTTCGCGAGCCGCGTGTCGGTCATCTCGGGATCGTAGTTCCCATGCAGGAATCGGCGGTCACCATGCGAATACCGACGGGACGGCTTTCCCGCAATCGAGCATCGGAGCCACCGTGCAAGGCAAGGCCAAGGTCATCGCGTTCGCCAACCAGAAGGGCGGCGTGGCCAAGACGACGACGACGCTGAACCTGGCCGCCGCGTTCGCGGAGGAGGGTCACCGCGTGCTGTGCGTGGACATGGACCCGCAGGGCAACCTGACGATGTCGCAGGGCATCGACCCGGACACGCTCGAGAAATCGATGTACGACGTGCTCGTGCACAAGGTGTCGATCCGCGAGGTGGTCCGCAAGCGCGAGATCGACGTGGCGTGCGCGTCGATCGACTTGGCCGGCGCGGAGATCGCGATGTCGACGATGATCGGCCGCGAGCGCTCGCTGCAGAAGGCGTTCGAGCCGATCCTGGACGACTACGACTTCATCTGCATCGACACGCCGCCCAGCCTCGGGCTGCTGACGATAAACGCGCTGACCGCCGCCGACAAGGTGATCGTCCCCGTGCAGTGCGAGTATCTGTCGATGCGTGGGCTCATCCAGCTTCAGAACACGCTCGCGATGATCCGCGAGAACCTCAATCCCGGCGTCGACATCGAGGGTATCCTGCCGACGCTGGTGGACTCGCGCACGATCCACGCGAAGGAGGCGATCGAGATCCTCGAGGAAAACTTCGGCGATCGCGTGTTCGCGTCGCGCATTCGCAAGACCGTGCGCTTCGCTGAGGCGCCGGTGAAGGGCATGTCGGTCCTCAAGTACGAGCCCGACGGCGTCGCCGCCCAGTCCTACCGCCAACTCGCGCAGGAGGTTCTCACCAATGGCCAACGCTAAACGCGCGAGCATGCGTGAAGGGCCGCTGGCGGCGCTGTTCCGCAAGACCGAAGACGGCGAGCTCCCGCGCGAGCGCGGCGAGACGCCCAACGAGCCGTTCTCGCCGGCGCCCGCCAGCGAGGCCGGCGCGAGCACGCCCGCGGCACACCCACGCGAGAGCGGGTTGCCCCATCCCGCGCTGAGCGCCCCGCCGCTGGCCGAGCCGCGCGAGGAGCGGCAGATCCCCTCGCCGCAGGACCGCCTGCGCCACGCCTTCTCCTCGGAGATCCCCGAGAACGTGATGGACCGCCCGCTCGGTGGATCGCACATGATGGACGAGTACTCGCGCACGCATCCGCTGCCCGCGAGCCAGCCCGCGGCGACCGGCCAGCCGGTGATCCGCGTGGTGGGAGTCGGCGGCGGCGGCGTCAACGCCGTCAACCGCATGGTCGAGGCGGAGGTCGCCGGCATCGAGTTCGTGGCGGTCAACACCGACGTGCAGTCGCTGCAGCAGTCGACCGCCGACATCACGCTGCATATCGGCGCCGAGCTGACGCGCGGCCTGGGCTCCGGCTCGGATGCCAACGTCGGCCGCCAGGCGGCGATGGAGGACTACGACCGCATGAAGGCGCTGCTGAAGGGCTCGGACATGATCTTCATCGCCGCGGGCGCAGGCGGCGGCACGGGCACGGGCGCAGCTCCGATCGTGGCGCGCATCTCGCGCGAAATCGGCGCGCTGACGGTTGCGATCGTGACGAAGCCGTTCGGCTTCGAGGGCAGCCGCCGCGGCGAGCAGGCCGAGCGCGGCGTGGCGGCGCTGGCGCAGGAGGTGGACACGCTGATCGTGGTGCCCAACGACCGCCTGCTGGGCGTGCTCGACCGGCAAACCGCGATGGTGGAGGCGTTCCGCGTGGCCGACGACGTGCTGCGCCAGGGCGTGCAGGGGATCTCCGACCTGGTGACGCTCCCCGGCCTGATCAACCTTGACTTCGCGGACGTGCGCACGATCATGAGCGAGGCCGGCAACGCGCTGCTGGGCATCGGCATGGGCGTGGGCGAGAACCGCGCCACCGACGCGGCGGTGCAGGCCGTATCCTCGCCGCTGCTTGAAACCTCAATGGAGGGCGCGCGCTCGATCCTGCTGTCGATCACGGGCGGCCCCAACCTGTCGCTGTGGGAGGTCAACGAGGCGGCCAAGTCGGTGTCCGAGGCGGCGCACCCCGACGCGAACATCATCTTCGGCGCGATGGTCGACGAGAAGCTCGACGACCAGGTGTGGGTCACGGTGGTCGCGACCGGCTACGGCGACGAGGGCAGGCGCAAGAGCGTGAGCCGCTTCAAAGAGCCTGCCACTACCGGCGAGGTGCGCGCGGAGCGCGGTGCGCCGCCGCGTCCGAGCAGAGAGCGGGCAGGGGTCGGGCAGCGCCGCGGCGGCCTCGGCGCAGACGAACTCGAGATCCCCGAGTTCCTGCCGAACTTCTAGACCGCTCGCGTCACCCGCGGGCGACGCTGTGATATCGCTCTGCCATGGGCGACGTGGCTGAGCGAGGCGTGATCGCGGCGGGACACCCGCTGACGGCGCAGGCGGGCGCGCGGGTGCTGCGCGAAGGCGGCAACGCCGTCGATGCGACCCTCGGCGCGATGCTGACGTCATTCGTGACCGAGTCGCTGCTCACGGGGCTGGGCGCGGGCGGCTACATGCTGGTGGCGGGCGCGGGCGTGGAGCCGACGCTGCTTGACTTCTTCGTGGAGGCGCCCACGCGCACCGGCGACGGCACCGAGGCGGAGCTGCTCGGCGTGGGCGTGTCGTTCGGCGACGCCGAGCAGGTGTTCCACATCGGGCCGGCCTCGTGCGGGGTATATGGGGTGCCGGCGGGCGTGTGCGAGGCGGCGCGCAGGTGGGGCACGGTGTCGCTGGAGGATCTCGCGGCGCCCGCCGCGCAGTTGGCGCGCGAGGGCGTGGCGCTGAACGCGGGGCAGGCGTACGTGGCGGAGATCCTCGTCGAACTGCTGACCTCGACGCCCGAGTGCGCCGCGCTGTGGGCCCCCGGCGGCGAGCTGCTGCGCGAGGGCGGGGTGCTGCGCAACCCGGAGCTGGGCGACGCGCTGCTGCGTCTCGCGCGCGAGGGCGCCGAGCCGTTCTACAGCGGCGACGTGGCGGCGGCGGTGTGCGACTGGCTGGCGGAGCGCGGCGGCTCGCTGCGCGCGAGCGACCTCGCGGGCTACGAGGCGATCGAGCGCGCGCCCGTGCAAATGGCCTACCGCGACCGCGCGATCCTCACCAACCCACCGCCGTCCGCCGGCGGCACGCTGCTCGCGTACGCGCTTGCGCTGCTCGATCGCGCTCCGGCGCCGCCGACGCTGCGCGCGGTGATCGACGCGATGGCCGCGGCGCAGTCCGAGCGCACGCCCGAGTTCGTGGAAGGCCTCGACCAGGAAGGCTTCCTCGAGCGCTTCCTGGCCGCGCGCCTGGGCTCAACCACGCACATCTCGGTTATCGACGCGGACGGCTTCGCGTGCAGCGCCACGTGCACCAACGGCGAGGGCTCGGGCGTGGTGGTGCCGGGCACGGGCATGCACATCAACAACGTGATGGGGGAGGAGGACCTCAACCCGCTCGGCTTCCACCTGCACCCGGCCGGCAGGCGCATGCCGAGCATGATGGCTCCGTCGATCGTGATGCGCGACGGCGAGGTCGAGCTGGTGCTGGGCAGCGCCGGCTCCAACCGCATCCGCTCTGCTCTGCTGCAGACGATTGTGGGGGTGGTGGATCGTGGGCTGGGTGTGCGTGAGGCGGTGGACGCGCCGCGCGTGCACTTCGAGGACGGCGTGCTGTTCGCGGAGCCGGGCGTCGAGCTGGATGGCTCTGAGCTGGAGGGCGTCGGCGACGACACGCGGATCGTCCGCTTCGGCGCGCTCAACCTGTTCTTCGGCGGGGTACAGGCTGCTCTGCGGCGTGGGCCGGAGCTTTCCGGGGCGGGGGATCCGCGGCGCGGTGGCGTGGCGGTGAGCGCGTGAGAGCCGTTCTTGCGTTGTGCGCGCTTGTCGTTGCGGCGCTTCTGGTGGTCGGTTGCGGTGGCGCTGTGACTGCGCCTGACCTGTTCATCGTCTACCGCAGCGGCTCGACGCCGCACGCGCGGCTGACGATGATCGTCAATGAAGAAGGCGGCGTGACGTGCGATGGCCATGAAGCCGCGCAGAAGCTGAGCGATCCGCAGATCGTCAAGGCGCGGGAAATCCAGGAAGATCTGGAAAAGCCGTCATCCAGCCACCTGGAATTGGCGCCGCGCGCGGGGTCGGTGCTGCGCTACTTCGTGCGCGATGAAAAGGGCTACGTGCGCTTTAGCGACGACTCGGCTGGGCAGCCAGCGGTGTTTCAGAAGCTGCAGCTGCTCGTGTTGCAGGCTTCGCAGGAAATCTGCCATCTGGCGGAGTGAGGCGCGCCGCAGAGCAGAACCCCCGCATGACCTCAAGTCGCTTCGGATGACCCGTCCAGCTGACTACCATACGGGACAAGACCCCGGAACGGTCCCTGTGCAGCCCCCTCGGGGGCAGGCCAAACCGCCGGGGTTTCGTTCGTTCTGTCGCGCGAGAGAAACGACCGCATCATGTCGAGGTGATCATGGGGACCGTCATGCGCCCTAATCATCGCGCTTTGGACCCGATTCCCGGTCGGGAGCGCTTCTATCGCCAGCACATCGAACCGAGCCGTTGGCTACGAGTCGTCGTAGACTTCAACGAAGATCCGGCATGGGTCGTGACGGCTGTCGTACAGGACAACGATCCACGTGGGTAGCGCGATGACAATTACGGTTGCGGGCATAGACTTCGACTACCACGACTATGACGAGCGTGGCGATGTGCTCTACCTCCACCTTGGGCCACCAAACGGGCCGCCGGCTAAGGCACTAGGGACCCCAGAGGGGCATACCGTCGAATACAACGATCACGGGGCGATCGTTGGCTTGGAGCTCATGGGCGTGCGCAGCGCGCTTGAGAGCGACGGAGAGCTGAAGCTCACTTGGCCTCCAGCTCATCTCCAGGCAAGCGTCCTTCGCGGGGCGCTGGCCGCGTAACGACGATAGGAGCCAGCGACTTGCGTTCGGAGACTATCGCACGACGAATTTCGTAGTACACTAAGCGTCGTGGAGACTCATCCGTCGGCCCGCAAGCACGGCGTCGCCGACGAAGACATCCGCCACGCTATTGACAATGCGCTCGCCATCGAGGATGCCGGGGAGGACCCAGACCGCTGGCTTGTCATCGGGCCGGATCGTGCAGGGAACTTGCTTGAGGTGGTGGTTCTCGTCACGATCGAGGGCGCGCAGCTGGCGATCCACACAATGAGGATGCGGGCCAAGTTCAGGAGGTTGATCGAGCCGTGAGTCAAGACCGTGTATATGGCCACACCAGCTCAGGCAAGCCGATCACTGACAAGGAGATCGAGACGCTGGCGGCGGAGGCCGAGGCAGGCTACGACGTAGACACGCTGCTAGTGCGCAGGGCCAAGCGCGGACGACCAGCGCTAGGGTCGGCGCCCGCGAGTGTCGAGTCGGTCAGGCTGGACCCCGAGATGCGCGATCAGCTCCTTGAGCGGGCAAAGGTCGAGGGCACTACAACTTCCGAGGTCATCCGCGAGGCGCTGCGGCGTTTCCTGAAGGCCGCGTGACGGCACTGTTCGGGCGGCCATTCAAGACCATGGTTCCGAGCCCGTAGGAATCTCGTGCACTGCGCTCTCGTCATCTGAAGCGACGGTTGTGCGCGGCGCAGCCTCCAGCCACCTGAACGCCCTGCTTGCGAGCTAAGGTCTCGGCCATGCCGCAGACCGTCGTGCTACGTCAGTTCGCCTATCTCGACTTCGAGGAGGATCTCGACACCATCGCGGAGGCGGCGCGTGAGGCACGCCCGGACTTCGAGATCGTCGTGCAGCGCGTAGATCCCGGTAATCCACGCGTCCGCGGGGTGGCGGGGCAGGCGATACTCGAAGTCATCGCGTCTGGTGCCGGTAGCTATGCATTCGGCAAAGTCGCAGATGTGATCATCGCCAAGGCTCGCGCCTCATGGAAGGCAAGGCACCCCACTGAACCACTGGCCGAGGACGTGTGCTCCTCCTGAGCGGGGGCGGCTTGCTCTTTGGCCGCGCGTTCGCGGCGGATCCTCGCGGCCTTGCTCACCCCACGCTCCTGAGCTCTCGTTCAAGCGCGCCGCCACCAAGGGGAAAAGTAGCGTCCGCGTCAACTTCATCCAGCGATATCTGTCCCCCGGCTCGGTGCGAGCGGTTTGCATTGACTTCGGTTGGCTCCAGTGGGCGATATACGAACACCGCGGCGCGCTACCCGAACCGCACCTTCCCATTAGACATAGCCCGCAGCTGCGCCCGCTCGATCAGCTCCAACCGCTCAAGCGCGGTCTGGATCAACTCCGCCAGCAGCCGCAACCGCGCATTCTCCGAACGCAGCTCGAGCAGTTCCTGCTTGGCATCCACATCAAACTCCACGGTGGCGGCCATGTCATAAGCATCCATCGCCCCAAGCTCCTCCGCCTCGACCTCGCGATCGGTGGCGGTGGTCACCAACTCCCGGTAAAGCTCCCGCGCCGCGTCGCCCGCCCCCGCATCGGCCTCCTCCGCCGCCTCCCGCAGGAACTCGACGACCCCCGCCGGATAAGGCAGATCATCCCGCCGCTCGATCAGCCGAAACGGCCGCGTCCCTCGCGCGATGATGTTCAACCGCCCATCGTCCATCCGCTCGAGCACCCGCTCGATCTCGCAGGCGCAGCCAACCGGCTTGAGCTCCTCGTCTGAAAGCCAAACGATCCCGAACTCGCGCCCAGGCGATCCGATCTCCGCCTCCAGGCAGTGCTCGATCATGGCGCGGTAGCGCTGCTCGAAGATGTGCAGCGGCACGCTCTCGCCGGGCAGCGCGACGATCCCGAGCGGGAACAGCGGGAAGCCCCGTGTGACTGACTCGGGCATGTGCCCGAGTGTAGGCGGGTTAGGCGGGCGGCTTGCGCGCGGAGAGCATGAGGTTGTAGAAGATGGCGGGCGGCAGCCGCGACTCGAGCAGCCGGCGGTCGAGCTCCTGCAGCGTGAGGTAGCCGCGGTAGGCGTAGATGCGCCACGCCCAGGGCACGTCTTCGGGGTTGGCGGTGGCCTCGAGCGTGCGGTTGGCCCAGCCGAACCAGTTGGCGAGCAGCTCCTCGCCGGTGACGCGCACGTCCTCGAATCCGGCGGCGCGGGCGGCGCTGGACAGTTCGGCGGGAGCAAACGCGTGCACGTCGACGACGCCCTCGAGCGCGGCGTCGGGCGCGCCGCCGTCGGCGGGCGGCGCGGGCGCGGCGCGGATGGCGCGGCGCCACAGCGGCGCGACGGTGGTGGCGAGGCGCTTGGGCACGCGCGCGAGCCGGTCGCCGTAGCGGGAGGGCTCGCCGGCGAACAGCACGGTGCCGCCGGGCGCGAGCACGCGCTGGAACTCGCGGAACGCGCGCGGCAGGTCGGGGATGTGGTGCAGGATGGCGTGCCCGAACACGAGGTCGAAGCTTTCGTCGGCGAAGGGAAGGCGCTCGGCGTCTGCGGGCTGCGTCTCCACCTCGAGCCCGAGGCGCTCGGCGTTGGCTTTGAGCGTGTCGAGCATGCCGGGCGAGATGTCGCTGCAGGTGGCCTCGCCGATGAGCCCGCCGCGCAGCAGGTTGAGCGTGAAGTAGCCGGTGCCGGCGCCGATCTCGAGCGTGCGCGGGTAGTGGCCGGGCTCGCGGCCGAGCGCCTTGCGCACCTTGGCGCTGACCTGGCCGAGGCCCATGTCGCCGAAGTCGATCCCCCACTTGGAGTCGTAGTGTTCGGCTGCCACGTCGTGGTAGCGGGTGTTGGCGTCGCGGATCTCCTCGGCGCTGAGGGCGGGCGGCATGGGTCGGACCATATACTCGCGCGCCGTGCCCGCGCTGCCCACTCAGGGCATGACTATTCAGCAGGAGGACGTCTCTTGACATCGACCCAAGACGCACCCTCGCCGGTCGAGTTCCGCCAGCGCGACCAGCCTCAGGGCGTGCCGCCGCTGGCGCTGACGGGCGAGCGCACGCTGCCGGACGTGCCCGAGGAGAACTACTGGTATCGGCGCCACCTGGTCGTGTACGAGTGGATCGCGGAACGCGTGCGCGGCCTGCGCGCGATCGACATGGCATGCGGCGAGGGCTACGGCTCGGACGTGCTGGCGCGCACCGCGGCGAGCGTGGTGGGCGTGGACGCGAACCCGGAGGCGCACGAGCACGCACGGCTGCGCTACGTGCGCCCCAATCTGCGCTTCGCGCGCGAGCTGGTCGAAGGCTTCTCCGAGCCGGCCGACGCAGTGGTGTTCCTGCAGACGATCGAGCACCTGCAGGATCCGGGCGCGGTGCTGGAGCACTTCCGCTCGCTGGTGGGGGACAGCGGCACCGTGTTCGTGTCGACGCCGAACGTGCTGACGCTGGCGCCGAAGGGCGCGTCGCGTTCGGACAACCCGTGGCACGTGCACGAGTACCGCCGCGAGGAGTTCGAGCGGCTGTGCCGCGCGCACTTCGCGAACGTCGAGCTGTATGGCCTGTTCCACGCGCGCAAGCTGCGAGCGCACGAGCTGGCGCTGCGTCTGGGCTGGGATCAGGTGCACGCGCGCCTGGGCCTCACGCGGCGCTTCTACGACCGGTTCACGCCGGCGATCGCGGCGTCGGACTTCGCGCTGCGCCCTGCGGTTGGCCCCGGCGATTCGGCGCGCAACGTGGATATGAATAAAGAGATGGATGGCGCGCTGGACTTCATCGCGGTGTGCAGACCGTGAGTGGCCGCGGCGATCGCGGCGCGCTGGCGATCGTCCTGCACACGCACATGCCCTACGTGGAGGGCTTCGGCACGTGGCCGTTCGGCGAGGAGTGGCTGTGGGAGGCGATGGCGGGCTGCTACCTGCCGCTGCTGGACCTGCTCGACGAGGGCGCGCCGCTGACGCTGTCGCTGACGCCGGTCCTGTGCGACCAGCTGGAGGCGCCGGACGTAAACGAGCGCTTCGCGGCGTTCGTGCAGGGCGTGCGCCGCAAGACCCACGCGGAGGACGCGGCGGGGCTGCGGGCGGGCGGCCACGAGGCGCTGGCGCGCGAGCTGGACCGGTCGTGGGGCGAGTACGAGCGGGCGCTGGAGAGCCTGCGCGCGCGCGGCGACCTGCTGGAGGCGCTCGCGCCGTACGCCCAGTGGACGTCCTCCGCCACCCACGCGATCCTGCCGCTGCTGGCCACGGACCAGGGCGTGCGCCTGCAGGTGCGCGGCGGCATCGCCTCCCACCGCCGGCGCTTTGGCGATGGGTGGCGCGGCGGCTTCTGGCTGCCGGAGTGCGCGTACGCGCCGTGGCTGGCGCGCGCGCTCGAGGAAGCAGGCGTGCGCGCCGCGTGCGTGGAGCTGACGAACCAGCTCGGCTTGGGCGCGCGCGAGCACCTTTGCCCGGTGGCCACCGACGCGGGCGTGCTGTTGGTGCCGATCGACCGCGCGACGATCTCGCTGGTATGGAGCGATGGCGGCTACCCGGCGAGCGGCGCGTATCGCGACTACCACCACCACACGATCCACCACCACAACCCGTGGAGCAACGACGGCGGCGCCTACGACCACGACGCCGCGCAGGCGCTCGCGCGCGAGCACGCCGCGGACTTCGTCGCACGCACGCTCGCCCGCCTGCGCGAGGCCAACGCCTCAGCGCCCGGCGACGCGCCGCTGCCGGGCGGCGGCCTGGTTGTGTGTGCGCTCGACACGGAGCTGCTGGGGCACTGGTGGTACGAGGGCATCGACTGGCTGCGCGCGGTCGTGCGGGAGTGCGCCAGTCAGGGCCTGGAGCTGGTGCGCCTCGACGACGCGCTCGAGAGTCGCGAGTGGCCGGCCGCGTCCTCAGAGGCCGAGTTCATCTCTGCGCCCGGCCCACGAGCAGACTCCGAGCCGGCGGGGGCCTGGCCCGCGATCACGTGGGGCAGGGACGGCGACCTGTCCACGTGGTCAGGGCCGGCGGTGGCGGACATGGCGTTCGCCGCACGCGACGCCGAGCTGCGCGTGGTCGCCGCGGGCGAGCGCGCGAGCGCCTCCGCCGTGCGCGAGCTGCTGGCACTCCAGGCCAGCGACTGGCCGTTCATGATCTCGCGCGAGATCGCGACTCCGTATGCGCGCGAGCGCTTCGACGGTCATCTGCAGGCGCTCGCGGGCGCGCTTGAGGCAGGTGGGCAGGGGGACACGGCAGGCGTGCGCAACCTCGCGGTGGACGCCGATCGCGCCTGCCTGCTCGACCCGTCGTAGGGCTCGGCGATCATCTGCGGACCCCTTCCCGAGAGAGGAGCCTCGATGGCGACGGCAGAGCTTCAACAGCAGCAGCCGCAGAGTCCCGCCGGACTCGACCCGCTACGCCACCACCAGCACTACCAGGACAGCCAAGGCGGTTCCCCGTACGCGGGAGGAAGCAGCTTCATGGAGCGCGTCTCCGAGGCGGTGGCAAGCGGGATGGGCACGGTTGGCTTCCTGCTGATCAGCTCGGCCGTGATCGTCGCGGGGGTGCTGTCCAACCACGTGATCCACTTCCTCAGCAACTCTTGGACCGGCCTGCTCAACGGCAAGGGCTTCGACCCGGCGCCCTTCATCCTGCCGAACCTCGTCTTCTCGGCGGTCGCGTTCTACACGGGCGCGCTGGTGATCATCGCGCAGAAGGCACAGACGCGCACGGACAAGGCCAACGAGGAAGCCGCGGCCAAGCACCGTGACGAGCTCGCCGAGTTCCAGTCGAATCTGCTGCAGAGGAACACCGATCTGACCGAGCAGATCCACACGCTCAGCCAGAAGCTGAGCACGCTCACCGAGGAGGTGCACGAGGCGACCTGCAGGCGGCGCCCATCCCCGGCGTGATCCTGGCGCCCGGGCGAGACGGCGGTCTTCGCTGGTGCTAAATACTCCCCGCGCCTTACTCCCAGCGCATCGACCGCGGCGCCTCGCGCATGCGGATCACGCGCGCGGGCGTGCCCGCGATGACCGCGTTCTCGGGCACGTCCTTGGTGACGACGGAGCTCGTGCCGATCACGCTGTTGTCGCCCACGGCCACGCCGCGCAGGATGCAGGCGCCGTAGCCGATCCACACGTTGTGCCCGACGCGCACGTCGCGCTTGTAGATCCCCTGCAGGCGGATCGGGCGCTCCACCTCGGTGACGCCGTGGTCGAAGTCGATCAGCATGACGCGGTCGGCGATGATGCACTCGCGCCCGATCGACACGTGCTGGTAGGCGGAGATCGTGCAGTCCTGGCCGATGACGGTCTTCGCGCCGATGCTCACCTCGCCCTCGTGCACGCGGATCTTGCTGCCGTGCCCGATCCACGCCCAGCGCCCGATTCGCAGCGTCGCGTGGCGGCCGATCTCGAGCGTCACGTTCGGGCAGACGAAGCAGATGCCTTCCGTCTGCAGGCGCTTGCCAAAGCGCAGCCTGAGTAGCCCGTAGCGCCCCAGCAGCAGCGCGTAATGGCGGTTCAGCATGCGGTTGGCGCGCATGAAGCGCAGCAGCGCGAGCGGTCCGCCGTGCAGCGGCGCGGGAGCAAGCCGCGGGGCGCCGCCGAACTGCTCGGCGCGGGTCTCCGCGGCGGCGGGATCGGCGGGGTCGGCGACCAGCTCCATGGCGCTTGAATCGTAAGGCACGGCGGGGGCGGCGGGCCGGCGCCGGGGGCGCTGCGCCGCCGCGGCGGCGGGCGGCCCTGCGATGATTGCGCGCGCGATGACCGAGCCAACGCTAGCCCAGCGCCTGCTCGACGGCGACCGCCGTGCGCTCGCACGCGCGATCACGCTCGTGGAGGACAACCGGCCCGAGGGCTGGGAGTTGGTCCGCGAGGTCTACCCGCACACGGGCAGCGCCGACGTCGTCGGCTTCACGGGGCCGCCCGGCGTCGGCAAGTCGACGCTGATCGGCGCGCTCACGAAGGCGCGGCGCGAAGCCGGGCGCACCGTCGGCGTGCTGTCGATCGACCCGTCCTCGCCGTTCACGCAGGGCGCGCTGCTCGGCGATCGCATCCGCCTGACAGAGCACTTCCTCGACCCGGGAGTGTTCATCCGCTCGATGGCCAACCGCGGCGCGCTGGGCGGGCTCTCGGAGGCGGCGCTGCAGGCCGCGCTGCTGCTCGACGCGGCGGGGCGCCAGGACGTGTTCGTGGAGACGGTGGGGGTGGGGCAGGCGGAGATCGACATCATCGATCACGCGGATACGATCGTGCTCGTGCTGATGCCCGGCTCGGGCGACTCGATCCAGGCGCTGAAGGCGGGCGTCATGGAGATTCCCGACGTGATCGTCATCAACAAGGCCGACCACCCGCTGACCGACACGATGATCCGCGAGATCCGCGGTGTGCTGTCGCTCGCCAACCTCGATCGCACGCCCGAGGAAGCGCGCGGACGCTGGCGCGTGCCGATCGTGAAGACCGAGGCCGTGCGGGGCGAGGGCGTCGCCGAGCTCGTGCGGAGCCTCGACGAGCACCGCGCGCACATCCTCGCCGCCGGCCAGCTCGAGGAGCGTCGCGCACGCAACCTGCGCAGCGAGGTGCTCGCGATCGCCGCCGCGCGCATGCGCCGGCGCCTGGAGGAGGACCTGCGCGAGGACGCGGAGTTCCAGCGCCTGCTCGACGAGGTCGTCGCGCGGCGCCTGGATCCCGCGAGCGCCGCCGCGGCGCTGCTCGAGCGCGCGGGCGCCGGCAGGGTCGCTTAGACAGTAGGCTCGCCTGACGATGGACTCTCTCGACTGGGTGGAGCGGAACTGGGCGCTGCTCGGCCGATTGATACCGGGACACACCGCGATCTATCGCGCCAGCCGCGGCCTGATCGGCCACCGCTTCCCGGGCGCGCCGCCCGCGCTGCTGCTGGATCACGTGGGCGCGAAGAGCGGGATCAAGCGCACGAGCCCGCTGGTGTACACGGTCGACGGCCCGAACCTGATCCTTGTGGCGTCCAAGGGCGGCTATCCCAAGAATCCCGGCTGGTTTCACAACCTCATCGCCAACCCCGACACGACCGTCCAGGTCGGAGCAGATCGGCGGACGGTGCACGCTCGCGTGTCCGACCCGCAGGAGCGTGCGCGCCTGTGGCCGCTCGTGCTGAAGACCTACGGTGGCTACGCGGATTATCAGAAGCACACCGAGCGCGAGATCCCGCTGGTCGTGCTCGAGCCGCGCTGACAGGTCGGCGCTACGCAGCGTTGCGTTACGCAAGTTTGCGTAACGCACGCGATGCTCGCCCTACGCGTCGTTCAGGCGCAGCCACTGCGCGAGGAACGGCTCCGTGATCCAGGCTTCGCCCTGCCGGCGCCCCACGAGCTCGCCTTTCTCCAGGGCGCCCAGCGCTCGCTGGACGCTCGACGCTCCAGGCAGCGAGTGGCGACGGCGGTAGTCCGCCGAGATCTGCGTAGTCAGCGTGTATCTCAGGCGCCGAGCGCCCGCGCGATCACCATCTGCTGGACCTCGTCGGTGCCCTCGCCGATCGTGAGGATCTTCGCGTCGCGGTAGAAGCGGCACACGGGGTACTCCTCGATGAAGCCGTAGCCGCCGTGTATCTGCACGGCCTCCTCCGCGCACCGCACCGCGAGACGCCCGGTCTTGAGCTTGGCCTGCGCGGCCGTCAGCGTGAAGTTGCGCTTGGCGTCCTTCTCGCGCGCGGCCTTGTACACGAGCAGCCTCGCGGCGGCGATCTCCGTGGCCATGTCCGCGAGCTTGCCCTGGATCGCCTGGAACTTTGAGATCGGCTTGCCGAACGCCCTGCGCTCCTTGGCGTACTTCAGCGCCTCGTCAAGCGCCCCCTGCGCGAGCCCCACGCCCATCGCCGCGACGCCGATGCGCCCGATGTCGAGGATGTGCAGGAACTGCTTGAAGCCGGCCCCGCGCGGTCCCAGCAGGTTCTCCTCCGGCACGCGGCAGTCGCCGAACGTGAGCGGGCGCGTGTCCGACGCGTTCCAGCCCATCTTGCGGTACGGCTCGCCCTGCTCGTAGCCGGGGGTGCCGTTGGGCACGATCAGGTTCGAGATCTGCTTGGAGCCGTCGGCCTCCTCGCCGGTGACCGCCGTGATGCACACAACCCCGGAGATGTCGGTGCCGGCGTTGGTGATGAACTGCTTGGCGCCGTCGATCGCCCATTCGCCGTCCTCCAGGCGCGCGCGCGTGCGCGTGTTGCCGGCGTCTGACCCCGCCTCCGGCTCGGTCAGCCCGAACGCGCCCAGCCGTTCGCCCGAGCACAGCCGCGGCATCCACTCGCGCTTCTGCTGCTCTGAGCCGAACACGTGGATCGGCTGCGTGCCCAGCGACGTGTGCGCGCACAGCGTGATCGCCACCGAGGAGTCCACGCGCGTGAGCTCCTCCACTGCCAGCGCGTACGCGAGCGTGTCGCCTCCGCCTCCGCCGTACTCCTCGGGGAAGGGGATGCCCATCAGGTTCAGCTTCCCCAGCTTGGCCACGATCTCGTACGGGAAGGACTTCGTGCGGTCGAGCTCCTCCGCCACAGGTGCGACCTCGCCCTCGGCGAATTCCCTGACTGTGCGCCGGATCAGCTCATGGTCGGGCGACAGATCGAAGTCCACGGCGGGCATTCTCCCAGCTCTGTCAGGATGCCGTCCGATCGTGACGCGCGCGCGGCTGCTGCTCGACATCCTCAGGCGGGGCCGCACGTACAGCTACGGCGCGGATCGCTCGCAGCGCGCCGACCTGCACCTGCCGCGGGGACCAGGCCCGCACCCGGTGATGGTGCTGATCCACGGCGGCTCCTGGACCGCGCGCTACGGGCGCATCGTCATGCGCGGCCTGGCCGGCGACCTGCTGGGGCGCGGCTGGGCGGTGTGGAACATCGAGTACCGGCGCATCGGCAACGGCGGCGGCTGGCCGCACACGTTCGCGGACGTGGCCGCCGCGATCGACCTGTTGGCGGAGCTGGACGCGCCGCTGGACCTCGACCGCGTGAGCGTGCTCGGCCACTCCGCCGGCGGTCACCTCGCGCTGTGGGCCGCCGGGCGCGAACGGCTCCCCGCGGGCTCTCCCGGCGCGATCGACGGCGAGCCGCGCGTGCGCCCGCGCCAGGTGATCGCGCAGGCGGGCGTGTGCGACCTCGCGGGCGCCTACCGGCGCTGGCGCGGCGGCGCGGTGCGCTCGCTGATGGGCGGTTCGCCCGAGGAGCTGCCCGAGCGCTACGCCGTCGGCGATCCGATGCGGCTGCTGCCGCTGGGCATGCCCGCGCTGCTCGTGCACGGCACGCTCGACGAGACCGTGTCCGTGAAGCTCAGCCGCAGCTACGAGCAAGCTGCGCTGGCGGCTGGCAGCGTGGTGGAGCTCGTCGAGATTCCCGGCGCGGCTGGTCGCCACCGCGCTCACATCGACCCGCGCGGCCATGCCTGGGCGGCAGTGACCGCGCGGCTCAGTGCAGCCATTCTCCAGGAGTGAGCCCCACCCGCCGTTGACCGTCAGAGGAGCGGCTAGGATCATGTAGTGCCCACGCTGGTGATGGACCCTGCTCCGATCGAGCTCGATGCGCTGATCGAGCATCGGCGTCGTCTCGGCCTCGACCACTACGACGAGGTGTGGGAGGGTGTGCTGCACATGAATCCGCCCCCCACAGGCGAGCACCAGTACGTGCTTCAGCAACTGGCGGAGTTGCTCAGCCCGCTGGCGCGTAGCGCTGGTCTCGTGCCGGTCGTCAACGAGTTCGGGCTCGGGCGAGAGGGCAAGGACAACTACCGCGTACCCGACGGTGGCCTGCACCGCACACTGCCGCGAGGGGTCTATCAGCTTACTGCGGCGCTCGTGATCGAGATCGTGTCTCCGGGCGACGAGAGCTGGGACAAGCTCCCTTTCTATGCCGCGCACGACGTCGACGAGGTGCTGATCGTCGATCCCCAGGTGCGCTCGGTCAGCTGGCTGGGGCTCGCGGACGGCGAGTACCGGCCGATCGAGCGCAGCGGACTAGTTGCGCTGGGGACGCAGGGACTGGCAGAGCAGATCGACTGGCCGTAGTCAGGGCCCGCGTCGCGCACCGGCGACGCCAGCCGTGACATCGGCCGCTACGCGCTGTAGCTGCGCGCCAGCTCCACGAGCAGCCGCACGCCGTACCCGGACGCGCCCTTGCCGACGTACTCGCGGTCCAGGTCCCACGCCGAGCCGGCGATGTCGAGGTGCGCCCACGGCGTGTCGCCGACGAAGTTCGACAGGAACGCGCCGCCCACGATCGTGCCCGCCTTGCGCGCTTCCGGCGCGTTGTCGAGGTCGCCGTATTTGCCCTTGACGAGCTCGTCGTACTCCTCGTGCAGCGGCAGGCGCCAGGCGATCTCGCCGGTGCGCGTGCCCGCGACCATGATCCGTCCGACGAGCTCGTCGTCGTTGCTCATCAGCCCCGCGTACGTGGAGCCCAGCGCGACGATCACCGCGCCCGTCAGCGTCGCCAGGTCGACGATCCGCTCTGCCCCCTCGGCGACCGCGTGACAGAGACAGTCGGCCAGCACCAGCCGGCCCTCGGCGTCGGTGTTGTTGACCTCGATCGTCTTGCCGTTGGCGGCCACGACGATGTCGCCCGGCTTGATCGAGCGGCCGCTCGGCAGGTTCTCGGTGGCGCCCACGACCGCCACCAGCTTGACCGGCAGCTTCAGCCGCGCGATCGCCGACACCGCCTCGACCACCGCGGCGCCGCCGGACATGTCGAACTTCATCTCCGCCATCTTCGCCCCCGGCTTCAGCGAGATGCCGCCGCTGTCGAACGTCACGGCCTTGCCGACCAGGCCCAGCGTCGGGCCGCCCGAGGCGCCGCCGTCGTACTTGATCGTGATCAAGGCTGGCTCCTCCTCGGAGCCCTGCGCGACCGCCGCGAACGCGCCCATGCCGCGCGCGACGATCGCGTCGCGGCCCTCGACCTGCACGGACACGCCCTCCAGCTCCCGCTCGAGCGCCTTCGCGTACCCGCCGAGCGCCGTCGGCGTGAGGTCGTTGCCGGGGCGGTTCTGCAGGTCGCGCGCGCGGTTGACCGCCTCGCCCAGCAATGCCGCGTCGGCGACCGGTGTCTCCAGCCCGTCCGCGCCGCACACGATCAGGCGCTCCAACGGCCCGGGCGCCTCGCCATCGCCGGCGGCGGAGGACTTGTGGCGCTCGAAGCTGTAGCCGCCGATCACGGTGCCCTCGACGATCGCGCCCGCGACCGCGCCGGCGTCAGCGTCGGTCGCGCCGCCGGGAGCCTGCCAGCAGAGCGTGCGGGTCGATATCTCCTTCGCGCGCGCACCCGCAGCGGAGGCCGCCACGCGCGCGCGCTCGGGCGTGAACTGGGCGCGCGCGCCCAGTCCGACGAGCAGCCAGCGCTTGCCGTCGGCGTGGGCCAGCGCGAGCGACTTGAACGACGTGCGCGCCTCGCCGGAGTCGAGCAGCTCGGCCAGCTGCGTCGGGGACTCGGGCGGGAGCTGCTCGCCGTCGAACAGCCCGAGCGCGACCGTGTCCGCGTCGGTCGTCCTGGCTGGTCGGGCAGTTGCGGATATCTGCATGCGGCGGCACGATATCCGGCTCGCGAACGATTCGTCGTGTTGGGGTAATTGTCGCTTTACTCACAAGCTCCGGCGACGCCGCCGGAGGGCCGCACGCCAGCCCTTTGGGGGGCGATCGCGGGGCCTTGCACTACCATTCTCGCTCTCCGTCCCAACTCAACGACCTTCAGGAGCAGAGCGACCTCTCATGCCCAAGACAGTGATCCTCGGCAGCGCGCGCACCCCCATCGGCAAGATGGGCGGCAGCCTGTCCACGCTGGACGCCACCGAGCTGGGAGCGCTCGCGATCACCGCCGCGCTCGAGCGCGCGGCCGTCGAGCCCGAGCAGGTCGAGCACGTGGTCATGGGTCAGGTGCTGCAGGCGGGCCAGGGGCAGATCCCCTCGCGCCAGGCGCAGATCAAGGCCGGCGTTCCCAAGGAGGTCTCCTCCGAGACGATCAACAAGGTCTGCGCGTCGGGTCTGCGCGCCTCGGTGATCATCGACCAGGCGATCCGCGCGGGCGACATGAGCGTGGGCGTGGGCGGCGGCATGGAGTCGATGTCGAAGGCGCCGTATCTGCTGCCGCAGGCGCGCTTCGGCTACCGCATGGGCGACGCCAAGATGCTCGACGCGATGGTTCACGACGGGCTCACCAACCCGTTCTCCGGCAAGCAGATGTTCGTCGAGGCGACTGAGATCGGCGACGAGCTGGAGATGACGCGCGCAGACCTCGATCGCTGGGCGCTGCGCTCGCACGAGCTCGCGCTGAAGGCCACCGACGAGGGCCGCCTGTCCGAGGAGATCGTGTCCGTCACGATCAGGGGACGCAAGGGCGACACCGTCGTGGAGATCGACGAGGGACCGCGCCGCGACACCTCGCTCGAGAAGCTCGCCTCGCTTCCCGGTCTCGTCGGCAAGGAGGGCTCGCACACGGCCGGCAACTCGCCCGGCGTCAACGACGGCGGCGGCGCGCTCGTGCTCGCGTCAGACGAATGGGCCGCGGCCAACGGCAAGGAGGCGCTCGCCGAGATCGTCGCGCACGCGCAGAGCGCCAACGACTTCGCCTACCTCGCCACGACGCCGGCCAGCGCCGCCAAGAAGGCGCTCGACAAGGCCGGTCTGCAGCCGGGCGACATCGATCTGTGGGAGATCAACGAGGCGTTCGCGTCGGTCACGCTCAACTCGATCCGCATGCTCGGCATCGACGAGGACCGCGTCAACGTCAACGGCGGCGCCGTCGCCCTCGGGCACCCGATCGGCGCCTCCGGCGCGCGCATCCTCGGCGCGCTCGTGCACGAGCTGCGTCGTCGCGGCGGCGGCTACGGCTGCGCCGCGATCTGCTCCGGCGGCGGGCAGGGTGACGCGGTCATATTGAAGGTGTGAGGCGGCCGTGAGCGCCTCGCCAAACGGCGGATCGCCGCGCGGCGCCGCGTTCTTCGACCTCGACAAGACGCTGATGGCCGGTTCCTCCGGCGTGTTCTTCGCGCGCGCCGCGTATGAGACGGGGATGATCTCGCGCGGGCGCCTCGTGCGCGACGTGTACGAGAACGTGCGCTTCCGCCTGCGCGGCTCCACCGACGATCGCGCCGACGACGTGCGCAGGCGCGTGGGGGAGATGATCGCCGGCGTGCGCGTGCGCGACCTCGAGCGCCTGACCCCGCGCGTGCTCTCGGGCGTGCTGCCGCGCCTGTACCCGCAGATGCTCGAGCGCGCCTACGCCCACCAGGACGCAGGCCTGCCCGTTTACATCCTCACGGCGGCCTCGCAGGAGATGGCCGACCTGCTCGCGCACGTGCTCTACTTCGACGGCGGCCTGGGCTCGCGCTCGGAGATCGTCGACGGCCGCTACACCGGCAGGCCGGCGGGCCCGTTCAACTACCGCGAGGGCAAGGTCCTGTCGATGCGCGAGGTCGCCGAGCGCGATCGCATCGACCTGGACGCCTCCTACGCGTACTCCGACTCGGAGTCCGACCTGCCGATGCTGCGCGCGGTGCGCCACGCGGTCGTCGTCAACCCCGACGCGATGCTCAGGCAGATCGCGATGCAGGAGGGCTGGGAGGTGATCGAGCTGGACCGGCTCGGCCGGCGCCTGAAGGTGCTCGGCGCGCTGGGCGCCGCGGCTGCGATCGGCGGCTTGGGCAGCGTCGCCGTGGACCGCGTGGGAGCGCGAATCGGCTCGCGGGCATAATCTCCGCTGCGCATGTCCTCGACACAGCCTCAGAGCAAGATCCGCGTGGTCGTCGCCAAGCCGGGCCTCGACGGCCACGACCGCGGCGCCAAGATCATCGCGCGCGCGCTGCGCGATGCGGGCATGGAGGTCATCTACACGGGTCTGCACCAGACGCCCGAGCAGATCGTCGAGACGGTGATCCAGGAGGACGCCGACGCGGTCGGCCTGTCGATCCTGTCGGGCGCGCACATGACGCTCGTGCCGCGCGTCGTGGAGCTCCTGCGCGAGCAGGGCGTGAACGACGTGGTGATCACCGTCGGCGGCACGATCCCGGCCGAGGACATCCCCGAGCTGAAGAGCCTGGGCGTCGCCGAGGTGTTCACGCCCGGCGCCCCCACGCAGGCGATCGTCGATTTCATCCGCGGCGCGGTCGTGGAGCGCTAGCGAAACCGATTGACTCGTCAGTCAACCGCGCTAACAGGTACGATTCAGTCACTCAGACCCAAGGAGAAGCTGACTCAATGAAGATATGCGTCCTGGTGAAGGAGGTCCCGGACGCCGCCGTCGAGAAGAGGATCGACCCCTCGACGGGGCGCATGGACCGCAGCGGCGAGAAGAACCTCAACCCGTATGACACGCACGCCATCGAGGCGGCGATGCAGATCAAGGAGGGCGGCGCGGTTCCCGTGGAGGAGATCGTGGCCGTGACGATGGGCCCCGACAGCGCCGTGCGCGCGCTGCACAAGGCGGTTTCGCTCGGCGCCGACCGCTCGGTCCACCTCAGTGATCCGGCGGTCGCCGGCTCCGACGTGGCCGCGACCGGCTACGCGCTGGCCAAGACGCTGCAGCGGGAGAGCCCCGACCTGGTGCTGCTCGGCCAGCAATCGGACGACGGCGAGTGCTACACGATCGGCGCGGTCGTCGCCGAGCACCTCGGCATGCCGTCGCTGACACAGGTGATCAAGATGGACGTCGACTCCGAGGCATTGCGCTGCGAGCGTCAGGCCGAGTACGGCTACGACACCGTGCAGATCAAGCTGCCCGCGGTGATCTCCGTCGGCGACGCGATCAACGAGCCGCGCTACCCGTCGCTGAAGGCGATCATGGGCGCCAAGAAGAAGCCGCTTGACACCGTCACCGCGGGCGACGTGCAGATCGACGCTTCCAAAGTCGGCGGCGAGAGCTCCGCCGCGCAGTGGACCGCCGCGAAGGCGCCGCCGGCGAAGTCCGCCGGACAGATCATCGAGGACGAGGACACAGGCGAAACGGTCGAAAAAATTGTTGCGTGGCTCGACGAGAGGAAGCTGATCTAGATGTCGAACATTCTCGTTTACGCGCTGCACTATGACGGCGCGATCAACAAGAACTCGCTTGGCGCCGTCTCCGAGGGCGCCAAGCTCGCGGCCGAGCTCGGCGGCGAGGCGCACGCGATCCTGCTCGGCGAGAACGTCCCGCAGGACCTGGCCGCCTCGCTCGGCAAATACGGCGCCAAGAGGGTGCTCGTCGCGGACGGCCCAGAGGGCCTCGCACAGCCGCTCGTCGACGCGATGGCCGCGGCCATCACGGCCGGCGGCTACAAGTACGCGCTGTTCGGCGGCGGTCTGCTCGGCTTCGAGATCGGCGCCGGCCTCGCCGCGCGGCTCAGCGCCGGGGTGGTCATGGAGGTCACGAACGTGCGGGCGGAGAACGGCGAGCTGATCGCCGAGCGTCCGATCCTCGGCGACTCCTCGATCTCCGAAGTCAAATACCGCTCGGATGTCGGCATCGTCATCGGTCGTCTGAACGCGTTCGAGATCAGAGACGTCGGCGGCGCCGACGCGCCGGTCGAGACGCTGAGCTTCGAGCTCTCGCCACAGGCGCAGCAGGCGACGATGCTCACGCGCGGCGAACAGCGCGGCGCGGACGTCGACATCGAGGGCGCCGACATCCTCGTCGCCGGTGGGCGCGGCCTCGGCAAGGCCGAGGGCTTCCAGCTCGCCGAGGACCTGGCGGCGGCCTTCGGCGGCAACGCCGCTGTGGCGGCCACGCGCGCGGTCGTCGACGCCGGCTGGTACCCCTACGCGGCGCAGATCGGCCAGACCGGCAAGACGGTCTCGCCGAAGCTGTACCTCGCGGCGGGCATCTCCGGCGCGATCCAGCACAAGGTCGGCATGCAGAGCTCGGAGAACATCGTCGCGATCAACAAGGACGCCAACGCGCCGATCTTCGAATTCTCCGACCTCGGCATCGTCGGCGATCTCAACAAGATCCTGCCGAAGCTCACGGAGGCAGTGAAGGCGAAGAAGGGCTCCTGACGATGAGCGGCCATGGCGGCTCCAGCAACGGCAAGGTGGCACCGGCGGCGTTCCCGCCGCCGGTGGACTCGCGCAAGGAGTTCGTCAAGCGCGGCCTCGACGCCGAGGACGAGCTGATCGAGGTGGGCGTCGCGATCGTCGGCGGTGGCACCGCCGGCCTCGCGTGCGCCAACCGGCTGCTGCAGCTGCTCGCGGACGATCCGGAGACGATGGAGCGCCTCGGCGAAGTGCCTGTGGCGGTCGTCGAGAAGGCCAAGACCTGTGGCGGGCACAACCTGTCCGGCGCCGTCATGCGCCCAGGGCCGCTCGAAGAGCTGTTCCCGGAGATGAGCCGCGAGGACTGGCGCAAGGAGGGCTTCGCCTTCGGCGAGGTCAAGAAGGAGGCGGTCTACCTGACGCCGACCTCCAAGCTCAAGCTGCGCATCCCGACGCCGCCGCCGTTCAAGAACCACGGCAACGAGATCATCTCCGTGTCGGCGATGGCGCGCTACCAGCAGCGCCAGGCCGAGGACGCGGGCGCCTACATCCTCACCGAGACCTCCGCCACGCAGCTGATCGTCGAGGATGGCGCCGTCGTCGGCGTGCGCTCTGGCGACAAGGGCCGCGGCAAGGACGGCGAGCCGCTCGGCAACTTCGAGCCGGGGACCGACATCAAGGCGCACGCCACGGTGCTCGCCGAGGGCTGCTGGGGGCACCTGACGGGCGCCGCCATCAAGGAGTTCGACCTCGGCGAAGGGCGCGAGCCGCAGGTGTGGGAGCTCGGCGTCAAGGAGGTCTGGAAGGTCCCCAAGCCGCTCGACCGCCTGATCCACACGATGGGTCCGTGGCCGCTGAAGATCTCCAGCAAGTACGGCCAGATCGGCGGCACCTGGATCTACCCGATGAAGGACGAGAAGACGGGCGAGGACATGGTCTCGATCGGCTTCGTCGTCGAGCTCGAGTACGCCGACGCCACGACCTCGGCTCACGACCTGCTGCAGACGTTCAAGACCCACCCGCTGGTGCGGGGGATCCTCGAGGGGGGAGAGCGCGTCGCGTGGGGCGCCAAGGCGCTGCCGGGAGGCGGCTACTGGTCGATGCCGAAGCTGTCGATGCCGGGAGCGGTGCTCGTCGGCGACTCCGGTGGCATGGTCGACACGATGGCGCTCAAGGGCGTGCACCACTGCATCCGCTCGGGCATGCTCGCGGCCGAGACGATCTACGCGGCGCTCAAGCGCGGCGAGAACAGCTTCGAGTCCTACGAGCAGGTGATCGAGGAATCCTCCGTCGGCAAAGAGCTCTGGGAGGTGCGCAACGCGCGCCAGCCGCTGATGAGGGGACTGGTTCTCGGGGCGCCGCTCAGCGGCATTCAACAGATCACCAAGGGCAAGCTCCCCGGCCGCGCGGACTGGCACCGCAACGACGAGAAGCCGATGTTCATCGGCGACACCAAGGACGTGTACGTCAAGCCCGACGGCAAATACACGTTCGACAAGCTCTCCTCGGTGTTCATCACCGGCAACGCCACGCGCGACGATGCTCCCAACCACATCCGCGTGCGCAAACACGTGCCGCGCGAGATCGCCGAGACCTGGCGCTGGATGTGCCCGGCGGGGGTGTACGAGATCCCCGAGGACGCGCCCGAGCATGGCGACGTGGACGTGATCGTCAACTACACCAACTGCGTGCAGTGCGGCGCGATCACCGCCAAGGGCGGTCGTCTGACGACCCCCGAGGGCGGCGACGGGCCGCTCTACCAGATCACCTGAGCGCTGGCGCGGGGGAGACGGAGACGCGCGACGCGGTCGACGGCTGCGAAACCCGCGTGCTTTCAGAGTGTTAGGGGGCTGTAGATGAGAGCGATGAGAGCGACGTCCCTGACCGCATGCGCGCGCCGGCTGGCAGCGCCCCGCCCGATCGCGGCGCTGGCATGCGCCGTCGCTGTGCCCTGGCTGGCGCTGTCGCCGGTCGCGCTGGGAAGCACGATCGCGTCGGCGACGCTCCAGCAGTGCGCCACCGCGACCGTTCCCCAGACCGAACGCTCAGCCACGTTCGCCGGCGAAATGACGGCGATCCCTGGCGCCGTGCGCATGGAGATGCGCATCAACCTTGAAGAGCAGGCGCCCGGAGAAACACTGTTTCGCACCATCGCCGACCCGAGCCTGGGGGTGTGGCACCTGTCCGCCGCGGGCGTAAAGGTCTTCGCCCACATCCAGCAGGTCACCGACCTGTCGGCCCCGGCGCTGTACCGCGGCGCGCTGCGCTTTCGCTGGCTGAACGCCAGGAACCGCCCGATCAAGAGCGAGGAACTGCGCACCGCGCGCTGCGAACAGCCGGCCCCCTCGCCGCCCGCGCCCACGTCCACGAGCCCCTCGAGCACGGGCACCCAGACGGCCGCCGCGGCGAGCGCCGGCGCGTAGTCGCCGCGCGCGAGCGCCGGCCCGCTAGAATCGAGCGACGATGAAGGCGGACATCCACCCCAACTACGTCACCGCGCACGTGCGCTGCACGTGCGGCAACGAGTTCATGACGCGCGCCACGCAGGACGAGCTGCACGTCGAGGTGTGCTCCAACTGCCATCCGTTCTACACCGGCCGGCAGAAGCTGATGGACACGGGCGGTCGCGTCGAGCGCTTCCAGCGCAGGGTCGCCAAAGGCCGGTTGCACACGGCGCAAGCCAGGTCCGCGCAGTAGCCCGATGGCCGGCGCGGTGGCTGACCCCCCGGCGCCGACGACGCTGCGCGAGAGCGACGGTGAGCTGAGCGCCCAGCGCGACGCGCCCGTCGGCGGGCAGGCGGTGCTGGAGGGCGTGATGATGCGCGGCGTGTCCAACTGGGCGGTCGCCGTGCGCAAGCCCAGCGCCGAGCAGCTGCTCGAGGGCGAGCGCTCGCCGGAGGAGGCAGCGCTGGGCGAGATCGAAGTCAAGGCGATGCCGCTCGAGTCCGCGATGAAGCGCCACCGCGTGCTGCGCCTGCCGATCGTCCGCGGCGTCGTCGCGCTCGGCGGCTCGATGGTGATCGGCTTCCGCGCGCTGGAGATCTCCGCAAACGCGCAGATGCCGCCCGAAGAGGCGAAGGAGGGCGAGGCGTCCGAGGACGGCGAGATCCCGCGCGCCGTGTGGTTCGGGACCGTCGTCGTCGCGATCGCGCTCGCGGTCGTGCTGTTCTTCCTGATCCCCGTCGGGATCACCAGCCTGATCAAGCAACAGCTCGGCTCCTCGATCCTGTTCTGGGTCGTCGAGGGGCTGATCCGCACGACCCTGTTCCTCGGCTACATGGCGCTGCTCTCGCGCGTGCGCGACCTGCGTCGCGTGTTCGAGTACCACGGCGCCGAGCACAAGACGATCTCCTGCTTCGAGGCGGGCCTGCCGCTGACGCCCGCCAACGCGCAGCGCTTCTCGCGGCTGCACCCGCGCTGCGGCACGAGCTTCCTGCTCGTGGTGATGATCGTCGCGATCTTCGTGTTCGCGCCGATCGGCCTGCCCGCGTGGTACTGGCTGATGGCCACGCGCGTGCTCGGCGTGCCGGTGATCGCCGGCATCTCCTTCGAGCTGATCAAGTTCGCCGGGCGCAACCGCAGCCGCGGCTGGGTACGCGCGCTGATGTGGCCCGGTCTGAAGCTGCAGCTGCTGACCACGCGCGAGCCCGATCTGGACCAGCTTGCGGTGGCGATCGCGGCGCTTGAGGCTGTACTCGAGCGCGAGACGCCCGGCGAGCTCACCGCAGCGGACCTCGTCGGCGTCGAGGTCGTCGCTTAGCGCCGCCTCGCACGGGCCGTCGAGACACCCGCACCAGCCGCCGACGGCCGGCCGCCTAGACTGGCCGGCGTGATCGAGGATCTCGTCGAGCAGATCAAAGCGCGCTTCGCGGAGCTGGGCGCGCAGATGACCGACCCCGAGGTGATCTCCGACCGGGAGCGCTACGCGGAGGCCGGCCGCGCCTACAGCCAGCTCGAGCCGGCGGCCAAGCTGGCAGAGCAGTGGCGCCTCGCGCACGACGACGCGGCGGGCGCGGAGGAGCTGCTGTCGGAGATGGGCGAGGACCCGGAGATGCGCGAGGAGCTCGCCAAGGCGCGAGCGCGCATCGAGGAGCTCGAGGAGCAGATCCGCCTGGCGATGGTCGAGCGCGACCCCAACGACGACAAGAGCGTGATCGTCGAAATCCAGGGCGGCGCCGGCGGCGACGAGGCGGGGATGTGGGCCGGGGACCTGTACCGGATGCTCGTCCGCTACGCGGAGCGGCTCGGCTTCGAGACCGAAGCGATGGACGTCGGCGACGGCAAGTACACGTTCGAGATCAAGTCCCGCCCGCCCGACGGCGCCTACTCGGTGTTCAAGTACGAGGGCGGCACCCATCGCGTGCAGCGCGTGCCCCAGACCGAGTCCCAGGGCCGCACCCACACCTCCACGGCGACCATCGCGGTGCTGCCCGAGGCGGAGGACGTGGACGTGCAGATCGACCCGAACGACCTGCAGATCGACGTCTACCGCTCCTCCGGTCCGGGCGGCCAGTCGGTCAACACGACCGACTCGGCGGTGCGCGTCACGCACAAGCCCTCGGGGATCGTCGTCTCGATGCAGGACGAGAAGTCCCAGCTGCAGAACCGCGAGAAGGCGCTGCGCGTGCTGCGCGCGCGGCTGTACGAGCGGGCGCTGGCCGAGCAGCAGGCGGAGCTGGCGGCCGACCGCCGCTCGCAGGTGGGGACGGGCGATCGCGCGGAGAAGATCCGCACGTACAACTACGGCGAGCGGCGCGTGACCGACCACCGCATCAAGCTCACGGTGCACAACCTCGACCAGGTGCTCGAAGGCGAGCTCGACGAGCTCACGGAGGCGCTGCAATCCGACGAGAAGCGCCGGCGTCTGGAGACTCAGGCGCTTGGATGAGGGTTGAACCCCCGTTCGTGAAATGCTGCCCGACTGCTGATGCACGCCTCCACCGACACCGCCACGACCGCAGGCGACGCGCTCGACAGCGCCAAAATCGCGATTGCGGCGGCCGGCTGTGAGAGCCCGCGTCTGGACGCCGAACTGCTGCTCGCGCATGCGCTCGGGGTCGGGCGCGAGCGGCTGCTGCGCGACCCCGACCTGCTCGTCTCGGGCCCGGCGGTGCGCGTGTTCCAGGACGCGGTGCGTAGGCGCGCGGTCGAGCGCGAGCCGGTCGCCTACATCGTCGGGCGGCGCGCTTTTCGGAGGCTGGAGCTGAGCGTCGATCCGCGCGCGCTGATCCCGCGGCCGGAGACCGAGCTGCTGGTCGACGTCGCCGTCGGGCTGGGCGCGGGCGCGCGCGTGCTCGACGTCGGCACCGGCAGCGGCGCGGTGGCGCTGGCGCTCAAGCACGAGCGCCCCGACCTGAACGTCAGCGGCAGCGACGTCAGCGAGTCCGCGCTCGAGCTCGCGCGCGCCAACGCGGAGCGCCTGGAGCTCGACGTGCGCTGGCTGCAAGCCGACCTGCTGAGCGGCCTCGAGCATCTGGAGCTCGACGCGGTCGTCGCCAACCCGCCGTACGTCGCCGAATCCGACCGCGACGCGCTCGCCCCCGAGATCCTCCGCCACGAGCCCGCCGGGGCGCTGTTCGCGGGCCCCGACGGGCTGGCGTGCATACGCATGCTGCTCGCGCAGCTGGCCGAGCTGCCCGAGGTGCGCTTCCTGGCGATGGAGGTCGGCGCCGGGCAGGCGGCCGCGGTCGCCGAGCTGACTCGCGCTGCCGGCTTCGACGCGATACGGTTCGAACGCGACCTGGCGCGCATCCAGCGGGTGGTGGTCGCGGAGCGGCACAGGTGATGACTGCGAAGACCGACGAGCAGCGGACGATCAGCGCGCAGGACGTGCAGCGCCTGCAGGAGTGCGTTGCGAGCGGCGGCGTCGCGGTGTTTCCGAGCGACACGGTGTACGGGGTGTGCTGCGACCCCGACGACGAGCAGGCGGCGCGGCGGCTGTATGCGCTCAAGGGGCGCCCCGCCACCCGGCCGGCGGCGGTCATGTGCTTCGCGCTGGAGCCGGTCCTGGAGATGCTGCCCGAACTGCGGCTCGACGAGCGCGCGGCGCTCGCGGCGCTGCTGCCCGGTCCGGTGACGCTGCTGCTCGCCAACCCCGGACACCGCTTCGCGCCCGCGTGCCGGATCGACCCGGACACGCTGGGCCTGCGGGTCCCGAGGCTGCCCGGGCGCCTGCGGGCGCTCGCGGCGCTCAGCAGGCCGGTGATGCAGTCGAGCGCCAACATCTCCGGCCAGCCCGACGCGCGCACGCTCGAGCAGGTGCCGCAGAGCGTGCGCGACGGCGCCGACCTGGTGCTCGACGGCGGCGAGCTGCCGGGAACGCCCTCGACGGTGATCGACCTGCGCGACTACAGCGCCGAGCGCCGCTGGCACGTGCTCAGAGAGGGCGCGCTGCCGCGCAGCGCGGTGCGCGAGACGCTCACAGCGCTAGGGTGATTGCAGAGCGCCCGTGTCCGAGCTGAGCCCCGACTACTTCAACCGTCCCCTCGCCGAGGTCGACCCGGAGGTGGCGGATGCGCTGCGGGGCGAGCTCGAGCGCGAGCAGGGCACGCTCGAGATGATCGCCTCGGAGAACTTCGTCCCGCGCGCGGTGCTCGAGTGCCAGGGCTCGGTGCTCACGAACAAGTACGCGGAGGGCTACCCGGGACGCCGCTACTACGGCGGCTGCGAGTGGGTGGATGTGGTCGAGCGGCTCGCGATCGACCGCGCGAAGGAGCTGTTCGGGGCCGAGCACGCGAACGTGCAGCCGCACTCCGGCTCGCAGGCCAACGCCGCCGTCTACCACGCGCTGCTGAAGCCGGGGGACACGATCATGGGCCTGTCGCTCGCGCACGGCGGGCACCTGAGCCACGGGATGAAAGCCAACGTGTCGGGCCGGCTGTACGACATCGCCCCCTACGAGGTGGATCGCGAGACCAGCCTGATCGACATGGACGAGGTCGCGCGGATCGCGCGCGAGCGCCGGCCGAAGCTGCTGCTGGCGGGCTGGTCTGCCTACCCGCGCCAGCTCGACTTCGCGCGCTTCCGCGAGATCGCCGACGAGGTCGGCGCGCTGCTGATGGTCGACATGGCGCACTTCGCGGGGCTGGTCGCCGCGGGACTGCACCCGAGCCCGATCGAGCACGGCGCGGACGTCGTCACGACGACCACCCACAAGACGCTCGGCGGTCCGCGCGCGGGCGTGATCCTGTGCAAGCAGGAGCACGCGAAGAAGATCGACTCCGCCGTGTTCCCCGGCCAGCAGGGGGGTCCTCTGGAGCACGTGATCGCGGCGAAGGCGGTCGCCTTCAAGATCGCCGCCAGCGAGCTGTTCGTCGAGCGCCAGCGGCGCACCATCGAAGGCGCGCAGGCGCTCGCGCGCGAGCTGCTGAAGGCCGGGCACGGCGTCAACGTGCTCACCGGCGGCACCGACGTGCACCTGATTCTGGTGGACCTGCGCGAGTCCGACCCGGCGCTCAGCGGCAGAGACGGCGAGGACCGCCTGCACGAGATCCAGATCACAGTCAACCGCAACGCCGTGCCGTTCGACCCGCGCCCGCCGATCGAGGCCTCGGGCCTGCGCATCGGCACGCCGGCGCTGGCCACGCGCGGACTGCAGGAGGAGGACTTCGAGGAGGTCGGGCGCATCCTCGCGGTCGCGCTCACCCCCGAATACGAGTCGCGCGCCGGCGAGCTGGCGGACCGCGTGGCCGCGATCGTGGAGCGCTACCCGCTTTACGAGGGGCTGCCGGCGACGGCGCAGGTTTAGGTCTTTCGAGCAGCCGCATGCGGCTGCTCGCGGTCGGCGCATGCGCCGACCGACGGGGCCGCACATGTGCGGCCCCGAACGAACATCCGCGCCCCGCGGCGCCATCGACCTCCGGGCCTGCGATCCTTTACGCGAGCCGATGGCGCATCCAACCGAGCTCGACGCGCTTTACGCCTTCCTGGCGGCCGCGGTCATCGCCGCGCTGCTGACGCCCCTCACGATGCGCTTCGCGAGGGCTGTGGGCGCGATCGACGAGCCGCGCGAGCGCGGGCTGTCGGACCGCCCGACGCCGCTGCTGGGCGGCCTTGCGATCTTCGCCGGCGTGCTGCTCGCGGGCCTGATCTGGCTGCCGGCGGGATACGCCGGCGAACAGCAGCCGCAGCTGTGGCACGGCGTGCTGCTGGGGGCCGCGCTGATCACGCTCGTCGGCGCGCTCGACGACCGCTTCGAGCTGCACCCGGCGCTCAAGCTGCTCGGGCAGGTGCTCGCGGCGGTGATCGTCGTGCACTTCGGCGTCGCCGTGAAGGCGATCACGCTGCCGTTCGCCGGCCACCTGTCGTTCCCCAACACCGGGCCCGCGGACGCCGGGCCGGTGCTGACCGTGATCGGGCTGGTGCTGATGATGAACGTGGTCAACTTCTCCGACGGCGTCGACGGCCTGGCGGCGGGCGTGTGCACGATCATCGCCGCTGCGATGGCGGTGATCGCGTTCGACCTCGACCGTCAGCAGCCGGGCGTGCTGGCGGCGCTCACCGCCGGCGCGGCGCTCGGCTTCCTGATCTTCAACTTCCCGCCCGCGTCGAGCTTCATGGGCGACTGCGGCGCGCAGCTGCTCGGGCTGCTGATGGGGGTGATCACGGTCGAGGCCGCGGTCAAGACGGAGGCGGTCGTGTCGTTCGTGCTGCCGCTGATCCTGCTGGCGGTGCCGTTCCTGGACACGACCTTCGTGGTGCTCAAGCGCCTGAAGTACAAGCAGCCGTTCTACCGCGCCGACAGCGAGCACTTCCACCATCGCATGGCGCGCATCGGCTTCTCCAGCCGTCGCACGATCGCATACCTGTATGCGTGGACGCTGCTGCTGGCGGGGATGGCGCTGGCGCTGCGCTTCGTCCCGTACAGCGACCACAAAGGGCACTACGACACCGTCTGGACGCTCGTGATGGCGGCGATCGGGCTGCTCGTGGTGGCGGCGAGCGTGTATCTCGTGTACGTCCTGGAGATCCTCAAGTTCCGCCGGCTGGACGCGATTCGCCTGCGGCGGCTGCGCCCGGAGGCCTCACCAGCGGAGATCGAGCTGGATGTGGCGAAGCATCTGGAAACCGGAGAGTTCGATGCGGTGGCGCACGCCCGGGACCGGGATCCGCAGGTGCGCGACGACGCGGTGACCGGAGGGGCTGAGCAGCGGCTCGGCAAGCGGCAGGTGGATGAGGACCGCGTAGGCGCAAAGCAGGAGCGCGGCGGCACACAGGCGCCGATCGCCGCTGACCGCCGCTAGCGGCAGCACCCAGATCACATACCACGGCAACAGCCACGCGGTCGACACCAGCAGCGCGATCGTGCTCCAGCCGGCCGCCACGCGCCAGTCGGCGCCGACCACGCCGTCCCGGCGCGGTGCCCCGGTGCGCCACAGCGCGTACACGAGCACCGCGAGGAAGCCGCCGATGAACGCGTGGCGCCACCAGCCCGGGGTGCCGCTCAGCCCCGCTAGGCGCGCTGTCTCCGCGGGGATGCTGTGCATGGCCACCAGCTGCTGCTGCTCGCCGACCGCATCCAGGAAGCCGAGCGCGTGCGCGCCGAAGCCGATCAGCGCCACCACCGCCACCGCCATCAGCGCGCCGCCGGCGCTGAGCGCCGCGCGCACGCGTTCGCGCGTCCGCGCTGGAGCCAGCACGAGGAACGGCAGCACCAGCCCGGCGGTCACCTTCACGCCCACCGCCGCCGCCAGCGCGCCCGCCGCCGCGCGAGGGCGCTGGCTTGTGCCCGCGGTCCATACGAGCGCCAGCGCCAGCGCCAGCAGCAGCAGCGTGTCGTTGTGTGCGCCGCCGATCGCCAGCACCAGCAGCACCGGGTTCAGGCCCACGAACGCCGCCGCCCAGCTCGCCGAGTGGCCCAGGCGCGCGGCCGCGCGCGCGACCAGCGCGACCGCGCCGAGGCTCGAGATGACCGCCAGCGCCTTGAACGCCCACAGGCCGCCCGCGAGGCCAAGCGGCACCAGCGCGTAGCTGAGGAGCGTGAACAGCGGCCCGTAGGGGGAGTGCTGGAACTGCCAGTAGATGAACCGCAGCACCGGGTCGGTGGGCGCTTCGGCGGCGAAGTGGGTGTACGGGTCGAGGCCGTGCAGGACGCCCATGCGTGCGAACGCGAGGTAGCCGAAGACATCCTGGGAGATCAGCGGCGGCCCCAGCAGCAGGATCGCGTTGGCGAGCACGATCGCGCCGGCCAGCGCCGGCGCCGGCAGCCGCCGCGCGACGAGCAGCACGAGCAGGTAGCTCGCGCACATGACCAGCATCAGCGTCTGGAAGCCGCCGCTGGAGAGGCCCACGCCGAGCCCGTGCAGCGGACCCGACAGCCACGCGGGCCAGCCGCCGCTGCGCGCGGGGACGTACTGGCCGGGCGCCGAGGCGGCGCCGGCGCTCACGAGAAAGACGCACGCCACGATGCCGCCCAGCCCCAGCGCGCCGAGCGCTCGCGCGAGCCACGCCGGCACTCGCGCGTCGGCCGCAGGGTCCGCGTGCGCTGGCTCCGTCGCGGCGATCGCCGCCTGTGATGGTGGGGTCGCGGCCGGTATGGCGCCCATTGTTGCGGCTCGCTGCCTCGCGGGCGTCCCCTGGGGGCGGTACGCTATCCGCAGTCCGTGCCCCCTGGGGGGATTCTCCATGGGCGCATGTCGCCGCCTCGACCGCGAGTCCCGGCGGGCGACCCACTATTCATGCGACGTCGCAACCGCACACGCAACCGGCGCCGGGATCCCGATCCCGCGCGCCCGCGCCGCGTCCTGATTCTCTCCGCCGACGTCGGCGAGGGGCATGCGGCGGCCGCGCGCGCCCTCGCGCAGCAGATCGAAGCATCAGAGCAGCACGCCGAGGTGACGGTGATCGACGGGCTCGCTGCGATGGGCAGGCTCGTGCGGCCGGTCGTCGAGGACGGCTACCGCGTGCAGCTGCGCTTCATGCCGTGGACCTACACGCTGGTCTACTGGATGCTCGAGAACGTGATGCCGGTGCGCGTGTTCGCGCGGCGGCTGCTGTGCCTGGCCGGATCGCGCTCGCTCGCGCGCACGATCGCCGAGCACGACCCGGATGTCGTCGTCTCCACATACCCGGCGGTTACCGTCGTGCTGGCGCGGCTGCGGCGCATCGGCGAGGTCAGCTGCTCGACCGTCGCCACGATCACCGATCTGACCGGCCTGTTCTTCTGGGCGCAGCCCGGCATCGACCAGCACCTGGTGATGTACGGCGAGTCGATGCCGTCGGTCGAGCGCATCGCCGGGCGCGGCAGCGTGCAGCTCGTGCGTCCGCTGATCTCGGCCGAGTTCCTAGAGCCGCGCTGTCCCGTCGATGCGCGCCGAGCGCTCGGGCTCTCCCCGGAGGGCCGCACGGTCGTCGTCTCCGGCGGCGGCTGGGGCGTCGGCGACATCGCCGGCGCCGTGCGCGAGTTCACACGGGTGCCCGAGGTCGGCAACATCGTGTGCCTGGCCGGACGCAACGAATCGCTGGCGGAGAAGCTCAGCGACGTGTTCGCGGACGAGCCGCGGGTGCGCGTGTACGGGTTCACCGACAAGATGCCCGAGATCCTGGCCGCCGCCGACGTGCTCGTGCACTCGACCGGCGGGGTCACCTGCCTGGAGGCCAAGGCAGCGGGCACGCCGGTCGTCTCATACGGCCTGCCCGTCGGCCACGCGCGCCTGAACACACGCGCGATGGCCTCGCTCGATCTGCTGCGCCTGGCCAACGACACCGACGAGCTGCGCTCGCACGTGCAGGCGAGCTTCCTCGACGCCGACTCGGCGTCGGAGAGCGACAGCGCTCCGGCGGAAGCGAGCGTCGACGCGGCGCAGCCGCAGGCCGTCGACGTGGTGCTGCAGGCGCCGCGGCGCGTGCAGCCGATCCCGCGCTGGCGGCTGCGCCTGGTGGCGGTCGCGACCCAGCTGACGCTGCTGGCGCTGCTGGGCTCGTGGATGATGTCGACCGACGAGGTGACCGCGGTTGCGGACAAGCTGCTGCACGTCCACGAACTCGTCCACGTCACGACCGCGCAACCCGACGTGGCCGTGATCGTGCACGCGCCCGCGGGCGACATCGCATCCGTGGCCGGCGTGCTCGCCGGAAAAGGGATCCACGTCTCGTTTGCCGACGACTCCGGCGTGCCCTCGCGCGAACGCATCGGCGAGCTGCGCAGGCTGAGCGACCAGCTGCTTCCGGAAGTCTCCAGCGGCCCCCTGTTCCACTGGGTGCGCACGCGCGGCGTGCTGGGCTCGCAGGCGCGCGCGCTGGGGCTCATCGGACACCGCTTCTACTTCCTGCGCCCGCGCGGCGGGCTGTCCGTGGGTCAGACGGTGCTCGCGCGCACCGACGGCGCGATCCCGGTCAAGGGCAGGCTGCAGCTGAACGCCACCGGCGCGCTGCCTCAGCGGCCGATGCGCGCGGGCGACGTGCTCGTGGTCGAGCTGGACGGCTCGTCCGCGTCGCTGCGCGGGCTCGAGCGCATCGTCACCTGGCTGGGGTCCTCGGGGCTCCGCGCGGAGCCGCTGTCGTGGCTGGTTGGATCGCCCTCCATCAGGGGGGCGCCGCCGCTGAAAGCGGCGGTCAGCAGGGGCGAGCGCGCGAGCAGCGCAGCGCCCGCGATCAGGACGCCCAGCGAGACGATCAGCGGCGCGCCGCCGAGCGGCGTCGCGCCGAAACGCTCGCCGAACAGCACCGGCGCGAGCGCCACCGGCACGATCGTCTGAGTCACGAACACCACCGGCGCCACCTGGATCGCGGGGCGTTCCTGCAGGGCGCTCGTCTCGCTGAGCACGCCCACCGCCGACGCGGCGGCCGTGGACAGGCCCCACAGCGCCGCCACCGCCAGGTGGTGCGCCGAAAGGTCGTCGGCGGCGAGCTTGGTGGCGACGCCGCTCCAGCCGAACGCGAGCCCCGCGCAGACCATCGTCAGCTCCGAGATCGAGTGCCCGAGCGCGCGCAGCAGGTAGGGCAGCAGGCTCGCGAGCGCGAGGCCGACGAGCACGAGCGTGATCGTCAGCCGCTCGCCCGGCGGGCTCACGCTGCGCGCGGGCGCGCACAGCCCCGCGCCGATCACGCCGACGACGATCGCGAGCGTCGCCAGGTGCTCGGCGCGCCCTGCGTGCTCGCCCAGCATCCGCTCGCCCAGCACCAGCAGCACGAGCAGTCCCGCCGCGAGCGCGGGCTGCACCACGACCAGCGGCGCGAGCAGCAGCGCCACGACCTGCAGCGGCCAGCCGAGGATCGACAGGCCCGTGCCCATCATCCAGCGCGCGCGCTTGAGCAGTCCCCGCACGAGCGCCACCCGCAGGTGCTCCTCGCGGGGCGCCTCGCGGGCATCCATCGCCTGCAGGGCGATCCCTAGGCTGTAGAAGGTGGACGCGCCCACCGCCGTCGCGATTCCCAGCACCAGATCGACCATGTCCGCTCACGATCATCGCACTCACCGCGCTCGAATCGCGGGCGCGCTCGGCGGCGCCGCGGCGATCGGCTACATGCTCCCCGCCCTCGCCGGCGGGCGACCGGTCGGCTTCGCGACCTCGCCCGCGCCCATCTCGCCGCGCCTGCGCGCGCTGCTCGGCGTCGAGGGCGCCACCGCCAGCGGCCGCGGATTCGCGCTGACGTTCGACGACGGGCCGCACGCGCAGGGAACGCCGGCGGTGCTGGAGATCCTCGCGCGCGAGCGCGTGCCGGCAACGTTCTTCCTGGTCGGCGAGCAGGTGCTGCGCAACCCCGCGCTCGCTCGCGAGATCGCCGACGCCGGCCATGAGATCGCGTTGCACTGCCACCGGCACCGCAACCTGCTGCGGCTGGCGCCGTCGCAGGTGCGTGAGGACGTCGAGCGCGCGCGCTCGACGATCGAGGACGCCACCGGCCGCTCGCCGCGGCTGTACCGCCCGCCGTATGGCGTGCTCAACGCGGCCGCCCTGTTGCTGGCGCGCGAGCACGGCTGGCGCACGCTGCTGTGGAGCCAGTGGGGACGCGACTGGGAGGCGCGCGCGACGTGCGCGTCGATCGCCGCGCACGTCACCGACGGCGTCGGTGAAGGCTCGGTGCTGCTGCTGCACGACGCCGACGACTACTCGGCGCCGGGCTCCTGGCGGCGCACGGCGCAGGCGCTGCCGCGCGTGCTGGCGACGCTCGCAGAGCTCGGGCTCGCGCCGGTCGCGCCCTGACCGCGCTGGGGCTGGGGCTAACATCGACGGCTTGTCGACGGTTGCACAGATCGAGTCCGCGCCCACCAGCCCGCCTGCCTGCGCCCCTCGGGGTGTGCCCGTGGGGGTGCGCCCTTCAGGGTCTGCCCTCGAGGGTGCGATCGGCTCGGGGCAGCCGCTGGCGCTCGCTCGCGGGCGCACGCGCTGGTGGGTGGAGCTCCTCACGATCGCATGGCTGGGGTGGGTGTACGACGCGATCACGAATCTCGCGCCGCTGCGCCTGCACGTGGCGCTGGCGCACGCGCGCAGCATCCTCAGCGTCGAGCGCTCGCTGCACATCGACCCGGAGCATGCGCTCGACCGCTGGCTGGCCGGGCACCACACGCTGGGGCAGGCGCTGTCCTACTACTACGACAACGCCCACTTCGTGGTGACGCTCGGCCTGCTGGGCTTCCTGTGGTGGCGGCGCGCCGACATCTACCGGCCGCTGCGCAACTCGCTGGTGCTCGTCAACGTGCTCGGCTTCGTCGTCTTCTGGCGCTTCCCCGTGGCGCCGCCGCGAATGCTGCCGGGGTTCGTCGACGTGGTCGCCTCGACGCACACGTTCGGCTCATGGCACACCGGCGCGCTCGCCTCGCAGGCGAACCAGCTCGCGGCGATGCCGTCGCTGCACATCGCCTGGGCGGTGTGGTCGAGCGTGGTCGTATGGCGGATCACCACGCGCGTATGGCTGCGCGCGCTCGCTGCCGTCTATCCGTTCATGACCGGGTTCGCGGTGCTGGCGACGGGCAACCACTACGTGCTCGACATCGTCGGCGGCCTCGCGACGATCGCGGTGTCGCTGCTGATCGTGCGCCTGCTGGAGGCCCATGGGAGCCGGCTCGCGGAGCTCGTGACGAGCGCGAGACGCCCGCGTAGCACCGCGACCGCGACCGCGTACCCGTTGTCACAAAGTTGTTACGAAGTCGAAGACCGGGTAGACTAGGCCGCGCCGTCGCTGACCGTTGAGGGACGCTTCGATGGCGCCGCCGCCCCAAGGGCGCGGAGATCTTCTTTTCTATAGGGTGGGCCAGTCAAGTAGACATGCCGGGACAACGACTCATAGATAGCGCCGACAGCGCAAAATCGCCGCTCCCGCGGCGATTCCACGGGTAACCGGCCACGTTCCCCCACAAGTGGATCGACGATCGTCAGCCGGCCTGCGCCCGGCCATCACACAGTCGCCGCTAGGTATCCCTCCTACCGGGATGTCCGAGCGCGACGGCGCCACGTCGCTCGAGCGGCGCGTGCTCGCGGTCCTGCGCTATCTCGATGTCGTGCTCGTGATCGTCGCCGTGCCGGTGGCGCTGTCGCTTGGCGCGCCCGCGGTCGGCATCGCCGTGGCGGCTGCCACGTGGCTGATACAGCGCATGCTCGCCCGCACGATCCAAGGCTGGATCGCCGGCCGTGGGGACGACGCCCGCTTCGGCCTCAACCTGGTCGACGGGTTCGGGCGCATCTGGCTGCTCGCCGGCGCGATCGTGCTCGCCGCCGTCATCGGCGGGCGCCGCGACGGCCTGGCCGCGGCGATTCTGATCTTCTGTGCGTACTCGGTCGCGTTCGCGATGCGCCTGGTCAGCGGACGGCCCCAGGGAGAGGCGCCGCGATGAGCGCCGTGGCAGCATCCCCGCCCGCAGGTGCGCCGGCTCCCCACGAGGGGATGAGCAAGGGGAAAAAGGCCTTTCTCTCACTCGTCGCCGCATGGCTTGGCGGGATCGTCCTGTTCATCATCCTGTTCGGCTTCAAGTCGCACAAGGCGCCGGCTGTCGCCAGCGGTGTCTTCTCCCCGACTGACGAGTTCAAACTCGACACCTGGTTCAAGCTCGGCCCGATCGCGTTCAACAAGGGTGTCCTGTACCTGCTGATCACGGTCGCCATCACGATCGGAGTGATGACGTACATCGCGAAACGCCTGAAGCAGCGCCCCGGCCGCCTCCAGGTGGCGGTCGAGATGTTCTACGGCTTCACCAGCGGCATGTCCAAGGAAAACCTCGACGAGGGCATGCAGCGCAAGTACTTCCCGCTGATCGCCACGATCTTCGTGTTCATCCTCGTGTCCAACCTGATCGGATACATCCCGCTGCCGATCAACAGCGGCGAGACCTTCAAGCTGTTCGGCGCGAGCATTCCGTCACTACAGATCTACGCTGCCGACACGAACGTCGCCTTCCCGCTGATTCTCGCACTGGGTGTGTTCGTCCTGTTCACCTATGAGGGAGTCAGGCACCATGGCCCGATCGGATACCTCAAAAGCCTGATGCCAGGCGGCATCAAAGGTCCGATCGTGGGCCTGATCTTCCCGATCGAGATTCTCTCCAACTTCCTGCGCCTGATCTCGTTGACGGTCAGGCTGTGGGCGAACCTGCTCGCCGGGCACATGCTGATCGCGTTCATGGGCGGTGAGCTCGGTGTGCTCGTCGGGGATCAGTGGGTCCAATGGTTCCTGCTGCCGGCGGGGATCGCGATCTTCCTGTTCGAGGCCGTGCTGATCGCCGGCCTGCAGGCCTTCATCTTTGCCATCTTGACCGCCATCTACCTCGGCGGAGCGGTCGAAAGTCACTAACAAACAAGGAGCTATCGAGCGATGCAGTTTCTACACCTGTTGAGTGCGATCCACCCGCTGCTGGGTGTCGCGGAACCGATCATCAAGCAGAGCCAGGATGCCGGTCGCGCGATCGCGCTGGGCGTCGGAGCCGGTGGCGGCGCCGCTGGCGCGGGAGCGGGCATCGGAGCGGTGTTCAACGCCTCGATCCAGGCCAAGACCCGCCAGCCCGAGCTGCGCGCCGAGGTCGAGCGCGACCAGTGGCTCGGCTTCGCGCTCACCGAGGCGTGCTTCTTCTACGGACTAGTGGGCGGCTTCATCGCCTTCTTCCTGTAGGCCGAAAATGCCCTCCGCGCCGAACATCCCACTCGCCTCCGGCGGCTCGTTCCTGATCAGCCCCAACGTGGGGCTCATGGTCTGGACCCTGGTCGTGTTCCTGATCTCGCTGTTCATCCTGCGCAGGTGGGTGTTCCCGCTGATCGGCGAAGCCCTTGACAAGCGCGCCAAGACGATCGAAGGCGAGATCGACGGCGCCGCACAGCTGCGCCAGGAAGCCGACAAGGTGCTGGGCGAATACCGCGAGCGCCTCAAAGAGGCCAGGTCCCAGGCAGAGGGCATCGAACAGCGCGCCCACGAGACGGCCAAAGCGCACGAGCAGGAGGCCCGCGAGCAGGTGAAGGAGATCCTCGCCGAGGCCGCCAAGAAGGCCGAGCGCGACATCGACGCGGCCACCAAGCGTGCGCTCGACGACATCCGCCGCGAGGTCGCCGACCTGACGGTGCTGGCCACCGAGAAGGTCGTGCGCAAGACGCTCAACGAGGCCGACCAGCGCCGTCTCGTCGAGGAGGCCCTGAGCGAGATCGACCTCTCCGGCCTGTCATCCGGGGCGGGAGCGAGCGCCAACTGATGGAGGAGCTCGCCCAGGTATACGGTCGCTCGCTGTTCCAGGTGGCGCTGGAGCAGGGCAAGCTCGACGAGCTGCGCGAGCAGCTCGCCCAGTTCGCGGACGCCGTCGACCAGAACCACGACCTGGCCGTGTTCTTCTTCTCGCCGTACTTCTCCACCAAGGAGAAGCAGGAGGCGCTCGGCCGCCTGCTCGACGGCGCCGACCCGATCCTGCTGAACTTCCTCAAACTGCTGATCGAAAACCACCGCATGCCGGTGATCTTCCGCATCCGCCACGAGTACGAGCGGCTGTGGGACGAGGAGAACAAGACGCTGCCGGTCGAGATCACGAGCGCGATCGCGCTCGACGAGCAGACCACCGAGAGCCTCGGCAGGACGATCGGCGAGCGCGCCGGACGCAAGGTCACGCTCGCGGCGCGCGTGGACCCGGACATCCTCGGCGGCATCATCATCAGGGTCGGCAACTCGATCCTCGACGCCTCTATTCGCAACCGACTGGAGCAGCTGCGCAGGCACGTTGCCCAAGGAGCCTCTTAAAGCATGCAGATCAATCCCGACGAGATCACAAGCATCCTGAAGAGCCGCATCGAGGGTCTCGACAGCGGCACCGCCGAGCTGACCGAGGTGGGCACGGTCCTGTCCGTGGCAGACGGCATCGCGCGCCTGCACGGCCTGGAGAACTGCATGTCGTTCGAGATGCTCGAGCTTCCGCACGGCGTCACGGGCCTCGCGCTGAACCTCGAGTCCGACAACGTCGGCGCGGTGCTGTTCGGCGACTGGGAGCGCATCTCCGAGGGCGACACCGTCAAGCGCACCGGCACGCTGCTGGAGATCCCCGTGGGCGAGCAGATGCTCGGCCGCATCGTCGACCCGCTCGGCCGTCCGCTCGACGGCAAGGGCGCGATCGAGGTCACCGAGACGCGCCCGGCCGAGTTCAAGGCGCCCGGCGTGGTGCAGCGCCAGCCGGTCACCCAGCCGATGCAGACCGGCCTGAAGGCGATCGACGCGATGATCCCGATCGGCCGCGGTCAGCGAGAGCTGATCATCGGCGACCGTCAGACGGGCAAGACGGCGATCGCGATCGACACGATCATCAACAACAAGGACACCGGCGTCGTGTCCGTGTACGTGGCGATCGGGCAGCGCATGTCGACAGTCGTGGCGCTGGCGCAGACGCTCGAGGAGTACGGGGCGCTGGAGAACACGATCATCGTGGCCGCGCCCGCTGACGAGGCGGCGCCGATCAAGTTCATGGCGCCGTACGCAGGCTGTGCGATGGGCGAGCACTTCCTCTACAAGGGCAAGCACGCCCTGTGCGTGTACGACGACCTGACCAAGCACGCGTACGCGTACCGTCAGATGTCGCTGCTGCTGCGCCGTCCGCCGGGTCGCGAGGCCTATCCGGGCGACGTCTTCTACCTGCACTCGCGTCTGCTCGAGCGCGCGGTCAAGCTCAACGACGATCTCGGCGGCGGCTCGCTGACGGCGCTGCCGGTGATCGAGACGCAGGCCGGCGACGTCTCCGCGTACATCCCCACGAACGTGATCTCGATCACCGACGGACAGATCTTCCTCGAGTCGAAGCTGTTCAACTCGGGCGTGCGCCCCGCGATCAACGTCGGCATCTCGGTCTCGCGCGTCGGCGGCAACGCGCAGATCAGCCCGATGAAGAAGGTCGCCGGGCGCATCAAGCTCGAGCTCTCGCAGTACCGTGACCTGGAGGCGTTCGCGCAGTTCGGCTCGGACCTCGACGCCGACACGCAGCGGACGCTGGCGCGCGGTGAGCGCCTCGTGGCGACGCTCAACCAGCACGAGCGCGAGCCGCTGGCGGTGGAGGATCAGACGGTGCAGATCTTCGCCGCCACCAACGGCTACCTCGACCGTCTGAACGTCGACCGCGTACAGGAGTTCCTGCACGGCCTGATCGGGCGTCTGCACGCGCAGCACCAGGAGCTGCGCGCGAAGGTCAACGGCGGCGACTGGTCTGAGGAGACTCAGGGCGAGGTGCGCGCGACGGTGGACGCGTTCGCCAAGGACTTCGGCTACGACCTCGACGAGGAGGGCCAGCCGCTGGACGACGACACGCCCCTGCAGGTACGCGACTCCGCTGCGACCTACCCGGAGGGCACGTCGCAGGAGCCGCACCCGGAGGGCACACCGCAGGCGGCCTAGCGCCGCCCCGGGTAACAGCCATGGCATCTCAGCGGGACGTCAAGAACAAGATCGCGTCGGTCAAGAACATTCAGAAGATCACGCGTGCGATGGAGATGGTGGCCGCGGCGCGCCTGCGCCGCGCCGAGCAGCGGATCGCGGTGCTGCGCCCGTATGCGGATGCGATCGGGCGTATGACCCGCCAGGCGGCTGCGGCGGCCGGGTCGGAGGGGGAGCGGCTGCCGCTGCTGCGCGCGCACGACTCGGAGACCAACGTCGGGCTGCTGCTCGTGACCGGCGACCGCGGGCTCGCGGGCGGCTTCAACTCGCAGATCATCCGCACCGGCGTGCGCCTCTCGGCCGAGCTGAACGAACAGGGCCTGCGCAGCGAGTGGTATGCGACGGGGCGTCGCGGCGTGTCCTCGCTGACGTTCCGCGGCAACGAGCTCAAGGGCGCGTACACGGGCTTCGCCGACCGCCCCTCCTACGTGGATGCGCGCACGATCGCCGACGACCTGATCCAGGCGTACGTCGACGGCCACGTCGACCGCGTGGAGATGATCTTCAACTCCTACGTCTCGCCGCTGACCCAGCACGTCACGCGCCAGACGCTGCTGCCGCTCACCAAGCAGGCGCTCACCGGCGGCGAGGATGGTGCCGGCGAGTCCGCGCAGGAGCCCACGGGCACGGCGCGCGCGGCAGTCGAGTACGAGCCCGACCCCGAGAAGATCCTCAGGCGCCTCGTCCCCGACTACATCGAGATATCGATCTACCGGGCGCTGGTGGAGTCGGCGGCCGGCTTCTTCGGAGCGCAGATGACGGCGATGCGCAGCGCCTCGGAGAACGCCGGAGAAATCATCACCGACTACACGCTGCAGATGAACCGTGCGCGCCAGGCCGAGATCACCCAGGAGATCATGGAGGTCGTTGCCGGCGCCGAGGGTTTGGCATGACCACAAACTTGAACAACATGACTAGGAGATCACAGAGCTAATGTCCAGCCCCACGCAAGAGGCCACCCAGCCCGCCGGCGACGCCGCGAAGCGCAACGTCGGGCGCATCGAGGAGATCCAGGGCGTCGTGATCGAGGCCGTGTTCCCCGATCGCCTGCCCGAGATCAACCACGCGATCACCGTTGCGCGCCCGGCTGCCGCGGCTGCCGAGGAGGCCGAGGACATCGCGGCCTCGCGCGAGAGCGTGCTGGTGTGCGAGGTCCAGCAGCACCTCGGCGACGACCGCGTGCGCGCGGTCGCGATGGACACCACCGACGGCCTCGCGCGCGGCGCCGAGGTGATCGACACCGGCGGCCCGATCACGGTGCCCGTGGGCGAGGTCACGCTGGGACGCATCTTCAACCTGCTCGGCGAGCCGATCGACCTGGGCGAGGACCTGCCGAAGGACGTAGAGCGCCGCGGCATCCACCAGGACGCGCCGCGTGCGGAGGACCTGACGCCCACCACCGAGATGTTCGAGACGGGCATCAAGGTCATCGACCTGCTCGCGCCGTACGCCAAGGGCGGCAAGGTCGGGCTGTTCGGCGGCGCCGGCGTCGGCAAGACGGTGCTGATCCAGGAGCTCATCCACAACCTCGCCAAGGAGCACGGCGGGCTGTCGGCGTTCTGCGGCGTGGGCGAGCGCTCGCGCGAGGGCAACGACCTGTGGCTGGAGATGAAGGAGTCGGGCGTGCTCGACAAGACGATGCTCGTGTTCGGGCAGATGAACGAGCCGCCCGGCGCGCGCATGCGCGTGGCGCTGTCGGGCCTGACGATGGCCGAATACTTCCGCGACAAGGGCCAGGACGTGCTGCTGTTCATCGACAACATCTTCCGCTTCGTGCAGGCCGGCTCCGAGGTCTCGGCGCTGCTCGGGCGCATGCCCTCGCAGGTCGGCTACCAGCCGACGCTGGAGACCGAGATGGGCCAGCTGCAGGAGCGCATCACCTCCACCCGCGAGGGCTCGGTCACGTCCGTGCAGGCGATCTACGTTCCCGCCGACGACCTCACCGACCCAGCGCCCGCGTCGGTGTTCGCGCACCTGAACGCCACCACGGTGCTGTCCCGCGCGATCTCCGAAAAAGGCATCTACCCGGCGGTCGACCCGCTCGACTCGACCTCGACGATCCTCAAGGCGGACGTGCTCGGCGACGACCACTTCCGCGTCGCCAACCGCGTCAAGGAGATCCTGCAGCGCTATAAGGAGCTCCAGGACATCATCGCGATCCTCGGCATCGACGAGCTCTCCGACGAGGACAAGCTGACGGTCCAGCGCGCGCGCCGGATCGAGCGCTTCCTCTCGCAACCGTTCTTCGTCGCCGAGCAGTTCACGGGCACGCCCGGTGCGTACGTGCCGATCGCCGAGACGATCAGGGGCTTCCAGGAGATCATCGACGGCAAGCACGACGAGGTGCCCGAGAGCGCGTTCTTCCTGAAGGGAACCATTGAGGAAGTAGTCGCGGCGGCCAACAAGTAATGGCTCACTCCAAGTTCCCAGTGGAAGTGCTGACGCCCGAGGGCGAGGTGTTCTCCGAGGAGGTGGAAATGCTCTCCACCGTCACGGCCGTCGGCTCGATCGGCATCCTCGCCAACCACCAGCCGGTGCTGGCGATGCTCGAACCGACGGAGCTGCGGCTGTACCGCTCCGAGGACGACATCGTGCGCTTCGCGCAGGCCGAGGGCTACCTGCAGTTCGCGGACAACCGCGCGCTGGTGCTCGTCGAGGAGGCGATCGCGCCCGAGCAGCTCGACCGTCTCGACCTGGAGGAGAAGCTGTCGCTGGCGCGCGCCAGCGCCGAGCGGGCCGCGCCGGACAGCGAGGAGCAGGCGCGCGCGCTGCGCGACGCGAAGCGCTACGAAGCGTTCCTGGCGGTGACGCCGTAGACGCCGCCCGCGAGACGTCCCGCGTCCCGCTCAACAGCTAGCCTTCCCCGCTTCATGAGCGCCACACGCGAGCCAATCGGGGTGATCGGGACCGGCTACGTCGGGCTGGTGACGGCCGCCGGCTTCGCGGAGCTCGGCAGCGACGTGTGGTGCGTGGACATCGACGCCGCCAAGATCGAGCGGCTGAAGCGCGGCGAGGTGCCGATCTACGAGCCGGGCCTGGAGGAGTTGCTCGCGCGCAACGCCGCGCGCATGCGCTTCTCCACCGACATCGCCGACGCGCTCGCGCACGCGCGGCTGCTGTTCGTCGCGGTCGGCACGCCGCCGACGTACTCCGGCGACGCCGACCTGTCCGCCGTGCACGCCGTCGCCGACGCGATCCCCGCCTCCAAGGACCACGCGCTCGTGATGAAGTCCACGGTGCCGTGCGGCACAGGGGCGTCGCTGCTGCGCGTGTTCGGCGAGCAGGGCAAGGACGCGCTCGGCTACGTCTCGTGCCCCGAGTTCCTCAAGGAGGGCTCCGCCGTCGCGGACTTCCTGCACCCCGACCGCGTCGTCGTCGGCGACGAAGGCGGCTGGGCGGGCGACGCGGTCGTCGAGCTGTACGCACCGCTCGACGCGCCGCTCGTGCGCACCGACGTCGCCAGCGCGGAGATGGTCAAGCTCGCCTCCAACGCCTTCCTCGCGACCAAGATCTCGTTCATCAACGAGATCGCCAACGTCTGCGAGGAGACCGGCGCCGACGTCGTCGAGGTCGCGCGGGGGATGGGCCTGGACGACCGCATCGGGCCGAAGTTCCTGCAGGCGGGGATTGGCTTCGGGGGGTCGTGCTTCGCTCCGGGGGAGACCGCGCTCGTGCGCCAGCATGGCCGCACGTCGCTGCTCTCGTTCGAGCAGCTATGGGAGCGTGTCGCGACCGACACCGACCAGGTCGACTCGACCGAAGCGCTCGCCGCCTACGGCGTCGGGTCGCGGTCGGAGGTCATGGAGCCGGACGGGCTCGAAGTTCTCTCCTGGGTTCGCGGCGAGCAGGAGCCGAGGTTCCAGCAGGTGATGGCGCTGACGAGACGGCCATACCAGGGCGAGCTGATCGAGGTTCGCACCAAGATGGGGCGTCGCGTGCGCAGCACTCCCGACCACCCCTGGCTCGTCGGCAACGGTCGCAGCGAGCGCACCGAGGTCAAGCTCGCCTTCGAGTTGACGACCGAGGACTGGGTGCCTCTGGCCGGTGAGCGCGACGCATTGGATGAGAGCGACAAGGTGTGCTACCCGGTCGACGCCGCGATCGAGGCGGCGGGGCTCGCAAGCAGCGACGTGATCGTGCGACCGCCGTGCGAGTCGATCCAGGCGCTGGTGGCACGGCCGGTTGCTGAGCGGCGCACGATCTTCACTCATCCGCGCGGACTCGCTGCGCGCACGGGAGATGTCAAGCGCAGCGGAGCTGTGCGCCTCGACGAGGCGCTACGCGCCGAACTGCAGTGGCGCGACGGGACGCTCGCGACTGCAAGCAACGGGGCGCGCATACCCGCGGCGATCGTCGCCGACATGGCGTTCTGGCGTGTTGTCGGCCTCTACCTCGCCGAGGGCAACGTCGCCGTTGAAACGAACGGGACGACGAGGATCTTCTGGTCCTTCCATCCCACCCGCGAGCAGCATCTCGTCGACGAGGTAATGGCGCTTTGGGCGAAGCAGGGTGTCCGCGCCAGATCGCATAACTCGGCGACGGCTCAGCAGGTGATCGTTCAATCGCGGCTCCTTGGCGCCTTCTGGACGGCCGTGCTCGGTCTCGGTCGAGTGAGCTATGAGCAGCGTCTGCCGGATCTCGCATGGGACCTGCCCGCCGCGAAGAAATGGGCTCTGCTCTCGGGTCTGTGGGAGGGCGACGGCTCCTGGTCGCTGGTCAACGGCGGCCCGAGCGTGATCCTGGAGCTGGGGACGATCTCCGACGAGCTCGCCGACGGCGTGCTTCGAATGCTCGGCGATCTTGGGATCGTCGCCTCGCGTCGTATTGGGCGCACCGCGAAATCGACGAAGGACACCCACTGGATCCGGGTGAGTGGAGCGGATCAGATCGAACGCGCAATGGCGCTGGTCCCAGAGCGCGATCGTCCGGGTGTGCTCGCCGCGATTGCACGTCAGGGCAAGCGAATCGCGCCGACCGGCCATCGGCGCCTGGGCGCCGGCCCGGCGTGGGCAAGGATCGCAGAGCTCCGGAGTGAGGAGTACGACGGGCACGTGTACTCGCTCGAGGTCCCCTACTCGCACACGGTCGTGACCAGCGGTGGCGTCACCACCTCCAACTGCTTCCCCAAGGACGTCGACGCGCTCAAGCAGCTCGCCGGCAACTCCGGCTATCACTTCCAGCTGCTGACGGCGGTGATCGAGGTCAACGAGCTGCAGAAGCGGCGCGTGATCGGCAAGCTGCACAAGCACCTGGGCGGGCTGGCGGGCAAGCGTGTGGCGCTGCTGGGCCTGGCGTTCAAGCCGAACACGGACGACATGCGCGAGGCCTCCTCGCTTGTGCTGTCGGCGCGCCTGCACGCCGACGGGGCGCGGGTCGTGGCGTATGACCCGGTGGCCGAGGAGCAGGCGCGCATTCTGGTCTCGGGCATCGAGTTCGCCGGCTCGCCGCTGGCGGCGGTCGAGGGCGTGGACGCGGTGGTGCTGGTGACGGAGTGGAGCGAGTTCCTGGAGCTGGACTGGAGAGCGGTGGCAGCGGCGATGAGCGGCAGCGTGGTGATCGACGGCCGCAACGCGCTGGACGCGGACGCGGTTCGCGCGGCCGGGCTTATCTACGAGGGCATCGGACGGCGGTGAGCCCATTCAAGCGGTGATCCTCGTCGGCGGGCAGGGCACGCGCCTGCGCCCGCTGACCTCCAACATCCCCAAGCCGGTGGTGCGCCTCGTGGACCGGCCGTTCATCGCGTTCATGCTGGAGTGGCTGCGCGGGCATGGCGTGGACGACGTGATCATGTCCTGCGGCTTTCTTGCGGACGGCGTGCGCCAGGTGCTGGGCGACGGCTCGCAGCTGGGGATTCGCCTGCGCTTCGTGGAGGAGCCCGATCCGCGTGGAACGGCTGGTGCGCTGAAGCTGGCGGAGCCGATGCTGGACGAGCGCTTCCTGATGCTCAACGGCGACGTGCTGACCGACATCGACCTGACGGCGCAGATCGCGCAGCACGAGGCGAGCGGCGCGCGCGGGACGCTGGCGCTGGTGCCGGTGGCGGATCCGAGCGCATACGGCGTGGTGATCCTGCGCGAGGACCGCTCCGTGAGCGAGTTCGTGGAGAAGCCGAGCCCAGACAGCGTCAACAGCAACCTGATCAGCGCTGGCGCGTATGTGCTGGAGCGCGAGATCCTCGAGCTGGTGGAGCCCGATCGCAACGTGTCGATCGAGCGCGAGGTGTGGCCGCGACTGGTGGACAACGGTCTCTATGGCTTCCCGTCGGACAGCTACTGGCTGGACATCGGCACGCCGGCGCGCTACCTGCAGGGGACCTTCGACATCCTTGAGGGCAACGTCGCCACGGCGGTGCGCGAGCGGCTGGGCAGCGACTGGCTGGCGATCGACGAGGGCGCGCAGGTCCAGGGCAGGGTGGCTCCACCGGCGCTGCTGGAGGACGGCGTGCGGGTGGCACCGGGCGCGCACGTGGGCAGCCTGGCGGTGCTCGCGAGAGACGTGTCCGTGGGCGCTGGCTCGACGGTCGAGCGCGCGGTCGTGCTTGAGGGTGCGCAGATCGGCGAGCGCTGCGAGCTGCGCGACTGCATCCTGGGCGCCGGCTGCCGCGTGGGCGACGGCACCACGATCACCGGCGGCGCGGTGATCGGCGAAGGCGTGGTGGTGGGGGCGCGCAACGTGATCACGCACGGGGCGCGTATCTTCCCTGGTGTCGAATTGCCAGATGGCGCGATCGACTTCTAGGCCTGACCGCATGTACATACCCAAACACGAGACACTCCAACCCGTGAGCGCAAAGTCCATGACCGCAGTTACCCCGGCACCCCAGGAGGCGAGCGCAGATGAGTGACGGCGGCGCGACCGCGACACCTACGGCGGAGGACCTCTCGCGCGAGAGCATCGCCCGGGTCGACCCTTCCGGCCAGCTGGGCGACGTGCTGGCGCTGCCGGAGCACCTGCGCGACGCGCTGTGGCGGGTCGAGTCGGCGATCATGCAGGACTGGGACACGACCGCGGGGCTGGTCGTGGCGGGCATGGGCGGCTCGGCGATCGGCGGCGCGCTGGCGCGCGCGGCGATGGGCGACCACGCCTCGCGCCCGATCTTCGTCACCCGCGCATACGGGCTGCCGCCGTGGACGACGCCAGACACGATGGTGCTGTGCGCGAGCTACTCGGGCGACACCGAGGAGACGCTCGCCTGCTACGAGTCGGCGGGCGCGCTCGGCGCGAAGCGCACGGTCGTGACGACCGGCGGGCGGCTGGCCGAGATGGCGCGCGCGGACGGCGTGCCGGTGATCCCGCTGCCGGGCGGCTTTCAGCCGCGGGCGGCGGTCGCCTACATGATCGTCGCGTCGCTCGAGGTCGCGGCGCTGTGTGGCGCGGGCCCGCGTCTGACCTCGGAGATCGACGTGGCGGCCTCGCACATCGAGCAGCTGGTCATCGAGTGGGGCCCCGACGCGTCCGAGGACTCGCTTGCGAAGACCGTCGCGCGTGGCCTGGCGGGCACGACGCCGGTGATCGCCGGAGCCGGGCTGACCAACCCGATCGCCTATCGCTGGAAGACCCAGATCAACGAGAACGCGAAGCAGCCGGCTTTCTCGGGCGAACTTCCCGAGCTTGACCACAACGAGATCGTCGGCTGGGAGGGCGCGCCCGAGCTTGGCCGCTTCTCGGCCGTGTTCCTCGACGACTCCGATGCCCATCCCCGCGTGAAGGAGCGGATGGAGTTGACCGAGCGTCTGATCGCCGACAACGCCGCGGCCAGCTTCCGGCTCGAGACACGCGGCGAGACAGCGATCGAGCGGGTGATCTCGCTGGTGCTGCTGGGAGACCTTGTCTCCATATACATGGCGGCGTTGCGCGGGGTCGACCCCGGCCCCGTGAAGATCCTCGACGAGCTCAAGTCCGCGCTCGCCGAACGCTGACCGAGACCAGGGCCGTGTGCTACCGTCCGGGACGGCCGAGGAGCGCTGCGACGGGACTTTGATCCGCCACGCTCGGCTGTCACCTCTGCAGCAAGGGCGCTCACCTGACCGACAGGAGGCTTCGTCATGTCAGCAATGACCCCCACAGCAGCTCTCAGCACCGACTTCAAGGTCGCCGACCTCTCGCTTGCGGACTTCGGCCGCAAGGAGATCACGCTGGCCGAGCACGAGATGCCCGGCCTGATGGCGATCCGCCGCGAGTACGCCGACGCGCAGCCGCTGAAGGGCGCGCGCATCACCGGCTCGCTGCACATGACCATCCAGACGGCGGTGCTGATCGAGACGCTGACGGCGCTCGGCGCGGAGGTGCGCTGGTGCAGCTGCAACATCTTCTCCACCCAGGACCACGCCGCCGCGGCGGTGGCGGTGGGCCCGGACGGCACCGCCGAGGACCCGCGAGGGGTGCCGGTGTACGCATGGAAGGGCGAGACGCTGGAGGAGTACTGGTGGTGCACCGAGCAGGTGCTGCGCTGGCCGGAGGGCGACGACGGCTCGACTGGCCCGAACATGATCCTCGACGACGGCGGCGACGCGACGCTGCTGGTGCACAAGGGCACCGAGTACGAGCAGGCCGGCGCGGTGCCCGAGCCGACGGACGCCGACTCCGAGGAGTACCAGGTGATCCTGTCGGTGCTCACGCGCTCGCTGGAGGAGGACCCGCAGCGCTGGACGCGCGTGGGCGAGGGCATCATGGGCGTTACCGAGGAGACGACCACGGGCGTGCACCGGCTGTATGAGATGGTCGAGCGCGGCGAGCTGCTGTTCCCGGCGATCAACGTCAACGACTCGGTCACGAAGTCCAAGTTCGACAACCTGTACGGCTGCCGGCACTCGCTGATCGACGGCATCAACCGCGCGACCGACGTGATGATCGGCGGCAAGGTCGCGGTGGTATGCGGTTTCGGCGACGTCGGCAAGGGCTGCGCCGAATCGCTGCGCGGCCAGGGCGCGCGCGTGATCATCACCGAGATCGACCCGATCTGCGCGCTGCAGGCGGCGATGCAGGGCTACGAGGTCAAGACGCTCGAGGACGTGATCGCAAGCGCGGACATCTTCATCACGACGACGGGCAACAAGGACATCATCAAGGCCAGCGACATGGAGCGCATGAAGCACCAGGCGGTCGTCGGCAACATCGGCCACTTCGACAACGAGATCGACATCGCGGGTCTGACCAAGGTCCCGGGGATCGAGCGCGTCAACATCAAGCCGCAGGTCGACAAGTGGGTGTTCCCGGACGGCCACGCGATCATCATGCTGTCGGAGGGTCGTCTGCTGAACCTCGGCAACGCCACCGGACACCCGAGCTTCGTGATGAGCAACTCGTTCTCCAACCAGACGATCGCGCAGATCGAGCTGTTCTCAAAGAACGACGAGTACGAGAAGCGGGTTTACGTGCTGCCGAAGCACCTCGACGAGAAGGTCGCCCGGCTGCACCTGGACGCGCTCGGCGTGAGGCTCACCAAGCTCACGTCCGAACAGGCCGCGTACATCGGCGTGCCGGTCGAGGGTCCCTACAAGCCGGATCACTACAGGTACTAGTCGACGTATGAAGGCAATGGTGCTGGCGGCGGGGCTCGGCACCCGCCTGCGCCCGCTGACGTTCGAGATCACCAAGCCGATGGTGCCGGTGCTGGACCGGCCGGTGATGGAGCACATCGTCGAGCTGCTGGACAGGCACGGCTTCGACGAGGTGATCGCCAACCTGCACTACTTCCCGGACTCGATCAGGGAGTACTTCGGCGAGCGGCTGTCCTACCGCTTCGAGGAGGAGCTGCTGGGCACGGCGGGCGGGGTGCGCGGCTGCGCGGACTTCTTCGGCGACGAGCCGTTCCTGGTGATCTCGGGCGACGCGCTCACGGACATCGACCTGGAGGCGTTCGTCGCGCGCCACCGCGAGGCGGGCGGCGTCGCGACGCTGGCGGTCAAGCAGGTGACGGACACGCGCGAGTACGGCGTCGTGCTGCACGACCGCGAGGGTCGCATCACGGGCTTCCAGGAGAAGCCGGCGCCGGACGAGGCGCTGTCGGATCTCGGCAACTGCGGCATCTACCTGTTCGAGCCGCGGATCTTCGACTACTTTCCGGCGCGGCCGTTCGTCGACTGGGCCCAGGACGTGTTCCCGACGCTGTTGGAGAACGACGTGCCGTTCCACATCCACGAGGTGCGCGAGTACTGGAACGACGTGGGCTCGCTGAGCGAGCTGCGGCAGGGCACGTTCGACGCGCTGCGCGGCGAGCTGCACCTGCAGATCGACGGCGAGGAGCTGAGCCCGGGCTTGATCGTCGCGGGCGGCGCCGACTCCTCGCCGCTGAGGCCCGACACGGACGTCGATGGGCCCGTGTGGATCGGGCGCGACGTGAGCATCGGCGAGGGCGTGCGGCTGATGGGGCCGATCGTGCTCGGCGACGGCGCCAGCGTGGGCGCGGGCGCGCAGCTGCGCGAGAGCATCGTGTTTCCCGGCACTGAGATCGCGCCCAGGTCGATTCTGATCGGCGCGATCGCGGGCCACGGCGGCATCCTGCAGAGCCTGCGCCCGCGGGGCTGAACGCGCGGGCCGCCGCGGCCGGTCATCCGCGGGTGGGCGATGGGTGGTCCGCTGCCTTAACGCAAGCGGGCCCGCCGAAGCGAGCCCCCTCACGGAAAGTGAGACTATGACAACAGTCACGATATCACGTCCCGGTGACCGAACGGTGTCCCAATAGTCCGCAACATGCGCGGAGAACATTTGGTCCACGCACCATTTACATCCGCCGGTCTCGGGCGTAGCATCAGAGACAAGACCACACCCAGTCCCGACCGAAGGAGCCTACGATGCAGATTGACATCAAGGGTCGTAACGTCCCGGTCACCGACGAGCTTCGCATGCACGCGGAGCGGCGTCTGAGGAAGGTCGCGCGGCAGGTCTCGGACCTGGCCCGCCTGGAGATCGAGATCTTCAAGGAGCCCAATCCTCGTGTCGCCGACAGCCAGGTGGCGGAGTGCACGCTGTATCTCAAGGGCGTGACGCTGCGCGCGCACGATGCCTCGCCGGAGATGCTGCACTCGCTGAATCTGGTCGTCGACGAGCTGGCTCGCCAGGTCAAGCGCCACCGCGACAAGCTGCGCCGCCGGCGGGAGGCCCACGCGGCCGCCCCGCGGGTCGCGCGCGCCGTCGGCTGAGCGCCGCTCGCCGCGTGACAGGCGCGTAACCGGTCGTTAAGCGTCGAGGGCTATCCTTGGCTCATGCCTTCCCTGCTCGATCGCGCGCTGAACGTCGGCGAGGCGAAGAAGTTCAAGGAATACCAGAAGCGCGTGGCGCTGATCGCGGCGTTCGAGCCCGAGCTGGAACACGACAGCGACGCGGAGCTGCGCGCGCGGATGGACGAGCTGCGGGCGCGAGCCAGCGACGGCGGCCGATCGACGACGATCGCTCAGCTGGATGCGCTGCTGCCGGAGTGCTTTGCGATCGTGCGCGAGACGGGCAAGCGCACGATGGGGATGCGGCACTTCGACGTGCAGATGATCGGCGGCATGGCGCTGCACGAGGGCCAGATCTCGGAGATGAAGACCGGCGAGGGCAAGACGCTGACGGCGACGCTTGCGGTGGTGCTCAACTCCCTGGCGGTGCGCGAGGTCGCATCGTCCGGGGACGCTGACCCCGACGCGCCGGAGGGCGCGCTGCGCGAGCGCCGGGGCGTGCACGTGGTGACGGTCAACGACTACCTGGCGAGGCGCGACGCGGAATGGATGAGCCCGATCTACGACGCGCTGGGCGTGACGGTGGGCGTGCTGCAGAACCAGCAGCCCTACGAGGAGAAGCAGCAGGCGTACGCGTGCGACGTGGTGTACGGCACGAACTCGGAGTTCGGCTTCGACTACCTGCGCGACAACATGGCCAAGGACCTCGGCGAAAAGGTCCAGCGCGGGCACTACTTCGCGATCGTGGACGAGGTCGACAACATTCTGATCGACGAGGCGCGAACGCCGCTGATCATCTCCGGGGCGCCGGAACAGGCGGCTGACCTGTACGTGAAGTTCGCACGCCTGGCGCCGCAGATGACATCGGGTGAGACGCCCGAAGGGATGGACCCGCGCACGAAGAAGCAGTTCATGGCGGACTTCGACTTCGAGGTCGACGAGAAGCAGAAGACGGTCGCGATCACCGAGCAGGGCGTTGCCAAGGCGGAGCGCTTCCTCGGCATCGACCACCTGTACCGCGCGGAGAACGGCCACCTGGTCAACCATCTGATCCAGGCGCTGCGTGCACAGGCGCTTTACAAGAAGGACGTCGACTACGCGGTGATCGACGGCGAGGTGAAGATCATCGACGAGTTCACGGGGCGCATCCTCGACGGCCGGCGCTGGTCGGAGGGCCTGCACCAGGCGGTGGAGGCGAAGGAGGGGGTGGCCGTCCAAGAGGAGAACCAGACGCTCGCGACGATCACCTACCAGAACTTCTTCCGCCTGTACGAGAAGCTCGCGGGCATGACCGGCACGGCGCTGACGGAGGCGACGGAGTTCATGAAGATCTACGAGCTGCCGGTCGTTCAGGTCCCGACGAACCAGGAGATGATCCGCGACGATCGCAACGATCAGGTCTACAAGACCAAGGAGGGCAAGTGGAGCGCGGTCGTCCGCGAGATCATGGCGCGCCACGAGATGGGCCAGCCGGTGCTCGTGGGCACGATCTCGGTGGAGGTCTCGGAGCTTCTGGGCGAGCGCCTGAAGAAGCGCGGCATCAAGCACACGGTGCTGAACGCAAAGCCCGAGCACGCCGCTCTGGAGGCCGAGACGGTCGCCGAGGCAGGTCAGCCGGGAGCGGTGACGATCGCCACGAACATGGCTGGGCGCGGCGTGGACATCAAGCTCGGCGGCAACCCCGAGCATATGGCCACGCTGCAGCTGGCGCGCGAGGACATCGACCCGCAGGACGCGGAGCGCTACGAGCAGCGCATGCAGGAGATCCTGCCGGGGCTCGAGCGCAAGGTCGCGGAAGCGCGCGAGACGGTGATGGCGGCCGGCGGCCTGTTCATCTGCGGCACCGAGCGCCACGAGTCACGACGCATCGACAACCAGCTTCGCGGCCGCGCCGGGCGCCAGGGCGACCCGGGCGAGTCGCGCTTCTTCCTGTCCGCGGAGGACGACCTGGTGCGCCTGTTCGCGGGCGATCGCATCTACCGGATCCTCGACAAACTCGGCGGCGTGGACGAGGAGGGCAACGAGGAACCGATCGAGGCGGGGATGCTCTCGAAACAGATCGAGAAAGCGCAGAAGAAGGTCGAGGAGCAGAACTTCCTGATCCGCAAACGCGTGCTCGAGTACGACGACGTGATGAACGAGCAGCGCCGCGTGATCTACAAATACCGCGACGAGGTGCTGGAGGGCAAGAGCATCGGCGAGGAGGCCCGCGAAGAAGTCGCCAAAGTGATCGAGCGCACGATCGATCAGTACACGCCCGGCGACTTCATCGAGGACTGGGACCTGGACGGCCTGTTCACGGCGCTCGGCCAGTTCTTCCCGCTGGACATGAGCGACGAGGAACTGAAACGCGACGCCGCGGACCGCACCTCGCTGAGCGACCGCATCGTCGAGGAGGCGCTCAACCGCTACAACGCGCGCGAAGACGCTCTGGGCAAGGAGTTGATGGAAGCGCTGGAGCGCTTCCTGCTGCTGCAGACGATCGATGAACGCTGGCGCGAACACCTGTTCGACATGGACTACCTGCGCGAGGGCATCCACCTGCGCGGCTTCGCCCAGATCGACCCGCTGGTGGCGTACAAGAACGAAGCGTTCACGCTGTTCGGCGACCTGATGAACAGCGTGTGGTCGGACTACGCGCGCATGATCTTCAACGTGCAGGTCAACGTCGAAGGCCCTCCCGGGCAGAACGGCGCAGGCGGCGCTCCGATCGCGCCGTTCGCGGCGGCCGGCAGCTCGACGCGCGCGGGCCGCGTGTCCTACTCGGGCGGCCACAGCGCCGCCGGCGCGGGCGCGCTCGCACAGGCGGCTGCCGCGGCGGGGCTGGGCGCCGGCGCGGCCGAGGGCGCCTTCGGCGAGAACGGGCAGGAGCTGGAGGCGCTGCCGGTGGTGGAGCAGCGTGTGCTCGACGACGAGCACCAGCTCGGGCGCAACGACCCGTGCTGGTGCGGGTCGGGCAAGAAGTTCAAGAAGTGCCACGGCTCGTAGCCGTGCGTCGCGTCGCGCTGCTCGTATTGGTGGCGCTCGTCGCTGGCGTCGCGTCAAGCGGAGCCGAAGTGCCGTCTACAGCGTGTCCACCGCCCGCAGCGTCCCCCCCGCCGGGCGCTGTACCGACGACGCCTGTTGCCGCCGCGGAACCAACACCCGAACAGGTTCTCGTCTGCGTCGGCGCGGAGGCGATTACCGGCGCCACCTACTCGCACTGGCTAACGGTCGCGAAGGCCGAGGCCGGACCATCTGTCAAGCGCCACCACACGGCTAGCGCGAAAGCACTGCAGAGCGAGGTCCTTGGTTTCTTGATCTCCTCCGAGTGGGTCATCGGTGAAGCCAAGGACCGGGGCGTGAGTGTCTCCGCGGCCAAGATCAAAGGGGAATTCGACCACATCCGCCATGCGCAGTTCCCAAAGCGCAGGGAATTTCAGGCGTTCCTGCGGGGCTCTGGGGAGACAGTCGCGGACCTTTTGTTCCGCGTGGAACTGAACCTTCTGTCGGCGGGGATCCAGAAGCAGGTCGAGGCCGGCCACCATGGCGCGGCGAGCAAGCGGCGTGCGCTTTCGCGGTTCGTCAATGGCTTCAAGGTCAAGTGGCAGGCGCAGACCTACTGCGCCGCCCAGTACGCCGTCGCGGACTGCGGGCATGTCCAGAGCTCGGTCTAAGGGCTGACGCTGTCGTGGGTGCCACCCCCTGGGACGCCCGCACCTATGACCGCTCGAGCCAGCCCCAGCAGGCTTGGGCGGCGGACGTTCTCGCGCGGTTGGAGGGCATTGCGCCGGACGCGACAGTGCTCGATGTCGGCTGTGGGACCGGGCGTGTCACCGAGGTCCTACTGGAGTTCGTGCCGCGAGGCCGCGTGCTGGCGGTGGATGCCTCTCCGGAGATGGTCGAGCTTGCTCGTGCGCGCCTCGGAGCGCGTGCGCGGGTGTGGCGTGGGGACGCGCTGGAGCTCGCCCTCGACGAGCCCGTGGACGCGATCGTCTCGACGGCTGCGTTTCACTGGGTTCCCGACCACGACCGCCTGTGGGCGCGGCTGGCCGACGCGCTGACACCGGGCGGCGTGCTCGAGATCCAGTGCGGGGGAGACGGCAACATCTGGACTACGTGCGCCTGAACGTCTCGGCCGTGCGAGGACCGGCTTTGAGGGATGAGTTGCGAGCGGGAGAACTGGGCCGTTCAGGAGACCAGGTCTGACCAGGTCTGATAGGATGGTCGTCATGGCAGAGGCGCATACGCCCGCGGCGGCCGTGACGGTTACCGAGGCAAAAGCACAGTTGTCGAGCCTCGTCGAGCGCGTGAGTCGCGGTGAGGAGATAGTGATCCGCCGCGGCCGACAGCCCGTTGCGAAGCTCACCGCCTACGTGCCGGTTCGCAAACGGCGGGTCCCTGGTGATCTGGCGGGGCAGATCTGGATGAGCGATGACTTCGACGAGCCCGACGAGGAGCTGGAGCGACTGTTCGGCACGCGCGAGTGACGGGCCTGCTGCTCGACACGCACGTCCTGTTGTGGTGGAGGGGCGACTACAGGCGGATCACAGCGAGCGTGCTCGAGAAGATCACCGACCCCGAGGTCGGGGTGTTCTTCAGCTCCGCATCGATCTGGGAGATGGCGATCAAGCAGGCGTTGGGCAAGCTGAGCATGCCGGCGAACCTGCTCGAGACGATGGCGGAGCGTGGGTTCTCGGAGCTGCCGGTGCGCTCGACCGACGGGTTGCGCGCCGGCGCGCTGCCGCCGCACCACGCTGACCCCTTCGACCGCATGCTGATCGCCCAGGCGCAGGGCGAGAGCCTAACGCTGGTGACGAGCGACACCCGGATGGACGCCTATGACGTGCCGATCCTGTGGTGAGCCGAACACGCTGATAGCGTGAGCCCATGGCCACAGCCGCCCCCAGCGAGTCCACACCGCAGCGCCTGGCTGCGATCCGTGAGCAGATGAAGCTGCTCTCGGACTATCTTTGACCCGGCTGCGCTGGCCGAGCGCGTGGCGTCGCTCGAGGATGCGATGGGAGCGGAGGGCTTCTGGGACGACTCCGACCGCGCGGCGGCGGTGTCCTCGGAGCACGCGCGCGTGTCGCGGCGGCTGGAGATGTTCAACGCGCTGAACGCGGACGTGCGGGACCTGGACGGCCTGGCGGAGATGGCGTCGGAGGACTCGTCGCTGGAAAGCGAGGTCCAGGAGCAGATCGCGTCGGTCGAGGAGCGCCTGGCGGCGCTGGAGGAGCAGCGGCTGTTCTCGGGGCCGTATGACGCGGGCGACGCGCTGGTGACGGTGAACGCGGGCGCGGGGGGGACCGATGCGCAGGATTGGGCGGAGATGGTGCTGCGGATGCTGATGCGCTGGGCGGAGCGCCGCGGCTTCGCGGTGGAGCTGCTGGAGGCGAGCGCGGGCGATGAAGCGGGCATCAAGTCGGCGACGTTCCAGGTGTCCGGGGAGAACGCGTACGGGCTGTTCGCGGCGGAGCGCGGCGTGCACCGGCTGGTGCGCCTGTCGCGGTTCGACTCGGCGCACCGCCGCCACACGGGCTTCGCGGGCGTGGAGGTGGCGCCGGTGGTCAAGGACACGGGCGAGATCGAGATCGACGAGGACGACCTGCAGGTGGACACCTACCGCGCGTCGGGCGCGGGCGGCCAGCACGTCAACAAGACGGATTCGGCGGTGCGCATCACGCACCGTCCGACGGGCATCGTCGTGCAGTGCCAGAACGAGCGCTCGCAGTCCTCGAACCGCGCGACCGCGATGGCGATGCTGCGCGCGAAGCTGCTGGAGCGCAAGGAGCGCGAACGCCAGGAGGAGATCGCGCGCGAGAAGGGCGAGGCGCAGGACGTGAACTTTGGCTCGCAGATCCGCTCGTACGTGATGCACCCGTACACGCTCGTCAAGGACACGCGCACTGGGCACGAGATGGGCGACGTCCAGCGGGTGCTGGACGGAGATCTTGATGGATTCGTGCGTGCGTATCTGCTTCAGAGCGCGTCCTCGCCCGGCCAGCGATGAGCTCTGAGTTGGAGGCCGTGACGGCCGAGCTGGTGCGCGCGGCGCTGGCGGAGGACGTGGGCGCTGGCGACGTGACGACGCTGGCGACGGTGGACGCGGACGCGCGCGCGCAGGCGCTGATCACGCAGAGGGCGCCGGGCGCGATCTACGGCCTGCGGGCGGCGGAGCTGGTGTTCTGGCAGCTGGACGCGGACGCCCGCTGCGAGCGCCTGGTGGCGGAGGGCGTGTGGCGCGAGGAGGGCGGGCCGGTGCTGTCGATCGCGGGGCGCGCGGCGGCGCTGCTGACGGGCGAGCGCACGGCGTTGAACTTCCTGGCGCACCTGTCGGGCGTGGCGAGCATGGCGGCGCGCGCGGCGCGCGAGGTGCAGGGCACGGGCGCGCGGGTGATGGACACGCGCAAGACGACGCCGGGCCTGCGCGCGCTGGAGAAGGCGGCGGTGGCGGCGGGCGGCGCGAGCAACCACCGCGCGGGGCTGTACGACGCGATCCTGATCAAGGAGAACCACGTCGCGGCGGCGGGCGGCATCGCGCAGGCGGTGGCGCGGGCGCGCGAGCGCGCGCCACAGCTGGCGGGAACGCTTGAGGTGGAGGTGCGCAACCCGCGGGAGATCGACGAGGCGCTGGCGGCGGGCGCGCCGCGCCTGCTGCTGGACAACATGGACGGGCAGCAGCTGCGCGCGGCGGTGGCGCAGGTGGCTGGCCGGGCGGAGCTCGAGGCGAGCGGCGGCGTCAGCCTCAAGACGCTCCGGGCGGTCGCGGAGACGGGGGTAGAATGGGTGTCGATGGGCGCTCTGACGCACTCGGCGCCCGCCCTCGACCTCTCGCTGATCATGGAGGCACAGCCATGAACCTGCCGATGGCCCCTACCCTGCCGATGGCTCCAGGCCAGGCGCCCGCGCTGTCGGACGCCGAGATCGCCGAGCTGAAGGCGGAGGTGCGCGCGCTGGCGGCGGAGCGCCGCGCGGTGATCCTGGCGCACAACTACCAGGTGCCGGAGGTGCAGGACGTGGCGGACTACGTCGGCGACTCGCTGGGCCTCTCGCGCCGCGCGGCCGCCGCGCAGGACGCCGAGACGATCGTGTTCTGCGGCGTGCACTTCATGGCGGAGACGGCGTCGATCCTGTGCCCGGAGAAGACCGTGCTGATCCCCGACCTGGACGCCGGCTGCTCGCTGGCGGAGTCGATCGACTTCGATCAGCTGGCGGCGTGGAAGGCGCAGTACCCCGAGGGCGTGGTGGTGATGTACGTGAACACGACCGCGGAGGTGAAGGCGCTGACGGACTACTGCTGCACGTCCGCCAACGCGGTGGACGTGGTGCGCCACATCTACGACACACACGGGCCCGACACGGAGATCCTGTTCGGCCCGGACATGTGGCTGGGCGCGTACGTGGAGAAGATGACATCCCCACCCGCCCGGCGCATGCACGTGTGGGACGGCGAGTGCCACGTGCACGCGGGCATCCGCCCGGCGGACATCGCGGCGACGCGCGCGGCGCATCCGGGCGCGGACTTCCTGATCCACCCCGAGTGCGGCTGCACGACGAGCATCATGGAGTACGTGGCTGCCGGCGACGTGTCGGCGGAGGGTGTGCACATGCTGTCGACGGGCGGCATGCTGAAGTATGCCGAGGGCGCGGAGCTCGACGTGCGCGAGCAGGCGGCGCGCGAGCAGCCGGCGCATGAGCAAGCCGCGCACGGGCACGGCGGCGACGGCGCGAGTGGCGCGCCGGCGCGCCGCGAGGCGGTGGTGGCAACCGAGATCGGCATGCTGTACCCGCTGCGGATGGCGGCGCCGGACGTCGAGTTCATCCCTGCGAACGCGGAGGCGTCGTGCAAGTACATGAAGATGATCACGCTGCCGAAGCTGCGCGACGCGCTTCGCGAGATGCAGTTCGAGGTGCGGGTGCCGGAGGATGTGGCGGTGAAGGCGCGCGTGCCGATCGACCGGATGGTGGCCCTAGGGTAGACATAGCGGATACGCTAATAATTATGGCTGCTCATTAGCGTAAGTGCTATGATGCTCGACATGTCCGGCAGCATCGATCGTGTGGCAGGCAACCTGATCGCACAGGTGCGGCGCACATCCGGTCTGAGCCAGGCCGAACTCGCGCGCCGCTCGGGGTTGCAGCAGTCGGTGCTGAGCGCCTACGAGCACGGGCGGCGCCAGCCGTCGGTGGCGGCGCTGTCGCGAATCGCGCGCGCGGCCGGGCTGGAGCTCGAGATCTCACCGCTGGCAGACGCTGACGCACTCGAGCGGTCGGGCAGGGTCCTGATTGACGTGCTGGATCTTGCCGATCGGTTGCCCTCGAAGCCGCGCGGAGGGCTTGCCTACCCGCCGCTGATCCGGCTGGCATCGTGACTGGTGTCGCCGACCGAATGCTGGCCGTGCACGACGCTCTGCGGACGGCCGGCTTTCCCCACGCCATAGGCGGTGCGATCGCGCTCGGATACTGCACGCTCGAAGCGCGCGGCACGCAGGACGTCGACGTGAACGTGTTCCTCCACCCGAGTCGGACGCGAGAGGTGCTGGCAGCTTTGCCGGAAGGAGTCAGGGTGACGGGGAGGGATCTTGAAGCAGCCGAACGCGATGGTCAGGTGCGCCTGATGTGGGACGCGACGCCAATCGATCTGTTCTTCAGCGTGCTGCCCCTCCACGACGAGGTCGAGCGCAACATCCGCCACGTCGCTTTCGGCGATCGCACGATCCCAGTCCTTGACTGCACGGGCCTGGCGGTCTTCAAGGCGATGTTCGCGCGTCCCCGCGACTGGGTGGACATCGAAGCGATGGTCGAGGCGCGCTCGATTGATGTCCATGAGGCGATTCGCTGGATCCGCGAGATGGTCGGCGAGGACGAACGCGTGGAGAAGCTGGCCGCGCTTGGGGGCGAGCGTCGCTCTCAGGGCGAGCCTCCTCCGCCGCCACCAGGCGGCGCCCCGGGCATGGCGTGAGCCCGCCTAGAACTCCTCGACGGTGTGCGGCCCCACGCACGCGACCGCGAGGTTCTCGGCGACGCCGCTGGCGACCTCGCGCACCTCGTTGAACGTGACCGCGTCGATCGCCGCGATCGCCGCATCGGGGTCGACGTCCTCGCCGAAGACGATGCTCTGGCCGGCGGCGTAGCGCGCGACGGCGTTGGTGTTCTCGAACGCCAGCACGAGGCGCCCGGCGGCATACGCGCGGGCGCGCTGCACCTCCTCCTCGGTGGGGCCGTCGGCGCGCAGCTCGTCGACGATCTCGCGCATGCGCGTGTACGCCTCGATGCACTTGGCGGACTCCAGGCCCGAGCTCAGCTGCAGGATCGGCACGTCGGCGAACGCATGGTTGATCGCGCTGACCGAGTAGCACAGGCCGCGCTTCTCGCGGATCTCCTCGAACAGCCGCGAGCCCATCGAGCCGCCGAGCAGCGTCGAGTAGATCGACAGCGCGGCGCGCTGGCGCACGTCCGTGACGGCGATCTGCGGGCGGTAGATCATGCGCAGGTGCGACTGGTTGGTGTCGCGCTGCTCCACGAGCTTCTCGGGTGCGAACTGCGGCGCCGGCTCGTACGGCTCGGGCACGGGCAGCGACGGGAAGCGCCCGAAGCGCTCCTGCAACTCGTCCTCGGCGGGCAGGTCGTCGAGGTTGCCGACGAGGAACGCGCCGCCGCGCGCGCCCGCCCAGCGCCGCTCGCGGAACGCGACGATGCCCTCGCGCGTGAAGCTGCGCAGGTTCTCCTCGGGTCCCAGCACGGTGCGCCCCAGCGGGTGATCGCCGAACGCGGCGCGGTCGATCAGGTACTCGGCGACCATCGACGGCTGGTCGTACGCGCGGTTGATCTCCTGGACCACCACGCCGCGCTCGCGGTCGAGCTCCTCGGCGTCGAGGCGCGGGCGCCCCACGAAGTCGCTCAGCAGGTCGATCGCCGGGCCGGCGCTCTGCGCGCGCACAGTGATGTGGAACGCCACCAGGTCGTGGCTGGTGTACGCGTTCAGGACGCCGCCGAGGCGCTCCGCAGTCTCGTTGACGTGCTTGTACGTCGGATATGTCTCCCCGCCCTTGAACACGAGATGCTCGAGGAAGTGCGCCATGCCGTTCTCCTCCGGGCGCTCGTTGCGCGCGCCCGCGTCGAACGCCACCAGCACCGTCAGCGCGCGCGTGCCCGGCAGCTCCATGCGGTGGATCGGAAGCCCGTTGCCGGGCACGGTGCTGGTGCTCACGTTGGCCATGGCCCCACCCTAGAACGTTCGCCCGCGCCGCGCGAGGCGCAGTCGCGGGCTCCTGCCTGCACTACCCTTGCGGCGGGTCCATGTCGCCTCCATCCCGACAGCCGCTGAACGTCGTGCTCGCGCTGCTCCTGCCGGTGCTGCTGCTCGCGGGGCTGTGGCTGGGCGGTCATCCGGAAGACCTGCCGAGCTTCCTGCGCAGCGCGTTTGTCGCGAACCAGCAGACGCAGGTGGTCGACGAAGCGATCCAGCGCATCGCCGCCGACTACTACCGGCCAATCTCCACCAAGAAGCTCGACAACGCGTCGATCGGCGGCGTCGTGGCGAGCCTCGGCGACCGCTTCTCGCACTACCTCAGCCCCGTGGAATTCAGCGAATTCCGCTCGCCGCCGCACTTCACCGGCATCGGCGTCGCCGTCGCCACCCAGCTGCAGCACAACCGCGGGCTGCTGATCGAGCGCGTGTTCAACTCCTCGCCCGCGGCGCGCGCGGGCCTGAAGGCGGGCGAGCTGATCGTGGCGGTCAACGGGCACAAGCTCGAACGCCTCACGCCGGAAGCCGCCACCGCGCTGATCAGGGGGCTGCCCGGCACCGACGTGCACCTGGGCGTCGAACCGGCGGCCGACCCCAGCCTCGCTCATGCGGCGCCGCGCAGCGTCAACATCACGCGCGCGGTCGTCTCCGAGCCGGTCGTCGAATCGCTGACCAAGACCGTCCACGGCGTCAAGCTGGGCGTCGTCGCGCTCGCGAGCTTCAGCCCGGGCTCGCACACGGAAGTGCGCGAAGCGGTCGAGCGCCAGCTGCGCGCGGGCGCGCGCGGGCTCGTGTTCGACCTGCGCGGGAACGGCGGCGGGCTGGTCGAGGAAGCGCAGCTGATCGCGAGCGTGTTCATCCCCAAGGGCGTGATCGTCTCCACGCGCGGGCGCAGCGTGCCCACGCAGGTGCTCCAAGCCACGGGCGACGCGATCCCCGCCTCGATCCCGATGGTCGTGCTCGTCGACGCCAACACCGCCTCCTCCTCGGAGATCGTCACCGCCGCGCTGCAGGACCACCGCCGCGCGACGGTCGCCGGCACGCACACGTTCGGCAAGGGCGTCTTCCAGGAGGAGGAGCCGCTGTCCAACGGCGGCGCGCTGGACATCACCGTCGGCGAGTACTTCACGCCCAACGGGCGCAACCTCGGCGGCGGCGGCGTCAAACAGGGGGCGGGCGTGATCCCTGAAGTGCTCGTGTCGAAGGGCATCGTCGACACCAACCGTGGCCTGGACGTGGCGCTGCGCACACTCGCCGCCAAAGTCAGGTGAGCGCTCCCGCGCCGGCCGGCGCGTTCGTTGCCATCGTCGAGCGCCGCGGGCGCTTCCTCACGGCCGAGCCGCTGTTCCCGCCGCGCGACCGCGAACGCGAGCACCCGCACCGCCACGCCCGCCTGACGCTCGGCCCCGGCGGCGGCCGCGGCCGCGCGATCGAGGTCTCCGCGGGCCAGATCGTGCTCGTACAGCCATCCAAGCGCGGCCACGGCGCCGGCGCGCGCGTGGTGCGAGCGCTCGGGCGCCCGAACGTGGCCCGCGACGTGATCGAGGCGCTGCTGCTCGACCGCGGGCTCGCACGCGGCTTCGACGACGCGCTGGAGAGCGGCGCGCGCGCGGCCGCCGAGCGCGTGCGGGGCGCGCCGGGCGAGCGGCGCGACCTGCGCGAGCTGCCCACGTTCACGATCGACCCGATCACCGCCCGCGACTTCGACGACGCGATCTCCGCCGAACCGATCCGCGATGGCGGTGGCCACGGCGCGAGTGCAGACGGCGGCGGCGATGGGAACGGCGCGGGCGGCGACGGCGTCGGTGGCGGAGACGCTGGCGAGGCGATCCGCGTGTGGGTGCACATCGCGGACGTCGCCGCGCACGTGCCCGAGGGCTCGCCGCTCGACCTGGAGGCGCGTAGGCGCTCCACCAGCGTGTACGCGCCGGGCGCCGTCGAGCCGATGCTGCCGCACGCGCTCTCGAGCGACGCCTGCTCGCTGATGCCGGGCGTGGAGCGCGCAGCGGTGACCGTCGAGATGGAGCTGCGCGGCCCCGTGCTGGAGCGCGCCGCGTTCTACCGCTCGGTGATCCGCTCCGACGCGCGCCTGGACTACGAGCAGGTCGATCGCATCTTCGCCGGCACGGAGTCCGCCGCCGAGCCGTGGGGCGCGCCGCTGCAGGCCGCGCGCCAGGCGGCCGCCGCGCTGCAGCGCGCCCGCGAGCAGAGCGGCGCGCTGGTGCTCGACTCGGAGGAGCCGGAGTTCCAGTTCGACGAGGACGGCAACGTCGTGGGCATCGTGGGGCGCGTGCAGACGGAGTCCCACCGTCTGATCGAGCAGCTGATGATCGCGGCCAACGAGGCCGTCGCGGAGCTGCTGGAGCGCCGCGGCGTGCCGTGCCTGTACCGCGTGCACGAGCGTCCCGAGCCCGAGCGCGTGGAGCGCCTCGCCGACCAGCTGGCGTCGCTCGGGGTGCCCACGCCGCCGCTGCCGGAGCGCATGTCCTCCACCCAGGCGGCGGATCTGCTGGCCGAGATGTCGCGGCGCGTCGAGCAGCGCCTGCAGCGCAGCGGCCACGGCCGCGAGGCGCTCGGCGCGCTGGTGCTGCGCTCGCTCAGGCAGGCGTACTACTCGCCCAAGAACATCGGCCACGCCGGCCTGCGCTCGACGGCGTACTGCCACTTCACCTCGCCCATCCGCCGCTACCCCGACGTCGTGTGCCACCGCGCGCTGCTGTCCGCCGTCGGCGGCGGCGAGGCCGCGCCGCGCGCGGGCGAGCTGGTCGAGCTGGGCGTGTGGACCTCCGAGCGCGAGCGCGACGCGATGATCGTCGAGCGCGACTGCGACGACGTCGCGCGCTGCTTCGCGCTCGCACGCCTGCTGTACGAGCGCGGCCACGACCAGCAGTTCGCGGGCGAGGTCACTGGGCTGATCTCAGCCGGCGCGTTCGTCGCCTTCGGCCTCGACGCCGACGCGCGCATGACCGCCGGCGCCGACGGCGAGGGGCAGATGGACGCCGCCGCGTTCCAGGGCATGCTCCCCGTGAGGCTGCTGCGCGCCGGCGATCGCGACGGCGGGCGCGAGTGGTGGGAGCTCAACGAGCAGGGCACCATCCTCCAGGGCGAGCGCACCGGCGCCGCGCTGCGGCTCGGCGACCCCATCCATGTGCGCGTCGCGCGCGTGGACACGATCCGCGGGCGCGTCGACCTCGAGCCGGCGCCTTGATCGCGACTGCGCACGCCGCAGCGGAGCCCGACAGGGCGGAGCCCATCAAAAAACTCGACCGCTAGTCTCAACCGGTGGCAAAGGGCAAGGGCAAGCGCAAGGTGGGGGCGGGGGACGTGGCGTCCAACCGCTACGCCTCCTACCGCTACGAGCTGATCGAGCGGATCGAGTGCGGCATCGTGCTCGAGGGCACCGAGGTCAAGGCGCTGCGCACCTCAGGCGCGCAGCTGAAGGACGGCTACGCGGCGATCCGCGACGGCGAGCTGTGGCTGCACTCGGTGCACATCCCGCCGTACGGTCCCGCGTCGCGCGAAAACCACGAACCGGAGCGCCCGCGCAAGCTGCTGCTGCACCGCCGTGAGATCGACCGCATCGCCCAGCGCGTATCCGAGCGCGGGCTCACGCTGGTGCCAACGCGCATCTACTTCTCGGGCGCGCACGCCAAGGTCGAGATCGCGCTGGCGCGCGGCAAGGACCTGTACGACAAGCGCCAGACGCTCCGCGAGCGCGAGAGCAAGCGCGACATGGAACGCGGGATCCGCGAAGCCAGGCGCTAGATCGAGCGGAAGCTGTGGCCGCCGCTGGTGAGGATGTGCGTTTCGTGCATCCCGAACACCAGCGCCGCGATCAGGCCCACGTACACCAGGAACACCAGCAGCCGGTGGTGCGGCGCCACGCGGTAGTACGCGGCCTGCTCGATCGTGCGCGTTTTGCGCTGCTGCCAGCGGTGGTAGGTCTGGAAGCCCGCGAACAGCACGATGATCAGCAGGATCGGGTTGCCCGGCTCGAGGAACACCAACGCCACCAGCACGCCCAGGCCCGCGAACCACATCCACGGGCTCATCGCCGCCGCCGCGCGCCCGCCGTCCAGCGGCACCACCGGCAGCAGGTTGAACAGGTTGATAAAGAAGCCGAAGTACGCGAGCGCGATCAACAGGTCGCTGCCGGTCAGCTCGCCGATCACCGCCACCGCCGCCGCGCCGACGGTGCCCAGGATCGGGCCCGCCAAGCCCACGCGCGCCTCCGCCAGCGCATCGTCGGGCATCTGCTTCATGCCCACGACCGCGCCCATGAACGGCAGGAACACCGGAGCGGTCGCCTTGATCCCCTCGCGGCGCAGCGCGATCACGTGGCCCATCTCGTGCACGAACAACAGCACCACGAAGCCCGCCGCGAACCACCAGCCGAAGAACAGGCTGTAGGCAGCCACCGACACCAGCGCCGTGCCCGCCGTCACGAACAGCTTCAGGTTGGGCAGCGCCACCAGCAGGCCCTTGATCGCCACGCCGAACTTCGCCAGCAGCGCGCCCAGCGCAGCCAGCGCGCTGCCGATGCGCCCGCGTACGTTGCTCGCGGAGCTCCGCGCCTTTGTGGCGGGACCGCGCGGCTGCGTGCCAAACGGGTTCTCGCCGCCCAGCGGGTTCGCCGCGGATGGCGCTGGGATCGCCGTGGCGTGACTCGGATACGCGCCCGGCGCAACCGGCGCCACGGGCCCCGCCGGGGGCGCCGGCAGCGACAGCTCGTGATTGTCCATGCTTCCATTGTGGCAGCACTTCTAAGCCGCGCCTAACGGCTGCACGCGCGCGTGTTTTTTTCGGAGAATGCGGCATCGATCTCCCCGCGGGGGTTGCACGCGATGGGGGTCCGGGCTACGTTGAATCCAGACGCGGAACCGAGCCGCAAAGAGCGAGGCCACTGAGGTGTGAGGCCGCGCCACCCGCAAGGAAAGGCCCTCGGGCCGGACCCACCGGGTTCCTCAAAGTGGCTTGGGACCGCGTCTATTTTTGTCTGCGCGGCCCCATCGGCCGCGGTACACTGAGCCTGTAGGAACACCCAAGGGGGACGACAGGCTTCGACGCGGTCGGCTCGTGTGGGTGGTGGCGAGTCGAGGTCCCGGGCGGCCTCGTAAAACACCCGGGAAAACCATAAGTGCGGACTCTCACGAGTACGCCCTCGCCGCTTAGTCAATAGCTAAGCCGTGAGGTTTCGGGCCCTGCCTGCCTGCCGCGGGGGTCACCCGGAATCAGAATGCAGGCTCACCCGGTGCGGTCCGTCTCCGCCAATCCGGGGAAATCTCAGGAGACTGGTCCCTCACAACCCCGCCGGCGAGGCGAGTGGAGGATGAGATCAGAGCGCCGGCTACGCTCGTAGAAGCCATTCGTACGCGATTGCGGACGTGGGTTCGATTCCCACCGTCTCCACTGATATGTAAAGGGGCGAAGAAGTGCGAACTTCGCCCCTTTACTCTGACGGCCGTAATGGTCGTTGCCATTGCAGTCCCGTCGTGGCGGCTGGGAAAGCGGATGGGGACTCCGCCAGCGCTGCGTAACGCGACTCCAGAGGAGCAAGCCGAGCGGAAACGGGAGCGAGCCGCGCGATGGAAAGCAGAGCTTGCCGCGCTGACGGCGCGAGAGCGGGTCCTGTTTTTCGCGTACTACGCCTTCTCCATTCCGGCGATGCCGGTCGGACTCCTGTTGACAATCTACGGGCACGGTGCGACGCGCACTATCGGACTTGCGTTGCTCGTCGTGGCCGTCCTGCTGATGGCGGTTCCAGTCGGACCGATGCTTGGCGGAAGGGTCAGGCGGCGCAGACGTGGGAGTTCGGCCCGGTAGAGCTCCTCGCGCTGAGCGCCTCTGCCTGATTGGCGAGCGCGTTCGATAGTGCTGCGCCGTACGACCCTCGACGCTGTTCCACAGTTGGCGTCGATCGCGCCAATCTGCGGCAGGCGGGGGAAAGATTCGGAGGGCTATTCAGCCTTGCTGGCTGATCTTGGCATTGCATGGCTGTCCAGTGCCGTTGCAGCGGCGCTACCGTATGGGCATGTTCGATGAGGCGGTCATAGCTGAGGCTGCGCGGCGTCTGTCTGCTGCGGCGCCGGATGCGCAGGTGATCCTGTTTGGCTCGCACGCTCGTGGCGATGCTGGCCAAGGCAGCGACCTCGACTTTTTGGTCGTCGAGCCCGCGGTTGAGGATGTGGTGGCTGAGTCGGTGCGCTTGCGCCGGACGCTGCGGGGGCTGGGCCTGTTTGCGGACATCGTGGTCGTCAGCGAGATGGAAGCGGAACAGTGGCGAGACGTGCATGGCAGCCTGATCCATGAGGCGCTTTCGGATGGTCGCGCAATGGCGGCTTGATGGCGCCGGGCGATCTTCCGCGTGTTCTGCTGGGTCTAGCGCGAGACGATGACTTCGCGGCGAGGTCGTTGCTGCCGGTGGAGGGCGTCGCTGACGCGATCCTCGGCTTCCACGCGCACCAAGCCGTAGAGAAGTCGCTGAAGGCCGTTCTGGCGTCTGCCGACGTGCAGTTCCCCTATACGCACGACCTGGATGGTCTGATCGAGCTCTGTCGAGGGAATGGCCTAGAGGTTCCAGATGCGCTCGAGGACGCCGATCAGCTGTCGCCCTACGGCGTGCGGATGCGCTACGGCGCCAGTCACGACACGCGACTGGACCGCGATCAGGCGCTGGGATGGTCTGCGGCTGCGGTTGAGTGGGCGCGGGGGATAGTCGAGCGTGACGACGAGCAGCCGGCTACGGAGTAGCTCGGCGGGTCGCGTCCAAGGTACGCACAGCGTACGCAACCCGATTCGACACAACCCCGCTATCGCGCATTCCAGAGCCGATCTCCGCCTCGACTTCGCACCCGTCGAACCCACCGTCTCCATCGAATCCTCGTTTCCGCTGCAATTGGCTGGTTTTTGCGGCGGGGACGGGGGGAACGATTGCGAATCGGCCGTTTCATCGTCGTCCTCGTCGGCGGCGAGCACGTCGGCCATCGTGGTGGCGAGCTGGTCGATGTCCCAGTCGGCGTAGATGTCGCCGGTCGTCTGGATCGAGGCGTGGCCGAGCAGCTTCTGGACGGCCTTGAGGTTGCCGGTGGCGTCGAGCACGCGCTGGCCTGCGGTGTGGCTACGAGGCTTACGAGCAGATGATCAAGGAGCTGAAGGTGGAGCGCCAGCAGCTTGCCCGCAAAGATGCCGAGCTGACGCGGCGTTGCGGTACTCTGACACGGTGGCTACGTCGCTCGACAAGGACAAGCTGCACGATGTGCTCGACCAAGCGGTGATCGTGATCGATGAGCGTGATCTAGAGCGCTCGCGCCGTGATCCGCGTGTGCGTGAGCTGTACGAACGCGGCGCGAAGCTCCGAGCTGAACTTGAGGCCGAAGGCGCAAACTACGATTGAAGGCTGAGCCACTGCCGGCGCAGCCTGGGATTGCCCGGCACGAGCTGCTCGGAGTCATGGAAGCCGAAGCGCTCCTGCCACATGTTGGCGGTCTGCTCATCGAAGGGAACTACCACGAGCACGGTGGCTCCTATGTATGCCAGCGCAAGGTGCGCGGTGTCGACCGCGTGGCTCAATAGCTCGTCACCGACGCCGGGCGAGTAGTTGGCGCGCGCGAACTGCGCGAGCAGAATCGCCGGCTGGGTGCGGTAGTGCACGCCGCCAAGCTGAGCGCGCTCCTCGCGGCTGAGCGCAACCTGCGCGGCGCACAGCGCATACACGCCCGCGACCCGGCCGTGGCTGAGCCGGACACGGACAGTTGCCTCCTGCGGCATGCTCAGTGCCCGCTCCATGAGCCATTCAGCCACGCTCTCACCGGCGGGACCTGGTACTGGGTGCTGCTCACCCTCCGTTCCTCCGGCCACGGAGATGGAATCCACCCCAGTTCGCCGAGGGCTTCCCGAATGCGTGCGGGAACGACGCCCTCGTTGCCGGAGCAGTAGTAGTCGAGGTAGCAGCCTCCCTTGCAGGCGAGGTGGGAGACGACGCCGCCCGCGTAGCGCCAGCTCATCGAAACGGGCTCTGCGTCTCGGCGGCGCCAGCGCGTGTTGCAAAGCGCGCCGTACAGATCGTGCGCGAAGGCATCGTCCGTCCGTACGCGCTCGGACAGTGTTCGGAGCGCGATTTCGAAGGCCTCGAACCCATCTTTCGTCGTGATGTATGTGCCCAATGCGTCGTTGCTTTGGTGGGTTTGCATCGAAACGCAGTGTAGCGTTTTGTCTACAATGCCTCGGGTGCGGCCTGGCAGGAGACGGCTTACCTGTTCCGCTCACCGGCGAACGCGCGCCGTCTGCTTGATGCCGCCGACGCGGCCAAGCGCAGCCGGACGGCTGGGCGTCAGTTCGACCGGGAGTTACGCTCGTCTTTCGACTGCCTACTCACGCCGGGAACGTTGCGTGGGTTCGATTCCCACCGTCTCTATTTCGACAGTTGACCCTTCAGGTTCCGATCGAGAGCTGGAGGGTCATTTTCGTGGTGAGGAGGGCCGTTCTCGCGTGTTCGAGGCCGGGTCGTACATGCCCCGCGCAATCATGTTCGACTGTCGCCGGGGCCAGTCGACACCATATGCCCCTAACCACGTCTGGATCTACATCGATAACGGCCCTGTCGAAACCGGCTCAGTCGGGTGAATCGTCAAGGGTCAGTAAGATGCTATCTTACGCACTATGCGTACCACCATCTCGACGAAGGGTCAGATCGTTCTCCCCGCGGAGCTTCGTGCCGCCGATGGCATCAAGGCGGGAGAGGAGTTCGAGGTCGATCGAGTGGGTCCTGATGAGTACAGGCTCACCCGGCTGACGCCACCGCCGAACCGTGGCTTGGTGGATTGGCTGCGGTCGTGTCCGGAGGACGGTTGGTTCGTAGAGATTGAGTCGGAGTCAACCGACTCGCTCTAGCTGATCGTATGGCGAGCTTCCTGGTTGACGCAAACGTCCTTTCGGAGGCGACCAAGCCCGCCGCGGACGAGCGTGTTGTCGATTGGCTTGGGCGCAACGAGCCCGAGGTCGCTGTCGATCCGGTCATTCTGGGGGAGATCCGTTTCGGCATCCTGCTACTCCCGCGTGGTCGTCGTCGAAGCCGACTGGAGCGCTGGTTCGAGGACGGTGTGCAGAGGTTGCAGTGCATCCCGTGGGAGGCCTCGACGGCCCTGCGCTGGGCCGAGTTGCTCGCGACACTTCGCGCAGCAGGACGCGCGATGCCGGTCAAGGACAGCCTTATTGCTGCGACCGCGCTGGAGCACGATCTGGCGGTTGTGACCCTCAACCGACGCGACTTCGATGCCGCAGGTGTGGTTATCGTCGATCCGGCGGCAGGGCCTGGCAGCTGATACTTGCTTTAGACCCCGGCGTCGCTCCCGCGCGCTTGGTCGCGGCGCATCACTGAGGCGCACCGGGCGCTTGTGGCTGGTGGAGCGCCGCTTGAGGATTCGACTTCACTGCTCTACGAACGCTCCGGCGCAGTCGCCGCCAGCCTGAGCAGGTACGTACCGCCGCCCCGGTGGATGTTGCCGATGACGGCCCAGACCAGCGCCGCGGTCCTGCGCCTCTCGAAGTGAAGAAACGTGGTGAGCGCCAGTCGCTCGCCATCGAGCCGCCACACCATGTGCCCGTTCAGCAGCCTTGATCGTGTTTCGAGATGCAGCAGCTCAGGCTCAGAAGTCACGATTCGCCAGCCGAGAAGGTGATTGGGAGAGGCCCACGGGCCGAGGCTAAATCCAAGAATCCAGCGGTGTATCAGCAGCAGCGCCCAGCGCGTCACCACGGGCAGGCTCTCGAAGCCATCCCGTGCCCACTGCTCAGCCGAACGTGTGTCGCTCGGGCTCCTCGTGACCTCGAACGCGTCCGCGTAGTCCGGAGGCGAGGTGACGGTGGTTGGTGGCGTCTCGGTCACCGCAGCCCGATTCGCCGCCGGCCGCGCCGCATTGGAGCGTGCGCTCGAGGACTTTGAGCCTGTCGAAACGGAACTCCGCGAGACGTTCATTCTCCGATAACCTCCATCCATACGGCGGCGTATAGTTGAATGCTAGCATCATCACCGGGAGTGTCAACACCAAATCGAACGCGCTAGGGGCGCATGGCCGCCCCGACCCGAACGCCCCGCAACAGATGGATCGAGCAGGGCCTGGGTGCCCTTGCCGCCGGTGGCCCGGATGCCGTGCGGATCGAGTCTCTGGCCAAGGCGCTGGGCGTCAGCAAGGGCGGGTTCTACTGGCACTTCAGCGGCCGACAGTCGCTGCTCGACGAGATGCTGGACATGTGGGAGCGCACCTGGGTCGACGAGGTGATCGAGACCGTCGAGGCGGGGGGCGGGGACGCAAGTTCCAGATTGAGGCGGCTGTTCGCGATCGGTGGGGCCTCAGGCGGGGAGCTGTTGAAGATCGAGTTGGCGATTCGCAACTGGGCCCGACGCGATGAGGCGGTTGCCAAGCGACTGCGGCGGGCCGACAACCGGCGAATGAGCTACATGCGCTCCCTGTTTGGAGCCATCTGCGAGGACGACGACGAGGTAGAGGCTCGCTGTCTGCTGACCTTCTCGCTGTTCATCGGTGGCCGCTTCGTCAGGGCCGATCACGGCGGGCGCAGCCGGGCGGAGGCGCTGGGGCTGGCTGTGGAGTGGCTCATCCGATAGGGCGCTTCACGCGTAAACTCCGTCCAGCCACCCCTCCGGCGCTGCTTCCCGCTC